>Ga0209011_1000701_pt1 | contig 12332 bp, 11 predicted proteins | sample BlaSpr_A8_OM1_M3_FD_187986 | JGI IMG/M metagenome (GOLD analysis project Ga0209011, IMG submission 187986) | Forest soil microbial communities from Thunder Bay, Ontario, Canada - Black Spruce, Ontario site 2_A8_OM1_M3 (SPAdes) (version 2) | ecosystem: Environmental > Terrestrial > Soil > Boreal... | reverse complement strand
GTCTTGAAGAAGTACGAGGAGTGATTCGACAAAGCAGTGACTGACGAAAACAACATAGGAACCATCGTCTCGCGAAGCCTCCAGGAGGAGATGCAGACCTCCTACATGGAGTACGCGATGTCCGTCATCATCAGCCGGGCGCTGCCCGACGTGCGTGACGGGCTCAAGCCCGTGCAGCGACGCATCCTCTATGCGATGCACCGTGCGGGGTCGACGGCCGGCACGCGGCATCGTAAGAGCGCGGCCTTCGTCGGCGACGTGCTCAAGCTGTACCACCCGCACGGCGAGGGTGCCGTGTACGACGCGCTGGTCCGCATGGCCCAGCCGTTTTCGCTGCGCTATCCGCTGATCGACGGCCAGGGTAACTTCGGCAGCGTCGACGGCGACTCCGCCGCGGCGATGCGGTACACGGAGGCACGCCTGTCCGCCATCACCGGCGAGCTGATGGCCGACATCGAGAAGCAGACGGTCGACATGCAGCCGAACTACGACGGGCAGGAAGAGGAACCGTCGGTGCTTCCCGCGAGGAGTCCGAACCTGCTCCTCAACGGCGCGACGGGCATCGCCGTCGGCATGACCACCAACATCCCGCCGCACAACCTTGGTGAGATCGCCGGCGCGATCAAGCACCTGGTGGAAAACCCGGAAGCGACCGGCGAGGATCTCATGACCTTCGTCAAAGGGCCGGACTTTCCGACCGGCGGACTGATCATGGGTACGGCGGGGATCAAGGCCGCTTACGCGACCGGACACGGCCGCATCATCGTCCGCGCGCGGCACACGTTTGAGCAAGCGCCCAACGGCCGCGAGCGGATCATCATCGATGAGCTTCCCTACGCGATCAACAAGGCCACGCTGGTGGCGAAGATCGCGGAGCTGGTCTCAGACCGGAAGCTCGAAGGCATAGCCGACCTGCGCGACGAGTCCGACCGCGACGGCATGCGGGTCGTCATCGAGCTCAAGCGCGATGCCCGTGTGTTCACCGTGTTGAACAACCTCTACAAACACACCACGCTGCAGACGACGTTCGGCGTGATCATGCTGGCGATCGTCGACGGGCGTCCGGTGGTCCTGAGCCTCAAGCAGGCGCTGCAGCTCTTCATCGACCACCGCCGCAACGTCATCCTGCGTCGTACCCGCTTCGACCTCGAGAAGGCGCAGGAGCGGGCTCACATTCTCGAAGGCCTCAAGATCTGCCTCGACCATCTCGACGAGGTCATCAAGACGATTCGCGCCGCGTCCGACCCTGACAACGCCGCCACTCAGCTGCAGACGAAGTTCGGCCTCAGCGAAAGGCAGGCGAAAGCGGTGCTTGCCCTCACGCTGAGCCGGCTCACGAAGCTGGAGCGTGGCAAGATCGACGCCGAGTACGAGGAGGTCATCAAGACCATCGCCTACCTGGAGTCGGTTCTGGCGAGCGATCAGAAGGTCCGCCTCCTGATCAAGGATGAGATGGACGACCTCGTCAAGAAGTACGGCGACGCACGCCGGACCGAGATCACGGACCAGGAAGCTTCCGAGCTTTCCGCCGAAGACCTCGTGCCGAAGGAAGAAGTCGTCGTCACGCTGACCCATCGCGGTTACGTCAAGCGCCAGCCGCTGCGCGTTTTTCGTGCGCAGAAGCGCGGTGGCGTCGGCCTCAAGGGTGCAAAGCCCACAGCAGGAAGTGACGCTCCGAGCGGGACGCGCGAAGAGGACTACGCGCTCCATTTGCTGACTACGCACACCCACGCGTCGATGCTCTTCTTCACACAGAGTGGTCGCGTGTTCCAGCTGCGTGTGCATGAGGTACCGGAGCGCGAGCGCCAGGCGAAGGGCATGCCGGTCAACAACCTGATCGACATCGGCGCGAACGAACGGATCACCGCCGTCTTCGTCCGGCCCGAAACGGAGACCGAGGCGCGCTACATGCTGATGGTCACGAAGAACGGTTACATCAAGAAGACCGCGCTCGCCGAATACGCCAACGTCCGGCGCAACGGGCTGATCGCAATCAACCTCCAGGAAGGCGATGAGCTGGACTGGGTGACGCCGACCAGCGGCTCCGACGAGATCCTCATCGCGACCGAGATGGGCAAGGCGATCCGCTTCAGCGAGACCGAAGTCCGCGCGATGGGCCGCGACACCCAGGGCGTGATCGGCATCAAGCTCGGCAAGGGCGACGCAGTTGCCGGAATGGCGGTGGCGACACCCGGTGGCGACCTGCTCGTGGTCACGCAGCGTGGCTACGGCAAGCGCACGCCAATCTCCGAATATCCGATGCACCATCGAGCAGGGCAGGGAGTCTTCACGTTGAAGATCACCGATCGGGTCGGCAAGCTCACTGCGATGCGAGTCGTGAATGATCCCGAGGAAGAGGTGCTGGTGATCAGCGCCAGCGGTATGGTGCTGCGCACTCAGGTCGGGGCCATCTCGCAGATCGGCCGCCAGACACAAGGCGTAATCGTGATGCGCATCGCGCCCGATGACAACATCGTGGCGATCGCGCCGGTGGCCGCAATCGAAGAGGGCGACGGCAAGGAGTGACTCCGCTCGGCTGGATCGGCGTCTGGCTTCTGGTAGCCGGCGTTGTGGTGATCGTGGCCGAGGGTGTGCTCGCGGTTGTGTGGGGCATGGCAGTCGCCAGGCGTTCGCGCGCCCTGCAAGAACGTGTCGAGACCGAGCGTGGATTGATCGAGGCCGATCTCAAACTGCTGCAGGAAGCCCTCGAGGAGACAAGAAGGCTGTGGAGGCCGTACCGCCGCGCCTTGCGGTGGCTGCGCCATCCGATCACCATCGCGCTGATGCAGTCCTACGCGGGGCGGCGAGTCGGTCGATGACCGATGACGGCTTCGCACACCAGGCCGTTGAGGACGCGGTAGCGCGCGAGAGAGCGCACATCGCCCGTGAGCTGCACGACGGGGTCGCCACCGACCTGGCCGGTGCGATCTCTCTCTTCAAGGTCTACATGGAAAAGAGGAAAGGCCAGCCCGACCCGAACCTGAAAAATGTCTTCGAGATCCTGGAGCGCTTGCTGAAGCACGTCCGCGAAACGCTGGCGGATCTGCGGCCGGCAGGGATCGGGCCGGATGGGCTGGTCGGCGACCTTCGCAGTCAAGCGGACGAGTTCGCCCGCCTGTATGGAATTCGCGTCGAGCTCTCGAGCAATGGAACTGAAGACCAACTTTCCCCGCACCAGCGCGAGGTCGTCGCCCAGGTAGTCAGGGAGGCGCTGACCAACGTACGCCGCCACTCAGGGTCCTCGATCTGCAGGGTGAAGACGGCGTTCGACGCGCGGCCCTTCCTGGTTGAGGTGTCCGACGAGGGACGAGGCATGGTGGCCGGCGGAAGACCTGGCTTCGGCCTGGTCGGGATGCGGGAGCGGGCGGCCGGTATCGGCGGCCGCCTGGAGGTCGTGAGCACCGAGGGCCGCGGCACCACCGTGTTCCTGTTCGGCCCGGCCTAACTCCAGGTCATAGCCGGAACGACCGTCGTCGCGGTCGCAACTCCTCGAGCGGCAGTGCGAGGTCGTCGGTCATCACAGAGTTGAGCTTGCGCGTGACGCTTTCGACAAGAGAGTGCGTTTTGCGGTCATCGACCTGGATGGCTCGCGCGATCTCCTGGTTAGAGAGCCCATAGCTCAGAAGCTGGGCGACCTCGCCCTCACTTTCGTTGAGACGGCCCAGCGGACCGCGGAGCGCCGTCACCAAAGGCGTGAGCGAGACGCCGAGGTTGCTCGCGTACTCGACGTCCTCGTCCGTATACCAGTGGTCGCGTCGGCAGCCAACGATGAGAAGCCCGATCGGCCGCTCGCCCGCATCCCCAACGGGCGCATAGAGCAGTGCCGGCCAATCCAGCTCCCAGTCGTACCCCACCGATGGGTTTGGGTTCTCGATCAGCGAGTTCATGACCATCGCGCGCTTCTCGTACAGGGCGCGACGGGCCAGCGGCATGAGCGGGCGGCCCTGGAGGAAGCGGCGCGAAACCTCTGACGCGGCGATGGGCTGGACCCAGCCGGCGCGGAGGTAGCCGAGGACCCACCGGTCGTGGCTGATGCCGTTTAGGGCCAGTCCCAAACGGCGCCTGGCTTGCTGGAGCTGAGGGAGCTGGCCCATGTCTGGACCTTAGGACCCCCTGGCGCGCCTGACCTCACCGCAGGTTCAGCGTTTCCTCAAGAAACCTTGAGGTTCCCCTGGCGACCAAACAAACTTTGAACCTGTTAGGTTGCCGAGGGGTTAATAGGGTGCCGGGCGCGCGCTGGGCGCATTTTGAATGATGGCCAAGTTGCTTGTGGTTGACGACGAGCCACGCACCGCCGAATTGACGGCGGAGCTGCTCCGGCGCGCAGGCTACACGGTCGAGGTCGCCATCAGCGGCACCGACGCGCTCGAGCGCGTTCGACTGAACTCGCCTGACCTGATGCTGCTCGACTACGAGATGCCTGACATGGAAGCGCCTGAGGTCCTCGACTCACTGCGCTCCGGTGCGGACCGGATCGCATTCCCGGTCATCATCCTGACCGGCGCGCGTCACGCGCCCGGGGACCAGGTCGTCGGCATCGAGCATGGCGCGACCGACTACATCGTCAAGGGCACTGATCGGCAGGTGCTGCTGGCGCGCGTGCGAGGAGCTCTGCGCGAACACGCTCCTGAGGCTCGAGTGACCGTAAGCGGACAGCTGCGCATCGACCTGGCGCACGGCGAGGCATCGCTCGGCGAGCGTGCCCTCAAGCTCGAACGCCGGCCCCTTCACATGCTCCAGCTGCTTGCCAGCCGGCCGGGCGAGGTGGTGGGCCGGGCGGAGCTGCTCGAGCGGGTCTGGGGGACGAACTACGCGGGTTTCGAGCACAGCGTCGAGCAGGCTGCGCACCAGATACGGCGTGCTCTGAAGGACCCTGCCTGGATCGAGACAGTCCGTGGGATTGGCTACAGGTTCGTCGCCCAGCCCTGAGCTGGCGGCGGCCCTGCACAGGCTGCGCTCGACGCTGGCCAGGTTGAAGGCCGAGCTCGAGCTCTCGCAATCCGACGAGATCGCACCGCCGGTCAAGCGCGCGCTCGAGGATCTCAATGAGGCGTTCACCCTTCTCCGCGCGGTCGAGGTAGCGGCCTTCGGGCTGATCGAAGTCCTCGTGGTCGACGACGACGAGCGGCTGGCGGAGCTCACTGCGCGTGGCTTGCGACGGTCCGGTTACGAGGCCGAGTCGGCGGGAGCGCTTCGAGAGCTACGTCCGAATGAGGTGGTCGTTTTCGATCTGAGCCTGGCCTCGGGGCTTGACGAAAGCGCGCGCTCGGCTCTGACTGCTTCCCGGCCGATTGTCGTCACGGGCGCCACTGACCCTGGCTCGCGTGCCCTGGCCGAGAGACTCGCAGCGAGCGACTATCTGGTCAAGCCCGTCGAGTTGGAAGACCTGGTCGCCGCCATCAGGCGGCGAATGGCGGAGTAGTTATCGACTGAGTCTGGGGACGAGGTCGGGGCGATCAGTAATCACGACCGCGACCCTCGGGTCCGACCAGAAGCGAGCGGTGTCCAACTCATCCTCCAGTGTCCATACCCATGCCGGAATTTTCTTGCGGGCGCAGTAGGCGAGCACTCGCAAGGTGGCCAGGCGTTTGTGTACCGCAACGAAGTCTGCCCGACAGGCCGTCAGACGGTGTGCGGGGAAGAGCTCGCTCAGGCGAATGGCGAGCCAGTGCCATGGAGTGGCGTGATCGAGGTCCGTGCCCAACGAGAGGCCCGCGCGCACAGTTGGGAATCGCTCCTTGATCGCGCGGATCGAGACATCCTCGAGCGATGTGATGACGAACTGGCTCTCGGTGAAATCGGCGAGTACTACCCGCATAACGTCGGCCTCATATCCCACTTCCTTGAGGTCGATGTGCAAACCGACTCGTCCCTTCGCCATTTCCAGCAGCTCCGGGAGATCCAAAGCGTCGGGACCCAGCTCGGTCCTGAATTCGGCGATTGAGATCTCGGCGATGCCACGTCCCGAAGGAGTCCGTGGATCGTGATAGATGACGTATTGGCCGTCCAACGTCCGGCGAATGTCGAACTCGACGAAATCCACCCCTTGATCGATCGCGCGCCGGTAGCGTTCCGTCGTGGGTAGGCCATCCACCCCGCAACTACCGTGGTGAGCGCTGATCAGTGGCGACATGGTGCGATGCTTCCCTCGGCATGAGTGTGGCGCCGACGTATGAGGGTTGGCAGAGGACCCAGGCGAGTCTGATTCACCGTGTGCCGAAGCTGGGACCACGAGAACTAGGCTTGAGGGCGTCACCGGACGGGTGGCCCATCTGGGCGATCGTGAGCCACATTGCGGGCGCTCGTGTCTACTGGCTCTGCGGGGTTTTCAAGGAGCGCGGCGCTGAGACGACGCCATTCCGCGATCCGCTGGGGGAGGGCTGGGAGGATCGCCTCGACGTTCCCCGGGGCTCGGGCGACCTTGTGTTTGCCGTTGAGAGCTCGTGGCAGATCGTTGAGTCATGCTTGACGCGCTGGACGCCAGACATGCTGGGCGAGACGTTTACTCGTGAGCGTGCGGGCGAGGTCCAACGGCACACTCGGCATTCGGTCTTGACGCGGCTCGTCATGCACGACGCTTTTCACTGCGGCGAGGTCTCGAACCTCCTCGGAGCCAACGGGCTCGCGTCAATGGATCCCTGGGATCCCCCTGTCAACCGCTGAAGGGCGGCAGTGTGACCGTGAATACTCCGCCTCGCCTGTTCCCCTCGTAAATGAGTTGGCCTTGGTGCCGGCGCGTGACAATCTCCTATACGAGGGCGCAGCGCAGACGGTTGTCGTGAGCGCTGCCATCGGCGATATCCGGGTGATATTTCCGTCGGGAACCAGAAGCAGTCACAGTGCCCTCACAGACCGCCCACATGAACCTCAAATGAACGGCTGCCACTCTCGGCTTGTGAGCCTAAGTAATCGGAACGGAAGAAGTCGATGGATCATGGCCGCTGCGCTGATGTCTGTGGTGATCGGACTTGCCTCTGCCTGCGGCCCGTCATCAGCAACAGTCACGTCCCCCTCCGCAACAGCAGCCGGCAGCGGATTGAACGCTCGATCCGGACCGGCCGCAGGCGGGTCGTCAGGCACGGTCGTGAGCCTGTCCACCGCGGGTTTCACATTGTCGACATCAGCGGGTCAGAAGGTGACCGTCAACGAAACGTCCTCTACGACATACCTGGACGGCACGCGCCCGATCTCGGCGAGTGACATTGCAACTGGCAAAGAGGTACTCGTCCTTGGGATGTCCAGCGGAACGACCGTCACGGCCACGCAGGTCGTCTTGCAACCGACTGGCAGCGGCGGATCGGCGGCTTCCTCGTCGGCGGGGGTGATCCCCTTCCAGCCGGGTGCCCCGAGCACGTCGAAGCAGGTCGGTCAGATCCCTGCGAACTACATTCAGGGGTCGGGAACGATCGTCAACGGAACGACAGCGAATAAGGCGACGGAAGCTGCATTGGCCGCCTACCCGGGCGGTATCGTCGATCGTGTTGTGCAGCTGAGCAACGGCGAGCACGAGGTTGACTACATCGGCGTCAACTGGCCGCACCACATCTTTGTCAGCCAGGACTTCAATGTCGTGGGCGCCAACTAGCCGCCACGAAACTAGCCAGCGAACGGCGGCAGGACGACCGTGAAGACCGCACCGCGGCGATTGCCTTCGTAAATCAATTGGCCTTGATGCTCTCTGACGATTCCGTAAGACATGAACAAGCCCAGGCCGGTCCCACCTTCTTTGGTGGTGAAGTGGGGCTCGAACAGGTGATGCCGGTTGTCGTCTGAGACGCCGGGGCCGTCGTCCACGACGCTGAAATAAGGCCAGCCGTTCCCGCGGCGCCCTGCCCGCAGCTCGACGTGACCGTGGACCGGGACGACGTCGATCGCGTTGTTGACCAGGTTTGTGATGACCTCACGCATGAGTAGTGGGTCAGCGCGAACGTTCACCGGGTCAGGCGACTCGCGCAGCGCCAGTTGAACTTCCTTGGAGCGCGCCCTAGGACGAGCCATGCCAAGGGCACGGGTGATCAGCTCATTGAGGTCGACCGGTTCCGAGGCATAGGTGACTCTGGGCGTGGCTCCCTGGGACAGGCTCTTCAACACAGTCACTGCGTCCGTGGCTGCCGCGGTGGCGGTCTCGATGCTCGCGCGGTCAACGGGATCTAGCCGGCGCGGATCGACCTCTTTCAGATAGCCGACAGCATTCGCAATGTGATTGCGGAGGTTATGAACCACGCCCTCGACGGCTCGGCTGTGAAAGAGATGGCGGTCAGCATCGGAGAGTTCCGACTCGAGAACCCGTCGAACGCGCCGGCCGGCAATCGTGTCGGTTAACGCGAGGGCAAGGACGCAGACGATCGCGGCGAGGATGTAGCCGAGACGGGTTCCATCAAGCACGTAGCTCATAAGCAAAGCCGCCAAAGCGAAGTAGCCAAACGCTAGGTAGAACGAAGGGGTGAAATTGTGTCGTACGACGCTTCGAATCGATTCTCCGATTCGAACACGAAAAGCCAGCGCCACGAGCACCAGATTCACAGAGAAACAAATTGCGAGCACTAGAAGCCGCTGGCCGGTCCCAAGGTCGCCTTGCACGCGGAGGCTGCTGGCAACAACTGAGCCCGTGCAGCCCACAGCCGCGCTAAATACCGCGTTACCCAGAATCGGATATGAACCGCGTCGAAAGAACAACGTAGATGAGGCGAAGCCAACGAGGGTTGCGTCAAGAGGATTCATGAGAAGCGCAGCTGCTGCCTGAGCTATTCCTGTAAGAGTCAACCTCCCTTTTTCGATACGAACTTGCGGGCCGTTCAGAAGAGCCGCTGCGACGCAGAGGAACGCAACGTCAGTCAGTCGATCTGGGTGGCTGACGCTGTACCCGCGACTCATTAGATTGAGGATCACAACCACACACCCAACGCAGATCAGGTAGCCGTAAGACTGGGCGTTCCGGTTCAATTGCTTGCTAAGCTGCCTTCATCGCGAAGGCTGCGTCTGATCGAAAAATCTTCCGAGTGCTTGTTGTGGATGACAGTGTGCTTCCACGTGCTGCTGCGCGCGAGATGCTGAGTTCAGCTGCCAACCTCAAGCTGGTGGGTGAAGCTTCCTCTGGCAAGGAAGCACTGAACGTGCTTGACGCCTTGAAGCCTGACTTGATCTTGATGGACGTGCACATGCCCGAAATGGATGGGCCGGCCACAGCGAAAGCGGTCCTCAGCGGGCATTCTGAGATCAAGGTCGTTGCTTGGACTGTATCGGAGTCCAGCGACGACCTGTTGCGGATGATGCAAGTCGGTTGCTCGGGCTACGTCCTTAAGGACGCGGGGCCTGGCGAGCTTCAACGCGCGCTACTCTCGGCCCTGCGGAGCGAAAGCCCCGTGCCGCGCAAGATGATCCCTGAGGTTTTGCGTAGGGTCGCGGAATCGACCCCCCTTTCGCAAAGCAATGTAGTCCCCCTCACATCCAGGGAGATGCAGATTCTCCGAGGCATCGCCAAGGGGCACACTACAAAACGTCTAGCCGCGGACCTCGGTCTGGCCGCACCGTCGATCGAGACACACCTTCACAACATCTTTCGGAAGCTGAACGCCACCAATCGGGGTGAGGCAGTAAGTACTGCGCTGAAAGTGGGCCTCTTGACCCTGGCCGACATGTAGCTTCGGATCATCGATCTCCACTAGCCAGTCCCATGGTTTTCCATGACTCACCGGATGGAAATTGACGATATCTATCGGTTGGGCGTTCTAAGACACTTGCGGAACCGAAAATGACTTGGGAAGTCTCAGCCGCAAAGAAGGGAATCTAAAAACAGGGATAGGAGGGAATCGACATGGTTCGTATGTTCAAGCGTCTACTTCGCGGTGGTGGCAAGCAGCGAGTGCAGGGCGTCTGGATCCTGTAGACGAGAGCGATATTAGGCTAAGACTGATAAAGGGCTAAGACTGAGCGTTAAGTCTGAGCCCTTATTAGTAGTCGAGGCGAAAAACCCAGTCTAGAATTCCAGCGTTGTGACTCCGTTTCGCGCATTGCCTCGGTCGGCACGGGTATACGTGCTCGGTGTCATTGCCGTTGGAATCGGAGCCCTGGTGCTGGGGTGGATCGTCAAGCCACTCCCACTACAATCGCACGAGGTCCTAACTCTTCTTTACCTAGGCGTTGGAACGCAAATTGCAGCTTTGCGCCCAATTCCGTGGAGAAGCGGCCACCAGTCGGCAATTGATCCGCTTTTGATCGCTACCGGCCTGCTGTTGCCGGGAGCGGGAGTGGCCATGGTCGCGTGGCTCGCTGTCTCTGACGGTCGGGTACCTGGCCGAGCGATCCCCTGGTGGGTCTTCTTTTTCAACCGAGCCATGTTGGCGGCGGCCTACGTTGTCCCTTCAATAGCGGTCGCAACGCTGGGTTCTGGAATCGAAACGTTACCCGTCAAAACACTGCTCTACGTTGTCTCGGCAGTAAGTCTCAACTACATCTTGACAGCTTTTGCAGTGGCCTTCATGTCACAGAAATCTGTATTCGCAACTCTATTTGACAACGTCGGAGTGACGACCATGATCGGCACCGCTGCTCTCAGTTTCTCGGGTGGAATCATCTTTCTGCTTCTCCAAAATCCTGTGGGTTACATCATGGCGCCGGGCCTATTCGGCTTTGTTCTTGCGGTTCGCGGAAACGTGGCAGATGCGCAAAGGCAAACGTTGCTCAAGAATCAGACTCTTGACCTGGCGGCCCAGGCACTTGACGCCCGAGACAAGTACACGGAGTCACATTCAATACGTGTCTCAGAGCTCGCTGGCAAATTGGGCGAGCACTTGGAACTGGGTGACAGGGAATGCGAGCTGATACGAACTGCAGGTTCGCTGCATGACCTTGGCAAGATTGGCGTCCGCGATGACATCCTGAACAAACCCGGGCCGCTCAACGAGGACGAGTGGGAGATCATGCGGCGCCACCCGGATATCGGGGCGGATATGATCGGCCAGCACTCCGCACTCGAAGAGGTGGCGCCGATCGTTCGGCACCATCACGAACGCTGGGATGGGACGGGTTATCCGGCCGGCCTTAAGGGCGATGTGATTCCGTTCGGAGCTCGTATCCTCGCTGTCGCCGATTCATACGACACCATAACTGGTGCCCGTCTCTACCGGCCGTCACTGATGACCCCAATAGAGGGCGTGGAGGACATCAGCAGGCGTGCTAGTCACTGGTATGACCCTAACGTTGTGGATGCGCTTCGCGGAATCCATGGACTGAAGCCTCTGGAGGTGGCGAACCGGCCCGAGGTGCCTCGCCGTATTACATCGCTGCGCGTAATTCGCACCAACCCTGGCTTTAGCAATCTCCTCACCGCGATAGCAATTTCCTCCCTCGGTGATCCGCTGACCCAGGTCGCAACCCTCGTCTTCATTTATGCAATGACTGGGGATCCCCGTTTTGTGGCCCTTGGCTTCATCACACAAGCACTAGGAACAATCGTGATGAGCACGGTGCTGGGTGGCCTAGCTGACAGGCTCCCGAGACGGGGACTCGTGATTGGACTTGAGCTGCTTCGCGCTGGAATTCTGGTCGCGACTCCATTCACCATCGCCAGCGGGAACATGCTTGAGGCGAAGATGCGCTGGTGGTTGATCCTTCCGATCCTCTTCTGCCTCGCTTCGATCAACGCCGTAGTTCAACCCGCTAGGCAAGCAGCGATACCAAGCCTAGTGCCTGCGGGCCAAGTAGGAAAGGCGAATGCCATTGTCGCCGCGACTACGATGCTTGCGGGAGCGTTGGGATTCGCCCTCGCAGGTGGAATGCTCGCTGCGTTTAATACGACCACCCCATTGTTCATCGCTGATGCGGCAACGTTTGCGTTGGCTGCCGCGATCATGGTGGGCATTCCTACACTTGGGGGTGGCGCAACGAAAACATCGATTTCGGGTGCGCTTAGTCGGAGCTGGTCGGTGGTCGCAGCGAGACCACACCTCGTCATCGGCACTCTCGCTTCCTTTCTCCTTCCAATTAGCTTTCCTGCTCTGCTCACCCTTGCGTACCAAGTGTCATGTCAGACCGCCGACCCCCATTGCACAGGCGGCGGCCAGACGTACTCGGCCCTCGAACTCGTTCTGTCAGCTGGACTCTTTGCTGGATCCATCGTGGTCAGCAGATTCGGATCCATTGGCTCCATGCGCACGGTGGGCATGGGCCTATTCCTCACTGGCGTCTTCTCGATTGCCATCGCCGTCAGTTCCTCGTCGCTGATCCTGATTGCCGCAGGGCTGCTCATTGCGTCAATCGGTAACCCGATCTATGCAGTTGCAAACCAAACCGCCGTTATGGAGGCGGCCGATTCCTCAAACCGAGGGAGTGTA
>Ga0209011_1000700_pt1 | contig 12332 bp, 10 predicted proteins | sample BlaSpr_A8_OM1_M3_FD_187986 | JGI IMG/M metagenome (GOLD analysis project Ga0209011, IMG submission 187986) | Forest soil microbial communities from Thunder Bay, Ontario, Canada - Black Spruce, Ontario site 2_A8_OM1_M3 (SPAdes) (version 2) | ecosystem: Environmental > Terrestrial > Soil > Boreal... | reverse complement strand
TTCGATCCGCCGGCTGTGCTGGTGCAGGGTGACGCCGTTGCCCCGGACGAGATCAAGACCTCGATCGGCGGCTTCGAGAACGAGATCATGCTCGTCTACCGCCGCCAACCGGCGGGCACCATGTACACGAGTAATCCCGCGATGCGCTGGTTCTCCGACTGGTATTTCATGCGGCTGGAGATCACGGTCACGCCCCGGCGCATTCTCTGGTGGGAGCACGGCGATCTCTCCACCATGCCGACGGTTGTCGAGGTGATCCATGTGGGCTGACATCCGGCGACACTTGCGGGGCTTTTCCAGCCCCGTCCTGACCGGCCTGGACAGCGACGGCTATCCGTTCAGCATTCGCTGCACGCCGCAGTTCGACGAGGCGCAACAAGCGCTGCGTGTGTCCCTGCCCCCGTCGACTCGGATTCGACCGGGCCCGGCCAGCCTGCTCTGCCACGGTCACAATCACTTGCTCTGGGACCTGCGCAGCTTCATGGTTCGTGGCACCCTCGAGCCGACCGGCGGCGAGACCTGGCTGTTCCGGCCGTCACGCTTCGTGCCGGGGATTGGCACTGGCGGCCTGGCCGGGATGGTGCGGTTTGCCCTGGCCAAACGGCGAGCCGCCAGACGCTATCTGGAGCGCCGAGGGCTACCGCGGCCGAGGGTCGACTGGGTGCAGTTGAAGACGGTGCAGGAGAGAGTTCGCCAGCAGTCGCGGTCGGGCCCTCTTTGCTAGACTCGCCCGAGCCGTTAGCCTCAGGGAAGGGAGGAGTCATGGCCCACCTCACACGTCTGGTTCGTCGTTTCCGGAATCTTTCGCTGATCGTGCCCATCGCCACGCTTCTCGCGATAGCTCCGGCCGGCGCAACGAGCGCCGCTGCGTCGAGCGATCGCCACGGCCCGACGCTGACCGCACAGAACAGCGGGACAACCAATCGGCTTCAGGCGATCAGTCCCGTCAACTCCCGAGTCGTTTGGGCGAGCGGTCTTCACGGGACGTACGTGCTCACGACCAACGGCGGGAAGACCTGGCGCGCCGCAGTCGTTCCGGGGGCAGCGGACCTCCAATTCCGCGATGTCCAAGGCGTGTCCGACAAAATCGCCTATCTCCTGTCGTCCGGCGTCGGGACCGACTCACGCATCTACAAGACGACCGATGGCGGGGCGACCTGGACGATGCAGTTTCAGAACCAGGATCCGAATGGCTTCTACGATTGCTTCGCGTTCTGGACGCCGACGCGTGGGCTGACGTTTGCGGACTCAGTCAACGGCCGATTCCCGGCGCTGCGAACCACCAACGGTAAGACGTGGCAGGACATCGGCGATCGGCTGCCCTCGGCCCAGGATGGCGAGGGCGGCTTCGCGGCGAGTGGCACCTGCGTCGCAACCCAGGGCGAAAAGCGCGCGTGGATTGGTACCGGCGCTGCGGCAAAAGCCCGAGTCCTGGCGACGGCGGACGGCGGCAAGAGTTGGGCCGCGTACGACACGCCGATCGTTCAAGGCACGCCTACATCCGGGGTGATCAGCATTGCCTTCCGAGACAGCTGGCATGGCATTCTGGGCGGCGGCGAGCTCGTCGCGCCAACCGTGTTCAGCAATAACGTCGCCCGGTCGAGCGACGGAGGACAGCACTGGCAGCTGGCTAGTGGAACCTCGTTTCCCGGTGCCGTCTACGGTCTGAGTTATGCCGGTGAATCACGGACGGTTGTGGCGACGGGGCCCAGCGGTTCAGCCTGGACGCCGAACGAAGGGACGACATGGATCACGCTTCCGGGGCTTTCGGGTTACTGGGCGGTGGCCTTCGCCAACGAGGACGTGGGCTGGCTGGTCGGAACCGGCGGCCGGATCGAGAAGATCAGCTTCGAACGCCACGAAGATTGATGGAAGTGACCGGCTCACCGCCTGACTGACGGGAGCCCCCACCCCGACCCTCCCCCGCGAGCGGGGGAGGGAGATTTCCGGGACGGGAGCCCCCACCCTGACCCCCCGGAGGGGGAGAGAAAATTCGGAAGGGTAACTCCCGGTAACATCGGCAGCGCATGCCAGTCACGGTTGGGCCGTCGACCCTGACCATCAACTACGACCGACAGTTCCTGATCAGCCAGCCCAACGCCACGATGCTCCCCCAGGATGACGTCGGCTTCTACGCGAGCGACACGCGATTCGTGAGCGGGTACGGCGTCACCCTCAACGGGCGGCCACCGCTCCTACTCGATGCCATCACCGTCGAACATTTCTCCGCACGGCACGAGTTCACGACGCCGGAGCTTCCCATCGGTCCCAGCTCGGACGCCGGTGCCGATGGACTTCTGCCGGAACGATCGATCGGGTTGCGCCTGGAGCGCACCATTCTCGAAGGCGTACACGAGGATTACGACCTGACGAACTACGCCATGTACCCCGTGCGGGTCGTACTCGAAATCCAAATCGAGTCGGACTTCGCCGACGTCTTCGAGGTGCGGAGTCACCGGCTGATCCGCCGCGGCGATCTCCAGACGACGTGGCGTCCCCGCGTGGGGGAGTTGCGGAGCACCTACCGGAACCGCAGCTTCCGGCGAGGCCTCCTGGTCAAGGTGGAGAAGGCCGGATCGAAGCCGGAATACGCCAACGGTCGCCTGGTGTTCCGGCTCGAGCTCGCCCCGAGGGCGGAGTGGCATACCTGCCTGAAATGGCTCCCGGTGATCGGTCCGCGGCCGGCGCGCACGTTGCCCTGTCACGCGCTCCTGCTGGACGAGGGCCGCCGGATGCACAAGCTCCCGCCGCTCGAGATCGTGACCACTCATCCCATCCTTCCCGCCATCTGGCGACAGGCGGTGGAGGACACCGATGCGCTGCGCATGGTGGACACCACGGTCAGGGGCGGAATGTTCGTCCCCGCGGCCGGCATCCCCTGGTTCGTTACGGTCTTCGGCCGCGATTCTCTGGTCGTCTCCATGGAAAGCATCAGTGCCTTTCCCGAGTTCGCGCTCGGCGCGCTGCGAACACTGGCCCGGCTGCAGGCGACCGATGACGATGCGGAACAGGACAAAGAACCGGGGAAGATCCCGCACGAGGTCCGTTTGGGCGAGCTGGCCAGTCTGAAGCTCTTGCCCTTTGCGCCTTACTACGGCACCGCCGACGCCACGCTGCTGTACATCATCGTGCTCTCCTACGCCTACCAGTGGTCGGGTGACGTCGCCCTACTCCAGCGCTATCGCCGCAATGCAGAGGCCGCTCTGAACTGGCTGCTGCAGTACGGTGATCGCGACGGCGACGGATTTCAGGAGTACTCGCGGCGCTCCAGCCAGGGGCTCTTCAACCAGGGGTGGAAGGACTCCTGGGATGGGATACGGCACGCGGACGGCTCCATCCCGGAGGCACCGATCGCGCTCTGCGAGCTGCAGGGCTACGCCTTCGACGCGCTGCTCCGGATGGCCGAAATTTACGACCTGCTCAAAGAGCCGGACAAAGGCGCCGACCTCCGCGAGCGTGCCCGGCGCTTGTACCAACAGTTCAACGAGGTCTTCTGGTGGGAGGCGGAGGGCACCTACTATCTCGGTCTCGATAAGGACAAGCGGCCCATGGAGACGGTGGCCTCAAACGCCGGCCACTGCCTGGCCAGCGGGATCGTGCCGCCTGAGCGCGCCGGGCGAGTCGTCGACCGGCTGATGGCCGACGACATGTGGAGCGGCTGGGGAGTCCGAACGCTGTCGAGCAAGCACCCCGGCTACAACCCTTATTCCTATCACTGCGGGTCCGTATGGCCGCATGACAACGCGACCATCGCGGGTGGGTTTCGGCGCGCCGGCCGCCACACCGAGGCCCAGCGGATTGCGGAGGGGATCTTTGCCGCCGCCGAGCGGTTCGACGCCTACCGGTTACCCGAACTGTTCAGCGGACTACCCCGGGATGCCGGCGCCTTCCCGGTGCCCTACCTTGGGGCGAATGTCCCGCAGGCCTGGGCCGCCGCCGCGGTGTTTCGCCTGGTTGCGATCCTCTGCGGCATCCATACGGTCGGCCGGACCAAGACGATGTACGTCAACCCGGATCTTCCCGAATGGCTGCCGTCGCTGACGTTGCGCAACCTGCGAGCCGGCCGGGGGGCGATGGAGCTGCATCTCGAGCGTGACCGGGTCCAGGTCGTCGGCAATACGACCGGGTTCAAAGTGGTGCACGGCCGACTGCCGCGGTCTGCCCTGGTTGAGGCGCCACTCGCCCGCGCCTGAAGCCGAGCTAAATGCCTAAGTCAGCACTAAGCGTGGGCAGCCTAATGATTTCCAATAACCGGTCACCGATGTTGACAGGAGATGCCCCACCGTGAATGCTATACATATCTCGGCTGGGAAGGGACCCCTGGGCGTAGGAGAGGACGGGAAATTAACGGAGGTGGAAGCATGCGTTCAACACGGCTTGGGTTAGCGCTCGCCGCGATGGCGGCGGTGCTACTGACGGCCTGCGGCGGGAGCAGCACTTCGGGCGGAGGCGCTTCGGGAACGGTTCGACTCAGCGGATGGACGTCGTCGCCGGCGGAGGACAAGCTCCTTACCGATCAGATTGCGGCCTTCCAGGTGGCCTATCCAAATATCAAGGTCACCTATGAGCCGGTCCCGAAGGACTTCCGGACCAAGCTCAAGGCCCAGCTGGCGAGTGGGACCGAGCCCGACGTGTTCTACGTGGAGCTTGGAGACGCAGCCGGCTTCATGCAGAAGCATGTTTTGCTCGACCTCCGCTCAGAGATGGCGAAGACCGGCACGAAGGCGTCCGACTTCTCTAGCGGGGTGTTGGCCGCGTTCAAGACAGGCGATGCGATCTACGGCATACCCAAGGACTTCAACACGCTGGCGCTCTTCTACAACAAGGACATGTTCACCGCGGCCGGCGTGAGCCCGCCAACCAAGGACTGGACCTGGACCGACCTGACATCCGCGGCCAAGAAGTTGACCAAGCCGGGTCAGTGGGGTCTGATCACGAACCCGGACGCCGCTCGCTGGGCGCCCTTCGTCTACCAGAACGGCGGCAACGTGCTGAGCTCCAACGACACGAAGTCGGCGCTGCTCGATCCCGCCACCGTCGAGGCAACCAAGTACTACCTTTCGTTCAAGCAGGGCGGCAGTGGCACCTACTCGGGCGCGCTGGGGGCCGGGATCGATTGGCCAGGTGCGGCCTTTGCCAAGGGCAAGGCGGCCATGGTCATGGAAGGCGGCTGGCTCATCCCGTACATGAAGGACTACCCCGGCATCAAGTGGGACGCGGTCGAGCTGCCTCAGAACAAGAGCCGTGGAAACCTCGTGTTCACGGTCGGTTACTCGATCTCGGCGAAGACCAAGAACCCCGATGCGTCGTGGATTCTGCTCAACTACTTGACCGGCCTCGACAATCAGAAAACGGTGCTTCACTCCGGGTTCGCGCTTCCGACGCGGACCTCGCTGGCGAGTGATCCGTACTTCACCGACCATGCGGCAGCAAAAGCTATATTCGCCGGCGGCGCTTACGGGAAGCCCTTCTCGTGGGGCGTCAATTCCGGAAAGGTCGCGGACGCGATCGGCCAGGCCCTGGAGCGGATGCTGCTCGGGAAGCAAACGGTCGACGACGCGCTGAAGCAAGCGGATAAAGAGGTGACGGACGCGCTAGCAAGCTAGCAAGTCGACGACATGAGGAGGCGCCTGGGGAGGCGCCTCCTCAATTCGGAGGGAGAAGCACCAATGGCTGTAGGGACCAGTCCGCTGGTTGAGACCAATACGGCGTTGCCCACCCCGGTAAAGGCGGGGACCCGACGCGGGCGTCCCTGGGGTCAGTGGCTGACCTCGTATGCCTTCCTGATCCCGGCCTTCATCGTCATCGGCGGCTTCACGTTCGTGGCGATGGCGATCGCACTCTACATCAGTTTCTTCAAGTACGACGGCTTCACCCTGGAGTGGGCCGGCCTGCACAACTACGCCAAGGCCCTTGGGAACGCCGACTTCCACCGGGCGCTTATCAACGTCGTGTATTACATGGTGGTCGTCGTGACCTTCCAGACGATCCTGGCACTGACAATGGCCCTGGTCCTCGACCGCATCATGGTCGGGCGCGGCGTCTTTCGAACGGTCTATTACCTGCCGGCGATCACCTCGTCGGTGGTGATGGGGCTGATCTTCGGCTGGCTGTTCTCGCCGGGCGGCTGGGTCGGCAGCCTGGTAGGGATCTTCATCCCCGGGCTGCGCCAGTTCGGCTGGCTCCTCGACCCGTTAACAGCCCTGCCGGCGATCATGACGACGACCATCTGGTCGACGGCCGCTACGTTCATGATCGTCTTCATCTCCGGTCTCCAGGACATCCCGACCCATGTCTACGAGGCGGCGAAGATCGACGGGGCGGTCGGCTGGCGATCCTTGTGGAACATCACGATACCGCTGCTCCGGCCGACGATTTTCCTCGTAGTCGTGCTCGGCACCATCGGTACGCTCCAGGTCTTCGACCAGGTCTACGTGATGACCAATGGCGGTCCGCTCAAGTCGACGCTGACACCAGTTTTCCTCATGTATACCACCGGCTTCCGAGATTTCACCTTTGGGCTTGGAAGCGCCGAGGCGTTCATCCTCTTCGCGATCATCTTCGCCTTTACCCTCATCCAGCGCCGGTTCATCGATACGACGGTCGAGTACTGAGGAGCGAAGTATGGCAGCCATCACCGTCGACAAGGTCACGCAACAACCTAATCGCCGCGGGGCCATCGTGGCCAAGCAGGTCGCGCTCTATGTCGCGCTGACGCTTTTCGGGCTGCTCATGCTAGGCCCATTCATCCTCGCCATTTTCGGTGCGTTCAAGAACAGCGTCGAAGTCAACGCTTACCCGCCGACGTTGCTTCCACAGGTATGGCATCCGGAAAACTTTCTCGATGTAGCCCGACTCTTTCCGACGTTCCCCCGCTGGTTCATCAATAGCGTCGGACTCTCGACGACGGTCACCGTGCTCAACGTCTTCTTCTGCGCGCTGGCGGGCTACGCCTTCGCTCGTTTGAACTTCCCGGGGCGGACGGTACTGTTCCTGGCCGTGCTCGCCACCTTGATGATCCCGCTTCAGGTGACGCTGATCCCGAAGTTCCTCATCCTCAAGCAATTCGGGTTGATCAACACCTACCCGGCCGTCATCCTTCCCAACATTTCGACGGCAGCGGGCATCTTCCTGATGACACAGTTCATGAAGGCGATCCCGCACGAACTCGAGGAAGCCGCCGTCATGGATGGAGCGACGAAGTGGACAGTGTTCACGCGCGTGATCCTGCCACTCTCTGTTCCCGCGATGACGGCGCTCGCCATCTTCAGCTTCCAGGGCCAATGGAACGACTTCCTTTGGCCGCTCGTCATCCTCAACAACCCTCAGTTGTTCACCCTCCCCTTGGGCATCGCCGGGTTCGGCGGTGAGTACGTGCAAAATACGAACTGGGTGCTCGTCGCATCGATCTTCACGACCATCCCGATGGTGCTCCTGGTGTTTTTCTTCCAGCGCTACATCATCAAGAGCGTCGCGACCACCGGCGGCAAATAGGCGTTAGACGCCCAGGTAGGCCTTGCGAACCGCCGGATCACGGCGCAGGTCCCCGGCGGGACCGCTCATGACGATGCGGCCGTTTTCCAGCACGTAGCCGCGGTCGGCGATCTCGAGCGCGAGCACGACGTCCTGCTCCACCAGCAGGACCGCCGTGCCATCTTTGTTGATCGTCTTGACGATCTCCATCACGCGGTCGACGATATTCGGCGCGAGGCCCAGTGACGGCTCGTCGATCATCAGCAGCGTCGGCCGCGCCATGAGGCCCCGGCCAATGGCCACCATCTGCTGCTCGCCGCCCGACAGGGTGCCGGCTTCGCGATCCAGCTTGTTGCTCAAGGCCGGAAAGTACCCGAGAATCTTTTCGAAGTCCTCGCGCACCTGCCGGTCGTGACGGCGGTAGGCGCCCAGCAGAAGATTGCGCTCGACCGTCATGGTGCTGAAGAGGCGACGTCCTTGCGGGACGTGGACCATCCCACTGGCGACGATCATTTCCGGGCGTCGACCGGTCAATTCGCGGCCCGCCAGCCGCACCGTGCCGCTCGAGACCCGGACCAGGCCGGAGAGCGCGCCGAGCAAGGTGGACTTTCCGGCGCCGTTGGCGCCGATCAGCGCGACCAGCTCGCCCGGAACGAGCTCGAGATCGACCTCGAAGAGCACGGGCGTCATGCCGTAACCGGCCGTGAGCTTCTCGACCTGAAGCAGCGAGCTCATCGATCATTTCCCTCGCCAGCTCCCTGCGAAGAATTCCCTCCCCCGCTTTGCGAGGGAGGGTAGGGTGGGGGTCCGTTGGTTGGGCTTTCCTGGTCACGCGCGTAGCGCTGGCCGAGATACGCCTCGATCACGCGCCGGTCCTTGAGGACTTCGGCGGGCGGCCCTTCGACGAGCGTTCGACCGAAGTTCAGCACGAGTGCGCGGCTGCAGACGCCCACGATCACCTTCATGACGTGCTCAATGAGCACGATCGTCACGCCGCTATCCCGCACGCGCCGAACCATCTCCAGCGCCTGCTCGACCTCGACCTGGTTGAGTCCGGCCATCACTTCGTCCAACAGAAGGAGCCGGGGGCGCATCGCGAGCGCTCGGGCGACCTCCAGCCGCTTTCGGTCCGGGACGGTCAGCCGCAGCACCGGGTAATGGCGTTTCTCGCCTAGTCCGACGACGTCGAGCACCGCATCGGCCTCGTTCATGGCAGCGCCGGGCTGCAGCCGGGCGCCGGGCCGGCCGAAGAGCGCACCCATCGCGGTGTTCTCGCGCACCGTCATCGAGGGGAATGGCCGGACGATCTGGAAGGTCCGCCCGATTCCCAGCCGCGCGATCCGGTAGGGAGGCAGGCCCCGGATCGATGCGGTCTCCCAGCGAATGTCGCCCGCGTCGGGGCGGTAGAGCCCGCTGATGCAATTCAGCAGCGTGGTCTTGCCGGCGCCGTTCGGTCCGATGATGCCCAAGACGTCGCCCTGCTCGACGGCGAAGGTGACGCCGGTCAGGGCGTTGACGCCGCCGAAACTCTTGCTGACCTCGCGCAGCGCGAGCAGGGTCATGGCGGCCCCCACCCTGACCCTCCCCCGCAAGCAGGGGAGGGAAAAGAGGGCCCGGACCCCCGCCCTGACCCTGCCCCGTAAACGGGGGAGGGAAATAGCGCGGTGCTCATGCGCTAGTCTCGCGCAACGTTTGCCGGAAATAGCGGAGCGAGAGCCGGCTCCGGCCGCCGAAGAAGTCAATCACCCCACGCGGAATGAAGATGACGCACACGGCGAGCAAGACGCCCAGGCCGATCTGGGAAAAGACGGACCCTGAGCCACCGCCGGCCAGCGTCTGGATGATCAGCTCGAGCGAGATCGCGCCGGCGACCGGCCCCAGCACCGTACCGGTCCCGCCGATGACGGCCATCAGGATCATCTGGACGTTGTCGGAGATGGCGAAGGCGTTGTCCTGGTTGATGAAGCTGTTCCACTGGGCGAAGATCGCCCCCGCGATCCCGGTGAGCGCCGCCGCGATGCAAAAGGCGGCCACCTTATAGAAGGTCGTGTTGACGCCGATGACCGCCGCCGCCTCCTCGTTCTCGCGGATCGCCAGCAGCCCGTAACCGAACCGCGTGCGCAGGATGACCCAGGTGGTCAGCACCGCCAGGAGGGCGGCGCCGAGCATCAGGTAAAAGAAGAAGAGGTCGGAGCGGACGATGGGGAGGAAGAGGCCGGTCGCCGCTCCGAGAGGCTCGATGTTGTTGACCACTTCGCCGACGGCGACACCAACCCCGAGGGTCGCGACCGCAAAGTAATGCCCTCGCAGTCGGAGCAACGGAATGCCGACGATCAAGGCGAAGGCCGCGGCGACGACCGGCGCCAGGACGAGCGAAAGCGCGAAGGGCCACTTGAGGTTGCTCACCACCGCGCCGGCGGTGTAGGCGCCCAGCCCGAAGAAGGCGACATTGCCAAAGCTGGCGTAGCCGGTGAGCCCGCCGATGATATTCCAAGCCGACGCCATCACCACGAACATCGCCACGGTGGTCGCGATGCGGAACCACAACTTGTCGGTCAGCAGTGGCAGGCCGGCCTGCTGGGCGGCCTCGGTCGAGGTCAGCGGCGCGAGGACCACGAACGCGAGGGCCAGCCCGACAACGGCGAAGGCGGCCCGCCGCACGCTCATGCCAGCCGGCCGAGGAGTCCTCGGGGGCGGACGACCAGCACCACCACGAGCACCACGAACGCGATCGCGTTCGCATAGCTGGACCCAAGCCCAGGTGCACTCTGGCCCAGCACCTCGATCAGTCCGAAGGCCAATCCGCCCGCGACCGTTGCACTCACCCGGCCGAGTCCGCCCAGGATGACGACCACGAAGGCCTGCAGGGTGTACGGATCGCCGGCCGTCGGGGTGATCGATTGGAACGTACTGATGATCCCACCGGCCACGCCGGCGAAGGCCGCGCCGATGGCGAAGGTCAACGCGTACATATGACGGAGGTCGACGCCCACGAGTTGGGCGGCGTCGCGGTCCGCTCCGACCGCCAGAATGGCGGCGCCGCTCCGGGTGCGGTTCAGGACCGCCCACAAGATTCCCGCCAGCACCAGGGCCGCGACCAGACCACCCAGGCGGATATAGGGGATGACGATGTCTCCGAGGTGCAGTCCGCTGCCGGAGTACGCGGGAGTGACAGAACGAAAATCGCCCGTAAAGATCAGCAGCAGCAGGCTGACGATCACGAGGTTGATGCCGAACGTCAGCAGGAAGGTGAACAGCAGCGGTGCCCTTATCACACGGTTGATGACGCCTCGCTGCAGCGCATAGCCGATCACAAAGAGTGCCAGTGCGTCGAGCGGGAGGCTCAGAAACGGATCGATATGGAGGCGGGTGAAGAGAACCCAGGTGATGTAGGAGCCGACGATCACCAGCGCTCCGTGCGCCAGGTTGACGATGTTGAGGATGCCCCAGACCAGGCTGAACCCGAGCGCGACCGCGACATAGACTCCACCGAGCAGGAGGCCGAGGATGACCTGCTGGGTGAATTGGCTCACGAGCTCAGTTCGACGTCGAGGACCTCTGTCCTAGCGCGAGCTCCAGGACGGCGTCGGATACTTCGGTGAGCCGTTTGCCACATCGCCGGGAAAAACCGTGTAGTGGGTACCGTTCTGGATCTGCTCGACTACCATCGGTTTGTAGATGTTGATGCCGCGGCTGTCGAACTTGATCTGGCCGAAGAAGGTCATGACATCGAGGCTAACGAGCGCATCGCGTACCTTCCCCGGATCGAGGGAACTCGCATTCTCGATGGCTTTCTGGAAGGCCAGGCAGGCCGCGGTCGATTCGGCGACGTGGTAGTCGGGATCTTCGGTGCTGCTGAACTTGGCCTTGTACGCCTTGACGTAATCGGCGACTGACAGGTAGAAGGACGGCTTGTATTTGACCTGGGGGGTCCACTGCGAGCCGTCATAGACGTAGTTCGCATCGGCACCAAGGGCGTTGATGAAATCCGGGGTGGATGGACCGACCGAGTAGGCGAAGATCTTGGCGTCCAGGCCAAGCTGCTTGGCCGCCTTGTTGATGGCGATCGACTCCGCCAGGTGCCCCGAGTTCATCACGATGTCGGGGTTTTTCTGCTTTGCCTGGCTGATCAGACTGCTCACATCGGGCGCCGCCGCCGGGTACTGTTTGGTGAAGACCACCTGCATACCCTTCGTTGGCGCGTAGTCCTCAACGGCCTTCGCCACCTCGACCGAGAAGTTATCGTTGGCCGTCAACATGGCGATCGTGGTCGGCCTGGGGTTCAGGGTCGCGGCCATGTCGATCACGCCTGTGAGGTACTTGTTGGCGGGAGAAAGAACTCCGAATGTGAACTTGTAGCCCTTGCTGAAGATCGACTGGGCGGCGCCGTTGGCCTCGACCATGGGGATGCCGTTCTTCTCCGCGATGACGGCGTCGCTGGCCGTCGCGGCGCTCCCGTATGGTCCGAGGATGAAGTTCGCCTTCTCGTCGGTGATCAACTTCTGAACGAGGGTGGCCGAGAGGTTGGCGTTGCTCTGGTCGTCCTCGTACTTGATATCGATGGGGTGCTTGATGTTGTTGATCACGATCCCACCGCGCGCCTTGATCCAATCAAGCCACAGATCGTAGCCCTGCTTGGTGAGTGCCCCTTCCTTCGACTGCGCCCCGGTGAAGGACACGGCGGCTCCGAAGATGATCGTGGACCCAGTGGTGGGGGTATTCGCGCTACTGCTGCCGCCGCAGGCAGCCAGTAGAACAGCCAGCCCGGCCAGAAGGGGTCCGAGCTTCGCCCCTCGCATGCGCACTAATGTACAAGAATCGTGTTCGACTACGCGAAACGCCGAGCGAGGGTCGCGGAA
>Ga0209011_1000699_pt1 | contig 12334 bp, 12 predicted proteins | sample BlaSpr_A8_OM1_M3_FD_187986 | JGI IMG/M metagenome (GOLD analysis project Ga0209011, IMG submission 187986) | Forest soil microbial communities from Thunder Bay, Ontario, Canada - Black Spruce, Ontario site 2_A8_OM1_M3 (SPAdes) (version 2) | ecosystem: Environmental > Terrestrial > Soil > Boreal... | reverse complement strand
CGTTTTCTGCGCGAGCTGACCGACGGTGGTGATATTGGCATTGTTCAAGCAGTTGGCCGCGCGCACGCTGAGCTCGATTTCGTTGACGCTCATGTTGAGTAGCTTCTTGAGCTTAAGGTTTTCCTCGCTCACGCCGGCCGGCGTTTCGTCGAACTCGATCACTTCTTCGTTAAAGTTAACGAAGACGTCGAGGTGATGGCGCAGAATCGCCGATGCTTGAAGCAGTGCGTCGTCCGGCGTCAATCGACCATCGGTCCAAATCTCGAGAATGAGCTTGTCGTAATCGGTGCGCTGACCGACACGGGTATTTTCCACCGCGTACTTCACGCGGGTGACCGGCGAAAAAATCGAATCGATCGGAATGAGACCGATCGGTTGATCCGGCCGCTTGTTTTCGTCACCGGTAGCGAAGCCGCGGCCGACGCGGACGTCGAACTCGGCATCGAACTTATGTTTCTTATCCAGCGTGCAGATGACCTGCTTGGGATTAAGCACGTCATAACCTTGCACCAGTTGGATGTCCCCGGCGGTCACTTCACCTTCTTTGTTCACGCTGAGCGAAAGTTTGCGGGCTTCATGATCCTCAGCTTTGAATTTCACGCGCTTGAGATTGAGGACGATGTCGGTCACGTCCTCGACCACGCCCGGCAGCGTGGCGAATTCATGTTGCGCCCCGGTGATTTTCACCGCCGTGATCGCGGCGCCTTCGAGCGAGGAGAGCAGGACGCGCCGGAGTGAATTTCCGACCGTGTGCCCGTAACCGGCTTCAAACGGCTCGGCCACAAACTTGGCGTAGGTCTCTGTGGCGGTGTTCTCGTCTTTGACGAGAGTTTTCGGCATTTCAAAACGACCGTAACGAACTGGCATAGTCTTCTTGGAGTGATGGAGTATTGGAGTGCTGAAAAGACGGCTAATCCATTACTCCACGACTCACGACTCCATGTTTTCTTCGCCGGGTTTCCCCTGGCGAGTGCGGCTTCACGTCAAGCGACGGAGACCCAGGGACCAACGGCGCAACTTCAAAAACTCGCTGCGGGACGGGAAATGAACACCAGTGCGAGAACTTTGCAAGCGCCGATTTTACCCATCGACGACGGGCGCGACCGAAAAAGAAGCGCACGGACGGAAGAGCGCAGGAGCGATTCCTTTGTTCTTTTATTAAGATTAAAGAGGTAAGATTATGAGTGCACAGGAATCGGGAACCATTGAGGCCACCGTGCATAAAATCGTCGCCGACCGTTTCATCAATCCGGTGCGGGTCACGGACACACCATCGCTTTGGCCGATCACGGCCGGAGCAAACGCGTAAATCTTATGTTTGGGGACTCTGCCGAGCGCTGGTCTAGCTTTAGCGACCGGCACGAGGCGGGTCGCGTCCTCGCGAAGCATCTGCAGAAGTACGCCGGGCGCCCTGACGTGATCGTGCTCGCCCTGCCGCGGGGTGGTGTGCCGGTCGGGTACGAAGTGGCGACGGCACTGAGCGTTCCGCTCGATGTTTTCGTCGTGCGAAAGCTCGGCGTTCCCGGTTATGGCGAGCTCGCGATGGGCGCGATCGCCTCCGGCGGCGTGCGAGTTCTCAACGAAGACGTCGTGGCGCAGCTTCCGAATGCGGAGGAAATGTTGGCTGCCGTAACTGCCGAGGAAACCCGCGAGCTTGAGCGTCGCGAGGCGGAGTATCGAGGCAACCGTCCACCACCGGACTTGCGCGGCAAAACCGTGATTCTGGTGGATGATGGCCTCGCCACTGGCGCAACCATGCGCGCGGCGGCGACCGCGCTCAAACAGCGCGGAGTCGCTGCTTGTGTGGTTGGCGTCCCAGTTGCTTCGCCGGAGACTTGCGCGGAGTTTCGTCACGAAGTGGACGAGGTCGTCTGTGCGGCGACCCCCGAGCCGTTTTACGGCGTCGGGCAGTTCTACGAAGATTTTTCGCAGACCAGCGATGAGGAAGTGCGTGACTTGCTCGCGCGCACCGCGGCGGAAAAAACGCAGTCATGAGTGCTAGTATGCGATCGGAAGGGTTTGTGAACACCGCGAGGGAGATCGAAATTCCCGCGCGCGGAGGAAAGATCGAGTCCGTCGCCAAACTCGCGAGCGAATGGTTCACGCGACATTTGTCCGCGCTGCCAGGTGCCTAATCGTTTTTTTCCTTTTCGACGATTTCGTCGCTCAACTCGTTTCCAGCGGCGCGTGTTTTCGGAAAATGAGCGGCCAGTACTTTTCCGATTTCCTCGACCGCCTCGACGAGTGCGTGACTGAATCTCTCGTTCCGAAAATGCGCGCGCATTCCATCGACAAGGCGTTGCCAGAGTTTTTCGCCGCACTTTTCATGAATGGCCTTATCGCCGACCACGGCAAACTTGCGCGCGCGCGGCGCGACGAAGATCAGCACGGCGTTCCGTTCACGCGTCTTGTGCATTCCCATCCGGTGGAACCTTTTCTGCGCGGCGATCAGCGGATCAGCATCTAACTTTCCACGCTGAATATAAACGCGAATCTGACCGGACGTTTTTGCTTCCGCCTCCCGAATCGCCTGCACGATCCGGTCGTGTTCGAGCTCGCTCAGAAATTCCTTTGTTCGCATGTCGTTACCAACTTGAGCCTGCGCCGCCGCCGCCGAAGCTGCCGCCTCCACCGCTAAATCCGCTGAATCCACCGCCGCCGGATGACCAACCGCCTCCGCCGCTCGACCCTCCGCCGATGAATGGCCCGCCAAAGCTAGAATACCTGTAGCCGCGCCGCCGCCAACCGTGCGAGGCGATGAGAAAAATGATGAGAACGAGCAAAAACAGCAGAAAACCGAATGGGCTGCTTGCGCCTCTGTGTCTTTCGAGGGGAGTTTGGCCGCGGCCCTTGTACTCGCCCCGGATCGCTTTGCAGATTAAATCGATGCCGGTGGCGAGACCTCCTTCGTAATTGTTGTTACGGAACTGCGGCTTGATGTGATATTCGGTGATGTCGAACGCAGTGATGTCCGGCAGCGCGCCTTCCAATCCGTAGCCGACCTGGATGTACATTTTGCGGTCGTCTTTAAAAACGAACAGGACCACGCCGTTGCGCTGCTCTTTTTGTCCGACGCCCCACGCTTGCGCGACCCGTTGTGTGTAATCTTCGATCGATGAGTCGCTCTGCATTTTCGGAAACACCACGACAACGACTTGATCGGAAGTCTCGCGCTCGAATTGGGCCAGCTGCTCGTTGAAGCGCAGCGCGGCTTCTTTTGAAACGACGCCCGCGTAATCATTGAAATAGCCAGCTGGTTTCGGCGGGACGACCTCAGCGGCGCGCGAAACTAAGGAAAGAGAGATCAGGAACCCGAGAAGGAGATAGCGCAGCAATTCTGGGGAGCGCACACGCCCTGGCGTGCACTGTCCGGCGCCTTGCCGGATGGATTGAGCCGCCCGCATTATGTGGAGCATCCGTCGTCGCTCTTTGAACCTCTCAGAGTTTGCGGCGAGGACGCCGCAGAGAACACGCGAGACGCCCGCACGCGGGCGGGCAGGCAGTGTGCTCCCCAGAAAGAATCGCGCGGCGATCGTACTCGCTACGGCCGTTGTCACGGCGTAGCGGCGGGTGAAGGCGCTGGCGTGCCGAAATTGAAATTCACGGCCGGCGCTCTTTCCGCGCCCGGTTGCGCGGCGAAGAATGGCCGCGGCGCAAAACCAAACATGCCGGCGATCAAATTCGTCGGAAAGCTGCGCACAGCCGTGTTGTAATTTTGCACCGCAGTGTTGAAGTTGCCGCGCTCGACCGAAATCCGGTTCTCCGTGCCTTCGAGCTGCGCTTGCAGGCCGAGGAAGCTCTGGTTCGCCTTTAGCTCCGGATAACGCTCGACCACCACGAGCAAGCGCGAGAGAGCGTTTGAAAGCTGTCCTTGCGCTGCTTGGAATTGCTCGAGTTGTGCCGCATCGGTGGGCGCTTTGTTTGGATCAAGCTGCACGCGGCCGACGCTGGCGCGCGCATTGGTCACGGCGATGAGTGTCGATTTTTCGAAATTCGCCGCCCCTGAAACCGTGTTCACCAGATTCGGAATCAAATCCGCGCGGCGCTGATAAACATTTTGCACCTGCGCCCAGCTTTGATCGACGCTCTGCTGCAATTTGACCAGCCGATTGTAACTGCCCATCAATCCGAGCCCGGCCACCACTGCAAAGAAGGCGATGATGACCAACACGCCGCCGCAACCAATGGCAAATTTGTTCATGTCTCAAAAGGTTGTGTGCATCGTTCAGGAAATCCGCGATCAAGTCAAATCCGCTATCGCGATTGTCCGAGAACCAGCCGTAGGAAATCCGCGTCGGAAAATTTCGCACCCCATCCTTGCCGCACGATCAGCGCGTTCATCGAGGGAATGATGAAGAGGCGTTGATAACCGGAGCCGAGCGCGACCCACATGTCCGCGGGCGCATCTTTGCAAATGCAGATATTCATCCAGTCGGCACGCTGCCACGGCAGATCGAGCATGTTTTCGATGTCGATCTCGCGGCCAATTGGCGATTGTCGATTCAACCAAAACGTCAATCCGTAGGATGGATTCGCGGGTGAGCCGACGAAAGCCTGTCGCAAGGTAATTTCGGGAACAATTTGCCGGCCACGATAAACTCCGCGTCCGAGGACGAGCACACCCAATCGCGCCCATTCGCGCGCGGTCAGTTTAAAGCCGGTGGCGAGCAGCGGATTGCCGCGCCGATCTTTTTTGTATTCGAGATGATCGAGACCGAGTGGATCGAGAACATGACTTGCGAGATAAGCGAACGTGCTGTGGCCGTTTAGTTTTCGGCGCAGGAGTTCCGAAAAAATCTGGAGATGACTTGGTCCATAAGTAAAAGCTGAACCCGGCTCAGCCAGGATCGACAATCGAATCGCCATGGCGTTGCGGTCGCGAATCGATTCGCGATGCAGATGCGGCGCCGGCTCGATGCCGTCGGTGAAGTTTAACAGTTCGCGAATCGTGATTTGCGATCTGAGCGGATCGCTTCGCCATTCCGTGATCGTGTCAGACACGTGGTCGTCGAGTTCGAACAATCCATCATGAACGGCGACGAGCGCGGCGATACCCCAAAAGCTTTTTGTGCCGCTGAAGATCGGCCATTTGCCGTCAGCCGATCCGCCGTTCGCGTAATGCTCGAAGATGGTTCGGCCATTTTGAATGACGAGCATGGAGATGCCACGCTTGCTTTCCGAATATTTTGCCGCGCGCGCGCAATCGGCGGCGCGCAGTTCCGCCAGGGCAGTGGTCGATGTTGCGATGAGTAGAAAGCCCGCAAAGAACGCGAGTGATTTCATGATTCGTTCCGTAATCCGCAGGTACTCTTTACCGAGCGCGACGCTTGGAAATTACCAGACTCAATCGCCGCGCGCCTCCGTGGAAAGCGATTCGAGAGGATTCAGATTGGCGAGGTTGGCGCGGTTTGCTCAGTCGCAACCGGTGGCTGCGAGCGCGGGCTCACCGGCAGATAGCGCTTCCGCAATTCTTCGACATTGGGCAATTCATCCAAATTGCGCAGACCGAAGTGATCGAGAAAAAATTGCGTGGTCTCGTACAGGAGCGGCCGTCCCGGAATTTCCGCGCGACCGCTAATTTTGACGAGACCGCGTTCCATCAATGTTTGCAGAACCCCATCGATGGCGACGCCGCGGACGGCCTCAACATCGGGGCGCGTGATCGGCTGGCGATAGGCGATGATGGCGAGCGTTTCGAGTGCGGGCGCGGTCAAGCGCGCCGGTTTCGGAGCAGGAAAAAGTTGGCGCACCCAATTGGCATACGCGGGATCGCTCGCGAGCTGCCAGCCTTCGGCTTTTTCGAGCAGTTGAAAAGCGCGCTCTTGTTGCCCGTATTCGATTTTCAATTCTTCGAGTGCAGCGGCCACTTCGGACTCGCGGACCTTGGCGAATTCGTTAGGCGAAAGCTCATCGACTTGGCCGGCGCGCTTGATAACATCGACCATCTCTTTTGCGGAGAGCGGTTTTTGCGCGCTGAAGAGTAAAGATTCAACTACTCGCGCGAGCGTCATGAAACTTTCCGTTTACGCGTTTTTGCATCCCGTTTCAGTTGGCGCCAATCGCGTTTTGAATTGCGTTGGCGATGCGGTCTGCTTGCTTGTCGATCTTGTCGAATTCGCGACCTTCGATTAACAAGCGAATTTGTGGTTCCGTGCCGGAATAACGCAGGAGGATGCGGCCTTGGCCGGCGAGTTCGCGCTCGACTTCATCGCGCAACTTCACGACTTCGCGCAGTTCTTCGATGGGCGGCTTGGCTTTCACGACCAAATTGCGCTGGGTCTGCGGATATTTTTTGAGACAGGTTTTCAATTTGCTCAACGGCTGGCCGGTCTTGTGCATGATGCGCAAAATCTGGAGCGCGCTGATGATGCCGTCGCCGGTGGTAGTGAAATCGCGGAAAATGATGTGACCGCTTTGCTCGCCGCCGAGATTTAATTTTCGAGAAATCATTTCTTCGATGACGTAACGATCGCCCACTTTTGTTCGCACCACTTTTCCGCCGTGCGCGGCGAGCGTTTCATCGAGACCGAAATTGCTCATCACAGTGGCAACGAGCGTGTTTTGCTCCAGCCGGCCGGCGTGCAAAAGATCGACGGAGGCGATGGCAAGAATTTCGTCTCCATCGACAATCTCGCCGTTTTCGTCGCAAAGCAGGACACGATCGGCGTCGCCATCGTGCGTGATGCCGACATCCGCGCCGTTCTCCTTGACGAGGCGCTGGATTTCCTGCGGATGCGTGCTGCCGCATTGCGCGTTGATGTTCATGCCGTTCGGCTCGTTGTGCGCGATGATGACATCCGCGCCGAGCTCGCGCAAAACGCACGGCGTCGATTTGTAAGCAGCGCCGTTGGCCACATCGACCGCGACGCGCATTTCCTCGAGCGACATCCCGCGCGAAAAGCTCGCCTTGGCAAATTCGACGTAGCGGCCGAGGGCGTCATCGATCCGCGCGGCGCGCCCGATTTTTCCGGCGGTTGGGCGAATCGAATCAACTTCGCCGGCGAAAACGAGCTGCTCGATTTTTTGTTCGACCTGATCGTCGAGCTTGTAGCCGTCGTGCCGGAAAAATTTGATGCCGTTGTCTTCGTAGGAATTATGGGAGGCGGAAAGGACGATGCCGGCATCGGCGCGGAGCGCGCGGGTGATGTAAGCCACGCCCGGCGTCGGCAGCGGCCCGATGATGAGAACATCGACGCCGAGCGAAGTGATGCCGGCGACGAGCGCGTTCTCGAGCATGTAACCCGAAAGGCGCGTGTCTTTACCGAGCACGATTTTCGGGCGCGCGCCCTCGGGGATGGTGCGGGGATTCAGTTGCGTGAAAACATGTGCCGCGGCGCGGCCGAGCTTTAGCGCGGTCTCGGCGGTGACTGGTTCCACGTTGGCAACGCCGCGGACGCCGTCAGTCCCGAAAATCTTCTTGGCCGGGGTCACGTGGTAATTGAAATGCCGGAAGAGTGATTCGTAAATCGGAAACTGTGGCGAATTATGCCGCGCCGGGTCGTTCGCCGATTTTGCGCGCCGGGACGCCGCCCCAGATTTCGAAGGTCGCGACGTCGCTCGTGACCACGGCGCCAGCGGCAATAATCGCGCCGCGGGCGATGCGCGCGCCTTTCAGGACGATGACGTTCGCGCCGAGCCAAACGTCTTCCTCGAGAACGATGGGCGCATCCGCGGCGTGCGGTTGCATCGACATCGGAACCTCGCGCTGCACCGAACCGTGATCGTGATCGATAAAACGGCAGCCGGAAGCGATGAGGGAGTGAGCGCCGATGACGATCTTGCGGCGGAAATTAAATTCGCAACCGGCGCCGATGAAAACGTTGTCGCCGATGAGGAGGCGAGGTCCGGGCTCGTAGATGCCATCGAACTTGAAATAAATTCCGGGTTCCAGCTGGCAGTGCGCGCCTAACGACACCTGGTGCGGCCAGGTGACGTAAATTTTCGGCAGCAATGTTTCGTGGCCGACCTTCATTCCAAGAAGCCGCCACCGGGCGGTGCGCAACTGGGCGACGAGCCTTGAGATCATTGCGCGCAAACGAAAAATCGCGCGCGGCAGGAATGAGCTCACGAGACTAGACCGCACACTGTTTCGCGACAGACAGCGCGATCATCGCGCGGGCGCGTGTTCTCGATCGTGGTCGCTCAGAAAGATGCACTCGTTTTCCAATCCGAGCAGAGTTCCCCATTTCAGCGGAAATTTTTCCAGATTCATGTTCCGCAAAAGGAAGGGAGACCAATCTTTATATTCTCCCTTCAAAATGTCGGCGAGCTTGTTCTGGCTGCCACTGATCGGTGTCAGGTAAAGGCCATTCACGGGCCCGCCGAGAACGTTGTAATCGCTGAGATCGCTGAATGTCTTGATTGTGTCCGGCACCCAGAGGGCGCGCCGATCCGCGTACCAAGCGATCGCCCACGGCATGTCCGAGGCGGTGATTTCGTTAGGCTGCATCCAATTGTGAAGCGCCGCGATGTAGGGCGGGGCGTAAGGTGGCCAGCGGATCGCCCCCTTGGGCGGCGCGAACCACGGTATCGTGAAAATCGCCGGCAGCGCGCAGAGGAGGTAGAGCAAACTGAGAAAGGCGCCGCGCGCGATGCTAAGCTGGATCCCGAGCCGGTTCCATTGCACGAGCAGGTAACCCAGGCCGTAGCAGGTCATGAGTGGAACGAAAATCAAATGCAATTGATTCGCGGCCAGACCCCCTTCCTCGTTGATTCCAAAAGTGGCCATGCCCGCCACTGCGCCGATCCACATCGCCAGAATCATCCAGCGAAGCACTGCGGTTTCGGTTCGTTTGAAAGGGTGGAGCAGCCCAGCAAAAAACATTATCGCCACCACGCTCGAGCCGAAGTATTCAAAAATGTGGCCCCACTGGCTGAAGAAATTTGTCGTGATTTTGTCCTGGAAGTTTGTGGGGCCAATGCCTTCCACGTCGAGATTGATGCGGCGCATCCAGCCCGCTTCGCTATGACGGATGCCATCGAGTACGGAATAAATCGCCACGCCGCCCGGGTGACCGCAGACAATATAATTGCGGATCAGCCATGGCGCGTAGATGGCCGTGAAGGCCGCGAGCAAAATCAACACCGTCCATCCGCGCGGACGAAAGAAGAAAACGCAGAAAACCAGCGCGCCGGCAAATATCCATATCGTCAATGCATGCGATAACGCCAGCAATCCAAAGCCGGCGCCGACGGCAGCAAGCCAGCGGTCGACGCGGCGGCCGTCATATTGGGCCTCGACCGCTCGGACGAGCGCATAAATGGTCGCGTTAAACAGGAGCAGCAAAAGCATCTGCGGCAGACCGGAGAGTGAATACTGCCAGAGCATGTCGCAGAGCACGACCAGCCCACAAGCGAGGAGCGCGAGACGCCGATCGAACAAACGCCGCGCCGTGAAAAAAAGCACGAGAACGGAAAGCAGAAACAGAAAGATCGACATCGCCGCGATCGCTTTGTCGCCGGCATAAACGAGATCGCTCGGAGACATCTGCCAATGCGATTTTACCGGCCAAAGCGCGATGGCATCGACAAAGGGCGGCAGCGGCGCGTTGTACGTGTCGGACCAAATTTTTTGCGCGACATTTCTGCCGTTCGCCTGCAATTGCCCAATGGCGCGGGGCCGCGCGAAATTTGTCCGCCAGCCATGACCGCTCGCGATGGCGCGGCCGATTTGCGCCTGATCCATTGCCTGCGACGTGGCGAGGCCGCGAAAGTCGTAGAAATAGTAAACAGCCAGAGCGATGACGGCCAACGCGACAAGGCTGCGCCGTACCCACACGGCGAGGGCGCCGGCTTCGAGCGCGTGCACTGCGCGTTGAACGAATTCTGCGCTACCCGGCATTTTGTGATTGCCCGGTTGTGCTCGCGGCGTCCGCTTTTGACTTGGCGACGTTCATTTCGTTGATCTTTCGATGCAGCGTTCGCCGGCTGATGCCGAGCTTTTTCGCCGCGGCCGTCACGTTTCCATTAGTTGCGGCGAGCGCTTGCATAATCAATTTTTTCTCCGTCTCCCGAATATCGAGCGGACTGGATTTTTCGCCGAACGCTTTCGCTGCTGAAATACCGCGGGGCAACACGGCGCTGGCTGCTTGTCGCAGCGCCATCGGAAGATCGCGCACTGTGATCTTCGGGCCGGTGCCCATGACGACGCCGTGCTCGATCGCGGTGCGCAGCTCGCGCACGTTCCCGGGCCAGTTGTAAGTGAGGAGTGCGTCCATGGCGTCGGCCGTTAGATCGACAAGAGGTTTTTCGTTCGCCTTGCAGAAATGGCGCAAAAATCCGCGGATGAGAAGCGGAATATCTTCCTTGCGCTCGCGCAACGGCGGCATCGTGATGCGCACGACATTCAGGCGAAAGAAAAGATCGTCGCGGAATTTTCCTTCGCGCACGAGCGTTTCGAGATTCTTGTTGGTGGCGGCGATGATCCGCACGTCCGCGCGCAGGGTTTGATTGCCGCCCACGCGCTCGAACGCGCGCTCCTCGCTCATCACGCGCAGCAGTTTAACCTGCGTGCTCGGGTCGATCTCGGCCACTTCGTCGAGGAAAATCGTGCCGCCGTTCGCCTGTTCGAACCGGCCGATCCGGCGCTCGTGCGCGCCGGTGAATGCGCCTTTCTCGTGACCGAACAATTCGCTCTCGAGCAATTGGGGCGAGAGCGCGGCGCAATGCACCGCCACGAATTTCGCCTTGTTTCGCCGGCTCAGATTATGAATAGCGTGCGCGGCCAACTCTTTGCCGGTGCCGCTCTCGCCTTCGATCAGCACGTTTGCCGAAGAGGGAGCAACCTGCCGGATGGTGTCGAGCACTTCATGCAGCGCAGCCGATTCGCCAATGATGTTTTCTAGGCCGTAACGCTCATCCACTTGTTGCCGAAGCGTCCGATTTTCCTGCTCCAGCTTCCGGGCGCCGAGCGCGCGCGCAATCAACATCTCGACCTTGTCGAGATTAAGCGGCTTGGTCACAAAATCATAGGCGCCGCGCTTCATCGCTTCGACCGCGATATCAACCGAGCCATACGCCGTCATCATGATGCAGATCGGCGGGTGCGGCATTTTCAGGGCGCGATCGATCAACGTCATCCCATCTTCGTTGCCGAGGCGCAGATCGGTGAGGAGAATGTCGATCTGCTCGCGTTCGAGGACATCGATCGCGCCGGCAATGTCGGCCGCGACATACACGTCATACTCATTTTCGAGCAAACGCCGCAAGCCATCGCGGGTATGCTTCTCATCATCGACGATGAGGATGGTGGGCTGGATGGAAACCATTTAAGGAATTAACGAATGCGGGAGTTAATTACTCCGCGATTCATTGTCCGCTAATCGCTCAATCGCTCAATCGCTAAATCGTGAACACTCGACGGCTCCCGAAAATTATAGGAGCGCGTCATGGCAGAATCGGTATTGTTTGGGATGGAACGCGGGATTCTTGGCGCATTAGTGTTGAGCTTTGTTCTGGCCGGAACAACCCCGAAAGCTTTCGGGGCCGAACCTTCCCATTCGGTCAACGCGAGCGAGGGCTGGAAACTGGTCACGCAGACCGAGGACGTTGCCATTTACAGTCGTCCCCATTCAGGCTCGTCGCTGAAAGAGTTCAAGGCGATCGGCCCAATTGACGCGCCGACTCACGCGGTTCATGTGGTGATCGATGATTTTGAGAATTACCCTAACTTCATGCCCTACACGGCCGAATGCCGGCTGGTTAAACGCGAAAGCGATTGTCTCGTGGGATACCAACGGCTCTCGCCAAAAATTTGCGCCGACCGCGATTACACTTTGCGCGTCTGGAATAAATCGTGGCCTGCCGCTGGTGGCCTGGTCTATTTAAGTCTATGGGCGCCGGCGAATGAACTCGGTCCTCCGGAAAAGAAAGGCGTTGTCCGGGTAAAAGTGTGCGACGGCGGGTGGCTGCTCGAGCCAGATGGCGCAAACAAAACCCGGGCTACCTATTCCGTTTATACCGACACCGGCGGCCTCATTCCGGCGTTCGTCGCCAATCGCTTGAGTCAGATCGGGATCGGGCGACTTTTCGAAGCGGTCCGCAAACAAGTGAAAGACCCAAAATACACCGCGGAGGAACATTGAACCGGGACCTTGGGAAAAGATCTAAATCCCAAGCTCCAAGTTCCCAAGGAAAATATTAATCATCGAAGCTCCAAAATCCTCAAAGCGCAGCCACTCTTTGGACGTTTGAAGTTTGGGAATTGCAATTTCCCTGGATGTTGGCGTTTGGAATTTGGAATTTAGAGATGGCTTTGTAGCCGCAGGCCGGCAACCGCGGCGATTAGAAGCGTGAAGATCATAATTTTCTTGATTGTGTACGGGCTCGCGCTCTC
>Ga0209011_1000698_pt1 | contig 12337 bp, 13 predicted proteins | sample BlaSpr_A8_OM1_M3_FD_187986 | JGI IMG/M metagenome (GOLD analysis project Ga0209011, IMG submission 187986) | Forest soil microbial communities from Thunder Bay, Ontario, Canada - Black Spruce, Ontario site 2_A8_OM1_M3 (SPAdes) (version 2) | ecosystem: Environmental > Terrestrial > Soil > Boreal... | reverse complement strand
TTCGTCCTGCGCGAGATGACATCGCCCGAAGGCGGCTTCTACTCGAGCCTCGACGCGGATACCGAAGGCGAGGAGGGCCGCTTCTATCTCTGGACACCGCAGGAGCTGGAGTCGGTCCTCGGTGTCGAAGCGGCGCGCGCGCTCGGCAGCGCGTTCGATGTGACGGCCACCGGAAATTTCGAGGGCCGCAACATCCTGCACCCGGTTGTGTCGGGCGCGGTCGAGGTTCTCGACGCCGTGCGCGAACGGTTGATGGCGGCACGGGCGCTCCGGGCGCGGCCGCACCGCGATGAGAAAGTGATCGCCGGATGGAACGGGCTGATGCTGCGCGCCTTTGCCGACGCCGGACGCGTGCTGGATCGACGGGACCTGGTCGAGACCGCGCAGGCGAATGCGCGATTCCTGCTCTCGCAGATGCGTCAGGGCGGGCGCATGCGGCGGAGCTACAAGGATGGGCGCGCACCGCTGGCGGGCTACCTCGAGGACCAGGCAGCCGTGGCCGACGGGTTGTTGAGCCTCTACGAGGCGACCTTCGATCCCCAATGGCTGGAGGCGGTCCGCAGCCTGGTGAGCGAAATGCTGAGCGCCTTCTGGGACGACGCCGGCGCGGCCTTCTTCGATACCGCCGCCGACCAGGAGCGACTGGTGGCCCGACCGCAGGATGTCACCGACAACGCCATCCCCTCGGGGACCTCGCTGGCGGTCGATGTGCTGCTGCGTTCCGGGATGTTGCTGGGCGAGCCTTCCTGGACCGATCGGGCGCAGGCCACGCTGGAGCGGCTGGCACCGACCGCGGCTAAAGCGCCCCTCGCGTTCGGGCGTCTGCTCGTGGCCCTCGATTTCCACCTGGGTCGGACGGTCGAGCTGGCCGTGATCGGACAACCCGGGGAACCGCAGACCCGGCGGTTGCTGGACGTCGTCCGCGAGCGCTTTCTTCCCAATCGCCTGGTCGCGGTGGCGCCCGGCGGGTCGGCAATTCCCCTGCTCGCCGACCGGCGCGCGATCGATGGAAAGGCGACCGCCTATCTATGCGAGCACTTCGTCTGCCAGGCGCCGACCGCCGACCCGACCGAACTGGCGCACCAACTCGATGCGTTCAGAGCGAAGCTGGTTGCGTCTTGAGCCAGGCCTGATAATCGGCGGGCGTATTGATGTTGCGGAAGGAGCGCAGCTCCGGGTCGACGACGCGCAGCTCGTCCGCCGTCACATAGCGGACGTTGCTCGCGGCCAGCAACATCTTGACGCGGCGCTCGCCGGCAGCCAGCAACTCTTCGATTCGGGTCGCCAGCGCTCGATCGTAGAGGGCGCAGACGCCCTGGGGCTCGCCGTCGATTTGCGGGACGACGGCGTCGTAGTCACCCGCCAGTCCAGCCAGCAGGGCCGCCATTCCCGGATCGGCATCCGGCAAATCACAGCCGACCACCCAGACGTATCGGTAACGCGCCGCGCGCAAGCCGGCATGGATCCCGGCCAGTGGACCCAGGCCGGGGTAACGGTCGTCGACCGTCCGCACGCCCGGAAGGTTTCCCCAACCTGATCCACCGGCGACGATCGTCTCGTCGACGACCGGCGCAAGACGGCGAGCGAGGTGCTCGATGAGCGTCCCGTCGCCAGCCGGCAGGGCTGCCTTGTCGCGACCCATGCGGCGGCTGAGGCCGCCAGCCAGGATCACAAGGCTCACGCCACTGCGCATGGCGTGAGCCTACGCGACGCTTACGTCCCGAGGGCGCCGCTGATGTTGCAGAAGACGTTCTGCACCTGGTTGCCCAGGATGATCAGAACGACGATCACGACCACCGCGATCAGGACCAGGATCAACGCGTACTCGACCATTGACTGGCCCTGCTCGTTGCCAAACAAACGCGCCACCAACCGCCGGATGAGTTCAGCGAAATGCATAACGGCATTGTCAGCGCCTGACCTTTCGCCAATCGTTACAGGACCGTAGCGAATACGAGATGCGGCGACGTCGCGCTGTTACCGAAGCAGAGGGGGCCCTTCGACGGCCGTGTCGCAATCCACGCCGCAACCTTTCGAGGGCGCAACCCGACCTGAAGGGGAGGGGTTGTACGTCCCAGCATCTTCGGAGGGAGGTAACTGCATGTCGTTCATCGCCTCACGTCTGGGTCCCGGCGTCGTCGCCTTACTGGTGACGGCCGGGCTTACCCTGAGTTCGACGCCCGTCGAGGCCGCCGCCCCACGCGCCGTCGCCAAGACGGTGGTGCGCTGCACCACCCGGCACCACGTCCGCCACTGCGTGCGGGTCGCCGTACATCCGGCCAAGCGCACCGTCAAGAAGACGCCGGTCGCGTCCAAGCCGCAGCCCAAGCCGACACCGGTCGCGATCGTGACCACGGCGCCGTCGGGCAGCCTGGTTGCCCAGGAGCTCGCCCTGGTCAACGCCGACCGTCGGGCAGCGGGCCTGCCGGCGCTGGCCGAGTCCGCGGCACTCGATCGCATCGCCACCGCGCGGGCGCAGGACATGGCGACCAACGGATACTTTGCCCATTACCGGCCCGGGCATACCACCCTGGCGGTGCTCGAGCTGCTCCGCGCCAATGGCGTGGCCTTCAGCTGGTACGGCGAGAACATCATCTGGGAGTCGGGGCAGCCGGCGGCAGCGGTCGCCAGCCACTTCAATACCTGGTGGATGAACTCACCGGAGCACCGTGCCAACATCCTCAACACGCACTACGGGCACATCGGCATCGGGGTCGCCGTCAGCGGATCGCGCGTCTACATGGTGGAGGACTTCACCAACTAGCGCGTCATTGCTCACGCGGCATGAAAAAGACCGGCAGCGGCCGGTCTTTTTCTTTGCTGGCCCGAGAATTACTTGGAGGGGGACACCGAGGCTGCGATCGAGGGTGCGTTGGAGGCCGGGTTGATGATGGTCGTGTTGCCACTAGCGCCGAACCAGTGGCCGTACGCAACACCGTAGAAAACGATCGCCAGGATGACGATCAAGGCGATCAGGAAGATCGCCACCATCGCCGTATTGGAGCTCCCGTCGCCATCGTCATGCTCGTGAACGACTGCCATGAATACCTCCCTGGTACCGTGATGATTTATTTGATACCGGGATTATCATATCAGGTGTCTGTAGCGGCGTCAATATTGCAGGGACCATGTGCATATGTGGAAGGCCTGTGAATAAGCCGTGGAGCCGGCCGTCTAGCTTTTCCGGGCCACGTCGCGGACGGTCGCCTGGGCGATGGGCCTGACCACCATCTCGTCGATGTTCACATGGGGAGGCCGCGTCACCACCCAGACGATGCAATCGGCGACGTCCGCCCCGGTGAGGGGTTGCATTCCCTTGTAGACGGTCGAAGCCCGCTCGCGATCTCCCTTGAATCGGACCAGGCTGAACTCAGTCTCGACCATGCCAGGCTCGATCTCGGTAACCCGGATCGGCTCTCCCATGAGTTCGAGTCGAAGCGTCTTGGTGATGGCGCGCACGGCGTGCTTGCTCGCCGTGTAGCCGACGCCACCCGGGTAGACCTCGAAGCCGGCCACCGAGCCAAGGTTGACGATGTGCGCGCGAGGCGCCCGACGAAGTAATGGCAGCATCGCCTTGGTCACGCGGAGGAGGCCCAGCACGTTCGTTTCCATCATCTGCACCCAGTCGTCATCGCTGCCCTCGGCGAGCGGCTGCAGGCCGGCCGCCAGCCCGGCGTTGTTGATCAGGATCTCGACCTGGCCGTATTCGGCGGTGATGGCGGCCACGAACGCCTCGATGCTGGCTGGATCCCGGACGTCCAGCGGCATCCCCCGCCCGCCAAGCTCACGGGCGACCGCCATGAGCCGATCCTCACGCCGGGCGCCGAGCACTACCGCGAACCCGGCCTTGGCCAGGCCCCGCGCGGTCGCCTCGCCGATGCCGGAGCTGGCCCCGGTCACAACGGCGACGCGCGCGGATGACGGCATTTGCTAATGGTAGGCGGCTCCCCCCGTATCACGGTCTGTCCTTTTTCGAGGACGAGCGGTAATCTATCGCGAGGAGATCTCCGGCAGGAGGCGAGGGGAAGGCATGGACCTGCGCCAGCATGGTCTGACGCTCGTGGCCGCGTTGCTGCTGGTCGGCGCCTGTGCGGCCCTCGGGGACGTCACTCTGACCGGCCACGCGCGGGCATCGAGTCCGGCGACCGCGGCACCGATTGCGGTTCGTCCGACCGCCAGACCAACGCCCCGCCCCACACCAACGCCAACGGCAACACCCCGGCCGACGCCGACGCCACCTCCCACGCCGACACCAACGCCCCGCCCGACACCGACGCCGACGCCGCCTCCCACGCCGACGGCAACCCCCACTCCGACACCAGCACCAACACCGCCGCCGACGCCCTCCCCAACCCCGACCGCGGAGCCGACTCCGGTCGCCACTCCGGCGCCCACGCACCCTCCCACGGCGCCGCCGGTCGCCGCGGCCGACGCGCCCATCCCGACCACGCTGCCGGTGACCGCGCCACCACCGGCGGAGGGCTCAGCTCAGGCGGTGGCGATTGCGCCCACGCTAAAGCCCGCGACCGCCGCGGACACGGGAACGCCGTCTGACACGCAGAGCCTCTTCCTCCTGGTCACGGTCATCCTGCTGGGCATCCCTGCACTGCTCGTCATGACGCTGCTGGCGACGGTGCTGACCCGGCGCTAGTCCATCGACATCGTCAGCGGCCGGCTGCTGACCGCCGAATCCAAAAAGACACCGATGCCGGCCACCGCGACCCGCTGGAAATCATTGCCTCTGAAATACGCGTCCGAGCCGTAGAGCACGACCGCGCCGTAGCCGGCATTCCAGGTGACCGGCGTATCCGGCTGGGGCGACGTTCCCCAGACGCGATTGTCCCGCACGTTGCAGACCGAATGGTCCCCACAGTAGAGGCCGGTGCCCACGACCTGGTCGATCCGATTCTGATCCACGTCTCCCTGCGACATCTCCGTCACCGATATCGCCCGGAGCGTGGTTGACCGGACATCGTTGTCTCTGATGAAGACGGTGCTGGCGTGCGACACGATGCCTTCCTGCCCGCCCGTGACGGTGCAGCCTTCGACGCTGGTTGGCGCCCAACCCATCGAGTTCACCACGCCAATCCCCCAGGCAAACGAGCTGACGAGCTGCGTGACCTCGCAGCGATGCAACTGCACGGACGCCTGCGAGATGTCGATGCCGCGCCGGAGGGCCCCGACCACGCGCACGTTTTCGAGCCGCACGCTCACGGCGCGAGTGACGAAGATCCCGGTCTCGCCGCCCATCACGCTGATGTCCGCCAGGTTGACCTTGTTGGCCGTGATGGTGATGGCCGGCCGGTCGGTTCCACCGACGATGGTGGCCGGGCCGATCAGCGTCACCGGGCGCCGCAGCACGAGCGGGCCGGCATAGAGGCCGGGCCGAAGATGCAGCACCGATCCCGCCGGCGCGGCGTTGAGCGCCGCCTGCAGCGACACGCCGTGATCCACCCAGCGCGCCTGCGCACTCGGGAGTACCAGCAGGCTCAGGGACGCGGCCACCACCGCCGTAGTACCGGCGGCCAGGACCCGAGCCCTTCCGGCGCGGACGGCGACGGTGGGCAGCCGGCGGGGTTGCCACCGCTCCCATGCCCACACGCCGATGAGCAGCAGCAAGATGGCGGCGTTGTAGAGGAAGTGCAGGTCCGGACGTGCCAGCGGCCCGTTGAGAAGACCGCCATGCGCCAGGATGCCCGGCGTGCCGGTGATCCCGGTGCGCAGGTACGTGATCAGGATCGTGGTGTGCTCGGCCAGGTGCCAGAGCGCCAGCGGCATCAACAGCCAGGCGACCGGGTTACGCGGCCAGCGGGCCAGCGCGATGAGCGCCACCAGGGCGATCGTTAGCGTCAGGCCGAAGTGCACCCACTCGAGGTCGAGCCGGCCCACCAGGCCATGCGCGAAGGCGGGCGGCTGCCCGTCGATGTGCATCTGGAACATCTGGGCGATATGCTCGACTTGATGCCCGACCTGCAGGACGATGGCTGCCTCGAGGATGAGCATCACCCGCGAGCGGGCGTGCGTCATCTCAGCCCTTGACTGAGCCGGCGAGAAGCCCCTGCACGAAATAGCGCTGAAAGGCGAAGAAGAGGATCAGCGGCGGGATGAGCGACAGGAACGACGCCGCCGAGATGACGTCGACACTACTGCCGAAGTTGCGCATCTGCTGAAGGATGGCCACCGTCACGGGTGGCGTACCGCCGGCGAAGACGAGGCCGACCAGCAGGTCGTTCCACACCCAGAGAAACTGAAAGACCGCGAAGGACGCGATCGCCGGATAGGCCAGCGGCAGGATGATGCGACGGAAGATCCGCGCGTCGTTGGCACCGTCCATGCGGGCGCTCTCCAGCAACTCGTGCGGGATGCCGATGAAGAAGTTGCGGAAGAGGAAGGTCGCGTAGGGCAACGCGAACGCGGCGTGGAACAGGAATACCCTGACGATCCCCGGCGGCGAAACGAGCCCGTAGATCCCGGCGACCGGGATCAAGGCCATCTGCAAGGGCACCACCATCAGCGCGATCAGTACTAACAGCAACGCGGTCCGACCCGGGAAGCGCAGCCAGGTGAAGGCATACGCGGCGAGGGTCGCGCAGAGGACGGGGATGACGGTTGCCGGCACGGCGATCAGGATGGAGTTCACGAAGCTCGAGGCGATCAGCGACGAGTCGAACAGGTGGCGGTAGTTGTCGATGCTCAGCTGCCCCGGGTGGCTCAACGCGGTCCACCAGCCGGACACCGTGAAGAGATCGACGGGTCGCAGCGATGTCAGCAGCAAACCGATCGCCGGCAGGGCCCAGAGAACGCCCGCGACGATAAAGAAGACATGGAGTGGGACGCTGTCCAGGGCCTTGCGCCATCCGGGGCGACGAGCCCCGGCGATCTGCAGTGCGCCGGTGGCCATGGTCAGCCCTCCCCCTGGAAGCGGCGAATGTTGGCCGCCATGACCGGAATCACGAGGAGGAAGAGGAAGACGGCGATGGCGCTGCCGATGCCGAAGTCACCAAGCCCGGTGAATGCCACCAGGTAGAGCTGGAGCGCGATCACGTTGGCATCGGGAATCACCGACCCGGGCGCGATTGTATACACGAGGTCGAAGATTTTGAGCACGTTGATGACCAGCGTGATGAAGACCACGATCAAGAGCGGAGATAGCAGCGGCACCGTGACGCGGCGGAACACCTGGAGCTCGGTGGCGCCGTCCACACGGGCCGCTTCCAGCAGGTCACGCGAGATCGTGGCGAGGCCCGCGCCGATGGTGACCGTGGCAAACCCGACCCAGACCCAGATGGCGGCGAGGATGATCGCCGGCGTCACCAGGCTGGAGCCGAGCCACTGCACGCCGCCGAAGGGCGGATGGAAGTTCTGCGCCGGTAGCACCACGTGGTAGGGACCGGTGCTGGTGCTGGCGAAGGAAAAGTCGCCGGCGGTATCGCTCTGCGTCTGGGCCGCGACGGAACCCTTGCTATCGACCAGCTGCACCGTCATGTCGGGGAGCCCTTTCTTTCCGGGCTCAACCTGCCCGACCTGGCCGCCACCGCCGGGGATGAAGTCGCGCCAGACGACGCCCACGATCCGGCCGGACTGGCTGGATGGGTCCTTCGCGTCCTGGGCGTTGGCGGGAATCTCCGAAACCGGAAACCCGATGAACCCCATGTGGACGACGTCGCCGGGGGCGACCGTCTGCGACATCTGGTAGCCGTCACCCGCCGGCTGCATGAGGTCGGGCTGCGACGGCCGCGCGCCCTGGTAGTGACCGGGATGGGTGATGGCGTTGGCCACCGAGGCGATCACGGCATTCATCGCGCCGGTCTCCGGACTCTGCTGATACATGATCCGCCAGATGACTCCGCTCGCGAGCAGGGACACCGCCATGGGGGTAAACAGGATGGTCCGGACCACGAGCCGGTATGGGACCCGCTCGAGCAAAACCGCAAACATGACGCCGAATCCGGTCACGGCGACCGGGAAGACGAGCAGCCAGATGATGTTGTTCTGGATCGCGTGGAGCGTCCGGCTGTCGGTGAAGACCTTGAAATAGTTGTCGACTCCGACAAAGGTCTCACCGGTCCGGTTGAAGAAGCTCCGGATGATGGTGGCGATAACGGGATAGACGATGAAAATCCCGACGAAGATCGCCGCCGGGGCCAGGAAGCCGATGGCGACACGGTTCCAGCGAGGCGCGGGCGCCCGACCCTTGAGGATCGGGCGCTCCTCTTCAACGACCGGTGGTGCGACCGCCGGGACGATCGTACTCACGTCGCAGCCGTCTCGCTAACTTCCGTAGGCGGCCGCCGCGTCCTTCTCGAGCTGGGCACAGGCGGCGTCGATGTTGTTGGGGTTTCTCAGCCACGCCTGCAGGTCGGCCCACTCGCCGGACCCCTTGGTGGCCCCGAACGCCGCTGGCGCCTGGTCTGACATGTCGAAGACGAAGGCCTGGGCGTTGGCCAGAGCCGAGGCCGTGGCCTTTGCGAGCGGATCGGGATAGATCGAGACGTCGACCTTCTTGTTGGCTGATGTGATGCCACCCTTGGCACCCCAAATCTGGAAGGCTTCGGGGCTGGCCAGGTATTTCACCAGCTCAGCGCCCGCGGCATTGTCGGTCAGGCGGACCGCCACGTCCCCGCCGCCCATGACGGACGTCGAGGGCCCGGTCGTCCCGGGGAAGGGGAAGAAGTTGAAATCGGTCACCGGCGTGAGGTGCGCGGTGTCCTTCAAAACCCCTTCGACGAAGTCACCCTCGTAGACGATCGCGGCCTTTGGTGGATTGCCGGCAATGTTGGACACCGACGTCGGGAAGTCCGTTTGGAGCGCGCCGGACAGCCCACCGTAGACGTATTTGTCCTGCAGGACCTGCGCTAGCGCCTTGAGTGTGTCCTTGACGGTCTGGTCGGTCCACTTAATGGTGTGGGTCGTGAGCTTGACGTAGTTGTCTCGGCCGGCGAGGTTGAGGTAGGCATTCTCGAACCAGTCAGTCAGTGTCCAGCCATCGGCACCACCGACCGATACCGGCTTGACGCCTGAGGCCGATAGCGTGCTGAAGACCTGGCTCAGGTCAGTGAGCGACTTGGGCGCGCTGACGCCCGCGTTCTTGAAGGCGCTGACGTTGTACCAGACGGTTGACTTGTTCGACGCCTTGTACCAGACGCCGTAGAACTTGCCGTTGACCGTGCCGAGGTCTTTCCAGACCGGGGCGTAGTTCTGGCTGACAATGTCAGCAGTGGCGCTGTCGAGCTCTTTCAGCGAGCCCTTGACGGCAAGGTCGTGCAGCAGACCGGGCTGTGGCAGAACGGCGACGTCCGGCGGGTTGTTGGACGCGAGCCGCGAGCCGAGCACTGTTCCGATTGCATCGCCGGTCGAGGTGAAGGTGGCGGTCGCTCCCGTCTTGTCAGAGAAGGCCTTCAGGACCGCCTCGAAATTCTTTTGCTCGTCCTTCACCCAGACGGCGGCGACCTCGACTTTCTTGCCCGCCAGCGGTTTGCTCGAACTGGTGCTACTACCGCCGCAGGCTGCCAGCAGCGACACGAGGACCGCAACAGACAGAACAGGCCCCAACCTGGAGCTACTCATATGCTTCCTCCCTACCTTGTGTGGATCGCCTCTCCCGGAGCGCCCCCGCCCATCGAGATGACGCTGATACTAGCCTCCAGGTATGCCGCCGTCAAACACAAGGCGACGGCACTAACGATTTCTAACGGTCAGGGCCTCCCGGGAACTGGTACCCTGCCGCTCGTCGATGCGTTCCGCAAAGGTGGGTAGCGCCGGCCGCCGGTTGATCGTGCTGTCGATGCTGGCCGCCGTGCTGGAAACGATCGCGGCGGCGAACCTGACCCTGACCTACATCCTCTATACGGTCGAGCACCCAGGGATCAGCCTCGCCGGGTTCGTGCCAATCACGGCGATCGGGTCGGTTCCCTTCCTGGTCACCGCCGGCTTCCTTGCTTGGACCATCCGCGGCAGCCGCCCGTCCGCGCCAGGTGAGGTGTCCCGCTCGACCATCGTCCGGCTCCGCATGATCACCGGCTTCGCATTGCCTTTCATGATCATCGGCGGGCTCTGGTCCGGCCTGGCCGCAGCCTTGCTCGGACTCGACGTAGGCTCGGCGTCGGGAAATGCCGTGACCGTCTACCAGTTCACTTTCCTCGCCGCGGTCATCGCCGACGTGATCACCCTGGTAGTCGCCCTCACGACGCGCCCTGCTTCTTAGGCCTAGCGGGGGCGTCTGAAGGAGATGGCTGGGGCGCTAGGATTCGAACCTAGGATTACCTGATCCAGAGTCAGGCGCCTTACCAGCTTGGCCACGCCCCAGCGGTACGGCTTAGGCTGGGACAGTCTAGCAGAGGGTCGATCAGAATTCAGCTATGCCCAAGGCCAAATCCGGCGAAGGGGTTCTCGCGCTCGACCTCGGCACGTCCTCGGTCCGCGCAGTCGTCTATGATGCCCGCGGCGCGATGGTCGACGCGACGATGTCAGACCTCCCGTACAAGGTCCGGACGACGGACGCGGGCGAGGTGTCCTCTGACCCGGACGCCCTCGTCAAGCTCATCACTCAGAGCATCGACGGGGCGCTGAAGGCGGCCCGCAAAGAGAAGGTCACCATCCTCGCCGTGGGCGTCTCCTGTTACTGGCACAGCTTGATGGGGGTGAATCGCGCAGGTCGGCCGACCACCGAGCTCCTCACCTGGGCCGATACGCGCAGCGCGCCGGAAACGCGAGGCCTGCGCGCGCAATTCGATGAACACGCTTACCACGCGCGCACCGGGTGCTTCTTTCATGCCAGCTACTGGCCGGCCAAGCTCCGCTGGCTGCGCGCCACCCGCGGCGCCGCCGTCCGTCGCACCGCACGCTGGATCTCGCTGGGCGAATACCTCTACCAAGAGCTACACGCCGAAGCACGGGTCAGCCACTCGATCGCCTCCGGGACCGGGCTGCTCGATGTCCATCGCTGCCAGTGGGACGAGGAGGCGCTCCGCCTGGCCGGCATCACGGCCGACCATCTCTCGCCGCTGGCTGATTGGGACCAGCCGGCGCATTCCTTGCGCTCGAGCTTTGCCAGCCGCTGGCCCGAGCTGCGTGACGTGCCCTGGTATCTGCCCCTCGGCGACGGTGGGCTGGCGAACATCGGCGCGGGCTGCGTCAGTCCTCGCTGGGTGTGCGCCACGATTGGAACCTCGAGCGCCCTGCGCGTCCTGCTCGATCGCACGCGCGTGACCGTGCCGTGGGGAACCTTCGTCTATCGCGTCGATCGCCGCCGCTATGTCGTCGGCGGCGCGCTCAGCGAGGGCGGCAACGTCGTCCGCTGGTTTGCGGATAACCTCGGCCTCAAGCCCAAGAAAAAATTCGAACGCGCGGCCGGCGCACTCCCGCCCGACAGCCACGGCCTCACGGTCCTTCCGTTCTGGGCCGGTGAGCGGAGCCCGAACTGGCGCGGCGATGCGCGAGCGGTGATCGCGGGGCTCTCGCTGGGCACCCAGCCGACGCAGATGCTGCGGGCAGCGATGGAGGCGATCACCTACCAACTCGTCGCGGTCGCCGCGGCGATGCGGCGGGTTGTGCCTCGACCGGAATCCGTGATTGCCACCGGTGGCCAATTGCTCCACTTGCCGGCGTGGAGCCAGATGCTCGCCGATGCGCTCAATCTCCGGGTGACGACCTCGCCGGAGCCGGAAGCCTCGAGCCGCGGGGCCGCCCTGCTCGTGCTCCACGCCCTGGGTAAACTCCCGAAACTCTGGTCGTCAAGTCCGGCACGCGGACGCAGCTACCGGCCGCGCGCCACCGTGCACGCGCGCTATGAGCGCGCGCGACGCCGCCAGCAACGGCTCTATGAGCTTCTCTTTCCACCGCTCGGGGCAGGCCCCACTCCTACCCTCCCCCGGAGAGGGAGGAAAATTGGGGACGCCTAGCGCCGCGGCGGGATCAGGTTCCAGAAGGAAGGATCTTCGAAGCCCAGCCGCCAAACACTGATCCCCTTCAATCCGTACTCGTACATCAGTGGCAGCTTGCGCCGCAGCGTGTCGGGGCTCTGGATCCACAGCTCGTGCTGGATCCCTCTGGCGCTGTAGCTGAAATGCATCTCCTCCTCGCTGGCGTCGAAGGCCGGCGTCGCACCATGAGCCTGGGCGAGCGTCATCGCGTCGGCGTACGAACTCGATGTCAACCGCCCGACACCCGTCCAATCGTGGTAGTAGGTCGGAAGCCCGAGCGTCGCCTTCTCGGGCGGGACGCCCTGGAGTGAGAACTCGAGCGCCTGACGCATCCACGGTGTGCCGGAGACCGCCCCCGGCGGCGTGACGCCGTTGTGCTCGTCGTAGGTCATGAAGGACAGGAAGTCGGCGGCTTT
>Ga0209011_1000697_pt1 | contig 12344 bp, 11 predicted proteins | sample BlaSpr_A8_OM1_M3_FD_187986 | JGI IMG/M metagenome (GOLD analysis project Ga0209011, IMG submission 187986) | Forest soil microbial communities from Thunder Bay, Ontario, Canada - Black Spruce, Ontario site 2_A8_OM1_M3 (SPAdes) (version 2) | ecosystem: Environmental > Terrestrial > Soil > Boreal... | reverse complement strand
TGCCGGAGGTGGGGGAGGCGCTCGGTATCCCGCCGGTCCCCGTCGTGTGCGGCGTTCCCGACCTCCACACCGCTTTCCTCGGCTCAGGCGCGGTGGCGCCGTACGAAGCCCACATCACCATCAGCACGACGTCGTGGATCGCCTGCGAGGTTCCGTTCAAGCGCACGGACGTCCTCCACCAGATGGCGACGGTGCCGGGCCTGCATCCGCGGTCATACCTGGTCGCCAACAACCATGAGACGGCCGGGTTGTGCTTGAAATGGTTCAAGGACGCGGTCATGGCATCCAGCTCTTACGAAGAGGTGGTCGCGGCCGCTGAGCGGGCACCGGCCGGGTCGGGAGGAGTGATGTTCACCCCGTGGCTCAAAGGAGAACGGACACCGGTCGAGGACCGGACTCTTCGCGGCGCGTTTCTGAACGTGTCGCTCTCGACCGGGCGCGATCATCTGAGCCGGGCCGTCCTCGAAGGCGTCGCCTTCAACGCGCGCTGGCTCCTCGATGCGGTGGAAGGTTTCGTGCGCCGTCCGCTGTCAAGCCTGAGGATTCTCGGCGGCGGCGCGCAGTCGGACCTGTGGTGCCGGCTCCACGCCGACATCCTGGGCCGTCCGATGGAGCGGGTCGCCGAGCCGGCGTACGCCAATGTGCGAGGCGCGGGGCTGTTCGCCGCCATCTCGCTGGGACACGCGTCGGTCGACGACGTTCGCGCGATGGTCCGGGTGACCGACTCCTTCGAACCGCGGCCCGAGGCTCGCGCGACCTATGAGCCCATGTATGCGGAGTTCAAGCAGTTCTACAGCCGCCTGCATGCGAGCTACAGGCGTCTGAATCGATGACGAAATGGGCCGTCCTGCTCAGCTACGCGCTGCTCGCGGCATGCACGCAGCTGCTCTGGCTCACGTTTGCCGCGGTCGACACGCGCAGCGCGGCTGCGATGCACGTCGACGTCGGCACGGTGGGAGACCTGGCCGCCATCTTCCCGTTCGTCTACGTCGTGCTCGCGCTCCCGACCGGGCGCTGGCTCGATACGCGATTCGCCTGGGCCCTCGGCACCGGTGCGCTGCTGACCGGCGCGGGCGCGCTGATCCGCCTGGTGTCACCGGCGTCGTTCGGCTGGCAGCTAGCCGGGCAGCTCGTGATCGCGGCGGGCCAGCCGCTGGTGTTGAACAGCATCACGAAGGTCGCCGCGCGCTATTTTCCGACCTCTGAACGGGCGACGGCCATCTCGATCGGGACGGCGGCGCTGTTCGTCGGCATCCTCGCCTCAGTGCTGATGGCGGGGCCGCTTTTCGATGCCGGCGGCCTGCCGCTGCTGCTCGGGGTGCAGGCGGTGCCGGCTTTGATCGCGATGGCCCTCGTCGTGATCGCCCTGCGCACCCCGCCCGCATTCCCTGACGACCCCTCCGTGTCCGTCAGCCTGCGCTGGCTCGCTCGCGATCGCCTCATGTGGATCCTTGCCGTGCTCGTCTTCATCGGCATGGGCACCTACAACGCGGTCGCGACGTGGCTGCAGCCGATCCTGGCGCACTTCGGTGAGGGCGAGTCGGCGGGCAACCTCATCGCGGTGATGACGTTCGCGGGCATCATCGGAGCGGGTTTGCTCCCCACCGCCATTTCGAAACGGGACCGCAGGCGAGAGCTTCTGCTCGCCGCCCTGGCCATGTCGGCCGTGACCTTCATCGCGCTCGCCCTGAACCACAATGTGATCTGGCTGGGCGCGTGGCTCTTTGCGGATGGCTTTCTCCTGCTGGCCAGCCTGCCGGTCGTGCTCGACTGGTCCGACGTCCACGCCGGCCCGGAACGTCAGGGCGCCGCCGTCGGCTTCCTGATGATGGCGGGCAACCTGGGCGGGCTGGTGCTCGTGCTGGTGGTCCAGGCGTTCATCGGCAACGCCTACGTATCCCTCGGGGCGCTCGCCGTTGTCGCGCTCGCGGGTCTGCCGGTGGTGCTCAGGCTCCCCGGCCGGCGCGCTGCCTAGTCTTCGGGCGGCCCGACGAGCTTCCAGCCGTTCTGCCACGGCCAGCCATGGCGGATCTGGAGCGAGATGTTCAAGAGCGACATGTGTTCGAGGACGCGCGCCATCACGAGCGGGCCGGCGTCGATGGGCCGGAAGCCGAGCGACTTGACGAATTCGAGCACCTTGTCTTTGGCCGCCTGGTCGTCGCCCGCCACGAACCCGTCGAGCTTCGTGCCCTTCACGGTCGGATCGGCCATGCGGGAGGCAAACGCGTAGTTGAACGCCTTCGTCACGAGCACCTTGGGGTGACGCTTCTGGATCTCCTCCGCGTTGGAGGGCTCGCTGAGGACGGCACCCGGGTTCTCGAGGTCGACGTGGTTGGTGGCGTCGATGACGGTCTTGCCGTCGACGGCATCGCCAAGCCCGCGGAACACCTCGCCGAGCTTGTCGTACGGCACCGCGATGACCACGAGCTCCGCATCCGTGACCGCCTCAGTGTTGGTGCGGGCGGCCTGGGCGCCGGTGGCTTTGGCGGCCTCGGCCGCATGGTCCGGGTTGGAGGCGCTCAGGGTTACCTGGTGCCCAGCACGCACGCTCGCGGTCGCGAGTGCCTTGCCCACGTTCCCCGCACCGATGATCGCAATCTTCATTCAGTCATCTCCTTTTCAGCTACAAGCGTACGGGCGCGTGGTTTGATTCGAACGAGCACCGACGATGCGGCGATGCTGACCACCACCGCCCCGATGAGGCCGGCGCTCACCTGCCTGGAGATCAATCCGGCGGACAGGGCGAGGGCGCCGAGGACGTAGCTGAACTCGCCCACCTGCCCGAGGCCGACCGCCAGCTGAAGCTTCCGTCCGGTCAGCCCGCCGATCTTGGCCAGCGCCCAGACCACCAGCACCTTGGCGGCGATCACGAGCCCGAGGAACAGGAGCAGCCAGGGCAGCGCGCCTCCGACGCTCCTGGGGTCGACCACCGTGCCAAGCGCGACGAAGAACATCACCGCGAACAGGTCGCGGAAAGGCAGCAGCCGCTGGCGGGCCTCCGCGGCGACGGGGCTTTCGGTGATGGCCAGGCCCGCGACAAAGGCGGCCAGGGCCAGGGGAACGCCGAAGAACCTGGAGCCGAGGCCGGCGAGCAGCAGGCCGCTCGCCACCGAGACCAGGAGAAACAGGTCGTGTTCCGCCTGCAGGCGGCTCAGGAGCCACGGAAGCAGGAATGCCGCGGCCGCCGCGATCAGGCCGAACGCCACCACGCTCGCGACGGCCGCGAAGCCGGAACGGCCACCCACGCCGAGCACCGTGAACAGCACGAGGGCCGCGGAGACCCCGACGAGGTCCTGGATGAGGCTCCACCCGAGGAGCTCATCGTCGGTCGCCGCGTCGGTGGTTCGCCTGCGACTGCGGGTGATGTTGACGACCACGACGCTCGAGGACATCGCGATCGAAAGGCCGACGATGGCGGCACCCGAGTGGCTCATGCCGAGGGCGATGCATGCGCCCGCAGAAATGCCCCAGGTGATGAATACCTGGATGGGCGAGAGGATCAGCAGGCGCCGCCGCTCACGCGCCAGCCGGAGGGGGTTGATCTCGATGCCGACCTCGAACAGCAGCAGCACCACCCCGACGTCCGCCAGCACGGCCAGCTGGTCGCGGTTGGCGACGTAGCCCGGCGTGAACGGCGACACCGCCACGCCGACGAGCAGGTAGCCGAGCACAGCTGGCAGCCCGGCGCGGCGGGCGAGCTTGCCCGCCAGCGCAGCCAGGAGCAGTAGGAGGCCGAGCTCCAGGACGGCGGGCGCGGTGTGTTCCACGGGTCGGAGAATATCGAAGCTGGGTGCGGCGGTTATGGGTGGTGATATGGCAGCCACGAAAGAGGCGATCGATTCAGCGCTGGAGCGAGGCCACACCATCGACATCACCACGACCGGGCGACACAGCGGCGAGCCACGGCGGATCGAGATCGTGTTCCACAACATCGACGGCCGGATCTACATCAGCGGAGTGCCGTTTCCGAAACGTCGAAGCTGGCTCGCCAACCTGGATGCCGACCCAAACATGACCTTTCACCTCAAAGGCAAAGTGCGGGCCGACCTGCCCGCGAGCGCCCGGGTCATCGAAGATGAGGCGGAACGGCGCGAGGTCCTGCCGCACATCGCCCGCAACTGGGGCCGCAAGGACCTGGAGGCGATGGTGAGCTACAGCCCGCTCATCGAAGTGACTTTCGAGCCCAGCTAGGCATTCGGCTCGTTTGGCGCCAAACGTACCTATCAGCGGGCCGAATTCGGCACGTTTGGCGCCAACGGTGCGCTTGAAGGCGCAGCCCTAGCTGCAGCCGGTGGTCGCTCCGCAGTTATTGCATTTGTAGCACGAGCCTGAGCGCACGGTGATCGCTCCGCAGTCGGCGCATGCGGGTGCGTCTCCTGTGTTGACGAACGCGATCTTCTGCACGCCGCCGTTCCCGTTGGTCGTCGGGTGCGCGATCACCTTGAGCTCCGTCGGGGAGGCTGCCGGCCGGGCATTGTCGGCCACGCGATTGGGCGCCGGCGCCGGTGCCGCGGGCGGTTCAACAGCCGCCGGTTCGCGCCGGATCACGCCGGCCTCGTCCTGCTCCTCCAGGGGAAGGAAGTGGCTCGCCATCCAGCGGAAGATGTAGTCCACGATCGATTTCGCGATCGGGATCTCCTTGTTCTTGGTGAACCCGGACGGCTCGAACCGCATGTGGCTGAACTTGTCGACCATGAACTTGAGGGGCACGCCGAACTGAAGCGCGTATGACGTCTGCGTCGCGAAGGCGTCCATCAGGCCCGAGATCGTGGAGCCCTCCTTGGCCATGGTCACGAACAACTCGCCCGGCGTCCCGTCGTCGAACAGCCCGACCGTGAGGTAGCCCTCGTGTCCCTGGATGTCGAACTTGTGCGTGACCGCCTTGCGCTCGTCCGGCAGCTTGCGCCGCATCGCGCGGTACTCCACCTCGGCCGGAGCCGCCGCCTTCTTTTCCTTGTCGAGCGACGTGGACAGAGGCTGCGATCGCTTGCACCCGTCGCGATAGATCGCGATGCACTTGAGCCCCAGCTTCCAGGACTCCATGTAGGTCTGCTGGATGTCTTCCGCGGTCGCGTCGTTGGGCAGGTTCACGGTCTTGGACATCGAGCCCGAGATGAACGGCTGGACCGCGGCCATCATCCGCACGTGGCCCATCGGTGCGATCGAGCGAGTGCCGTTGACCGGCTTGAACGCGCAGTCGAAGACCTTCAGGTGCTCTTCCATCAGGTGAGGAGCGCCTTCGATGGTGTCGTTCTCGTCGATGTACTCGACGATCTCCTTGACGTTCTTCTCGTCGTAGCCCAGCTTCCGCAGGGCTGCTGGGACGGTCGTGTTGACGATCTTCAGCAGCCCGCCGCCGACCAGCTTCTTGTACTTGACCAGCGCGAGGTCCGGCTCGATGCCGGTCGTATCGCAGTCCATCATCAGGCCGATCGTTCCAGTCGGAGCGAGCACGGTTGCCTGGGCGTTCCGGTAGCCGTGCGCCCGGCCGAGCTTGACCGCCTCGTCCCACGTCTCGCGAGCGGCGTCGACCACATCAGCCGACTCCGGCGACGTGCTCAGCTGGTGCGCCGCCTGGCGGTGCTTCTCCATCACGCGCAGCATCGGCTCGCGGTTCTTCTCGTACTCGGTGAACGGTCCCTTGACCTCGGCCATCCGGGCTGACTGCGCGAACGCGCGTCCGGTCATGATCGCGGTGATCGCGGCGGCGAAGCGGCCGCCCTCTTCCGAGTCGTAGGCGAGGCCCATCGACATCAGGAGCGCGCCCAGGTTGGCGTAGCCAAGGCCCAGCGGGCGAAGCGCCTCGGAGTTCTTGCCGATCGCCGGAGTGGGGTAGGAGGCGTTGGAGACGATGATCTCCTGGCCGGTGAAGCAGATGTCGACCGCACGGCGGAACTGGTCGACGTCGAACTTACCTTCGTCATTCTGGAACTTCATCAGGTTGAGCGAGAGCAGGTTGCAGGCGGTGTCGTCGAGGAACACGAACTCCGAGCAGGGGTTCGTAGCGTTGATCCGGCCCGTGTTCGGCACGACGTTCCAGTCCTGGATCGTGGTGTCGAACTGGAGCCCGGGGTCGCCGCAGGTCCAGGTCGCCTCGGCGATCTCACGCCAGAGGTCGCGCGCACGGTACGAGTCGATGACGCGGCCGTCCACGACCGCTTTCGTCTTCCACTCCTTGTCGCCGTCCACCGCTTGCATGAACTCGTCGCTCACGCGGACCGAGTTGTTGGCGTTCTGGAACTGGACCGAGTCGTAGGCCCCGCCCGAGACGTTGAACCCGACGTTGTAGCCGGCCTCGATCAACGCCCAGGCCTTCTTCTCCTCCTCCGCCTTGCAGCGGATGAACTCGAGGATGTCCGGGTGGTCGGCGTTGAGGATGACCATCTTGGCCGCGCGACGAGTCGTTCCGCCTGACTTGATCGAGCCGGCGAACGAGTCGTAGCCCTTCATGAAGGAGACCGGGCCAGAGGCGGTGCCGCCGCCGGAAAGCTGCTCCTTGGACGAGCGCAGCACCGAGAGGTTGGTGCCCGTGCCGCTTCCGAACTTGAACAGCATGCCCTCTGTCTTGACCAGCTCGAGGATCGACTCCATCGAGTCCTGCACCGAGTTGATGAAGCACGCCGAGCCCTGCTGGGCGCGCCCGGGCACGCCGATGTTGAACCACACCGGGCTGTTGAAGGAGGCCTGCTGGGTGACCAGGAGGTAGCGCAGCTCCTCGGACCAGTTCTCGGCGTCTTCCTCGCTTGCGAAGTAGCCCCCCTCGCGCCCCCAACCCGCCAGGGTCTCGACGACGCGGTCGATGAGCTGCTTCACGCTGGTCTCCCGCTCAGGGGTGCCGAGACCGCCGCGGAAGTACTTCTGGGCCACGACGTTGATCGCCAGCTGCGACCAGGTGCGGGGGACCTCGACGTCCTTCTGCTCGAAGATTACCTGGCCCTTCTCGCCGGTTATCGCGGCGGTGCGGCGCTCCCACTCGACCAGGTCGAACGCATGGCTGCCTTCAGGTGTGAAGTAGCGGCCAAAGCGAAGGCCTTTCTTGGCTGCTTTGGAGGGCTTGGGGGCTGCGCTGAGGTCGGCAATGTTTTTGGCCATCTTCTTTAGAGAACGCCTCCTTGAATCATCCCCGGTGAGGGTTTATTTGAACCGCGGTTGCCAGGACGTGGGGTAGGTCGTTGAACTTGTACGTTTGGGGATGGAAGAGGCCCCAGAGCATGCCCGCCACTTATGCCCCAGGGCCTCGATCTAACGCCCCGAATGATACGAGCCACTTTTTGGCTTGTCAAGACCCAAAACACAATATGTTCGGCCTGGATTGCCCATCAACCCCTACATGTTGGTGGATTACCTGTGGACAACTCTGCTCTCGAATTGGGCAAAGGGTGCGCATGACCTGTGGGAAAGTGTGCAAAACCGGCCTATTGAGCTGATTCGACGAGCGCGAGCTGGCCGGTCTCTGTGGAAATCCCTTCCGGAGCGGTTTCCGTCATCTGGACGCTCTGCGCCGACGCGCGGATCCTGGCCGACACCTGCTTGCCCTCTCCATACGCGTTCTGGAGCATCGTGACCGCGCGCTGGAGCTTGTTCTCGAGCACGCTCTCGAGCGTGTCCAGGTGGCGCTCGACGTCGATCAGCGCCGACTGCAGCTTCTCCATGTCCACGGTGCGGGCGAACTGCAGGTGCAGCTGGTAGAGGGTGAGCAGGTAGGGGAGCGCCATCGCGTAGCCGACGACCATGACGTGGCGCTTGTGGGCGCTGACGATCGCGCCCCTGCACACGTCGTAGGCGGCGTCCGGGATCACGGCCAGCGCGAAGGGCGACGTGGTGGCCGGGTCGATGTACTGGCTGACCTCTCGCACGCGCCGTTCGACCTCGCGTTCCACCTGGCCGGCGAGCTGCGCGCGGCGGGGCGCATCCAGTGCCGGGTCCGCGAGCTGCTCCAGCGCGCCGCTCGAGACCCACTTCGAGTCCATCGGCAGCAGCTTGCCGCCCGGCAGGCGGAGCGCCAGCTCGACCACCTTGCCGCCGACCCAGACGTTGCGCTGGAGCATCTCGGGTGGCAGGTGCCGCAGCGCTTCCTCCAGGATGTTCTCGCCCGCCGCGCCACGGGTGGAGCTGCCCGCGATCACGCTCTCCATCCGCCTCAGGCTGGCGCGCGCCTCCTCTTCGACCGGCTGGCGGGCTGAAAGCGCCGAGCGGAGGCCCTCGATCACAGACTGCGTCTGCGACAGGCGCTCACGCAACTCCGATGCCTGCGAGGTCTGGCTCTGCCCGCCTGCCTCGAGCCTCACCTTGAGCTCCGCCACGTCCTGGGCCTGCAGCTCGGCGCGCCGGACGAGGTTCCAGACCAGGAAGGCGACACCCGCCATGACGGCCAAGAGGCATACCAGCAGGAGGGCGAACAAGAGTTCGAGCAACGACATCTTGCGCATTGTAGCCCTCGAAAGGGGTATAGACAAGACTGTTAACCTGAGTCAGATGGCCGAGATCAAACCCCTGCGCGAGACCGACCCGATGCCCGACCGAATCCCCCTGGAAGAGGTCTACATGCGCATGGCCGAGGAGCTCGCCAAGCGCTCGACGTGCGCCCGGCTCCAGGTGGGCAGCGTCATCACGACCTCCGACCTCACGCAGGTCCTGGGCATCGGCTACAACGGCAATGCTCGCGGCCTGCCCAACCGCTGTGACTCGAACCAGCCGGGCAACTGCGGCTGCATCCACTCGGAGCAGAACGCGCTGATCAAAGCGGGCGCGCAGCTGCCCGGGAAGGTGATGTTCGTCAGCGCCTCACCCTGCGTGATGTGCGCCAAGATGATCATCAACACCAACGTCGGCCGCGTCTACTACCGCGAGGCCTATCGCGACCCGGCCGGCCTCGACGTCCTGCGCCAGGCCGGTGTCGATGTCATCCACTACGACCGGTGGAAAGACCACTGGCGCTAATCCCGGACTATCTCCCAGCCTGACTCTGTCTCGACCATCTTCGGCTCCACGGTCGGCACCTCTTTCCGCCGGCGCGCGGCTGAAAAGAGCCTGGCGGCGTCCGGCTCCGAAGCCACCGACTCCAGCACCGTCTGCGTCGCGTACACCAGCGTGATCTCGGGACTCGCGATGGCACGCCCGGGCGTGGTCCAGGTCCAGCTCACCACCTCGCCTTCCTGCGCCCGCACCTCTTGGCCCGCCGGGAGCTCGGCCAGGAAGAAGCGCGCGTCGTAGCGGCGCCGGAGCTGCGCCGGCGTCACCCAGCGCGCGAAGAGGACCAGCTGATCGAGCGCCGGCTCCAGGCGCAGCTCGCGCAGCGCTTCACCGAAGGACTTGCCGCCTTCGATGATCGCGCGCACCTGCTCGCAATCCTTCTCGACAGCAAATCTGCTGCCTCGGCGCGCCACAAGAATGCCGACCTCCTCGAACATCTCACGCACCGCCGCCATGCGGATCTCATCGCCCCAACCCATGTCGTCCGCATGCACGGTTCCCCCGGGGAACACATATGCGCCCGGCGCGAAGTCGGCGCCGCCCGGACGCTGCATCAGCAGCAGCTCCCACGGATCGCGACCCCGAATCAGCAGCACCGTCGCGGACGGACGGGGGACGACGGGTGGCCCTTCGTTGATCGCGCCAGGCGGCAGCACCTGTTTAGGATGACGCGCGTGGACCTCGGCATTGCGGGGAAGGTCGCCCTGGTCACGGCCGGCACGCGTGGAATCGGGCTGGGCATCGCGCAGGCGCTGGCCAGGGAAGGCGTTCGGGTGGCGGTCGCCGCGCGCACCGAGGCTGACGTGAAACGAACCGCGGCCGCGCTCGGGGGCCTGGGCATCGTCGCGGACCTGATGACCAGGGAGGGGTGCAAGCGGGCCGTCAAGGAGACCGAAGCAACCCTTGGCCCGGTCGACATCCTCGTCCACAACCTCGGACTCCGCGCCGGCAGCTCATGGAGCGACACGGGCACGAAGGAGTTCGAGATCGCGTTCAACGGCAACGTGGCGGTCAGCGTGCGCATCACGCAGCTGGTGCTGCCAGGCATGCTCCTGAGGGGGTGGGGACGAATCATCGCAGTGACATCCGTGTGGGGTCGTGAGACCGGCGGAGCGCCCGCCTACAACGCGGCGAAGGCGGCCGAGATCAGCTTCGTGAAGTCGCTGGCGAAAGAGGTTGCGGCCAAGGGCATCACGGTGAACGCCGTCGCACCCGGCTCCATCCTGTGGAAGGGCGGCGGTTGGGATCGCCGCCAGCAGGCCGACCCGAAAGGCATCTCTGAGTTTGTCCGCCTGGAGATGCCACTGGGCCGTTTCGGGACGGTGGATGAGGTCGCGAGCGTGGTGGCGTTCGTGTGCTCGCAGCAGGCGAGCCTGGTCAATGGGGCGGTCATCGCTGTCGACGGGGGTCAGTCGCGGTCAGGCATCTGAAGCGGCTCGTGGCCATGTCGTCGATCCTCGCGGTCGCGCTCGCGTGCTCGAGCTCGTCCACGGCTCAGCCGGCAGGACCGAAGACGCTGACCGGCACGATCGGCGCGGCTGCATATCGGATCGAGGTGCCCACCGCATGGAACGGCACATTGTTCCTGTACAGCCACGGCTACGTCCCGCCCGGCGCCGGCAACGCGGCTGTCGCGGCGCCGGGAATCGACGCCACCGCCTGGCTGCTCGGCCACCATTTCGCCATCGCCGGGTCGTCCTACAGCTCGACCGGCTGGGCGCTCGAGGACGCGTTCAAAGACCAGGTCGCTCTCCTCGACCAATTCGGCAGGCTGGTGGGCAAGCCGAAACGCGTCATCGCGTGGGGCACGTCGCTCGGAGGCATCGTGACGGCCGGCCTGGTTCAGCTCTACCCGGAACGATTTACGGCGGCGATGCCGATGTGCGGAGTGCTCGCCGGGGGCATCGCGACGTGGAATGCGGAGCTCGACGCCGCGTACGCCTTCAAGACGTTGCTGGCCCCAGGCTCAAACCTGGAGCTCGTGCACATCACCGATCCGGTCGCCAATTTGCAGCTTGCGCTCGATCGCTTCAACGAGGCGGCGGCCGCGCCGGCGGGCAGGGCCCGCATCGCGCTCGTGGGCGCGCTGATCGACCTGCCGGGATGGTTCGATCCGCGCCTGCCAGAGCCTGCCGCCGACGACTTCGCCGCGCGTGAGGCGGCGCAGGCGGCCTGGGTGTCCCGGGTCGACTTCACTTTCGCGTTCCGGTATCGCGCCGAGCTCGAGCAGCGCGCCGGCGGCAACCCATCGTGGAACGCCGGCGTCGACTACAGCCATCAGCTCTCGATCTCGCCCAACCGCGATGAGGTCGCCTCTCTCTACGCGGCCTCCGGACTCGACCTGCAGGCGGACCTGCGCGCGCTGGACGGAGGCCGTCGCATCTCGGCGGACCCGGCGGCCGCGCGCTACCTCAACAGCTTTCTCAGCTTCGACGGGCACCTGGGCGTCCCGACGCTCACCCTGCACACCACCGGCGACGGCCTTGTCATCCCGCCCAATGAGAGCGCCTACGCCGGCGTGGTCGCGACGGCGGGGGATTCCCGCCTGCTGAGGCAGCTGTTCGTGCACCGCGCCGGCCACTGTGCTTTCACCCCGGCCGAGGTCATCGCCGCTCTACAGGTGCTGCTCAAGCGGCTTGACGACGGCGGCTGGGACGATGCGGCGTTGAGGCCCGCAGCCCTCAACGCGAGCGCGTTTGCGCAGGGCGACACCTTGAACGCGTTCTTCGGGGGCACCGCGCCGGCGGCCTTCCGCGACTTCGTCCCGTCGGAGTACCCGCGCCCGTTCTTCAAATCGTGGGCGCTGCCGACATAGAATCCTTCCCCTCTCCCCCTTCAGGGGAGAGGGTCAGGGAGAGGGGCGAAGAGAGATGATCAAGTTCACTGGCACGCTGACGGCCACGCCGCGCGGTGGCGGCGGGACGCTGGTGCCGGTGCCGCCTGAGGTCGCGAAGAGGCTCGGGCTCAAGGGAATGCCAAAGATCCAGGCGGTGATCGCCGGCCAGGCCTATCGCGGCTCGCTCATGCCCATGGGCGACGGCACCTGGTGCCTGGGCGTCTTGAAGTCGATCCAGGAGGCGGCCGGCGTCGGGTTGGGCGACTCGATCACGGTCGAGCTCGAGGTCGACACCGCGCCGCGGGTGGTCGAGCCGCCGGCCGACCTTGGGCGCGAGCTCGCGCGAGACAGGAAGCTGGCCGCCGCGTGGGAGCGGCTGTCCTTCACCAATAAGAAGGAGATGGCGCTTAGCCTGACCGAGGCGAAGAAAGCCGAGACGCTCGAGCGACGCCTGGCGGCCGCCCTCGCCAAGCTTCGCGCCTAAGCACGTTTCCCCTCTCCCCTTCAGGGGAGAGGGTTAGGGAGAGGGGCGAGG
>Ga0209011_1000695_pt1 | contig 12365 bp, 12 predicted proteins | sample BlaSpr_A8_OM1_M3_FD_187986 | JGI IMG/M metagenome (GOLD analysis project Ga0209011, IMG submission 187986) | Forest soil microbial communities from Thunder Bay, Ontario, Canada - Black Spruce, Ontario site 2_A8_OM1_M3 (SPAdes) (version 2) | ecosystem: Environmental > Terrestrial > Soil > Boreal... | reverse complement strand
GCGACCTGCGTATCGTCGCCCCGCCGGCCCTCATGCCGGAGCGCGACGAATTCGCAGGCTGTGCGCGCCACACGCAACTCGCAACCGGACTCAAGGGCGCGGACGTGGTCATGATGCTGCGCATCCAGAAGGAGCGCATGGGCCAGGGGGACCTGCCGCAGGGCGAAGGGTACTTCGCGGCCTGGGGGCTGACGCGCGAGCGCTTGGGCCTGGCGCGCCCGGACGCCATCGTGATGCATCCGCAGCCCATGAACCGCGGCGTCGAGATCGCCTCCGACGTGGCCGACGGACCGCAGTCCGTCATCCGCGACCAGGTGCGCAACGGCGTGGCGGTGCGCATGGCGGTGCTGGCGGAAGTGCTCACCTCGCGCGCCGGTGGGCGTGACGGGCCATAGATGACTTCCAGCGCCCGCGGCACCATCTTCCTGGAAAGGGCGCGCGTCATCTCGCAGCTGGCCTACGACGCGCAGCAGTTCGTGCTACGCGTCGCCGCACCGCGCTGCGCGGCCCATGCCCAGCCCGGCAGCTTCGCGCACATAACGTGCGATGCCGCCATCCCGATGCGCCGGCCACTGTCGATCATGCGGGCGGATGCGCGCGGCGGATGGATCGAGATGCTGTACAAGGCGCTCGGTCCCGGGCTGCACGCCCTCGCCGGCCGCAAGGTCGGGGAGGAGCTGAGCGTGCTCGGTCCGATCGGCCGTCCCTTCGTGCCTCATCGCGAGCGGCCGCGCACACTGCTGCTCGGCGGCGGCGTAGGGATCCCGCCCATGGTGTTCCTGGCCGAGCGCCTGCGTGATGCGGGCGGTGCGGCATATAAACCGCTCGTGCTCATGGGATCGGAGGTGCCGTTTCCGTTTCGCGCCCGACCCTCCGGGCTGATCGTGCCCGGTATCCCAGCGGGGGCTATCGCGTGCATGCCGCTGCTGGAGGAATGGGGTATCCCGAGCCGGCTGGCGAGTTGCGCGGACCTGCCGGGGTGCTTCCCGGGCTTCGTCACCGAGCTCGCCGATGCGTGGCTCGCCTCGCTCAGCGCCGCGGAGCTTCGCGAGGTCGAGATCTTCTCGTGCGGGCCGACGCCGATGCTCGAGGCCAGCGTGAAGCTTGCACGCCGCTACGGCGTGCCGTGCCAGGTGTCGCTGGAAGAGTTCATGGCCTGCGCGGTCGGCGGCTGCGCCGGCTGCACGGTGCTGGTACGCACGAGCGCCGGGCCGGCGATGAAGCGGGTGTGCGTGGACGGGCCGGTGTTTGATGCGTACACCGTGTTCTGATCGTGCGCAGAGGATGGGGATCGCCATGCTGGCGGTCTGTGTCCTCGCTGCCGGTGCCGGCTGCAGCCAGAAGCAGCGCTGGGCGGGTAACGGGCAGGATGAGTCCGCGGAAATTCCTCGCGAGTGGCCGCAGGGCCGCACGGAGCCGCTCAAGGTCACCGACCAGCTGATTCTTTCGATACCGCAGCAATACGAGCGCTCGGCGATCGACCACCGCAAGCCCGCGCGCGCCCTCCTATCCGTGCAGTCAGACCGCGCCGAAGTGCAGTTCGATTTCTTCCTGCCGGACTTCAGCGGCTACACCCTGCAGAACTACAAGAACGAGTCCGACGAGAACAAAGTCGAGGTCGTTTACCTCCATGCCGGCGACCCGCATGAAGCCGAACCGGACGCGGCAGGTGAGTACCCGCCCAACATGCTCAAGCGCGCGCTGAAGGATTTCCTGAGCCCCGAGGACTACAAGGACATGTACGGCCTGCGCTGCTATCAGGGCCGCGTTCCGTCCGACCGGCTGACCTGCTATGGCAGGCGCGATGAGGGCGGCGGGGAAGACATCCTGCTCTATACCAAGCTAGCGCCCTATGCAGCGGGGGAGACTTTTCCGGTGATGCAGGCGCGGTACTTCTCGAAACGCTACGGCGGAGTGCGGATTGCCTGGCGCACGCACGTCAGGAACCTGCCGCGCTGGCATGAGATCGACGCCCAGATCTGGAAATTCATCGACGCGTGGAATGTGGCCCCGGCCCAGACGGCAGAAAGTCAGCATTAAGCGATAGCGATGCGCCCGCGGCTGCTGGCGTCAACCGAAGTTGATCTTGGCTTCCAGATTCGCGCGCGAGTCGGCGTTGATCAGCGCCTCCTCCAGCGTCACCCTGCCGGCTTTGAAGAGCTCACGCAGCGCCACGTCGAAGCTCTGGGTGCCGCGCTCGGTGCTGGCGCCGATGGCTTCCTTGATCGACACCACGTCACCTTTCTTGATCAGGGTGGCGATATGCGGGGTGTTGATCATGACTTCCACCGCGGCGACGCGCCGGCTCTCCTTACCCATCACCAGGCGCTGCGCCATGATGGCGCGCAGGTACTGCGACAGGTCGAGGAAGATCTGGTTGTGCTGCTCGCGCGGGAACATGTTGATGATGCGGTCGAGCGACTCGGCACAGTTGTTGGCGTGCATGGTGGACAGCACCAGGTGCCCGGTGCCGGCCAGGTTGATGGCGGCCTCCATGCTCTCGCGGTCGCGGATCTCGCCGATCAGGATCACGTCGGGGGCGGCACGCACCACGCCGCGCAGCGCGCGCGTGTAGCTCTTGGTGTCGAGGCCCACCTCGCGCTGGTTGACGAGTGAGCGCTTGTTGGTGTGCAGAAACTCGATCGGGTCCTCGATGGTGATGATGTGATCCGAGGCGTTCTCGTTGCGGTAGTTGATCATCGCCGCCAGCGTGGTGGATTTACCCGAGCCGGTGGCGCCCACCATGAGGAGCAGGCCGCGCTTGAGCAGCACCAGCTCGCTGACCACCTCGGGAAGCCCGAGCGTGTCCAGCCGCGGCATGTCGGCGGTGATGTAGCGCAGCACCATCGCGGGATAGCCGCGCTGCATGAATACGTTGACGCGGAAGCGCCCGAGCCCCGGCTCGGAGATCGCGAAGTCGAGCTCCCACTCCTTCAGGAAGTGGTCGCGCTGCTCGGGCGACATGAGCGCGAAGGCGGTCTGGCGCACGGTGTCCGGGGCCAGCACCTGCTTGTTCACCGGCAGGATCTGGCCCTCGATCTTGATCTTGATGGGCGCGTTGGAGGTGAAGAACAGGTCCGAAGCCTTCTTCTCCACCATCAGCTTGAACAGCGGCTTGGTGTTGAGGGTGGGGTGACGCGCGCTCACCATCGCGCTCACCGCATCCGCCGCCGGCGTCTGCAGCACACCGCTCTCGGGGGTGAGCGTGGTATCGGGCGGCTTCACTTCCTTGGCGGCCTTCACAGGTTACGGCCCGGTTCTTCTTCGACGATGCGCAGCGCGCTGCCGTCGTCGACCGTCTTGTGCTCGCGCTTGCTCTCGAGCTTGACGCGCAGGCGCAGCTCGTTCTTCGAGTCGGCGTTGCGCAGCGCGTCCTCGTAGGAGATGAGGCCGGTCTCATACAGCTCGTACAGCGCCTGGTCGAAGGTCTTCATGCCGAGGCGCGTCGAGCGCGACATCACTTCCTTGATCTTGGCGACTTCGCCCTTGAAGATCAGGTCCTGGATGAGCGGCGAGTTGAGCATGATCTCCATCGCCGCGATGCGGCCGGCGCCCGACTCGCGCGGGATCAATCGCTGCGACACCAGTGCGCGAATGTTGAGCGACAGATCCATGAGCAGCTGGTCGCGGCGTTCGTCGGGGAAGAAGTTGATCATGCGGTCGAGCGCCTGGTTGGCGCTGTTGGCGTGCAGCGTGGCCAGCACCAGGTGCCCGGTCTCGGAGAACTGGATACCGTACTCCATGGTTTCGCGGTCGCGGATCTCGCCGATCAGGATCACATCCGGCGCCTGACGCAGGGTGTTCTTGAGCGCGGTGTGCCAGGAGTCGGTGTCGACGCCGACCTCGCGGTGCGTGATCACGCAGCCCTTGTGCGTGTGCACGTATTCGACCGGATCCTCGATGGTGACGATGTGCCCGCGCGTCTTGTCGTTGCGGTAGCCGACCATCGCGGCGAGCGTGGTGGATTTGCCCGAACCGGTGCCGCCGACGATGATCGCCAGCCCGCGCTTGCTGAGTACGACCTCCTTGAGGATCGGGGGCAGCTCGAGCTCCTCGAAGGTCGGGATCTTGGCGTTGATCAGCCGGATGACGCAGCCGACCGCCGCCTGCTGCACGAAGGCGCTCACGCGGAAGCGCCCGATGCCCGGCGGGGCGATCGCGAAGTTGCATTCCTTGGTGGCGTCGAATTCCTTGGTCTGCCGGTCGTTCATGATGGCGCGCACCAGCGTCGCGGACTGCTCGACGGTGAGCGCCCGCTCGCTCTGCGGCCGGATCTCCCCGTCCAGCTTGATCGCCGGCGGGAAACCCGCGGTAATGAACAGGTCGGAAGCTTTTTTCTCCGTTACCCGCCGCAGCAGGTCCTGCATCAGCTTGATAGCTTGATCGCGATCCATGTGGTGCGCCTTTGGAGGATTTACAACGAGTCCTTGTTCTGCGCCTTGTAGCGCGCCTCTTCCTTGCTGACCATGCCCTTGGCGACCAGCTCCGCGAGGCACTGGTCGAGGGTCTGCATGCCCTGCGCGCCGCCGGTCTGAATGGAGGAGTACATCTGCGCGATCTTGCCCTCGCGGATGAGGTTACGGATCGCGGGCGTGCCGATCATGATCTCGTGGGCCGCAATCCGGCCGCCGCCGTTCTTCTTCATCAGCGTCTGCGAAATCACCGCGCGCAGCGACTCCGACAGCATCGAGCGCACCATGTCCTTCTCCTCGCCCGGGAACACGTCGACGATACGGTCGATGGTCTTGGCGGCGGAGCTGGTGTGCAGCGTGCCGAACACCAGGTGACCGGTCTCGGCGGCGGTGAGCGCCAGGCGGATGGTCTCCAGGTCGCGCATTTCACCGACCAGGATGACATCCGGATCCTCGCGCAGCGCCGAACGCAGCGCCTCGCTGAAGCCGAGCGTGTCGCGGTGCACTTCGCGCTGGTTGACGAGACAGCGCTTGGACTCGTGCACGAACTCGATCGGATCCTCGATGGTGATGATGTGATCGGGGCGGTTGTCGTTGCAGTGATTGACCATGCCGGCGAGGGTGGTGGACTTGCCCGAGCCGGTCGGCCCGGTCACCAGCACCAGGCCGCGCGGCAGCATGCACAGGTCGCGGAAGATCTTCGGCGAGTTCAGCTCATCGAGCGAGAGAATCGCCGACGGGATGTTGCGGAACACTGCGCCCGCGCCGCGGTTCTGGTTGAAGGCATTGACGCGGAAGCGCGCCAGCTTTGGAATCTCGAACGAGAAGTCGGTTTCGAAGAACTCCTCGTAGGCCTTGCGCTGCTTGTCGTTCATGATGTCGTACACCATGGAGTGCACTTCCTTGTGCGACAGCGCCGGCATATTGATGCGCTTCATGTCGCCGTCGACGCGGATCATCGGCGGCACACCCGAGGACAGATGCAGGTCCGAGGCGTTGTTCTTGACGGCGAAGGCGAGGAGTTGCGCGATGTCGACGGCCATTGATGCTCCCTGGAACGGCGCGGCCTAAGGTGCAGGGAAAGGACGTGCGAGTCTGCGCCTTGAGTGCGGCGGCAGTATAACGGAGGGGTCACACCTCCAATATGTTAATGAATCCGCAGAATTTGCCCGAGCGCATCGCCGCCGTGCGAGAACGAGTGGCGCGCGCCGCCGCCGGGGCCGCACGGAATGCGCACTCGGTCACACTCCTTGCCGTCGGCAAGGCGCAACCCCCGGAATTGCTCGCCGCCGCCGCCGGCTGCGGCCTGCAGCACTTCGGCGAGAGCTACCTGCAGGAGGCGCTGGCCAAGATTGCCGCGCTGCGTGACCGGGAGCTCACCTGGCACTTCGTCGGGCGGGTGCAGGCCAACAAGACCCGCCCGATCGCGGAAGCCTTCGCCTGGGTGCACGCACTCGACCGGCTCAGGATCGCGGAGCGCCTCGCCGCGCAGCGCCCGTTCCACGCACCGCCGCTCAACGTCTGCCTGCAGGTGAACCTCGCGGAGGAACGCACCAAGGGCGGCGTCACACCCGCCGAGCTCCCCGCCCTCGCCGCCGCGGTGGCGGGGCTGCCGCGCCTCGCGCTGCGCGGCCTGATGTGCATTCCACCGGATGAGAGCGAGCCGGCGCGCCAGCGCGCATGGTTCGCCAGGCTGCGCGAGCTTCTGGACCGGCTCAACGCCGCGGGCGCCCGGCTCGACACGCTGTCGATGGGCATGAGCGGTGACTTCGAAGCGGCGATTGCCGAAGGCGCGACCATCGTGCGCCTCGGGACGGCGTTGTTTGGCCCAAGACCCGTACAATAGCGGACGCATGACCAACAAGCGCCTCGCCATACTCGGAGCCGGCAACATGGGCCGCGCGCTCATCGGCGGGCTGCTGCGCTCGGGTACGCGGCCCGAGCACATCAGCGTCGGCGAGCCGATCGCTGCCGCGCGCGAAGCGCTGGCGCGTGATCTGGGCATCACGGCCAGCGCCGACAACGCCGCGGCGGTCAGCGGCGCCGCCGTGGTGGTGCTCGCGGTGAAACCGCAGGATGCCGCGGCGGTGCTCGCCGCCCTGGCGGGCCGGTGGGGCGCGCAGGGACCGCTGCTCATTTCCGTGGCCGCCGGCTTGCGCGTGGCGACCCTGCAGGCCTGGTGCGGACCGGGCGTCGCGGTGGTGCGCGCCATCCCCAATCGCGCGGCGCTGGTCGGCGCCGCTGCCACGGGCCTGTTTGCCCCACCACGGGTGGCAGCGCCGCAGCGCGCCACCGCCGAACAGCTTCTGAGGTCCGTGGGCGAAGTCGTGTGGGTTGCGACGGAAGACGCGCTGGATATCGTGACGGCGCTCTCGGGCAGCGGCCCGGCTTACTTCTTCCTGCTGGCGGAGCTCATGGCCGAGGCCGCCGAGCGGCTCGGGCTCGAGGGACCCGCCGCGCGCCGCCTCGCCGCGGTCACGCTCCACGGGGCGGGCCTGCTGGCGCACTCTGGGGATGCGGACCTCACGCGGCTGCGGGCCGAGGTCACCTCACGGGGAGGCACGACCGAGGCGGCAGTGCGCGTGCTCGAAGACGCGGGCCTGCGCGCCAGCGTGGCGCGCGCGCTCGAAGCCGCGGCGCAGCGCGGCCGCGAGCTGGCCGCATCGCACCAGACCTGATCCTCACCGCCGGTGACACATGAGCGCGATCATCTTCATTGTCGAAACGCTGCTGTCGCTGGCGCTGTTTGTGGTTCTGGCACGCCTGCTGCTGCAGTGGACGCGCGCCGACTTCCGCAATCCGCTCTGTCAGGCGGTGGTGCGGATCACGAATCCGCTCATCCTGCCGCTGCGCCGTGTGCTGCCCCCCATGGGCAAGGTCGATACCGCTTCCGTAGTCGCGGTGCTGCTGATCGCCACGGTCGACGTTGCCTGCATCTTCGCTCTGCACGGCCTCGGCTTCCCGCCACCGCTGCTGTGGGTACGGCCGGTGCTCACCGAGATCGCGCGCGCGCTGCTGTGGACCTATCTGTCCGCGATTTTCCTGTACGCGCTGCTCAGTCTCATTGCCCCGGGCGGTTACTCGCCGCTGCAGTCGCTGCTCGCGACGTTGTGCGAACCGGTGCTGCGGCCGATCCGGCGGCTGATCCCCGCGGTCGCGGGGCTCGACCTGTCGCCGCTGTGGGCGATCATCGCCATCCAGGCGGTTCTGATCCTGATGCGCTGAAATCCCCCCGCCTGGTATCGCTGCCGCGCCGGTCCGTTGCGCTGATGGAACACACGCTTAGCGCCGACTTCGCAACGAGAATCGCAGCATTGGCGCGCACCGGGGCGGTGCACGTGGCGGCTGCGCCGCTTACGCCCGCGCGCGTGCTGCAGGCCTCACGCAACGGAAACCCTGAGAAAAAAGGCACTTTCGCAATATCCCGACAGAAAAAAGCGCTTGCCAAAGCGTGCGCATGTGCTATTTTCCGCGCCGATTCTCATCGCGCGGCTGCACGGCGCCGCGTTTCGCAACAGTAAATTCTCGAGGAGTAGCGAAAAATGGCGAAAAAGGGTGGCGCACCGACGAAGTCGGAAGTACTGACACACATCTCCAAAGACACCGGGCTCTCCCGCAAGCAGGTCGGAGGCGTCTTCGATTCCCTTGGCGGTGTGATCAAGAAGAGCCTGCGCGGTAACGGTCTGTTCACCATGCCCGGGCTGCTGAAAATGAAGGTCGTCAAGAAGCCGGCGACCAAGGCACGCGAAGGCATCAACCCGTTTACCGGCGAGAAGATGATGTTCAAGGCCAAGCCGGCGAGCAAGAAGGTTCGCGTCATGCCCCTCAAGAGCCTGAAGGGGATGGTCAACCAGTAACGGCTCGGACTTTTCCGCAACCGCGGGCAAAGGCCCGGGAGGAGCGCCGCTCCTGCCGGGCTTTTTGTTGCGTGCCCGGCGCCGCAGAGTGCGCGCTCAGCTTTTCTTTTCGACCGGTACGACCGTCAATTCGACGCGTCGGTTCTGCTGGCGGCCGGCGGCCGTGGCATTCGAGGCAATCGGGTGTCCCCGTCGCCCACGATGATGAACGCTCGGGCCGCACACCACGGCTGGTGAGATAAGCCGCCACCGACTTTGCGCGGCGCTCCGACAGGGCCTGGCACTGTTGGTCGCGAAAGTGATGTGGCCAGGCATGGCGAGCGTGATGTTGTTCCCACGAGCACACGGGCTCTCACTGGCATTCCTCCGCCATGAAACGCGCCGGCAGTCTAGGCTGCCATGAACGCAAGCACCACATCGCGCAGCTCGTTGAGGCGCCCGTGAAAGAAGTGGCTGGCGCCGGGCAGCACCCTCATCTGCGGAGCCGGTGACAGCCTGTCAGCCCAGGCCCGCACCGCCTCCAGCGGCACCACCTCATCGGCGTCGCCGTGCACGATGAGCCACGGACAGGCGGGCGGCGCGGCATCCGTTACCGTGATGGTCGTGATACCGGGCGCCACGGCGATGAGACGCTGCGGGCCGGCTTGTCCCGCCGCGCGCACGGCTACCGCGCCGCCGAAGGAGAATCCCGCCAGCCACAGAGCCGCATTCGGCCAGCGCCGCCGCCCGTAGGCAACGACCGCCAGTGCGTCCGCCGTCTCACCGCGACCTGCGTCGTAACTGCCCGCGCTCGCGCCGACACCGCGGAAATTGAAACGGATGGCGGGTGCCCCGAGCTGCTCGAGGGTGCGCGCCACCGTGTACACGACCTTGTTGTCCATGCTTCCCCCGTAGAGCGGATGCGGGTGGCAGACCACGGCGAAGGCGCTGACGGGTTGCAGTCCCTGGCCCTCGATTACCGGGGTCTCGATGAGCGCCTGCAGAGATCCGGCGGGACCTGGAAGGCTCGTGCGCTCAACCTGCGGGGGCTTGTGAACCGCCATCAGGACGCCGCGCGCGGCGGCGCGGCGAGGCGCACCAGCAGGCGATTCAGGCGCTGCACGTACTGCGGGGCATTGGCGAGAGTTGCGCCTTCGGCGAGCGAGGCCTGGTCATACAACAGCTGTGCGAGCTCGGTGAACTGCTCGGAATCTGTGACGCCGTCCAGGTAACTGACCAGCGGGTGGCCGACGTTCACTTCGAGCACCGGACGCACTTCCGGGGTCTTCTGACCGGCGGCGGCGAGGATGCGCCGCAGCCGTTCGCCGAGATCGTGCTCGCCGAGCACCAGGCAGGCCGGGGATTCCTTCAGGCGCTCGCTGACGCGCACCTCGACGACGCGCTCACCGAGCGCGTCCTTGATGCGCTTGAGCAGCCCCTTGCTCTCCTTCAACTGCGCATCGTGCTCCTTGCGGTCGGCCTCGTTGACGAGGCCGCCGAGCTCCAGGTCCCCGCGCGCGGCGTCTTTGAAGCGCTTGCCCTCGTAGCTCTGCAGCTGCCCCATCACCCACTCGTCGATACGTTCACCGAGCAGCAGCACTTCCAGCCCGCGCTCCCTCAGGCGCTCGATGGCGGGGCTGCCGCGCGCGGCCTCGAGGCTCTCGCCGATCACGTAGTAGATCCGCTCCTGTCCCGGTTTGAGGCGCGCGACATAGTCCGCGAGGCCCACCGAGGGGGTGTTGTCGGTGTTGTGCGTGCTGGCAAAGCGCAGCAGCGGCAGGATCGAGCCCTGGTTGGCCTGGTCCTGCGCGATGCCCTCTTTCAGCACCGCACCGAATTCCTTCCAGAAGGTCGCGTACTTGTCCGGTTCGTCCTTGGCCAGGCGCGCCAGCAGATCCAGCACCCGCTTGGTGAGTCCGCTCCTGATGGCCTCGACCTCCGGGTCCTGCTGCAGGATCTCGCGCGAGACGTTCAGCGGCAGGTCGCTGGAGTCCACCACGCCCTTGACGAAGCGCAGGTACTGCGGCAGGAACTGCTCGGCGTCGTCCATGATGAACACCCGGCGCACGTACAGCTTCACTCCCCGCGCCCCCTCGCGCTGCCACAGGTCGAGGGGGGCGCGCGCGGGCAGGTAGAGGAGACTGGTGTATTCGCGCTTGCCTTCCACCTTGTTGTGGCTCCAGGCGAGCGGATCGGTGAGGTCATGCGCCAGGTACTGGTAGAACTGCCGGTATTCCTCGTCCGAAACCTGCGTGCGCGGCAGCGTCCACAGCGCCTTGGCCTGGTTCACCACCTCGTACTCGAGCGACGCCTCGCCCTCCTTGCGCATGCGCACCGCAAAGCCGATGTGGTCCGAATAGCGCCGGATGAGGCCGCGCACGCGCATGGGATCGGCGAACTCGCGGGCGTCGGCTTTCAAATGCAGCGTGACGGATGTGCCGCGCGCCGCCTGGCTCACCGTCTCCACGGTGAATTCCCCGTCGGCGCCCGACTCCCAGCGCACTCCCGCCTCCGCCGGCGTCCCGGCCTTGCGCGAGCGCACCTCGACGCGCTCGGCGACGATGAACGCCGAATAGAAGCCGACCCCGAACTGCCCGATGAGCTGCGAGGCCTTCTGCTCATCCCCCGACAGCGAGCGGAAAAATTCCGCCGTACCCGAGCGCGCAATGGTGCCGAGGTTGGCGACGGCCTCCTCGCGCGTCATGCCGATGCCGTTGTCGGTGATGGTCAGCGTGCCGGCGGCCGGATCGGCATCGATGCGGATGCCGAGCTCTACGGTCTCGGCCAGCAGCGCGCTGTCTGCGATCGCTGCGAAGCGCAGCCGATCGCAGGCGTCGGAGGCGTTGGAGATGAGCTCACGCAGGAAGATCTCCCGGTGGCTGTAGAGGGAGTGGATCATGAGCTTCAGCAGCTCGCGCACCTCGGCCTGGAAGCCGTGCGTCTCCCGTGCGCTCGCGGGTTCGGGGTTCGGTTGCCGGTTGTGTTCGGATTCCATGCTCGCCATCCGCGGGACCTCAGACAGGGGGTCCGCAAACGGAGCATCTTGGGAACGGCAGTGGAATTTTCAAGCGCCGCGGCCGTAACCGTGAGCACTCACGGCCAGGAGGCGGACCGCGCGCCGCCGAAGCGACGGCCTAGGCGGCGAAGTTCAGCAGGTGCCGGTGGGCCAGCAGCAGGGTCGTGGTGCCGGCCAGCAGGACCTCGGTGGCCGCGGCAATGAGCGGCGCTGCGGCGGTGGCGATTTCGACCGCCGTCGACGTCGCCACGTGGCGACAGGCGCCGGCGACATCGTCGAGCTCGTCCCACAGATGCAGAAAGACTTCCATCGGCGCTGACTCTACGGAGCCGCCGTGCGCGGCGGCGTGCTCGCGCTCACAGTCGCGGAGACTACGTATCGGCTTGCGGGAGCCCCGGGGCGTGCGTAGGCTTGGCTGCGAACCGCGTCACCGCGCGGATGTGACAAAACAAGGTCCTCATGCAGCGCATCGTCGTCCTGAACCCCAAAGGCGGGTCCGGCAAGACGACCATCGCTATCAATCTGGCGAGCTATCTGGCTTCTCGCGGGCATACGCCGGTCCTCATGGATTTCGATCCTCAGGGTTCCTCGCTCCGCTGGGTCAGGAAGCGCAAGCCCGCGCAGGCGCCGATTCACGTTATCGCCGCCTTTGAGAAAGACACGCGAACCACGCGCGCGTTCCAGTTACGAGTGCCCGATGTGGCCACGCACGTCATCGTGGACACGCCCGCGGCGCTGGATCCGCACCGGCTGGCCGACATGACGCGGGATGCCCACAAGATCATCGTGCCGGTCCTGCCGTCGGACATCGACATCCATGCCTGCTCGCGCTGCATCCGCGACCTGCTGCTGGTGGCCAAGATCCGGCGCGACGAGGACCGCCTCGGTGTCATCGCCAACCGCATCCGCCGCAATACGCTCACCTACCAGGCGCTGATCCGCTTCCTGCACACCTTAGGGATCCCGATCGTCGCGACCATCCGGGACTCACAGAATTACCTGCGCGGCGCCGAGCTTGGCATCGGCGTCCACGAGATGAAGAGCTATGTGGCGCAGGAAGACGTCGAGCAGTGGGTGCCGCTGGTGGACTGGCTGGCGCGG
>Ga0209011_1000694_pt1 | contig 12378 bp, 12 predicted proteins | sample BlaSpr_A8_OM1_M3_FD_187986 | JGI IMG/M metagenome (GOLD analysis project Ga0209011, IMG submission 187986) | Forest soil microbial communities from Thunder Bay, Ontario, Canada - Black Spruce, Ontario site 2_A8_OM1_M3 (SPAdes) (version 2) | ecosystem: Environmental > Terrestrial > Soil > Boreal... | reverse complement strand
AGGTGACCCCGAGCGAATGCAGACCGTGAATGATCGGCTCCGCATCGTCTACGTCTGTCCCGAAACGCCCTGGCCGGTGATCGGCGGTGGCAGGTTTCGCATCGAGGCGCTCCTTCGCGCTCTTTCCGCGCTCGCCGAAGTCCGCCTCATCGTCGTCGGGGAGCGGCCCGACGGGGAAGCCCGTCGTTTCATTCGCGAGGCGGGCGGTGCCATCTACCCCGCGCGGCGCGAGTCGCCTGCAGGGCGGCTGTGCCGGATCCTCCGCGCCGTGGCGCACGGGCGGAGCATTCCTGCGGAACGCTACCTCTCGCCCCGCCGTGTAGAGAAACTCCGTGCCCGCTTCGCCGCCGAGAAGCCGGACCTCATCGTGCTCGGTGACGTGTATCTCGCGGCCGCGTTCCTGGAAGCAGCGCGTCCGTATGCGCGCGCCATCGTGGTCGATACGCACGACGCCGCTTCGCTGGTCGCAAGACGCATCAGCGCCGCGTCGCATCGTCTGCCGGAGAAACTCGCTTATCGGCTCCTCGCCGCGAATACCTTCGCGATGGAGGCCCGCTGGTTGCGGCGCGCCGACCAGCTCTGGACGCTCTCCGAGGACGACGCTGCCTACTACCGCGGGCGGCACCGGCTCCCCAACGTCGCCGTCGTGCCCATCCCCGTCGCGCTGACCCCGGCGACCACGCCGCAGGAGGAGCCTCACGCCGCCGTATTCGCGGGCTCGTTCTCCTACTGGCCGAACGAGGACGCGGCGTTGCGTCTGATCGCAATGGCGAAGGGGCTGCGCCAGCGTGGAGCGCTTGGAACGCTCTACCTCGTCGGCGTGGCGCCGACGGAGCGGATGCGCGCGGCGGCGGCCGGCGCGGAAGGATTGATCATCACGGGCCGCGTGCCGGACGTCGGAACATTCTTGGATCGCGCCGCCCTCGTGGTGGTTCCACTCGCCGCCGGCTCGGGCGTGAAAGTGAAGATCCTCGAGGCGATGGCCAGGGGCCGGCCGATATTGACTACCCCGGTGGGCGCGGAGGGAATCGCAATCCAACCCGGCCTACATGCGGAGGTCGCGCCGCTGGAAGGCTTCGAGGATGCCTTCGTAGCGCTGATGGCCGACCCGGCGCGCCGGACCGCATTGGGTGCCGCAGGCCGGCGGCTGGTCGAGGAACGGTATTCTCCCGCCGCCGTCGAGAACCGCGTCCGCGCTCTCGTCGCCAAGGCTCTCGCCGCGCATCAGGGTCGCGAATGATCGTCAGACGCGGAGGCTGGCTGCGGTCATCTCGGCCGCCACCATGCGGCGCACCGTCTCTTCCATCGGCACCGTCGAGCGCCATCCCAGAACGCGCGCCGCCTTCTCCGGGTTGGCGTGGTTCGCCTCGAGGTCGTTGGGACGATAGAGGGCCCGATCGACCTCGACGTGCTCGCGCCAGGAAAGCCCGACGGTCCCGAACGCCGCCTGCACGAACTCCTCCAGCGAGCGCGTGCGGCCCGTGGCGATGACGTAGTCGTCGGGTTTCTCCTGCTGGAGCATGCGCCACATCGCCTCGACGTAATCGGGTGCCCAGCCCCAGTCGCGCCGGACGTTCATGTTGCCGAGGCGAAGCTGCTCGCCGCTGCCCCGACCGATCCTGCAAGCCGCCGAGACGATCTTGCGCGTGACGTATCGCGCCGGCCGCAGCGGCGACTCGTGGTTGAAGAGCATGCCGTTGCAGGCGAAGAGCCCGTAGGCCTGGCGGTAGTTGGCCACCTCCCAGTGCGCCGTCGCCTTGGCGACCGCGTAGGGGCTGCGCGGACGGAACGGCGTCTCCTCGTCGGCGGGCTGGCCGCGCGTGTCGCCGAAGCACTCGCCGGAGCCCGCGTTGTAGTAGCGGATCGCGCGCTTGGTGAAGCGGATGGCCTCGAGCAAATTGAGCGTCGCGATGCTGATGCTCTCCATCGTTTCGACCGGCTGCTCGAAGGAGAGGCCGACGGAGCTCTGGCCGGAGAGGTTGTAGATCTCGTCGGGCTCGACCTGGACCAGCGCGGTCAGGACGCTGCGAAAGTCGTTGGGCGCGACCGAGAGGAGCCGCACCCGATCGCGCAGGCCGAGGCCGCGCAGGTTCTCGAAGGTGCTCAGGTTGGCGTCGCGCGAGGTTCCGTAGACCTCGTAGCCCTTGGCGAGGAGGAGCTGCGAGAGGTAGGTGCCGTCCTGGCCCGAGACCCCGATGATGAGCGCGCGCAATGACCGTCCCTTCCTGGCGTAGCCACATGCTACTACGCCAGCTCGATGCGGTTCGCGATGAGCCTCCTCAGCTTGCGGCCGGGGCAGGTCGGCGGCGCCGAGACGTACGTGCGCCAGCTGGTGCGCTGGCTTCCCGCAGTGGCCGGGGGCGACGAGCTCGCGCTGGTCATGCCGCGCGAGGTGGCGCACACGCTCGAGACGCCGGGCTGGCGCCGCGTGATCGCCGACCTGAGCGACCGCCAGCTGGTGATGGCGCGCGTCGCCGAAGCCTTCACGCCCTGGCGCGCGCGCGGCCTGGAGCGCCTCTTCGGAAACGTGGACGCGGTCCTGTTTCCGCAGCAGTCGATCTTCCCCAAGCGCATCGAGGCGCCGGCGGTCCTCTCGGTGGGCGACGTGCAGCACCTCTTTCACCCGCGCAACATCCCGCTCCTCGAGCGCGCTTTCCGCGCGGCCGCCTACCCGCACGGCCTGCGGCGCGCGCGGCGGATCATCGCCGTTTCCGAGTACACCAAGAAGACGCTGGTCGAGCGGGCGGGCGTGCCGCCGGACAAGATCACCGCGGTGCCGATGGGGTTCACGCCCGCGGAGGCTGCGTCGGTGCGGCCGCTCGAGGATCCGCCGGGGCCGTACCTCTACTATCCGGCGGCGACGTTCGCCCACAAGAACCACGCCGCTCTCTTTCGAACCTACGCGGCGCTCGCGCGCCAGGGCGCCATCGACGAGCCGCTCGTGCTCACCGGCGCGCGCACCGGTCTTTGGAAGAAGCTCGCGCGGCTCGTCCGCGAATTGGGGATGGAGGGGCGCATCCGCCACCTCGGCTACCTCAGCCAGGCCGACGTTCGGCGCGTCTACGCCGGGGCGAGCGCGATCGTCTTCCCCTCGCTCTTCGAGGGCTTCGGGCTTCCGGTGCTCGAGGCGGTGGCGTTCGGCAAGAAGGTCATCGTCTCGCGCCTCGAGGTCTTCGAGGAGATCGGCGTGCCCTCACAGTTCCGCATCGATTTCTCCAAGGCCGATCAGCTCCTCGCCGCACTGCGCCTCCCCGGCACCACGCAGCTCGCGAAGGCCCCGCTCTCCTGGGAGGAGAACGCCCGGAAGGCGCTCGGCGAGCTGCGGCGGGCAGGAATCTCGTCGGACCGGGCCTGACCGCTTAGACTGCACCCGTGGCCTTGCGCTCCATCCTCATCGCGGACGACGAGGAGTCGATCCGCCACGTCCTCACCGTGCTGCTGACCGAGCGCGGCTACGACGTGCGGGCCGTCTCCGACGGCGAGGAGGCGCTGCGCGAGCTGCAGGCGCGCGATTACCACGCGCTGGTCACCGACGTGCGCATGCCGAAGCTCGACGGCCTGGCGCTGGTGCGCGCGGCCCAGGCGGCCAGTCCCGAGACCACCATCATCGTGATGAGCGCGTACGGGTCGCAGGACCTGGCCATCGAGGCGATGAAGGCCGGCGCGTACGACTACCTCGGCAAGCCTTTCCGGCCCGACGAGGTGCTGCTGGTCCTGCGCAAGGCCGAGGAGCGCGAGCGGCTGCGGCTGGAGAACCTCACGCTCCGCCGCGAGATCGCGCGCACGCGCGGGCCCTCGCAGCTGGTGGCGGAGAGCCCGGCCATGCGCGAGGTGATGCGCGTCGTGCACAAGGTCGCGCCCACCGCCACCACCGTGCTCATCGAGGGCGAGAGCGGCACGGGAAAAGAGGTGGTGGCCCGCGCCATCCACGAGCTGTCGCCGCGGTCCGAGCGGCCCTTCGTGGCGGTGAACTGCGGCGCCATCCCCGAGCAGCTCATCGAGAGCGAGCTGTTCGGCCACGCCAAGGGCGCGTTCACCGACGCGCGCACCGCCAAGCGCGGGCTCTTCGAGGAGGCGGAAGGCGGGACCATCCTGCTCGACGAGGTGGCCGAGCTGCCGCTCCTGCTCCAGCCGGCGCTCCTGCGCGTGTTGCAGGAGAGCGAGGTGCGGCGCGTCGGTGACACCCGCTCCGCGAAAGTGGACGTGCGCGTGCTGGCCGCGACCAACAGGGACCTGGCGGCGCTGGTGCAGGCGGGGCGGTTTCGAGAGGACCTCTATTATCGATTGAACGTCGTGGGCGTGAAGGTGCCGCCTTTGCGCGACCGCTTGGAGGAGATCCCCGCCCTGGCGGCGCGCTTCCTCGGGCGGCACGGAGCGGCGGCCCGGCGGATCTCGCCTCGGGCCCTCGAGCTCTTGCAGCGCTACCGCTGGCCGGGGAACGTGCGCGAGTTGGAGAACGCGCTCGAGCGGGCACTGGTCCTGTCCGAAGACGAGGAGCTCGAGCCGGAGGCGCTGCCCGAAGCGGTCCGCAGCGCCGGGGCCGCGCCCGAGCCGGTGCCGGCGTCTCTCGACCCGGACGATTTTTCGGTGAAGCGCGCCCAGCGTGTGATGGAGGCGGACCTCATCCGCCGCGCCCTCGAGCACACCAGCGGCAACCGCACGCGCGCGGCCGAGCTGCTCGAGCTGTCTCCGCGCGCACTTTTATACAAAATCCGCGAGTACGGCCTCGAATAGCGCCATACCGTTGAGGTCAGGGCCGATTGACGCGCCTCGGGGCGGCGATAAATAACCACACTATCGCACCGCACTACCCATTAGTAGTGGGTGTAGGGAATGTACCCGACCCAGAATGAGGGTGAATTGAACCGTCAATGAGGGGTTAATGACAGGTCAATGCGGAGACAGTTCCTTGACCACCTACACGGGAACGATCCATGGATGCTGAATGGGAGGGCCCGCCCGTGAACCGAGTGCAGAAATTCCGGGAAGCAGCGCTGATGGCCAAAGCGGAGCTGGCCCGCAAGGCGGGCGTGTCCGAGTCGACCATCGACCGCGTCGAGGCCGGCCACGACTGCCGGATGGAGACCAAGCGCAAGATCCTCTTCGCGCTGGGACTCACCATCCAGGAGAGCAGCAAGCTGTTCCCCCGCAACGGTGCGCGGCACAGGACGGGGCGTGGATGATGGACGTTTTTTTTGGGGCCTCTAAATCCGGTGGTAGCGTCCGCGCCAAGCCGGTTGGGATGAGTACAAGCGGAAGGGAAGGCTGAAACGTCATGGCAAAGAGCAAGCTCGCTCTCGGTCTCGACATTGGCTCCAGCTCGGTGAAGCTGGTGCAGCTCAAGGACGCCAAACGGGGCTACATCCTCGAGGCGTTCGGGGTTGCCCCGCTGCCGCCCGAGGCCATCGTCGACGGGGCGCTGATGAACTCGACCGCCATCGTCGAGGCAATCCGCCAGCTCGTCTCGCAGTACAAGCTGAAGAACCGCGAGGCGGCCATCGGGGTTTCCGGCCACTCCGTCATCATCAAGAAGATCTCCATGCCCAAGATGTCGCAGGAGGAGCTGGAGGAGAGCATCCAGTGGGAGGCGGAGCAATACATCCCCTTCGACGTCAAGGACGTGAACATCGACGTGCAGATCCTCACGCCGGCCGACGTCGACACCGGCACCGGACAGATGGACGTGCTGCTGGTCGCCGCCAAGAAAGACATGATCAACGACTACACCTCGGTGGTTTCCGAGGCGGGTCTCTCGGCGGTGGTGGTCGATGTCGACGCCTTCGCGGTGCAGAACTCGTTCGAGGTCAACTACGACCTCCCCAAGAACGAGACCATCGTGCTGGTCAACGCCGGGGCCAGCGTCGTCAACATCAACGTGCTGGCCAACGGCCTCACCACCTTCACCCGCGACGTGACCATGGGCGGGAACCAGTTCACCGAGGAGATCCAGAAGCAGCTCAACGTCAGCTACGACGAGGCGGAGAAGCTGAAGGTCGGCGGCGACGCGGCCCAGGATTCCGACTCGGTGGTGCCGCAGGAGGTGGAGCGCGTCATCCAGGGCGTGGCCGACCAGATGGCGGGGGAAATCCAGCGCTCCCTCGACTTCTACACGGCCACCGCGGCCGACTCGCACATCGCCCGCCTCTATCTCTCCGGCGGGACGGCGAAGATCCCCGCGCTCTTCAAGGTCATCGAGCAGCGCGTGGGCGTGCCGGTCGAGATCCTCAACCCCTTCAAGGGCGTGGAGATCGACAACCGCAAGTTCGACCCCAACTACGTGATGGACGTCGCTCCGTCGGCGGCCGTCGCCATCGGGCTGGCCCTGCGCCGCTCGAACGAGCGCTAGGGATGAGGAGGCAGACGCCATGATCCGGATCAACCTCCTCCCCGTCCGCGCCGCCAAGAAGCGCGAGTTCGGGCGGCAGCAGCTCATCCTCTTCGGCCTGCTCCTCGTGCTGGCCGTGGTGGGCAACTACACCTGGTTCAGCAGGGTGGACAGCGAGCTGAGCTCGCTGGAGCAGCAGATCATCCGCACCCGCGCGGAGATCGCCCAGCTGGAGAAGACCATCGGCGAGGTGAAGTCGATCAAGGACGACAAGAAGGCCCTCGAGGACAAGCTCAAGATCCTCGACACGCTCAAGAGGGGCCGCACCGGCCCGGTCAAGGTGATGGACGAGCTGGCCACCATCATCCCGCCCAAGGTGTGGCTCTCCGAGTACACCGAGCAGGCCGGCCAGGTGAGCCTGCAGGGCCACTCCTCCACCTACGAGGACCTGAGCGGCTTCTCCAACAAGCTGAAGGCCTCGAAGCACTTCACCAACATCACCATCAAGCGCGCGCAGCAGAGGTCGGACGGCGTGGTCGACTGGGTCATCACCTGCAACGCCGACTACGCGGCCTAGAGGAAACCCATGGCGCTCAGCGGACAGGACATCCTCAACGCCGTCAACAAGGCGTCGGTCGGCCAGAAGATCGCCGGCGTGGCCGCGGTCGTCGTGCTGCTCACCGCCGCCAACTGGTATTTCTTCATCGACGCCAAGCTGACCGAGATCACCCAGAAGCAGGGGCAGCTCCGCACGCTCGAGGACGAGCTGATCCAGAAGCAGTCCATCGCGAACAACCTCGCCCAGTTCAAGCACGAGAAGGAGATCCTCGAGCGGCGCCTGGCGCAGGCCCTCACCGAGCTGCCCAACGAGGCCAACATCGACGACCTCATCCGCTCGCTCTCGGAGATCGGGACCAAGAGCGGCCTCACCATCAATACCATCGAGCCGCAGGCGGAGCAGAGGCAGTCGTTCTACGCCTCGATCCCCATCGTCATGTCGGTGACGGGCAACTACCACGAGATCGGCGTCTTCCTCGACTCGCTCTCCAAGCTGGCGCGCATCGTCAACGTCACCAACATCAAGCTGGGCAACGCCAAGACGACCAACGAGAAGCTGGTGGTGGCCGCGAGCTACGTCGCCACCACCTTCCGCTTCCTGCCAGAGGCGGCCAAACCGCCGGAGGCCCCCAAATGAGCCGCCTGCTGGCCCTCGCGCTCGCGGCCGCCGCCGTCGCTGCCTGCGGCAGCCCGGCGCCGCCGCCTCGCCGTGCCGCTCCGGCGGCGCCGGCGCAGGCCAAACCGATGGAAGAGGACCTGACGCCCAAAGCGCCGACCAACATCTACGTCTATTCTCCCATCGGGAAGCGGGACCCGTTCCAGAACGCCTTGGCTGCCGTGAACATCTCGGCGATCGACGTCGGCCGCCGCAAGACGCCGCTGGAGAAGTGGTCTCTCGACCAGCTCAAGCTCTCCCTCACCGTCACCGGCACCGCCACGCCCCTGGCCATGGTGGAGGACCCGGATCACCGCGGGTGGACCATCCGCCTGGGCGACTTCATCGGCAAGAACGGCGGCAAGGTGACCGGTATCCACCGCGATGAGATCGTCGTTACCGAAACCATCACCGACCATTCGACGGGCCGCGTCTACCCGCAGAGCGTCAAGCTGGTGCTACCGCAGACCAAGGACGAAGAAAGAGATCTGAAGATGCTCCAGGAAGGCGAGCAACTCGGTCCGGCGAAGGGGGGACGCTAGCGTGCGCGTCGCAATCGAGTCGGAGGAGACACAGATGCGGAGGCACCTCATGTTCCCAACCATCGCCGCGGCGCTGCTCGCCGTCGCGCCCGCAGCGCGTGCCGCGGTCGCGAGCAAGGTCACATCGCTGGAGGCGCCGGCGTCGGGCGGGACGGTGATCATCCACGCCACCGCGCGGCCCGAGTTCACGGTCTTCAAGCTGTCGGGACCGCCGCGGGTCGTCATCGACCTCAACGGCGCCGACGTGACGGCAGCGGCGCGGCCCCTCGAGGTGCACCGCGGCGGCATCGCCGGCGTGAGCGCCGCGCAGTTCGACGAGGGCGCGACGCGCGTGGGGCGCATCGTCGTTGCGCTGGAGGGCGACCAGAAGTACGACGTCACGCCCAGCGGGACGGACCTGGTGGTTACCGTGGGCGAGGCTGCGGCCCCGGTGCCTCAGGCCTCGGACGCCGACTCGAACGTGGTGACGTCGCGTGAGGATGCCGTCGAGGTCAAGAACCCGGCGCATGCGCTGCAGGGCGTGACGGTGGATGCGGGCGCGGTGCACATCGCGACCGACGGGGAAGTGGCCAGGTTCGGCCTGGTCGAACTGAAGAACCCGGGCCGCCTCGCTCTCGACCTCCGCGGCATCTCCGGCAAGGCCTCGAAGGCCAACGGCGCCGGTCTGGTGAAGGGCGTCCGCGTGGCCAAGCACGACGACGCAATCCGCATCGTGATCGACGCGGCCGGCGACACCATGCCGAAGTACGACATTTCCCGCACTGCAGCGGGCCTGGAAGTTCGCGTGGGCGCCCAAAAACTCGCCACCGCAACCCAAAACCCAAACCCGGCCCAACCGCCCGAGCCCCAGTCGGCAAAGCTCGCCGTCGCCCCGAAGCAGCCCGCGGCGTCCCCGAGCACCACGATCCGGCGCCTCGTCACCATCCGCGCCGTCGACCTCCGCACCGTCGACGGCCGCACCGAAGTGCTCGTCGCCCTCGAGGATCCGGTGGTGTTCGAGATCGCCCGTCCTGACGCCACCACCTCCGTGCTGACCCTGCACGGCGCACTCCTTCCCGACCGCCTCGAGCGCAAGCTCGACGCCACCTCGCTGGGCGGGCCAGTCGCGACGCTGTCGTCGTATCGGGTGCCGGGCGGCAGCGACGTCAAGGTGGTGGCCAGCGTGCAGAAGGGCACGCCCGACGAGATGACCGCCCACAAGGGTACGCTGATCTGGAAGTTCGGCGGGTCCAAGCCCGTCGCGCAGGCCACCAGCCCCGCCCCGAAGGTGGCCGCCATGGCCTCCGAGGCAAAGGCCGCCACCTCCAGCAGCGTCAGCGTCTATGACGCGAGCCAGTATTCGGGCCGCAAGGTCGACTTCAACGTCAAGGACATCGACATCAAGAACCTGCTCGGGGCCATCGCGGAGATCAGCAAGAAGAACATCATCGTCGCCGACGACGTGCACGGCACGGTCACCATCAAGCTGCGCAACGTGCCTTGGGACCAGGCGCTCGACATCATCCTCAAGTCGAAGCAGCTTGGGAAGGAAGAGATCGGCAACATCATCCGCGTGGCGCCCATCCAGACCCTGCGCGCCGAGCAGAAGGAAGCCGCCGAGTCGTACAAGAACCGCCAGGCCACCGAGCCGCTCAAGGTGCGCCTCATCCCGGTCAACTACGCCAAGTCGGACTCGCTCATGCCGCAGATCAAGGACTCGCTCACCGAGCGCGGAACGGTATCGGTCGACACCCGCACCAACACGCTCATCGTCAAGGACGTGCAGGAAGCGCTGCTGCGCGCCGAAGGCATCGTGCGCAACCTGGACACCCAGACGCCCGAGGTGCTCATCGAGGCGCGCATCGTGGAAGCGGCCACCAGTTTCTCGCGCTCCGCCGGCATCCAGTGGGGAGGCAACGTCTCGCTGGCGCCCACCTTCGGCAACCCCACGGGCCTCATCTTCCCCAACATCGTCTCCATCGCCGGCGGAGCGGACGATACCACCGCCCCGCAGACCGGCCTGCTCGGCGTCACCACACCCAACTTCGCCGTCAACATGCCCGCGCCCACCGGCGCCAACACCGGCGGCGCGGTGGGCTTCGTTTTCGGAAGCGCGGGCGGCGCGGCCAACCTGAACCTGCGGCTCTCCGCGGCCGAGGCCTCCGGCACCATCAAGACCATCAGCTCGCCGCGCGTGGTCACGGTCGACAACACCGACGCGAGCATCAGCCAGGGCATCAGCATCCCCTACTCGCAGACCAGCGCCGCCGGCGTGTCGACGACCTTCATCGAAGCGCGCCTGGAGCTCAAGGTCACGCCCCACGTGACGCAGGAGGGCTCCATCCAGATGAAGATCAACACCACCAACAACCAGCCCAACCCGCAGCTGACCGGCGCCAACGGCCAGCCCTCCATCAGCCGCCGCGAGGCGAGGACCGAGGTGCTGGTGAAGGACGGCGAGACCACCGTCATCGGCGGTATCTACACCCGCCGCAACTCCGAAGCTTGGAACGAGGTGCCGGTGCTGTCGAAGATTCCCATTCTCGGCTGGCTGTTCAAGAAGAAGGCCGTCGCCGACGACCGCACCGAGCTTCTGGTCTTCATCACGCCCCGCATCGTCAACCGCTCGCAGTCCGTCGTCGCAGCCGCGCCGTCCGCGGCCGACGAGGGAAAGCAGTAGGAGGCACGGACATGAACACCCGTTGGTTCATCCTCTTGCCGGCGCTCCTCGGGGTGTCGTGCAGCACGAAAATGAACTCCGCGCTCGTGGTCAGCAAGATGGTGCTGGGGACGCTGACGACGGTGGCGGGGCCGCCCCCCACCTCGTACTGCACGTACGATCCAGGCGCGGCGGAGTTCGACTTCGCCCAGATCAATCCCACCGCCAACACGGGCGGGACCATGGGCGTGGTCGTCGAGAACCACCTGTCCAACCCCTCGACGATCAATCCGATCCTGCGGACCGACTCGGCCACCTTCCATCCTCACCAGGCGGTGGCCGACTACCAGGAGACGCAGTCGGGCGGGATCACGGTCACCCAGCAGATCATTCCGGTCTCCGGGTCCGTCCCCGCGGGAGGCAGCGGCTCGGTGCTGGTCCCGTTCTTCGCACCCATCCCCGCGACGTTGCTCACCGGGATCATCCGGGTCAGCTTCCACATCGAAGGCGTGTTGGACGACGGCTCGAACGTGCGCACCAGCGAGCGTGAGTACATCTTCGTGACCTGCAGCACCTCGGGCTGCAACAGCGCGTGCCTCTAGCTTGACGGTGGCGCGGGCCACGTGACAGACCGCTCCGGTGACCCTCACGCTCGCCGAGCTGTACGTGCGGCAAGGACTGATCGGAAAGGCCCGCGAGATCTACCGGCGGCTCGCGGACGCGGGCGACGAGACGGCGCGCCGGCGCTTGTCGGAGCTGCCGTCGGCTGAGGGGAAGATCGCTGCGCTCCGGGATCTGCTGGCGAGGGTGCAGGAGCGGCGCGGAAGGAGGGGGGCTTAGGATGGCATTCAAGGAGGACCTCGAGCAGATCTGCGGGAAGGTGGACGGCTCCTTCGCCGCCAGCGTGATGGGGTTCGACGGGATCCCTATCGAGACGCACGAGGTGCGCCCCCCGGACGGCGTCGAGCTGCAAAATCTCTTGGTGGAATACTCCGGCATCGTCTCGCAGGTCCGCCAGGCCGCCGAAGCGCTGCAGATGGGGAAGGCGAACGAGGTCTCGATCCGAACGGAGAAGCTGGTAGCGGTGGCGCGCCCGCTGACGCCCGACTACTTCGTGGTGCTGGCCCTGGCGCCGGAAGGAAACGTCGGCCGCGCCCGGTACGAGTTGCGTGTGGCCGGGCCCAAGCTCGCCGCGCAGCTGTAGCGCGCGGGGATGACTTGCGCTTGAGCGTAGGCCCTGACCCGCCTGTGGGAATGGGGACGCCATGAAATGGTGTCCCCCCAAGCTGGACGATTCCCCCTGTTTGCGGTAGACCCGCGCGCCCTCCGATTCGGGGCAGGGGAGACCGCAGCGATGGCCGATGTGATCGACACCAGCGAGTTTCGCAACGGGCTCAAGATCCTGATCGACAACGAGCCCTTCGTGATCGTCGAGTTCCAGCATGTGAAGCCCGGCAAGGGCTCGGCGTTCGTGCGCACCCGCTACAAGAGCCTGATCACCGGCCGCACGCTGGAGAAGAACTTCAAGTCCGGCGAGAAGGTGGGCCGCCCCGACATCGAGGAAAAGAAGATGCATTACCTCTATAAAGAGGGCGACCATTACGTCTTCATGGACTCGAAGAACTACGAGCAGAGCCACATCGACGCGGCCGGGCTCGGC
>Ga0209011_1000693_pt1 | contig 12384 bp, 13 predicted proteins | sample BlaSpr_A8_OM1_M3_FD_187986 | JGI IMG/M metagenome (GOLD analysis project Ga0209011, IMG submission 187986) | Forest soil microbial communities from Thunder Bay, Ontario, Canada - Black Spruce, Ontario site 2_A8_OM1_M3 (SPAdes) (version 2) | ecosystem: Environmental > Terrestrial > Soil > Boreal... | reverse complement strand
CAAGTAAAGCGAACATGGTTGCAAAAGGTTCCTTCGCTCTGGTGATGATTTGTCCTACTTGCTGTGCGTCAAGGAAACGTACTTCACGTTCTGCCTCTTGGCGTGGAAGCACCAAGTCTGACCGCTTTACGGCTGGCACAGCGCAACCAAACAGACGGGCAGTGCGGATAATGGAGAACAGGCTTTGTAGCACGTTCTCAATCGTCTTCCGCGTGATACCCGTAGCTGCCATAGTTGTCACAAATGCCTGCAATCGTCTTGCGGTCAGTTCTGAGAGGTGTTGAGAACCTAGCCGGGGCAGTATGTGTTGCTTTAGATGACTCTCAGCAGCACGCACCGTAGACGGTTTTAGGTTCACCGCGATTTGCTCACGCCACTCTTGCACAATGCCGGAAAGTGTCTTACCTACTTTCGGCGCAGGTGCAGGCGCGACGTTCACCGCATCCAAGTACGGCTGTAGGGTTGCCAGAGCCATTCTGCGAGACATGCTGGCGCAATAGCCTAGAATGACCTTGCGCTTGACTCGCAGAATTGCTCCATCTGCCCCCAACCTATCCTCACGGAACATTCCAACCCAGACAGGTTTCTTAATTCCTCTCTGGATTATCTGACCTCGCTGAAACCTCCTTCTTGGCACCGTTGAACCTCCAGTGCTCACCGAAGAAGGCGTTACCGCCGTGGATAGTACCACGTTGCTGTCTGCACACTCTTCGTTGGAACCATCACGACCGGGGGGAACGTGCAGATTCCCGCCGACCACTGGCGACTGAGCTTCAATCATTAATGGGAACACCCTAGTTCTGGCCTGTGAGGGGAGGCCGGACGGATTTACGGTTGGTCGGGTAAGGGTAAGAGAGCCGAGCACCGCATTCAACTTAGATATAATACAACACAATAGCCTGCAAAGTCAACAAAAATCACCACTTTTGGCGTATTCTCGTTGTGAGACGAACTAATCCTTGTGCATGGAAGCCTCTACCCGGCTCACCAAGTCCAACGATGTTCGGCACCCCCTCTCTAGTCATTCCCCTCACCCGCTCCCATTCACTTGTGCACAGTGTTCAAACTTGAGACTTACCCCTACTGATAACAAAGGACTTCTTTTCTCGCTCCATTAAAAGTATGCAACTCAGGGACTAACTCTAAGAGTCCGTGTATTCCATTGTTTTGACTACTACGGGTGTCTCTTCATGTTTGCAGACGGTACTTCCTACCCTTGTCACCCGGTAGCACTCCCCTGATAGCTCGGTAGATTCATCTGCCAGCACGTCTGTATTGCTGAATGACGGTGTGAGGAGCCTCACAGCCAGATTGTCCATACTGAGGGGTGGCACGCAATCATGTTCCGGGTGACATCGGCTGTCCAGCACGCGCTACCAGATGCCCCGCTATGGCGTCCAGAGGCGCTGTACGAGGCGTTCGCTTTGTTTTCGTGTTTGGGGACAAATACTCGGTCTCATGGTCGTTCAATCGGTAAAATAGCCGAAAAGTATCACTAGAGAGAAAATACTGGTGTAACTCATTGAAACCAATACAGATAACCTCTGTTTTGGCACTCCTAAAAAACCATCGCTGTAATTAACTGAAAACAAAGTAGTTACGTTTAATGTCAAATGGGCCTGATTATGTTAACTTTTTATTTGAGAAAAGTTATCGCTGTAACCAATTGGAACAAATGAAGTTAAGACCTCATTTTGCCTAAGTAATTAAAAACAAATGGGTTATCTTTGTCTACCACTTTTAAGCTATTTGTAATGAATAAGATAGCAAAAAAAGAAACGACTTGACAGCGTAAGTGTTATCAACAAAGGAGTTAGCACGGTACGACTCAAAAATACAGCCATTTATACGAATTGTTTCTGAAGGGGGCATGGTATACTTAGGATAGATAGAGATAGAAGAACTTAGCGCTCTCTCACGCAACACCCCCACCGCACCAATCCAGTCCAATCCTGAGTTACCCGGACGCGCTGGTGTGTGCGTGCGGGTAGGTGTGTGGGACCTTGGAGAACAAACTAGAAAGAAGGTAGCACGTATGGAGCAACTGCTAAAACTCAAAGAAGTCGCAGCGATGACGCGGAACTGCGACAGGTTCATTCGCAACGCCACTGGCAAACGCGCAAAGCCCCGACTTAAATTTATCAGACTTGGGAACCGTTTGCGGTTCCGCGAGGCAGACGTTCTTGAGTGGTTGAAACACTACGAGAAATATCCGAGCAAGAACGAGGCCGCGTGAGCAAAGCTAGTCGTTCTCTTCGAGACTACGTGCCAGACCGTCGGACAGTACTTGCAGACAAACTAAAGACGATGGGAGTTTCACTTAAAGGGGTGAAATACCAGCATCAGCCTCTCTGCCCATCACACAAGTATTTCACGGCTTGTACGTGTGCGGTCTCCGCGACCGTCATTGACCCCGTTACAGGGCAGGCCGTCACCTACAACTAGAGCAGTGGTAGTACAACCCAAACATGAAAGAAGAGAAGCACTATGACAGATTCAAGTTACGACCCGCTCAAAAGGCCACAGCATTCAACGGCGGAACTCAAGAAGCTCTTCACTGGCGATACGCGAGTCTTGCAGCGTTTGAAGAACGAAAGCCCACAGAAGTATGAGGAGTATCGCAAGCAGGCTGAGGAGCGCGGCATCATCGCGCCGCGTCCTGTGTGGGCTGACCCGAATTACAGGGACAGGTTCAACGAACCGCCACTGACGGCAGAGCAAATCGAACTGCGAGCGAAAGTTCCGCTGTCTGAGGTTGACCGATACTACGCAACCCCTTCTGCGGGAGCTACTGACACCTTGAGTCGGCTGGCAACCGCTGACCCTGAAAAATACAAACTGATTCGGGCTGCGGCGATGGAATACGGACGAATCCCGAAACAAGAGACCCCGCGTGTTCCTGAGCCAAAAGCGCCGGAGCAACCACAGATGCTCACGTTGTCAAATGAGCTTTGCGACCGCATGGGCTTTCCACGCGGCAAGTCAGTAACGCAAAAACAGTTTCTAGACATCAACGCAATCGTTTTTGACATCGATGAGAAGAAGAGACTGGCGGCTGCAAGGGCCGCACGCGATGCCGCTGTGGACGCGAGTCTAGCAACGGTCGGTCGCATCGTCGAGACTCCAGAACAAAAAACTGCGGCTGCTGTGGAACTGGCGCTGCAAAAGCATGATGCTGCGGTGAAGCAGGTCGCGTAAAAACACTTTAGCGTTTCTATCCTCTCCGTATCGGTTGCGACGGAGAGCAATAGGCACACTACAGCAACAACCAACAATTTCTTACCAGCCGTTCGACTAGAAGCCATTGCACGCCATAGTCGAACGGCGTTCTTGTTTCATAGGTCTTCGGATTCGTTTACACCTGACGGCTGCTTAGGCTGTCTGGCGGGGCACACTCCGCCGTAAGAAACGAACTGTGCAAAAAATCACGACACCACTTAAAAATTTAATCTGGGCAACGGAAAGCTGACGACCCAGGCCGATGCACTGGTGTTTTGACTGTAAGGACAAGACGCTGTTTGAGCGCAGTGGGGCCGCTAGGTCTTGGTTCATCTTCTGTGGCAGGCGATACGTCGTGGCGAAGGGCGTATGCGAGTCGGAAGACGAACGAAAACTAGTCACAGAGGTTAGAGAGGGTTGCGGACGCTAGCACGTCCTGTAGCTGTCTCTGACTTCAAAGAAGTAGAAACATAGGGATACTCAACGAGTACGGAGTATCCATTGGCTGTGTCTTTGCAGTGTGGGAACGTCGTGTTACGTCGTGAGAACGATGTCAACCACGAAGTAAAACCACACTGCAAAAACAAAGTCAAAGCAAGGAGTATCGGCATAGAGCCTCGCCATGTTCATTGTACTTTATGTCATAAAGTACCAGTACGATACGTCCACATCATAGACCCAGAGGGTAAAGGAATGACAGTCAGACTCACTAGAAGTCAGCGCCGCAACCGCCTCAGACGTAGAGCACGCTCACGAAGAATAAACCAGTATTTGATAGACAGGCAGAAAGAACCGATGTTCCCGCTTGCTGAGAGCCTTGCGAACGAGCTTGGCGACATTGCGCCAGGAACGCCTGTAACGATGCCGGAGTTCCAACGGTGCCTCTACCGCATCGCGGAGATACGCGCTGGTAAAATCAAGCGGTCAAACAGGAACGAACGACTAGGGATAGGATAGAGTGGAGGCTGACACGCGGTGACGCACGCAAAGGAGGGGTGACAAATGATTAGGCTTCTCACGGTGGCTCTCCTTGTCTGCGTTGCCTTTGCTGGAACCGAAGCTGCTCCCCAAAGTCAGAAAGACTACGACATAAACACGGCTCTGATGAAAGTTACGTTCAAGCTCGAAGGCCGGAATGCTCAAGGGCAGCCCACACTGGGAACCGCGTTTATCATGGGCAGACCGTATTCTCATCCACCAGCGAACCAGCCGCAGAAATCACGATTTGTCCTCATAACAGCGGCGCACGTCCTTGAGGAAATGCAAGGGGACACGGCCATACTTCACCTTCGCCGGAAAATGGATGCAAATAATTGGGTGCGAACTCCTTTCCCCGTTCCACTCCGTGCCAACGGTCAGCCACTCTGGAAGAAGCATCCCAACGCGGACGTGGCAGTTATGTATATTGCCTTGCCCAAAGAGGATGTTCCGATTGAACAATTCTCTACGGAACTGCTCGCGGACGACAAAATATTAGAGCAGTACGAGGTTCATCCCGGCGATGAACTGAAATGCTTGGGATACCCTCTCGGACTTGAATCGAACAATGCAGGCTTCCCAGTTCTTCGCAGCGGGAAAATTGCGTCATACCCACTCCTGCCAACGGAATCCACAAGAACTTTTCTCTTTGATTTTAAGGTATTCAAAGGAAACAGCGGTGGGCCTGTGTACATTGAGGACCGTAATAGGGTATATCAAGGGAACTTCACCGTTGGCAATCACATCCAATTCCTCGTCGGCCTCGTTTCAGGAGAAGCGGAAGTCAATCTACCGTATTCTCAGCTTCAATTGGGGTTGGCTGTAGTGGTTCACGCGAGTTTGATAAGAGAGGCAATCAATACGCTACCGCTTCCAGACACGTTACCTGACTAGCAATCGCACTTTTCAGACCACAAAAAATAAAAAAATCCCCGGCCTAGACTAGTCTTCGATATTTCCGCGACCATGACTAGAAACCTAGAACATCCTAGTCAGGCGCATAGTGTGCAGACGCTTACCAGCTACCGAATCATTCGGAACAGCAGGTACGTCAGGGCTGCGAACGCAAACACTCTCAGCATCAACATTTCGAGAGCGCCTAGCACGGCCAGACTACCTCTGATTGTGCTTAGGACTTTGCTCTTTAATTTGTTACGCCGCCGGTACTTCCTCATACTTGTCGCTGTCACATTGAGTGTCGCAGGCGAGGGCACAGTCATCGGCGCTGTGTAGAGTCCGCCTCCGGAAATCGTACCACACGCTGCGCCGCTGCAACCCGCGCCACTCACACTCCAGGTCACTGCCGCGTTTGAAGTGTAAAATCGTAAAAAATTGCCACGAGACTCACGCAGTGTCCGAATCAACTTTTCACCCATACCCTCATAGTGACGGACGTGCTCCCCACGTCGTTCGTTCCAAAAGACTTGCGACGTTGTAACGTCGCGTCACGTAATTTACTCCTATCGAATAATGGCGAATAGGTAAAAATAAGTCTTGACAATTTTTTGGTTCACTCTACACTGGCTGCGCCAGTGCGACGTAATGCACCACAGATTCGAGTACTTTTTACGTGCTGCGCTGGCTGAGTCCAATTCCTCGGAGGCAAAGACATGGAGACCACTCAAGAACAAGACGCGCACAAGGAGGGTACTGTCCTTCAGCAGTGCGTTAGTTGCAAGGCGTGGAAGGATTACGACAACGAACTGAATCTCTGCATGAACTGTGGGACTGGCTTCTGCGCTACTTGCCCACCTAAGTGCATCTGCGGGGCGTGTAATGCCTAGGCTGTAGGTGGTGAAGTAAACCGGGCGTGTCCTACGTCCGGTCGGAAATCCCGTAGACAAATCTTCCACTTGGAAAACGCATCCTGTGCAAAGCCCCGCCCCACAGTGAAGGCCCTGCCCGGAAATGCATCAATACTTCGATTCTCCCGAAAAGTGTAGGCTGCAAAGACTGGTACTTACAGACGTAAAATCCCGAATCACGCAACGATTCAATCATTTTGATGCGTTTATTGAAAAGGCGCAGCGGAGAGGTGTTCCTAGGTTAGTTATCGCGTATGATGCGGACTATGAGCGAGAAGTCAGAAAGTATCGCAATTCGGAAGGTGCGCCTACGCCGGGAGGCTGGCCTATGTGGGGCTTGTGGTAAAGACCCATGCGCGTGCAGTCGTCCTAGGCGAAAGCAGAAGTTCGCTACCGTTAAGTCTCCAGACTTACCCCGCAAGCGGATGTGAACTTCACCTGACCAGACCTCCAGGTTTAGAACGCGGAAGCCAGAGCACCTAGCACGGCCTTACCCACCGTCTCATCCGTGGGCACGGTGTAGATGGCTGTGCTCGCTATAGATTTATGTCCTAGCGCCTGCTTAATGACCGCGAGGTTGACGTTCTGTCCCACCAGCGTAACCCCTAGTGAGTGCTTGAGGCAGTGCGGGTGCCGTTTGTCCTTTGGCAATCCGGCCTGCTCTGCCGCGTTGGAGAAGATTCGATAGAACTGTGAGCGGTGTACCCGGCCAGACTTCTGCGACGTGAAGACGAACTTGCTAGGATGATTGCCCCGTTCGGCCAGCCAAGCGCGTATCACACGCTTCTCGGAGAGTAGCGGCTGTCCTTGTAGGTCTGCTAGAGGTTGCGTTGTCTTGAGGCTGCCCTTGAGTCTGCGAATGGTGATTTCACCGTTCTTCAGGTCCACGTCTTTTAGTTCTAGTCCGCAGACCTCCGATGCCCTCATGCCGTGACGGAAGGCAATCAAAATCATCGCTAGGTCGCGTGGGTTGTCGCTGACCGCCTTGAGTACTTTAAGGATTTCATCTTGGGTTAGGGCTTTCAACGGGGCATCTCCTAAACGCGACATTATCTTAGTAAAGATGCGTTGTCAAGAGAAAAGATGAGGGAAGCTGAAAATAGTTGAATTCAACGCGGTAGGGAAGTGCAGTAGACTTCACGCGAAGCATCAGTCTATAGACCCTCGGTGGTAAACTGTGGCGATGGCACTCTCTGAGATTGAACGAAATATAGTTAATAGAGTGGTTGAACGCTTCGTGAACCTGAGGTCATCAACAGAGAGAATTGCTTTGGTGCGGGAATTTGAAGACCCTGATGCCATCGACCAACTCTATCGATGGCAGCTTCTGAAGACATTCGATGGTGACAATTATCTACCTACCGCTTTGTCGTTTCACTACTGCGGTGACGCCGAAGTTGAAGCCTACGCCAAGCGTGGCATGGAGGTGTTGGCGACTATTTTTAGGAAAATGTATCTTCGAGACAAGGCTGACTTCACACCAGAGGGTCTAAGAGAAGAAGCGGCGAAGATAGACAAGCACGCTGATGAACGAATGATTAGGCTAGGGCTATATGTGGCCCCAGATTTTGACCTGCTCTCAGGATTCGCTGGCGGCAACCATCAGCAGCCAGACATTACACCAACTAGAATCAATGAACGTGTTGTGAAGCTAAAGAGCGTTGACACGCTTTGGGACAATTACATCCGTGACCGCATTCCGTGGCCTGTACAGGATTCAATGGGTGGGATTGTTCCCCGGCATGCGATGTTCATAGCTCACGATGATGAAGAGGAACTGATGAGGTACGAACAATCTTCCGCGAACCAAGGAATTTCGGTGTTCATATCGCACAGCAGCAAAGACGCTGACCTAGCACTTGCTCTGATTGAATTGTTAAAGGCGGGCCTTGGGCTTCTGTCAAACGAAATTCGGTGCAGTAGCGTGGACGGACACAGGCTTCCGGTAGGAGCTAATACGGAAAGAAAACTACGCGAAGAAGTGAACGAGGCGAGGGTAGTCATCGGGTTGATTACGCCCAGCAGTTTGTCATCAGCCTTTGTCATGTTTGAGCTTGGGGCGCGTTGGGGCGCTAACCAATTCTTGGCCCCGCTGCTAGCAGGGGTGAAACCTGCTGAGTTGCGCGGCCCGTTGAGTCTTTTGAATGCTCTGTCCAGCAGCAGCGAAGCTCAACTTCATCAGCTATTGGAGAACGTATCAGTGCGGTTGGGACTGTCACTTCAAAGTGCCGCGTCTTATACGCGATACATTGCTGCCGTCAAGCAGCTATCGGAAGGCATTGCTTCCGCAGCCGTGGTCCAGCCTTCCGCCAAAGAAGAAATGGTCTTTGAGGAAACAGTTTATTGGATGTTGAAGGATGGGAGACGGCAAGGACCGTACTGCCCCGTATGCTATGACGACAAACAGAAGGTAGTTCACCTGAATACAGGCGCAACGAAGGGTACATATAGCTGCGGCATTTGTCAGAACAGCTTCAGAACGGATGAATATGACGCCAGACCGAGTAGGCGTCGCCCGTTCAGCAGTAGATGAGCACGCTCTATTGCATTGAACTCTGCAAGCCCTAATTGATTCCTTGCTCTTCGGCTCTCCGTTTCTTGAACAAGTCTTCCAATTCCACAAGTGAGTACACGCGGTCTGCCAGTTCCCCTATCTCTTGCGCGGAAGCTAACATCCTGCCGTCAATCTCAAACCAGAATGTGCCTTCACGATTGTACGGACGCACAGTGTGGCCTTGCTGCCTAAGTACTTCGATGGCCCTCTCTATTTTACTTTGCATGACGTAATGATAGCATTAACAATATAAAGAGCTTCAAAATTCTTAGAGTTACGACAGGCAGCCACCTGCTGTTCCGAACGCATGACGCTAGCAGAGCGGCCCGGCTGCTCTTCGGATGACCGGGATGTTTTTCTTTGCTTTGATTCAAACAACCACAGGGTGCATGAATGAATCTAGGTTCACCGCTTCAAAGTCTGGGTCAGATTTGAGACTTTCAATCACCTTCTCAAATTCAGCGCGATAATTCTTGAACCGTCCAAATAGAGCGAGCGTCTCATCTTTCAGAACATACGGAATCGAAGTATCCAATTCCCGTATAAAATGAACGTCTGCAAGTTCAATTGGGTCTGTTGCAGTAGAAGCTCTTTCCACTAAAAACTGTTCGACAGCTTCACCGCCGTGCAATGTGACTGCGATTTTCTTTGCGACAGCCCTTGCTTCTCGTTCGGTTGGAATGTCCGACCACTGAAGCCCGACGCTCTGTAGCACCGTTTTCGGCAGGTGCCTAAAAAGACCGTTTGCGTTCAGAAGGTCTGGCACTTGGATACGCTGAATGACGTGCTGCAATTCATGCGCGAAAGTCATGGTCATGCCGACGCGGTTAGCGCACGTACTCCCATGCAAGTAGATTACGTGGTCAAACATGCGCTTGTACCAAAATGAAGTTGGGTCATCAGCAAAAATGCAACCCGTAATGTATTCAGGCCAGTCCGCAAAAGCAGTTCTATCGCTGATTGGCCAGTGAAAGCCACGATTACCCTCACCCATGAGGAGCTTGAATCCCTGCCAATCTTCGTCATCAAAGAAGCACAGCGGTCGGCAGTCGAGCAACGTATCCCGAAATTGGTCTAAGACACGCCGAGCAGCATCTTCCCTCTGCTCAGCGACCAACGAATCAGACGTTTTGACTCTTACGGTTGGCGGCATGTTCCAATTCTAACAAATGTTAAGCTGGCGGCCTCGCCTCGGGCACTGCGGAGATGAACTTTAGAAATAAATGGCTTCACAATTACGCCCGTGCCAAAAAGTGACCTAAGCACTCTGTGGGCGTGGTTGAGGGACCTGTTTTCAAAAGCCCCTTATGCCGTGTGGTCGGTCGCTTCTGTAGCAAGCACGCTCCTTACTTTTATTCCACTCGTTCCGTTCAAGTTCTCTGGCTTCGTCCAGCCTGCACTGATTGTTTTCGCTATGGTGAGCTTTGCGCGGGCCAATTTCAAGCTCTTCCAAAGTAAACAAACTGAGATTGGCGATTTGGAAGGCGACCTACGGGTACAAGAAGCAAAAATCACAGCTCTCGAAGAGGAACTCGCAAAGCATAATGAGCGTGTCTCAAAGTTGACGATTCGCCCAGGCAAAGGCTCGCGGTATATTCTTAGGCCCCTTGCCTCTACACGAAACGCGGATTTTGACGGAGGATATTTCGAGTTTCGACTCAGGGTCGAGAACAGCGGAGCGAGAAATTCAATTGTGAGCAGTTTCAGCGTAGAGATTCTCGAACTTGGGCGAGACTTTCCAGATTTGTTACCTGAGGAAGGGCGTAACAGCGTGCAAGGTAGACACTGTCAATTTGCAATGGACCCACGAACTGGATTGAGCGAGACGAGAATCCTGCAAGTTGGACCCGAATCCAGCACGCGAGAGGGGACGCTGGCATTCTTCATATCAGGATTGAACTTAGACACTTTGGTTGCGGCAGGCCTCAGTATGGTAGGCGAACAGCGATACTTTGGACCCTTGCACTGCCGTTTGACCCTCGCCGATTCTAGCGGAGTGGGTACTAGCGCCGATTTCGAGCTTCCCGAGGCATAGCAGCCCGACCAAACCTCAGAAAACTGTATTCTGCGGGCCTGTGGAACGCGCCGCGCACACTCTAGATTTGATTGATGAAAAGTGGCCTGCGTCGGCAAAGGCGACACATGGCGACTAGATGCCGTGAGAGGGCGGTCAGAATGCACAGTGTGCAATGACGGCACCATATAGCACCAATTGACTCATGGAGCGTCGGTAACGCCTTCCTTCAATGAGACTTAGAATTGTGGGATGCAATTCGATTCCCATCGCCCGCTCCAAAAAATCATGATGATTCAATTGGTCTCCGAAGCCAATCGGCGCATGCAACTCGATCCCTTGATCAGGAGAGCCCGACCCGCCGGTCGCTTGCGTAAATCCTTTAGCTGCAACACTTATGGATCCCTCCGCAAGTGTTGCAAACAAAAGACTTACCGCGAGAAGCAAGCTTGTCGTAGCTCGCAGTCACGCCATTCTCCATGTTGGATTTGATGACACCCTCGCGGGCTTCCCGCGAGGCGCGGGTGAGACTATGCACATATTACTTGCGAACTGCAAGTTAAATGTGCAATGCATCAAAGGCTAGGAGGCGCCGTCCACGCCGGCCCAGAGGTTCATTGTGCTCAGCTCTTCACGGCCGCAGGCCTTGAGATAGCAGAAGAGCTGAGTCCGGTACGCGGCGTGACCGCCGAGCACCAGGCTCACCAACAGCGACCCGCGGGTGGATTTAGTGCCGAACATGTCGATTTCACCGCGGAAATCGGCCTCAGTCCATCCGCTTAAGAGGCGAGCGTATTCGTCAGATTGCTTTTGGATGGCGGAGATGGCCTGGTCAAAGTTCATCGCTTTCGCCGCGGCATCCGCGGGGCCCCAGGCGGCGCTCAAGGCGGCTCTGTTGAAGGCCCCGGCCTTGATTACGGCAACCTGGGTGGGGCCCATGATGGCCATGTACTGCAGCAACTCCAGGGTGCTGCGCTGCTTGGGGGTTGGCCGGTAGTCGAGTTTTGATTTGTCCACTTTGCCGGCCAGATGCACCAGGATGCGGACTTCGCGCCGCAGAGAACTAATCAGCTCTTCTTTTGTTAACACCATCAGTGATCTCCTCTATCGCTTCGTGCGTTATTCGATCGACACCAACAGCTCTTCAAGCCGGTCGTAGCTCGCCGCGACCCCGCGCTCCATGCCGGACTTGAGAACATTGTCGCGGGTCTCTTGCGATACGTAGAGCATCGTGCTCGTCAACGTGGTTCTGCCGCCCTGCTCGACGAGGGTGGTCGTGACCAGCGCCTCACCCGGGTACCACGCCTGGTCGAACAACTCGGTACAGACGAGCCGCTCATGCGGCACGATCTCTCGATAGATGCCGCCCATCCCCATTTCTCTTCCGTCGGCGTGGCGCCACACGTAACGATAGGCACCGGCCACCCTCAGATCAATTTCGCAGACCGGCATCGTCCATCCCGGCGGCCCGAGCAGCCACTGCTTGACCAGTTCGGGCTTGGTGAAGGCGTCGAAGACCAGGCGGCGGGGCGCGTCGAAGACGCGCGTCATCGCGATCTCGCGGTCGGTGGGCGTAGTTAGTTTCAATGTTCCGGCGTTCTTCATCGGTGAGCTCCTCTATCGTTTCGTGCGTGCGCGTTTTTTCTCCTTGGTTTTCAACTCGTCGGCCTTCAGTTCGTCGAGAAGGGCGTCGAGGCGCTGGAAGTTGCCTTCCCAAAGACGCCGGTACCTCTCCAGCCAGACCTCAAGCTCCTGGAGCGGCGCGGGCCGCAACGCATAAATGCGGCGCTGCGCGTCCACGCGAACGTCAACCA
>Ga0209011_1000692_pt1 | contig 12386 bp, 9 predicted proteins | sample BlaSpr_A8_OM1_M3_FD_187986 | JGI IMG/M metagenome (GOLD analysis project Ga0209011, IMG submission 187986) | Forest soil microbial communities from Thunder Bay, Ontario, Canada - Black Spruce, Ontario site 2_A8_OM1_M3 (SPAdes) (version 2) | ecosystem: Environmental > Terrestrial > Soil > Boreal... | reverse complement strand
GGAGGCGGCGCTGCGTCGGCTGGCGCGAGTGGCGGCGCGCGCCCCCGATGCGCGCGCCGCGCCCGAGCTGCAGCGGGCCGCCGCGCTGGGCATGCCGGCCGCGCTCTGGGCGCTGGCGCGAATCGACCTCGATGGCGGCCGGCCCGACCAGGCGCTGCCGCGCATCGAGCGCTTTCTCGCCCTGGCCGCGCCCGGCGATCCCGGCGTGGTCGACGCGCGCGACGCCCGCGACCGCATCCTGCGCACCAGCACCGCCGCAGCCGAGTCGCGCCTGCGCAAGCGCGCCGCCGCGGCGCTGGCGGGGCTCGCGCTGCTCGTCGCCGTCGCTGCCTGGCTCTGGACGGGGGCCACCGTGGAGAAGGCGCTGCGCAGATCGCCGCGCCTCTTTCCGCCCATTGCGCGCGCGGTGGGCGAAGTGCGGCACGACGTCATCAAGCACCGCGCCAGTGTGCTCGGCATGATCGGCCAGCGCGAGGCGGTGGCGCGCGCCCTGCTCTCGCCCGAGCCGGCATCGGAAGCGGTCGCGCGGCAGTACCAGGCGGTGCGCAAGGCGGCGCGCGCGCAGGGCGTGCTGCTGCGGCGGCTCTCCCGCGAGCCTATCTTCGGTCCCTTGGTGCGCGATCTGGCCCGCGCCGAGACGCTGCTGCGCGCGCCCGGCGGCGGCGAGGACGAGCTGGCCCGCATCGAGGAGCGCGTGCGCGAGGTGCACTCGGCGCGCCTCGCCACGCTCTTGCGCCTCGGGCCGCGCACTCGCGTCGACGCCGGCGCCATCGCCGGGTGGATCCGCGACGTCGAGGCGGAGATGCGCCGGGGCGGCTCATCGTGGACCGCGCCCTCGATCCTGGTGCGCGGCATGGAGGTCGAGTTCCCCGTCGAGCGCGGCGCGCTTTCGGTCATTTTTGCAAATCTCTTGCGCAACGCGCAGGCCGCCGCCGCGGGTGGCAGCGTCATCGTGCGGCTCGGCGAAGAGCGAGACGCCGCGGGGCGCAACCTCACCGTCCTGCTGGTGGGCGACTCGGCACCCGACGGCGTGTCGATCGAGGCCATCGAGCGGCGCGAGAGCGGCCGTGGCCTGGCGCTGGTGCGCGATCTCACGCGCGAGTGGCAGGGTCATGTGGTGGTGCGCGCCGAGGAGCCGCCATGGAAGAAGGCCGTGGGGGCCTGCTTCCCGGCGCCGCCCGCATGAAGTTCGTCGTCTGCGAGGACGGGAGCGAGTACACCGAGCGCTTCCGGCGCTTCCTCGGGGCAGAGTTCCAGTTTGCGCGGGCAGGGCATTTCACCGAAGCGCTCGCGCTGGCCCTCGGCGCGTCGGGTCTCTTGCTCGACCTCGATTTCCGTCGCACGCCCCCCGCGCTCCTGGTGGACGAGACGGGCAGGCCCGGCCCGAAGAGCGCGGCCGAGGTGCAGGGCATCCTCGTTTTGCGCGCGCTGCGCTCGCGCGGCGTCAACCTTCCTGCCTTGCTCTTCGCCGACCTCGACGATGCAGAGCGGGTGCAAAGGCTGCAGATTGAATTGGCGCCCCTGCAGATCGTCTCCTCGAGCGAAGGACTGACGGGCATCGCCGAGCGGCTGCGGCAGATCAGCGCACCAGGAGCGCCACCGGCAAGGTAGAGAACAGCTCGTCGACGGCGAGCCCCGCGGCCTGGACCTCGCGCTCCTCGCCGGTGAGCATGTCGCGCAGCTTCTCGCCGGCTTGAAGGGCGGGGACGGGCAGGTGCGTTCCGGAGAATCGCTCCGCGTCGAGGCGCGAACCGTCGAGCAAGCCGGCGATGAGCCGGGGCACGACGGCCACCGCCAGGCGCGGCCCTCTGCTGCGCGCAAATGCGGCCAGCTGCCCGGCCCGCGGGCCCTCCGGTTTCAAGGGAAGGTAGCTGCCCTCGCCGAAGAGCTCGGGTTCGGCGCGGCGCGCCGCCAGCCCGGCGTGGGTGAGGAAGAGCTTGATGCGCCCGTCCTCCCATGAGCCATACAGCTCGCGCGCGAGCTGCGCCGGCGTCAGCGACGAGCCGCGCAGCTCGTCGAGCAGCTTCTGGCGCAGCTCGAAATCGACCGGCCGGCGGTTGTCGGGATCGACGAGCGAGAAATCCCACAGCTCGGTGCCCTGGTAGAAGTCGGGCACGCCCGGCGAGGCCAGCTTGAGCACGAGCTGCGCGAGCGAGTTGTGCATGCCGATCTCCGCCACTCGCCGCGTGAAGGGGAGCAGCCCCTTCCAGAGCGGATGCCGCTGCGGCAGCGCGAAGAGTTCGCCGACGAAGCTGCGCAGCGCCTCCTCCCAGCGCGGGTCCTCCTGGATCCAGCTGGTGTTGACCTTTGCTTCCTTGGCCGCCTTGAACATGTATTGCTGCAGCCGATCGCGCAGCTGCTGCAATTCCTCCTGCGCGGGAAAGCCACCGTTCGGCCAGGCGCCGATCAAGGTTTGCAGGAGGAGCATCTGCTCGTTGCGGTCGGGCGCGTACCGCCCGTCCACCTCGCGGCGCAGGGTCTCGGTGCGGCGCGCGAAGGCGATGGCCGTCTTGCGCCATTCCTCGGGCAGCTCGCTCAAAGCGTCGATGCGCGCGCGGATGTCCTCGCCGCGCTTGGTGTCGTGGGTGGCGGTGGCGAGCAGCGAGCGCGGCCAGCGCTGCGCGCGCAGGGCGTTCTGCTCGTGGAACGCCTCGACGGTGCTGCCGAAGTGCTGCGGTTCGCCGCCCACCTCGTTGAGCGAGACGAGCCGGTTGTAGACGTAGAAGGCGGTGTCCTCGAGGCCCTTGGCCATCACCGGCCCGAGGACCTGTTGGAGCTTGAGGACGAAGGCGTGCTGCGCGGGGCGCTCGCTCTCTTCGACATAGGCCGCAAATTTTTGCAGAAGGATGTCGGCGATGAAATCGTAGATGGAAGCGTTCTCGGCGGGGTTGCGGCGCTTGGTGCTGGCCACCGCCTGGAGGATGTAGCGCCGGTCGCGCTCCTCGACGCGCCCCGGCTCCTCGATGTACGTGCGGTAGACGGGGAAGCACGCCACCACCTCGATGAGCGCGGCGCGCAGCGAGTAGAGCGTGAAGTCGCGCGTCCAGCGGTTCCCCTCGGAGATGCGGTTGAGCTGGCGCGCCAGTAGATTCATCTCGGCGGCCATCGCCGTGTACAAAATCAATTTCTTCTTCTGGTAGACCAGTTCCTCGAAATCGATCTCGCCGCCGATGAAGCGGAAGTAGATCTTCTGCAGCTTCTGCTCGTTGTCGCGCGCGACGAAGATGCCGTTGAGCGAGTTGAGGAAGTCGTAGCCCGTCGTGCCGGCCGCCGCCCAACCCGGAGGCAGCGCTTCGGTGCGGCCGAGGATCTTCTCCGCCACCACGAAGAGCGGCCGCCAGAGGGGCGAGGCGGCGCCTTTCTCGCGCAGCTCGCGCTCCAGCTCGTCGCGCAAGGGCGCCTCGAGCTCGTCCCAGGACAGCCCGCGCCCCGCCGCCAGCTCGCGCGCGCGCTGCAGGATGCGCGCGTCCTGGAGCAGGCGGAAGTAGCGCGTCGGGTAGGCGAGGCCGTCTGGATGATCGATGCGCAGTCCCGTCACCTTCCCCTGCTCGAGCAGCCGCAGCGGGACGTGGTGCGCGTGCGCGAAGACGGCGGGATCCTCCATGCGGATGGCCGCCAGCGAATTGATGTCGAAGAAGCGTCGGTAGTTGATTTCCTCGGAAGAGACGCGCCAATGCGCCAGCCGGTACGCTTGCGCGTCGAGGAGCTTGTCGAGCAGGTCGAAGGTGCGCGGCTTTCCCGGCGAGCCGTTGAAGAGCCGCACGTTCGCTTGCAGATGCCGCCGCACGGGCTCGCTGGAGGCGCACAGCGCCGCCACGCGCCGCTTGACCACTTCCTTCTCGCGGCGCCGCTCCTCCTGGCGCGCTGGTTCCTGCTCGTGGCGCGAGGGCATGTGCTCGAGCACGAAGAGGATGCTCTTCAGCTCATCCAGCGCCTCGCCCTGGCCCAGCTGCTTCTCCAGCTCGTCCAGCCGATAGGAAAGGATGTGCCCATACGAGCGGGGGTTGACGGGAAATACGTTGTCGAAATACCGGACGCGAAACGCGCCCTCCTCCAGCTCGAGCTGCAGCTCGCCCCGCTCGAGCACCGCGCCGTATCGGTCGCCCAGCACCGGCACCAGCAACTTGTCGGCCAGTTCCTCCTTGACGGGTCGCCACTCGATGTCGAAGAAGCGCGCCGACTTCGCGCTGGGGCCGTTCTCCAGCACGTCCGCCCAGAGCGAATTGCCGCCGATGAGGCCCATGTGGTTGGGCACGATGTCCAGCACGTGGCCGAGCCCGCTCTGCCGCAGGGAGCCGGCCATGCGGTCGTACGCCTGCTCGCCTCCCAGCTCCACGTTGAGGCGGCCGTGATCGACGACGTCGTAGCCGTGCATCGAGCCGGGCGCGGCCTGCAGCACGGGGCTGGTGTACAGGTCGGTGATGCCCAGCTGGGCAAGATACGGGGCGATGCGGGCAGCGGCCTCGAAGCCGAACCCCTTGTGCAGCTGCACGCGATAGGTGGCCAGCGGCTGTCGGGCAGCCGACAGCTCGGCCGCCACCTCGTCGAGCAGGCGACGCGGCAGATCGCGTAGCATCTCGCGTTCGACCCTCATCAAGACCTCACCGCTTTCGGTCGTATCGCTCCGCAAGATGTGCAAGCTCCCTCGCCGTGGCTACCGGCTCGGGCTCGGTGAAGAGCTGATCGATGGTCCAGGGGAGCCGCCAGGTCCAGTTGTGCGTGCCCACGGTCCCCGGCGTGTTCATGCGGTCGCGCCGGCCCAGCGCATCGGTGATGGGCGTCAGCAGGGCATCCGAGCTGGCGGAGCAGGCCAATTCCAGGAGAGCGCTCTTCGTCCGCGGCGTGAAGCGGCCCTGATCGGGGCCGCGCAGGCGCTGCAGCGGAGGCTGGTTGAGCTGCTGCTCGCGCTCCCACTGCGGCAGCCCCTCCCACCACGTCCAGAGCGACTCGGTATCGTGGGTGCCCGTCACGACCACCGACACGCGCGGCAACTTCGTCACGTCGCGCGGCACGCCCTTGTCGTTTTCCCAGCGCAGCACCTTGGTGCCGGGAATCTCCTGCGCCGCGAGTGAGGCGCGCACGAAATCGGGCACGGTGCCCAGGTCCTCGGCCAGCACCCCGGCCTTTTCCCCGAGGAGCGCGAGGATCCGCTCGCCCTGCTGGCGCTGCAGCGGCTCCTCCGCCGGGACGAAATAGGGCGGGCTCCTGTCGATGGGCCGCGCGTAGGTTCGATAGAGGCCGACCACGTGATCGACGCGGAACGCGTCGTACAGCTCGGCGGCGCGCTCGGCCCGCAAGCGTAGCCAGGGGTCGCCCTGCGCACGCATCTCGTCCCAGCGCGGCACCGGTAGTCCCCAGTTCTGGCCGTCGGCGCTGTACTCGTCGGGTGGCACCCCCACCGTCGCGTCGAAGCGGAAGAACTTCTGCAAGCTCCACACGTCCGCCGAATCCTCGGCGACCATGAAGGGCAGATCGCCCAGCACTTTGACGCCCAGCGCGTTGGCGTCCTTGCGTCCCTTCCGCCACTGCGCATCGGCGATCCACTGTACGTAGATCAGCTCGTCGATGGCGTCGCGCAGCTCGGCGCGCGCCCGGTCGAGAGCTGCCGGGTTGCGATCGCGCAGCTCGGGTTCCCAGTCGCGCCAGCTCTTCTGCCGGCGGTCGTGGAGGGCGCGGTAGAGCGCCCACTCCTCGATCCACCCGCGGTGCTCTTCGCGAAACCTGCCCAGCTCGTCTTTGCGCCCGCGCGCTTTGAAATTTGCAAAGGCGCGCCGCAGCGCGCTGCGCTTCACGTTGCGATAAGCGGGAAAGTCGACGCTCTGGGCGGCCCGCGCCCCGTCGAGGGCCGCCTTCTCCGCGTCGGTGATGCCGGGCAGGTCCTCGACGGAGCCGAGATCGACATAGACCGGCTCCAGCGCGCACGAGCTGGACGCCGCGTACGGGCTGTCCTGGCCCGGCGCCACTTCGTTCAAGGGAATGAGCTGCCACAGGGTGGATCCCCCGGCCAGCAGCCAGCGCGCGAGGGTGCCCGCGTCGGCATAGCTGCCCAGGTCGCCGCTCCGGCCGCGCACGGAGGAAAGCGGGAGGAGCAAGCCGGCCCTGCGGCCTAGAGAGAAACGTTGACCCACGCACTTGCCCCCGGGATGCGAGTGACTTTTACCCTCCGGGCAGGGCGGCGCAAGTCGCATTCTCGCCTCATTGCCAGCGCCGCCCACCTGCGCTACACGCAGCGCATGCCGAAAAGGGCCACGACCGATCACGGCGAGATCATCCACTTCGCCGGCCGCAAACGTCTCTTCCCCGTGGCACGCGACGGCGAGGTGCGGCTTGCCTCGAAAGACGACGTGCAGCCCGGCGAGGCGCGGATTGGCTGGCCTGCCTACTTCCGGCCGTTCATCGACCGCGGCCTCGTCTTTCTTTACGACGAGTCGGGCGGCCAGGCGGTGACCCGCGGGGAGGCGAACGCTGCTCTCGCGCAGGGCCCCGCGGGGCCGGCCGGCGCGGCTTCCTCGAATCCGGCGTGACGTCCCCGGGCCGCTGCCACGTATCTGAATAAACACCCTTCTCTGCCAGCCCCAGCGTGATGCGGCGGCGGGCAGGATCCGCGCCTACCACCTCGACGAGGATCTCGTCGCCCACGCCGTAGCTGCGGCCGCTGTTTCCCACCACCAGGCGCTGCATCTTCTTGTCCAGCTTGACGCCCTCGCCCAGCGACTCGGCGGGAACCAGGCCCTCCACCAGGACGTCCTCCAATTCGCAGAAAAGCCCGAACTCCGCCACGCCGGCGACGATGGCCTTGTGCTTCTCGCCGATGTGGTCCTGCATGTAGAGCGCCGCATAGAACGCGGCCACGTCGCGCTCGGCCTTCATCGCCGCGCGCTCGCGGTCCGAGCACTGCGCCGCCACGCCGGCCAGGTACGCCTCCTGCTCGTCGCGCTCCTGCACGCGCAGCGGCTGGCCGCCGCGGGCCCAATGCTCTTTCAGAAGCCGGTGGACCATCAGATCCGGGTAGCGCCGGATGGGCGAAGTGAAATGCAGGTAGTGGGGCGCCGCCAGGCCGTAGTGGCCGATGTTGTCGGGGCTGTACTGCGCCTGCATCATGGCCCGCAAGAGCAGCGCGTTGAGCGCCTTCTGCGCCGGTTTTCCCTCGACGGCCCTGAGGAAATCGTTCAGCACCGCCGGCGTGAGCAATTCCCCGGCGGGCAGCTCGAACCCATGAGCGCGCGCCAGCGCGGCGAACGCCTCCAGCTTGTCCTCGTCGGGCTGGTCGTGGATTCGATAAACCGTCGGCAATCCGCGCACGTCGAAGAAGCGCGCCACCGCCTCGTTGGCGGCGAGCATGAACTCCTCGATGAGCCGGTGCGCGTCGTTGCGCGGCCGGCGGACGATCTCCGCCACTTTTCCCTCGTCGTCGAGGATGATCTTCGACTCGGGGAGATCGAAATCGATCGAGCCGCGCTGCCGGCGCTGCGCGGTCAGCTTCTTCGCCAATTCGTGCCCCACGCGAAGGTCGTCGAGGAGCGGCTTCATGTCCGGGTCGGGCCGGCCGGCCAGCGCCGCCGCCACGCGGTCGTAGGTGAGCCGCGCGTGGCTGCGCATGACGGCCTCGTAGATGTCGGCTTGCAGCGGCTTGCCCTTCTCGTCGAGCGCCAGATCGCACACCATGCAAAGGCGGTCGACGTCGGGATTCAGGGAGCAGATCCCGTTCGACAGCCTCTCCGGCAGCATGGGCAGCACCATGCCGGGGAAATAGACGCTGGTCGCGCGCCGCAGCGCCTCGCGGTCGAGCGGCCCGCCCGGGCGCACGTAGTGCGCCACGTCGGCGATGGCCACCACCAGCCGATATCCCGTCCCGGTGCGCGAAGCGTGCACGGCGTCGTCGAAGTCGCGCGCGTCCTCGCCGTCGATGGTCACCAGCGGCAGGTGGCGCAGGTCGCGGCGGCCGGCGATCTCTTCGGCATGGACATGGTCGGGAATGCTCTGCGCGGCAATGACCGTGGCGGGATCGAATTCGTCGGAAAAGCCCTCGGCGTAGGCGCTGGCGAGGATTTCGAAGCGCGGGTCGCCGCGGTTCCCCAGGACCGCGATCACCTCTCCTCGCAGCGGCCCTCGCTCGTCGCGGTGCAGCCGCACTTTCACCATTTCGCCGTCGCGCGCCTTGGGGTGGCGCGGCACGGCGATGTTCTCGGTGAGGCTGCGGTCGTGAGGGATGACCCACGTGCCCCCCGGCTGCGCCTGGTAGATGCCGAGCACGAGCTGCCGGCGGCGCTCCACCACCTCGACCACCTCGCCGGCCAGCCGCCCGTCGCGGCCCTTCATGAAGCGTGCGCGCACCACGTCGCCGTCGAGCGCGCCCTTCACGTGCTGGGGCGGGATGAAGAGATCGTTCTCGCGCCCGCCCTCGCCCAGAAGCGGCGTGACGAACCCATAGCCTTCGGGCTTGAGATGCAGGAGGCCGGTCACTTCGGACGGAGTGCTGCCTGCGCTCCCGCTCTGTTTCTCACGCCGCCGCCGCGACCCTTCCAGAAGCGCCGCCGGCGCGCGCCGGCTGCTGCGGGCCTTGTCGGCCGCCGGGACCGCCGCGGGGGTGCGCTGCCGGGAATTGGCTTCCCGATAAACCTGGCCGTCGTAGCTCGCGCGCCCTTCCTTGAGCAGGTGCGCGAGCCCGCGGCGGAGATCGTCTTGATGGCTGCGGCCCAGATGGAGCACGCCGGCGAGTTGCTTGATGCTCAGACCCTTCCCGCGCGCGCGCTGCAGCGCGGAGAGGACTTCCTCGAGATCGACTTTCATGGACTCCGTTTTATGCTTTCTTCAGTTCCGTGTCGGCAGGCGCCGGCGCAGCTTCTGCCGCGGTGTCCGGCTTTGCGCAACCGAACCCCGGCACGTGCTCACCGAGGAAGCTCCTCAGCGACGACATCAACTCGCGCGGCATCTCCGCCACCAACGCCTTGCGGCAGAGCTTGCGCGTCGCCTTGTAGGTCCGGACGAACGTGATGCAAGGTGGGCAGAGGCTGAGGTGATCTTCCAGCGCCTTGGCGCGCTCCGGAGGCAGGGTCCCCTCGATGTACTCGCCGAGGAGCTCCACGCACTCCTTGCAGTGATGGATGGCGCTCGTCATTCCTGCTCACTGGGGGTCATGCCGGCAATCAATGTAACCGGCTCGCCACAAAAGATGCACCGCCCCGGGGGCGGATTCGTGAATTTGTACCTCACTTGCCGGATTCCTGGAAAAACTCGCCGAGCTTCTCCCGCAGCGCCAGCCGCGCGCGGTGCAGGCGGCTCTTCACCGCGGGCACTGTCAGGTCCAGGGCGCTGGCGATGTCCTCGTTGGACAGCCCGTCGACGTCCTTGAGGAGGAAAACGGTTCGATAATCCTCGGGAAGCTGCGCGACGGCCTTGTTGATGGCCGCCCCCAGCTGCGCCGACATCATGCGCTCGTCGGCGCGCTGCGACCAGTCGCTGAGCGGTGGTGGGTCGAGGTAGCCTTCCGCCGAGAACCGGGGGCCGGACAGCTCGAGCGGCTGCTCGGAGAGCGAGTCGGGGGCGCGACGCTTGCGCCGGAGCCGCATCAACGCGCTGTTGGCGGCGATGCGATAGAGCCAGCTGGAGAACTGGGCCTCGCCGCGGAAGAGGGGCAGCTTCTGATAGGCGTTGAGGAACGCCTCCTGCAGCACTTCCTGCGCGTCGGCCTCGGAGCCGGTCATGCGCAGCGCAAGGCGGAAGAGCTGGCGCTGGTGGCGCTCGACGAGCGTGGCAAACGCCTCGCCGTCGCCCTTCTGCGCTCGCTCCACCAGCTCGCGGTCGCCGGGCTGGCCGTCGGTGCGCGGCTCCTCCGGGGCGGGGGCAGTGGGGGTCCGGCTTTCCAAGGGGCCGGGACCGTAAAGCACCTAGCGGGGGTGGTCAAGGGCGGCCTGGAGGGGGGAGAATCTTGCCGGGGTTGAGCAGGTCGTCGGGGTCGAATGCCTTCTTGACGCGGCGCTGCAACTCGATCACCTCCCGGGTCTGCTCGCGTGCAAGGAAGGCGCGCTTCGCCAGCCCCACTCCGTGCTCGCCGGTGATGGTGCCGCCCAGATCGATCGCCGCTTGCAGCACGTCCTCGACGGCGGCGTGGCCTTTGTCGCGCTCTTCCGGCGAGCCGAAGAGGAGGTTGACGTGCAGGTTGCCGTCGCCGGCGTGGCCGTAGCAGGCGGTGGGCAGGCCATGACGGGCGCCGATGGCGCGGACGCGGCGGATCAGCTCGATGAGCTGGCCGCGAGGCACCGCCACGTCCTCGCTGATCTTGAAAGGGCGGATATTGAGGAGCGCGGTGGAGATCATGCGGCGCGTCTCCCAGACGCGTCGCCGCTGCGCCTCGTCCTGCGCGGCCACCACCTCCAGGGCCCCCGCCTCGGTGCACATCTCGCCGCTGTGGGCCAGCTCTTCGAACACGCTTTCGCCATGGCCGTCGTGCTCGACGATGAGCGCGCCTCCGACGTTTTCGGGAAACTTGAAGGGCGCGCGCGGGCTCACCGCGCGCATGGTCGGGCCGTCGAGCAGCTCGCAGGCCCGCGGCAGCAGTCCTGCGCCGAAGATCTTCTGCACGGCGAGGGCGGCCGCTTCCTCGTCGGGGAAGAAGGCCAACAGGGTGGCAACCGATCGCGGCAGCGGGATCAACTTGAGCGTCGCTTCGACGATGACGGCCAGCGTTCCTTCGCTGCCGACGAGGAGCTGCGTCAGGTCGTAGCCGGCGACGCCCTTCCAGCTTCGATGGCCCAGGCGGATCAGTTCTCCGGTGGGCAGCACGGCTTTCAACCCCAGGACGTAGTCGCGAGTGACTCCGTATTTCACGGCGCGCGGCCCGCCGGCGTTGTGGGCCAGGTTGCCGCCGATGGAGCAGACGGCTTGTGAATTGGGATCGGGCGGGTAGAAGAGTCCCTCCGCCTCGACCGCCTGTTGCAGTTTCTCGAGGATGACGCCGGGCTCGACCACCGCGACCATGTCGGCGCGCGACACCTCGACGATGCGGTCCATCTTCTCCAGCGAGAGGACGATGCCGCCCCGCTCCGCCAGCGCGCCGCCGCTCTTTCCCGACCCGGCGCCGCGCGGCACCACGGGCACGCGCCGCTCGCGCGAATAGCGCAGCACGGCCTGCACGTCGGCCGCATCGCGGGCCACCACCGCCGCCGATGGTGGATACGTGCCGCAGCCGCTCTCGTCCTTTTCGTAGGGAGAGAGGTCGCGCGCGATCTGCAGGCCCAGCGCGGACAGATCTTCGACCAGGCTCATCCGAATACCTCCACCGCGCTCCCCGTCATGGCCAAAGGCGCGTCGGCGGCGAGGAAGCGCACCACCTGCGCCACGTCTTCGGGCTGCATCTGCGGGGCGAAGGACGTCTGCTTGAGCATGTCGGTGTCGACCGAGCCGGGCACGACCAGCGCGCAGAAGATGCCATGCTCGCGGCCCTCCTCGGCGATCGATTTGATGAACCCCGTCAAGCCCCACTTGCTGGCGTTGTAGGCGGAGGCGCAGGGCGTTCCCAGCGTGCCGCTGATCGAGCCGAGGGCGATGACGCGGCCGCGCCGCTTGGCGCGCATCGCCGGCCAGACGGCGCGCGCGCAGAGAAAAGCGCCTCTCAGGTTGACGTCGAGCACGCGGTCCCACTGCCGCGCCGACATCTCGTCGATGCCCGCGCGCTCGAACACGCCGGCGTTGATCACCAGCACGTCGGGCGCGCCGATCTCCTTCTCTGCCTCGGCGAAGAAAGTGGCCACCTGCCCTTCGTCGCTCACGTCGCAGCGCGCGCAGTACTGCGGCGTGCCCAGAAGCGGCCCGACCGGCACGTCCTGCACGGCGCAGAGGGCGAGCGACCCGCCGGCATCGGCGAGCGCTTCGGCCACGGCACGGCCGATGCCGCGCGAGGCGCCGGTGACGACGCAGACCTGGCCCTTCAACGAGTTCATCCCTCGGCGCGGCGGGCGAGCGAGGCGCGCAGCTCGCCGTCCTTCTCGAAGACGCCGGCCCACGCCTCGACGGTGACGCGGCTCTGCCGGCGCTTCGGCCCGCGCACCTGCATGCAGCCGTGCTCGGCGGTGATGACCACGCCGGCGCCGAGCGGAGAGAGAGCTTCCATGATCGCGTTGCAGAGGCGGTGCACGAGCTGTTCCTGGAGGATGAGGCGGTGGGCGAGCACATCGGTCGCCTCGGCGATCTTGCCGAATCCCACCAGCGTCTTGTCGGCCAGGTAGCCGACGGCGGCCATGCCCTTGTAGGGGAGCAGGTGGTGCGGGCACATGGCGTGGAAATCGATCTGCGCCGCGATCACCAATTCGCCCTTGCGCGGCGCGGGCACCAGCGAGCTGCGCAGGGTCTCGACCGGGTCGCGCAGGTATCCGTCGAGAAGATCTTCC
>Ga0209011_1000691_pt1 | contig 12389 bp, 14 predicted proteins | sample BlaSpr_A8_OM1_M3_FD_187986 | JGI IMG/M metagenome (GOLD analysis project Ga0209011, IMG submission 187986) | Forest soil microbial communities from Thunder Bay, Ontario, Canada - Black Spruce, Ontario site 2_A8_OM1_M3 (SPAdes) (version 2) | ecosystem: Environmental > Terrestrial > Soil > Boreal... | reverse complement strand
GGAGCTCGGGAAGGGGAGCGCCTTCTCGGGGCCGCGCCCTCGCCAGCGTCAGGTGCGGCTGAAAGGGACGCGTTTCTGGAGCGAGGCCGGCAGCTGCGCATTCCGCTTCGACCTGTGCCGCCAGCTCGCGCGCAGCCTCCACGCCCGATGAAAGGTGCAATGAGATCACGCGCACGAGCCTCCCGCGTTTGAACGTACCGAGCCCTCCGAGACCCAGCTCAAAGCCGGCCAGGTGCCGCTTGTCCAGCCGGTCGGCGATGTCCTCGACGAGCGCGCGCTCGACGTTGCCGACGAAGCGGATGGTGATGTGCAGGTTCGCCGCCGGAACCCAGCGAAATTCGGGCGCCGTCGATGCGCACGTGGCGAGATATGGCTCGAGCTCCCGGCGCCGTGCCTCGGGCACCGGCAGCCCGAAGAAAGCTCGGAGGGTCAGCGCGCGGGCGCCTTCGTCCAGTGGCTCGGGGCCCATGAGCTCGGCGCGGTCGGCCGCCAGCCGAAGTGGCTGCTCACCGAGTCGATGCCGTCCGCGATGATCGGCACCTGGATCATGTTGACCTCGTCGGGAGTGGCCGGCGGATTGGTGAACAGGGCCTCCATGACCGTCAGGACCGGGATGAGCGGGCCCACCGGCAGCTTCAGCTTGGTTTTCTTGAGTCCGCGAGCCTGGAGGTACCAGTCGAAGATGGTCTCGTAGGTCACGACCTCCGGGCCGCCGAGCTCGATGATCTGTCCCAGCAGCTCCGGGCGCGCGATCGACTCCACCACGCACCGCGCGGCGTCCTCACGCAAGATCGGCTGCATCTGCGTCTGCCCGCTGCCCGGGATGACCGCGAAAGGACCCACGATCGCGCGGTCGAACGCGTCGAGAACTCCACCTTCCTCGGCAAGCACGAACGCAAAGCGGAGGATGGTGCCGGACACGCCGGACTTCGCGAGCTCCTGCTCGCCCATCCAGCGCGAGGTGAAGTACTTGTGATGCGGGTCGAGCTTGGCTCCAATCGCGCTGACGAAGACCACCGACCTCACGCCGGCCGCCTTGGCGGCGGCGGCCATGATCCGGGGACCGTCAACGTTGACCTCGAGAAACGACTGCGGCCGGTTGCGCCGCACGGCGACCAGGCTGATGATGTGCTCCACGCCCTGGGCCGCCGCCGTCACTGCGGCTTGGTTCAGAGCGTCGCCGACGACGACCTGGGCGCCCCGGATCTTGAAGGCCGCCGCCTTCATCGGGTCGCGCACGAGCACCCTCAGCTGGTGGCCTCCGTCGATCAGCTTGTGGGCGACCCCACGGCCGAAAAAGCCAGTCGAGCCAAGCAGTAGGATCCTCGCCACGGGTCAGAATCGTAACGGCTGGCATACTGGATTCCTGTGTTCGGCCAGGCTGCGGGGGGATTCGGTCTTGGGCTGCTTGCCTTTCTGCTCGGCGCGGCCGGCATCATGGCCGCCTTCCGTACCCGGCGCCGCAGGATGAGCAACCCGGACATGTATGGGGCCACAGGCGGGATGGCCTACACGGTCGTGCAGGTCGGATGCTCGGGGCTGCTCGTCCTCGGCGGGGTCGGGCTGATGGTGCTCGCCATCATCTTCCGGCGGTAAGAGGTCCGGCCGCGGCCCATCCGGCGGTTCGCGCCACTTTCTCCGCCGGCGGGGAAGTCACCATCTAGATGACATTCCGCTCTTTCACCAGCGAGCCCTGTGCGAAGCGGGTGAAGGCGAATGGTGTGATGTCGATGTCGGACTTCTGGTCCAGGAGCAGCTGGGTCAGCAGCAGGGCGGCTGCCGGCGCCTGCATGAACCCGTGCCCGCTGAACCCGCACCCGCACCAGAAGCCGTCCAGCTCCGGCACCGGCCCGAGGATCGCCTGGTGGTCCGGGGTGGTTTCGTACAGGCCCGACCACGCGGTCTTGACGCCCGCTCCGGCTAGCGCCGGCGCGCGGCGTGCGGCCTGCTCGAACATCTTCTCCAGGAAAGCCCAGTTGACATCGGTCGAGAACCCCGGCGGCTCCTCGCGATCGCTCATGCCGATCAGCACACCATCGCCCTCGGGGTGGAAATACAGAGAGCTCTGGAAGTCGACGGTCATCGGGTTCGTGCGCGGTACCGCTGCGAACGAACCGGTGACCGCGATGTGCCTTCGGTAGGGCAGCACCGGGATCTCGAGACCTGCCATGCGCCCGATGGAAGCCGACCACGCGCCGGCGCAGTTCACGACCAGGCGCGTGGCGACGTCGCCCTGCGACGTGCGCACGCCCTGCACGCGACCCGACGCGACGTCGATGCCGATCACCTCGACGCCTTCCTTCAAGCGCGCCCCATTCCGCCGCGCGGCCGCGGCGTAGCCTGACGTCACGTCTGCGGGGCTCGCGATACCGTCGGTGGGACAGAACGTGCAGCCGAGGACGTCTTCGACGTTCATCGCCGGCACCATGCGCGACGCTTCTTCCGCGTCGACCCACCGCGCCTCGGTGAGGCCGACCCGGTGCCACATGTCCATGTTGTGTCGAAAGTCTTCGACCTGCTGCGGCAGGGTGAGGACGAACAGGTAGCCGATCTGGCGAAAGTCAGCCGGGTGGCCGGTCTCCTCTTCGAATCCTTCGAGCATCTTCACGGCCATGCGCTGCAACCGGACGTTGGCCTCCATCGAAAACTGCTGGCGCACCCCGCCGGCGCATTTACCGGTGGATTGGGATCCGAGCGTTTCGCGCTCGAGGAGCAGGACGTCGACGTCCCGCCGGGCCAGCTGATACGCGAGGGCGCAGCCCATGATCCCGCCGCCCGCGATGACTACGTCAGCGCTTTCGATATGACATTCCCCACACCTCGAAGATCAGCTTCAGCGCGGCGAAGCTCGTGATGTCTCCCGCGTCGAATGGCGGCGAAACCTCGACCACATCGAGGCCGACCAGTGTCGCGCGCTCGGTCGTGGTCCTGAGCAGCTCCAGCGCTTGCCTGGTGGAAAGCCCACCCGCGGACGGGATCTCGGTGCCTGGCGCGAAAGCGGGGTCGAGGACGTCGATGTCGAACGAGACATGGACTTTCTGCCCGGCGAGGCGGTCTGCGATCCGGGCCGCCGCGCGCGCCGTGTCCAGGGCCAGCTCGCGAGTCGAGACGAGCAAGATTCCGTTCGCGCGGATGAAGTCGAGCTCTTCAGGGTCGTAGTCGCGCCCGCCCGCGATCACGACACGCGAAGGATCGATCCCTGAAACGTCCAGGACGCGCCGCAGCGCGCAGCCACACGTCCAGCGACCGCCGCGAGAGAACTCGCACAGGTCCGGGTGCGCGTCGACCCACAGCACGGCGAGGCCGGGGTGGCGCCTGGCCTGTGCCGCCAGCGTAGAGATGGCCGTGCAGTGGTCGCCGCCCAGCACCGTCAGAAGCGCCGCCGGTGGCACGTGCGACAGCCGCTCCGCCACGGCGGACCAGCCGGATTCGATGTCCGTGCCGGCGTCCAGGTCGCCCAGGTCCGCCACCTGGAGGCCAACCAGAAGGCTGCCGTCCTCGGTTACGGGCGGCATGGCCGCGGAGAGGCTCCGGATGCGCTGCGGCGCGAGCGCCGCACCCTTGCGGTACACCGCCGAGCCGTCATAAGCGATGCCCGCCACGACCAGGTCGGCGGATTCGGGTGATCCGCCCACCAGCCCTCCCCACGGCCGCAGTCCGTCGAGGTTCATCCAGCCCGTCGCTCCGGCACTTTGAGGATGCTAAGCGACCCGACGATGAACCAGACCGCGAATAGGCCGAACAACACCGTAAAGCCGCCTGGAAGGCCCAGCAGCCGCGGCCCCGCGTTGAATGTGTCGAGGATGGGGCCGCCGATGAAGACGGCGATGATGCCCGCGCCCGCTGTGGCGATGTTCGAGAAGCCCATGTACAGGCCGCCCTCGTTCGGCGGAATGATGTCCTGTATGAAGGCCCAGTCCACTGAGAAGAACACCCCGAGCCCGACTCCGATGACCAGGCCCGTCAGCGTGGCCTGAGCCGCGAGCTCCGGGACCTTGAGAAAGTGCGCAAGCGGCGACAGCAAGCCCTCTGGGGCCCACCTGTAGTGACTGAAGACGAGGACCAGCGTGCCGACAGCACCAAACAGTCCGGCCGTGAAGATGAGCGGCCGGCGCCCGATGCGGTCCGACAACCTGGAAGCGGGCCAGGTGATGAGCGCCGCGACGCCGATCGAAAGCCCGAGCAGCGTCGACGCCGCGATGGTCGTGGCTTTGCGGTCGTTCTGGAAGAACACGTTGTCGAAGTAGAAGAAGGCAAAGTTCTGAAGCCCGCCGAAGCCCATGAAGATGAGCAGTCGCGAGACCATGAGCCAGACGAAATTGCGATTGCGGAGCGGAACGCCAAACGTTTTCGACAGCAGCTCTCGCGCGTTGCGGAACTGCCCCTCGACCGGTACCGCGCGGTCGGGGACGACAAGCACCGTGACGAGCATCGTCGTGACCAGGACGACGACGATGGACGCGATCGCAGCGCTCCGCCCGAAATGCGCCAGCAGCAGACCGGCGCCGACCGTCCCGCTCGCGATGCCGACGAGGTTCGCCACGCCGTAGTAGCCCGACGCCGTGCCCCGCTGCGAAAATGGCACGACGTCCGGCAGCAGACCCTGGTAGGGCGCCTGCGCCGTGTTGGAGGCAAACTGCAGCAGGAAGTAGCAGGCCACCAGCCACCAGTAGTTGCCGGCGAACGCGATCCCGATGAGGAAGAGCACATCGCCCGCTGTCCCGGCGGCGATGAACGGACGGCGCCGCCCCCACCGCGTGACTGTGCGGTCCGAGACGCCCCCCACGATCGGCTGCCAAACGATCGCCATGAGGGTGCCAAGCGATTTGAGAAAGCTCGCGGCCAGGCCTTCGTGTGCACGGCCGACCAGCTGGATGATGAGGTCGGGCAGGATCAGCGCGGTCAGGCTGTTCCAGAGGTAGCCAATCGCGATCCAGTACAGCGACAGGACGATGAAGTCGAGATGGTTCAGGCGGCGTTGCGGCCGGCTCGGACCAGCGGCCGCGGCGGCTGTCAATCCGGCTGGTAAGCGGGAAGTGACTTCTTGACCGGCCGGTCCTCGCGGTAGCCCAACGCGTACTCGCCCTGCAGGACGGTGTGGATCTCGCGCGTGCCCTCGTAGATGATCGGCGCGCGCGCATTGCGCAGGAAGCGCTCGACCGGGTACTCGGCGGAATACCCGTATGCCCCATGTACCTCGATCGCGTCGTGTGCCGCGTTGAAGGCCGCGTCCGTGGCGTACTGCTTGGCCATCGACACGTTGCGCGTGTGGCGCACGCCGGTGTTCTTCATCCACCCGACCTTGAAATACATCAGCCGGCAGATCTCGTAGTCGCGGGCCATGCGGGCGATCATCTGCTGGACGAGCTGGTAACGGCCGATCTCCTGGCCGAACGTCTTGCGCTCGCGGGCGTACTTCACGGAGGCGTCGAGGCAGGCGCGCACAGTGCCGGTGGCTCCGGCGGCTACAGTGAAGCGCCCGTTGTCGAGGCAGCTCATCGCGATCTTGAACCCGTCGCCTTCATCGCCGATGCGGTTCGCCTCGGGCACCTCGAGGTCCGTCATGAAGATGGACCCCACGTCGCCGGCACGGATGCCGAGGCGGTCGTCGATCGGCTCGGTGCGCAGCGCCTTACCCGAGGCTGCGCGGTCGAGCATGAAGGCCGAGACTCCCTTCGAGCCGGCCTTCGGGTCCGTCTTGGCGAACACGAGCATGAAGTCCGCGGTGTCGGCGTCGGAGACCCAGACCTTCTGGCCGTTCAGCACGTAGCCGCTGCCCGTGCGGCGGGCGGTCGACTGCATCGACGCCACGTCTGAACCTGCGTTCGGCTCGGTCAGGCCGTAACAGGCGAGCTTCTGGCCCGAGGCCATCGGCACGAGCCATTCCTCCTTCTGCTCCTCGCTCGCCCAGGTATAGAGGCCCATCCCGACCAGGCCGACGTGGACCGACAGGACGGTCCGGTAGACGGTGTCCACGTACTCCAGCTCCTCGCAGACCAGGCCCAGGGACAGGTAGTCGAGCCCGTATCCCCCATATCGCTGTGGAAAACACACGCCGGGCAGGCCGAGCGAGGCAAGCTTGGCAAAGATCTCCGGGTCGTGGCGGCCGGCGCGGTCGTTCGCCTGGATGTCTGGCGCGAACTCGCGGGCGCAGAAATCGCGAACGGTGGCGACCAGCTGCTCCTGGTCGGGTGTGAGCGCCAAGTCGAGCATTTACGCCAACGTTACTTCTTGGGGGTAGGCGAGGGAGTCGCTGTCCGGGCGGGCGAGGCGAACGTGTGAAGGTCGCTCGGTTTGACCTTGCCGATCACGGGCATGTGTTGGCCGATGCTGAGGATGACTGGCACCGACCTCGAGGTGTGGAGCTGCGGCTGCAGGAAGTCCGTGTAGATCTGCTGGAGCTGGTGGATGCCGGCTACCGAGTCCAGGTGCGCCCCGGAAGCCTTCGTGGCCGCGGTTTTGAGCTGCTGCATGTCGGATTTGGACACCATGGCGGCGGTGATCGGGTTGGAGAGGATCTGGTTCTCGAGCTGGTTCACCTGCGTCAGGGTGAGACTCGCGCTCTTCAGGGCGGGTTCGAAGGCGTTGTCGAGGGTCACCAGCGCCGAGATGGCGAGGTAAAGCACAACCAGCGTGACCACGACATGGACGAAGACGCCGAGCAGGCCGTCGATCCCGCGGATCTGTTCGAGGCGGTGGAAGGCCCCGCCGATCGCACCGCCGATCGCGCCCAGGACGACCGCCAGAATCAGGGCGACGAAAACCGAGAGCACGGCGTTGAGATGCAGATACTTGAGCATCGCGGTCGTGTACTGGTCGTGGAATCGGAAAACCAGCAGCAGGGTCCCGAAGAAGAAGATCTCAGCCATCAGGGGCTGGATCACTCCGCGCTGATAGCCGACGATCAGGGCGACGATCAGGACGAGCACGACCACGACGTCGATAATCAAGGCGGGGCCATTCTAGTAGACCCGCCGGAATAGCCAGCTTCCGTTAGACTCGGGCCAATCTTGGCCCGAACGATAGCCGTCGCCATGCAGAAGGGGGGTGTCGGCAAGACCACCACCGCCGTCAACGTCGGCGCGGCCCTGGCCGAGCTGGGCCAGCGCGTGCTTTTGATCGATCTGGACGCCCAGGGCCACCTGACCCTGTACATGAAGCCCTCCGCCGAGATCGAGAAGACGATCTACCACCTGCTGGTCGACCCGGACACGACCGTGACCGACGTGGTGCAGGAGGCGCCGCAGATGGGCGTCCACTACATCCCCGCCGACGTCGAGCTGGCCGGCGCGGAGAACCAGCTCATCAATGAGATCGGCCGCGAGAGCATCCTGCGCGACAAGCTCGAGCCGGCGCAGAAGCGCTACGACTTCATCATCATCGACTGCCCGCCATCGCTCGACCTCATCGTCATCAACGCGCTCGTCGCGGCCGACGAGGTGCTGGTCCCCCTGCAAGCCGAGTTCCTCGCGCTGCGTGGAATGCAGGAGCTGCTCGTCACGATGGAGCGCGTCAAGCGCCGGCTGAACCCGCGCCTGGAGCTGCTGGGAATCCTTCCCACTCTCTACAAGCAGCGCGCGCTCCACTCGCAGGAGGTGCTGGCCGCGGTCAGGGAGAAGTACGGAGACAAGGTCTATGAGTTCGGCATCACCGATTCCATCCGTTTTGCGGAGACACCGCTCGCGGGTCAGTCGATCCTTCAGTATGCGAAGGAATCGGATGGCGCGAAATCCTATCGTGCACTCGGGGCCCGACTATTGGAGAATCACAGGTAATGCCGACTTTCAAGCGTGTAACGCTCGCTGGATCCGAAGAGCTCTTCCGGCCGACGCGTCCGCAGGTCGTCTCGGACACCGACGAAGTCATCAAGGGAGCCGTCGACCGCCATGTCGAGGTGAAAGAGGTCGTCTACCGGACCCTCAACTTCACGCCCGACGAGATCGAGCTGCTGGTCGAGGCGATCCAGACGGCGAAATACCCTGACCGCGTGAGAGCAAAGCCCGCTCTCGACAAGTTTGACTCGCTGGATGCGCTGCGCCTCAAAGTCCAGGGCCCCGAGTAAACCGGCTAGTACTTCTTCTTGAATCGGCGCCTGATATAGCCGTAGGTCCAGAACAGGCAGACGAGCAGCAGGAAGATGGCGAAGGCGGCTGCCGCATAGCGACTCATCTGGGTACATAGACTAAGAGAACGCCGTGCCCAAGCTCTCCATCGTCAAAGTCAAGCTCGATCGCGAGGTGAACGCATATGTCGTGACCTGCGCGAACACCAAGGAGGCGGTCGTCATCGACCCCGGCCTGCCGACGGAGAAGATCGCCGAGCAGGCCAAGGGCCTCAAGGTCCGCTACATCGTGGCGACGCACTGTCACCCCGGGCATGTGGCCGGCAAGGACGAACTGAAGGAGGTGGTGGGCGGCGAGACCGCGCTCCACTCCGCGGATGCGAAGCAGTTCCTCCGCTCGGCCGATCGATACCTGGTCGACGGGGACGAGCTGGAGTTCGGCGAGTTCAAGCTCACGGTGATGCACACGCCCGGCCACACGCCCGGAAGCGTCTGCTTCCTGGTCGCCAACCACGCTTTCGTCGGCGACACGTTGCTGGCAGGCGGCATCGGCAAACAGACACCCGAGACCGACCTCCGCCGGCAGATGATGAGCATCGGGACCAAGCTGCTCCGGCTGCCGCTGACGACGGCACTCTACCCCGGTCATGGACCCGCCAGCAGCCTCGAGCGCGAGCTGGCACAGAACCCCATCTTCAGGGGCGCCGGCGCCCGAGCCTGAGCTAGGAGGAACTGGCGAAGCTCAGCGAGATCTTTGTCACGCCGGAGCTGGCGTCGGCGGCCAGTATGCCCGCGGCCGACGTGTTGCTCTTACGGTTGAAGACAGCGGAGAAGGATCCGTTGGCCGTGCCGCTGAACTGGATGTTCCAGTCGCCCTGGCTCAGCTTGCTCGAGTAAAACGCCTGCACCTTGTCGAGGCTGTCCAGCGTCTCCCACTCCATGCCCCACGTGGTCTGCCCGTTGGCGGAGAAGGTGGCGCCGGCCGTGAGGCGAGCGCCTTGATAGATGGGGATGTCGGCCGGGAATCCGGCCGGCATGGGCACCTCGGGGTCGAGCTTTGAGGAACCGGTCGGAGATGCTTTCGCGCTTGGCGAAGCCAGCCGGGAGCTGCTCGCAGGGCTGGAAGAGCCGCCACCGCAGGCGACGCCGGCGCTCAGCGCCAGCGCGAGAAGAGCTGCCAGCGACAGGTGGAATACGGACTTCACGAGCGCCCCATCTGAGCCCTGGAACGCTCGGGACGGACCATGCGGCCGCTCGGCCGCCCGACACGAGTGCCCTCGCGCACGACAGCCTGGCCGCGCAGGAACACATCCCTCACCGCGAAGCCGAACTCCTTGTCGTCGAGCGCGCTGTGCTTCTGCCTGGACTTCATGAGGGCGGGAGTGACCAGCGTTGTGCGATTCGGGTCGACGATGACGATGTCGGCATCGAACCCTGGCGCGATCGCACCCTTCGTCTCCTGGAGCCCGGCGAGGGCGGCCGGGCCCTCGCTCACCCATCGAGGAGCGAGCGACGTATCACCGAGACGTTTGGCAAGCTCGAGGCAGCTCACGTATAGGGTCTGGACGCCCGGACTTCCGGAGGGAGCTTCATCAAGTGAACGTGACTTTTCCTCATCAGTGTGCGGCGCGTGGTCGGTGGCGATGATCCTGATCACCCCGTTCGCCGCAGCCTCGACCAGGGCCTCGCGGTCCGAGACGGTGCGGACGGGAGGGAACACCTTCATCGACGTCCCCACCATCAGGAAGTCCTCTTCGCTCAGCCACAGATACTGGGGACACGTCTCCAGGGTCAGCGAGACCCCGCTGCGCATGGCGTCCTCGGCCGCCCGAAGGCCAAGCGCGCTTGAGAGATGCGCGACATGCAGGCGTACCCCCGATTCCTTCGCGATGACCGCGGCCGCCGAGATGGCGACCGCCTCGGCCTCGGCAGGTCGAGATTCGAGCAGGTCCGTGTAGGTCTCCAGCGGGCGTCGGAACGCCGCGAGCACCGTCGGGTCCTCCGCATGGATCGCGAGCGGGAGACCCAGCTCCGCGATGACCGGGGCAAGGCGGGCCAGCGTCCCGTAGTCGGGGGGCCCCTCGACATCCAGGTCGTCGAGCTCCGACATCTGCATGACCTGCTTACGTCCCACGCTGAAGCCGTAGCCCAGGTAGGCCTTGAATCCGATCGCGCCAGCTTCGGCCAGGCCTTCGAGCTGGCCTTCGGTCGAGCTCGAGCGGATGAGGCCCCACAACCCGAAGTCGACCCGCGACTTCGCGTGGGCGAGGGCCGATTTCGCCTCGAGCACGCCGGCCGAGTCCACGCCCGGCACGGTGTTCGGCATGTCCAGCACGGTGGTCACGCCGCCCATAGCCGCGGCCTCCGTCAGAGTGCCGAAATCCTCTTTGTCGGGAAACCCCGGGTCGCGGCTGTGGACGTGCACGTCGATCGCGCCGGGAAGCACGAGCATGCCGGTGGCGTCGATGACTGCAGCGCTGTCCGGAGCCGTGCCGCCGGCTTCGACGCGAGTGATCACGCCGTCGTTGACGTACACATCGGCCGCGCGCGGACCATCCGGCCCATAGACGGTGCCTCCCTGGATCAGGAGCTCAGTCAAGTTCCAGGTCTTCGACGCGGAACAACGGTGTGTACGGGATTCCCGCGGTGCGGATGTTGTCCTCGCCCCCCTCGCCACGGTCGAGCACCACGACCAGGTGGATGACGTTCGCGCCAGCATCGCGCAGCACCTGCGCCGACCGGAGCGAGTCGCCGCCTGTGGTGACCACGTCTTCGATCAAAGTGATTCGGTCGTCCGGCGTTAGCTTGCCTTCGATCTGTTTCGAAGTCCCATAGCTCTTCGGTTCCTTGCGTACGAGCACGAGCGGAAGGCCGGTTTCCATGGAGACGGCGCCTCCGAGCAGCACCGCGCCAAGCTCGGGGGCCGCCAGGCGCTGCGTCTCTTTCGGCACGAGCGCGGCAAGATGCTTTCCGATCCGGCGCAGCAATGATGGATCGGTCTCGAACAAGAACTTGTCGAAGTAGCGATTCGACCGCCTGCCCGAGCGCAGAACGAAATCGCCCTTGAGGTAGGAGGCCGCGACCAGGTCGCGTGCCAGCTCCTTCCGCTCGGCTACCAGGACGTTCCTACCACGCCCTCAATCTAATGGATAGAAACAGGCCGCCTGGTGTTGGTCCCCAAACGCCTCGAGCGGTGGCTCCTCCTCCGCGCAATGTGGCCGCGCCCGCGGGCACCGCGTGCGGAAGTGGCACCCGGAGGGTGGATGGACGGGTGAGGGAACGTCTCCCTGAAGGATCACACGCTCCCGGTTGCGCTCGATGACGGGATCCGGAATCGGAATCGCCGAGAGCAGCGAGCTCGTGTACGGATGGCGCGGCCGGCGGTAAAGCTCACCACCCGGGGCAATTTCGACGATCTTGCCCAGGTACATGACCGCGACGCGATTTGCGATGTGCTTCACGACCGAGAGGTCATGTGCGATGAACAGGTAGGTCAGGTCGAACTTGGACTGCAGGTTCTCGAGCAGATTGATGATCTGCGCCTGGATCGAGACGTCGAGCGCGGAGATCGGCTCGTCGCAGACGATGAAGGTCGGGCCGACCGCGAGCGCTCTGGCGATGCCGACCCGCTGCCGCTGGCCACCCGAAAATTCGTGCGGATAGCGGTCGGCGAATCTCGGGTTCATGCCCACCACCGTGAGCAGCTCGTAGATGCGGTCCTGGCGCTCCCTGCCCTTGGCGATCTTGTGAATGTCCAGCGGCTCGCCGACGATGTCGCCAACGGTCTGACGCGGATCGAGCGACGCGTACGGGTCTTGAAAGATCATCGCCATGTCGCGCCGGTGGACCCGCATCGCCGTGCCCTTCTGGTGGGTGATGTCCTCGCCCATGAACTTGATCGTTCCGGCGGTGGGATCGATGAGGCGGATGATGGTGCGGCCCAGCGTCGACTTGCCGCAGCCCGACTCTCCGACGAGACCCACGGTCTCCCCCTTGTTGATGTCCAGGTCGACGCCGTCGACCGCGTGGACGTGCGCCACCGTCCTCTGAAGCACGCCGGAGGAAACGGGGAACCAGGTCTTCAGCCCGCGCACCGAAAGCAGCGGGTCCGAGGTCGTCCAGGCGCGCTTCAGCTGCGCTGGGGCTGCTTCAGGCACTTTTTAGCTCCACCCCGGACTGGGTGACCCAGCACGCGGCAAGCTGAGTCTCGCCGACCCGGTTGAGAACAGGAGTGTCGCGCGAGCAGCGCTCGATCGCGAATTGGCATCGCGGGTGAAACGCGCAGCCCGACGGAAGATTGATGAGGTCGGGCGGAAGGCCGTCGATC
>Ga0209011_1000690_pt1 | contig 12392 bp, 8 predicted proteins | sample BlaSpr_A8_OM1_M3_FD_187986 | JGI IMG/M metagenome (GOLD analysis project Ga0209011, IMG submission 187986) | Forest soil microbial communities from Thunder Bay, Ontario, Canada - Black Spruce, Ontario site 2_A8_OM1_M3 (SPAdes) (version 2) | ecosystem: Environmental > Terrestrial > Soil > Boreal... | reverse complement strand
CCGTCCTCGACCGTATAGGCGGGACGCCGCCGTGAGGTGAGGGCTACGATCCCGATACGCTCACCCTGGGCATCGAGCAAGGGCGCGGCCATGCAAGGCATCTCGCGATCGAGCCAGAAGGGGAGGATCAGCCCGGCGTCTCCCGACATCACCGTGGCGACCCATCGGTCGTGCGGATTCAGGGACGTTGGGAAGTCTTCGGCAACCTTCACCGCCAGCTCGAACTGGCCCTGGGGCGCGCGGATCCAGATCGCCACGCCATCCCCAGCGAAGAACCGGCTGAGTCCGGAACTGAGGCGGTCGAGGACCGCGCTCAGTTGCATGACCTCATTGAATTCGGCCATCAGGTCGATCAGCGCTCGGGCCTGGCCGTAGCGGCGTTGTAACTCGCCGTTCTGCTCCAGCAGCTGGCGCTGGCGGTTCATGACCGGCTCGGTTAGCGCCCACAGCCGGACCATCGCGGCTCGCGCCAGCTTGTCTTCGCTATCCGGGTTCCGCTGCCGCAGGCCGTCCGGGGTCAACTCGCTGATCGTTTGCAGGGCCTTACGTTGGGGCGCAGCCCGGTGCCTCGCCAGCCGGAAGCCGGCCAGCCCGGCGGCGAGGAGCGCCAGCGCGGTGGCCGCCAGGACGGCGGCCAGCAGGAAAGGTTCGAGGGCGGGCACGAAGTATTAAACGAGTCGGCGGTCGGGAAACATCGGCCTGAAACGAGCTTGTGGCGCTAGCCGGGGGCGAGTGCTGTCTCGCCTTCGACGATGGTCCCTTGCGGTGTCCGTCGTACGTTACGGACGCCTGGGAGAAACACGATTGCGAAGCTCGGGGTTGCCAGGATGATGGCCGCGACGACCAGGGTTGTGGGGAGACCGACGTGGTCGGCCGCGGGCCCAGCCACGACATAGCCAATCGGCATTGCGATAGATGAGATGAGGTAGTCGTACGAGCTGACTCGGGATAGCACGGCGGCCGGGATCAGTTGCTGAAGCGTTGCATCCCAGACCTCGTTCAGAAACGCCAAGCCGGCGAATCCGACGACAAAGGTTAGCCCGATGATAACGAGGGGAAGCGGAACCGCGAGAGCCAGCAGGGCCAGCGCAGCTGGCGTGAGCGCAAGGTTGGCGGCGACCAATGGTCGTGTCGGCTGGACCCGAAGCGCGATGATGCCGCCGACCACCAGACCGACGCCGAGGCAGGCCGAGATCAGGCCCCAGGCGGATGCGCCGCCCAACCGACGCGCCGCCACGATCGGCCCTAGCACGTAAATGGAGGCACTGGCGAAGGCCCAGAGTGCGTGTGCGCAGAGATTGAGCCAATACCACGGACGAATGGCCAGCTGATGCCACCCGAGGGCGAGGTCGGTGAGGAATGGTTGCCGCACGGTACGGGAGGCGCGCTCGACATGGAGCATCGCCAGCGTGACGGCGCTCACGATGAACGTGGCTCCATTGATGATGAAGACCCAACCCGGACCGAGCAAAGCGACGAGGACGCCGGAAAGGAGAGGACCGGCCACCGACGTCGTGCTTCGGGACAAACCCATGAGGGCGTTCGCCTGCTGCAGGCGCGATGCACGTACCGTCGCCGGTACCAGTCCAGTCGACGCGGGCTGGAAGAAGGCGGCAGCCAGTCCGTAAACAATGGCTCCCGCAACCAGATGCCACATCCTGGCCGTGCCAGTGATGAGCAGGGTGCCGACGATAAGTTGTTGGGCCGCGCGAACCAGGTCAGACGTCAGCATTACGACCTGCCGGGGCAGCCGATCGGCCCAGACGCCGCCCACCAGATAGAAGGCAACACGGCTGGCGAGGCCTACAGCGAGGACCAGGCCCAACTGTGTCGCGCTGCCGCCGATCCGCAAGACGGCAAAGGCGAGTGCGATCCCCATGAGGCCGTCACCGATCGCCGAGGTCGCCTGGCCCGCCCATAGCAACCGAAAGCGCGGCTCGGATAAGGCCTCGAGACTAGAAGGCAGACGCAACGGAGTCAGCTTAGATGGCAGGCCCGGGTGCGGCGAGTGGTTTCTGGGTGAAGTCGAAGCAGTCGGACATATCGTCGGCCGCCTTGTCGCGGGCGTTGATCGAGGGCAGGCCGAAGGTCTTCTCGCAAAACTTCACCAGGCTGACGTGTGAGTGCTGGGTGTGCGAGATGTACGCGGCCTTCGCATAGGGGCTCAAGACCAGGCAACCCACCCGAGTCCCGTAGGTGAACTGGGTCCCGTCCGTCCATTTCTCGACCAGTGGCGGAGTGACGTGGTCGTACCAACCGCCCCAGTCGTCCCAGGTGATGAAGATGACGGTGTTGGGCCAGAGCCCGCCCTTGACGATCGCATCGACCTGTTGCGCGGTCCACTTCTGGCCGGCCAGGACTGATTCGACGGGGTGCTCGCTGAGCCCCTTCGGACCGTAGACCCAGGACACGGTTGGTAATTTGCCGGCCGCGGCATCGGTCGCAAAGTGCTGGGCGGTGACGTTGTTCTTGCTGCCCTTCAGGGCCGTGATGTATCCCTGCGCGTAGCCGCCGTAGTTGCGCCAGGTGAGACCAGCTTTCTCAAGGTTGGCGGGCAGCGAGGGAAGATTGAAGGGCGGCTGTTGGTTGATCGGGTCGCGGTAATGGGGGTTGTTGATGATCGGCGAGTCGGCCGCGACCAGCATCAAGTGATTCGGCGTCGATGGGCCGGCGACCGCGGTGAAGTACTTGTCGCAGAGCGTGTATTGCTGCGCGTAGCGCCAGTAGTTCGGGATATTCGGCTGGCCGTACTGCTCTTTGGCGGCGCCGGTCGCACGTCTGAGCCAGCCCGCGTGGTCGTGCGGATGGTCGGCGGACGGCGGATCGGAGGCAGTCGCCAGATTTGGATCACCGTCGACGCCGGGAAAGCGACCGAAGTAGTTATCGAAGGCGTGGTTCTCCTTGACGATGATCACCACGTGCTGAATCGGCCCCTTCGGCTTCGGTGTTGGTGTCGGTGCTGGCGACGGCGCCGGCTTCGGAGCCGGCTTGCGCTTCTTTGCCGAGGTCGGCGTGTGCTTCGTTACAGATTTCCTCATCCGCAGGCCAGTCTATTGGGCGATCGCCACAAATCACCCCGGGGGGCTGTCACGTTATCGTGAGGGGTATGCAAACCGGGCCGCGGCCCGCTGCCGCGCTTGCTGAAGGGCCGCTAAACGAGGACGAACTCAAGAAATTGGACGCCTACTGGCGTGCGGCCAATTACCTTTCGGTCGGCCAGATCTATCTTCTCGACAACCCCCTGTTGCGGGAGCCGCTGCAGGTCAAGCACATCAAGCCGCGACTATTGGGCCACTGGGGGACAACGCCGGGACTGAATTTCCTCTACGCGCACCTGAACCGATTGATCAAGGGACGGGATCTCGATGCGATCTACATCTGCGGCCCCGGGCACGGCGGCCCCGGGATGGTCGCGAACGCGTATCTCGAGGGCACCTACAGCGAGGTCTACCCGGCGATCAGCCGAGATGCGGTCGGTTTGCAAAAACTGTTCCGGCAATTCTCATTCCCGGGCGGCATCCCCAGCCACGACGCGCCCGAGACCCCTGGATCGATCCATGAAGGCGGCGAGCTGGGGTACGCACTGACCCACGCGTACGGCGCCGCCTTCGACAACCCGGACCTCAAGGTCTTCTGCGTCATCGGCGACGGCGAGGCCGAGACCGGCCCACTGGCGGCCAGCTGGCATTCGAACAAGTTCCTCGACCCGATCACGGACGGCGCGGTGCTTCCCATTCTTCATCTGAACGGCTGGAAGATCGCAAACCCGACGGTCCTGGCGCGAATCCCGGAGAGCGAGCTGCGGCAGCTCCTGGAAGGCTACGGCTATACGCCCTACATCATCGCCGGCGATGACCCGATGGAGATGCACCAGCGGATGGCCGCCCTGCTCGAGCTGGTGCTCGACGAGATCAAGGAAATCCAGGGGGCGGCGCGCAAGAAAAAACGTGCGACGCGCCCCCTCTGGCCGATGATCGTGATGCGGACGCCAAAGGGCTGGACCGGCCCCAAAGTCGTGGACGGTTTGCCGGTGGAAGGGACATGGCGCGCACACCAGGTCCCGGTCGACGACATGACAAAGCCCGAGCATCTGCGGATCCTCGAGGAATGGCTGCGAAGCTATCGTCCGAACGAGCTGTTCGACGAGGGCGGGTCCCTTAACGCCGAGCTGGCGGCGCTGCCCCCCACCGGACCGCGGCGGATGAGTGCGAATCCGCACACGAACGGCGGCGAGCTAACCCAGGAGCTGCGCCTACCGGACTTTCGCGATTACGCCGTCAAGGTCGACAAGCCCGGCACCACGTTTGACGAGGCGACGAAGGTCCTGGGACGGTTTTTGCGCGACATCATCGCCCACAATCCGCGCAACTTCCGTTTGATGGGACCGGATGAAACGGCATCGAACCGGCTGAGCGCGGTCTTCGACGTCACCAACCGGACCTGGCTGGCGGAGACCATGCCCATCGATGATCACCTGGCACCCGATGGCCGGGTGATGGAGGTGCTGAGCGAGCATCTCTGCCAGGGCTGGCTCGAGGGCTACACGCTGACCGGCCGGCACGGCCTGTTCAATTGCTACGAGGCGTTCATCCATATCGTCGATTCGATGTTCAACCAGCACGCGAAATGGCTGGAGGTGACGAACCGGATTCCGTGGCGCCGGCCGATTCCATCGTTCAATTACCTGCTCAGCTCGCATGTCTGGCGCCAGGACCACAACGGCTTCACCCACCAGGACCCGGGCTTCATCGATGTCGTCCTGAACAAAAAGGCCGAGGTCGTCCGGGTATACCTGGCGCCCGACACGAACTGCCTGCTATCGATCGCCGACCACTGCCTGACCAGCAAGCAATACGTGAACGTGATCGTCGCCGGCAAGCAGCGATCGCTCAACTACCTGCCGATGGAGGACGCGATCGTCCACTGCACTCGCGGCATCGGGATCTGGGACTGGGCCAGCAACGACACCGGCGAGCCGGACGTGGTCATGGCCTGCGCCGGCGACATCCCGACGCTGGAAACCCTGGCTGCCACCGACCTCCTACGCAAGCACTTGCCCGATCTCAAGGTTCGGGTCATCAACGTAGTGGACCTGATGAAGCTCCAACCCGAGGCCGAGCATCCCCACGGCCTCTCCGACGCCGAGTTCGACGCCCTCTTCACGACGAACCGGCCGGTGATCTTCGCCTATCACGGGTACCCGTGGCTGATCCATCGGCTGACCTACCGTCGGACGAACCACGGCAACCTGCATGTCCGGGGATACAAGGAAGAGGGCACGACGACGACGCCCTTCGACATGGTGATGCTCAACGACCTGGACCGGTTCCACCTGGTGATCGACGTCATCGACCGGGTTCCCGGACTCGGCGCGCGCGCCGGGCACATCCGCCAGCACATGGTGGACGAACGGCTCCGACACCGGCAATACACCCGGGACCACGGCGAGGACATGGCAGACGTGCGCGACTGGACCTGGCCCTCCTGAACGTCCTCGTCCTGAACGTCGGCTCGAGCTCTCTCAAAGGCAGCATCGTCGACAGCGTCAATTTCGCCGCCATTGCGAAAGACGAGGTGTCGCTCGGAACGGATGCGACCAGGCAGAAGGGCCTCGAGCGGACCGTGCGATCGCTGCTGTCGAAGCTGAATGCGACCGGGATCGAGGCGGTCGGGCACCGAGTGGTGCATGGCGGGACCACGTTTCGCTCGGCCGTCCGCGTCAACGACCGGGTCTTGAAGGGCATTGAGGCGCTGGCAGAGTTCGCGCCACTGCACAACCCGGTGGCAGCCGCGACCATCCGCGCGGCCGAGCTGGCGCTGCCCAACATCCCCCAGGTGGCCGCGTTCGACACCGCGTTTCACGCCACCCTCAGCGAAGAGCAGTACCTCTATCCCGTGCCCTGGCGCTGGCACCGCGAGTACGGCATTCGGCGGTTCGGCTTCCACGGCCTGTCGGTCGAATGGTCGACGCGGCGAGCCGCGGAACTGCTGGTACGGCCTCTCGCTGAGCTGGGGTTGGTCGTCGCCCACCTCGGCAGCGGCTGCTCGGTGACGGCAGTCCTCAATGGACGCTCCGTCGCCACCTCGATGGGGCTGACGCCTATGGAGGGCCTGATGATGGGTACGCGCTCCGGCTCGATCGACCCGGGCATCCTTCTATATATGTTGCGCACGCGGCGGACCGGCTGGCGCGAGCTCGCGACCGTCCTCGATCACCAATCGGGGCTGGTGGGCGTATCCGGCCGGGCGGTCGGCATGCGGGATCTCGAGAGGGCCGCCGGGGAAGGGAACCGGCGGGCCCGTCTCGCGATCGACATGTTCGTCAGCCGGGCCGCCGCCGGCATCGCGGCGGCGGCGACCGCGCTGCCTCGGCTCGACGCCCTCGTCTTCACGGGCGGAATCGGGGAACACTCGGGATCGGTGCGGTCGGCGATCGTCCGCCGGCTCGCGCCACTCGGGCTCGGCGCGCTTCCCGCCACGGATGTCCGAAACGATGCCGTCATCAGCCGGCCGGGGAGCGCGGTGGCGCTCCTGCGGGTCGAGGCGCGCGAAGATGCGGTGATCGCCCGGCAGACTGCGCACTTGCTTCACTGACCGCTGTTTTCCGCGCGGGCCCAGACGGCTTCCATCAGCTGACGGCGTTTTTCCGAGCCCGAGTTCCAGCCGGATGCCCATGACCGCCCCCAACGTGTCCCGGTCGACCCAAATGGGGAAGAGGCCGTCGCCCCACGAGGTGCTAAGTCGAAGTTGTTGTGCGCCATTCGGCCTTGGTGACGCCGTAGAGTGCGAAGTCTTCGCGGCCGGTGCCGACTGGCATAAAGCCGCGCATCACGCCTTCGAAGGTGAACCCCAGCTTCTCGAGCACGCGGCGCATCGGGCGGTTGCCAACGGCGGTGCTCGCCTGCACGCGGTCGGCGATGCCGTTCTCCAACAGCCAGGTGGTCAGCAGGGCGACCGCTTCGGCTCCATAGCCTTTTCCCCGCTGGCCCGGGTCGTAGAGGTCGACGCCGAGCTCGACCACGCCGGGTGGCAGCCGCTGACCCACACCCATGCGTGCCTGGACGTCGCCGATCAGGCGGCCGTTGGACTCGATGGCGAGGTCCAGCGATCCGCGGACGAATCGACCCGACGCGACGAGTCGCTTGCGCAGCTGGCTGCGCCGTCCAGGCCCGCTTGGAAGCGCCGTTGGCTCGGCCGATGCGCGGCCCTCCCAGACGGTTGCCTCGTCCGACATCCTGAATCGCCTCAGGTTGACGTGGTCGCCGTTGAGGCGTCGCACTTCGGGGGGATCGGCGGTCACGTTGCCGGTTTCTCCGCCGTGAGGAACGCGAAGGCGCGGCGTTGCGCACCGGTACCGGACTCGACCAGTGGACGGAGGTGGGCGGCGAACCGGTCACGCTCGCCCGGCGTAAGCGACCCGTTCATCGCCTCTTCGAGCGTGGGGGAGAGGGGGTTGCCGGCGCTCTGGATGAAGCGGGTCCAGTCTTCTGGGTGCGGGGCTTTGACGTCCGCCTGCAAGTCGAGGTGGATCCTGCCGAAGCCGGTGCGCTCGGCGATGGCAATCAGGTCGCGCTCGTCGAAGTCCATCATCGCCGTGATTTTCGGCCGCTCCTCGCGGTCGAAGAATGCTTCCAGCTTGTCGGCGATCTCGACGACGGTCATGACGTCATACCCGAGAAACCGGCCGCGCGGCTCGGGATAGGAGAAACGGTTGATGGGTTCGCCAATCGAGATGCGCCCACCGGGGCGGAGCACCCGAAAGAATTCGGCAAAGGCGCGGTCTTTTCGATCGATGTAAATCAGGACCGAACGCGTGGTCGCTACATCGACTGAGCTATCGGAGACATCGTGGAGATCGTCGGCGGAATTCACGATGAAGCGGCACCGATCGAGCAACGCGCCCCCACCCTGCCCTCCAGCCGAGGGGGAGGGGAAATTCGGGTTCTCGGCAGTTGCGCGGCAGCGCTCGACCAGGCTGGATGAAACGTCGCTGAAGATCACGTGGCCGCTCGGCCCGACCCGATCGAGTGCCCCGAAACCGATCAGGCCGTCACCGCAGCCGACGTCGAGGACGACGTCTCCGGGTTGGAGTGCGGCGCGGTCGAGGACGCTATCGCGTCGTCGCCGCAGATCGTTAACGAGATCGGGCGGGAGGTCGGTCCCGCCCTGGCGACGCTGGCGAATCCAGAGCGCCCAGCAGTCTTCCGCCACCCCGGCCGCGGAGTCTACCGTCGGGGCCGGACCGTCTCGGCTGCCGCTGCGTCGGCGGCACGGCCGCGCATCGCTCGAAGCATGTTGTCCTTGCCCTCGAGGAGGATTCGTCGCACCGGCCCAGGCACGTTGTCGGCGGCAAGATACTGGTCCGTTGCCTTGACCGTTTCCTCGCCGACGACGACCGTCGGGTACATCATGCGGATGAAGGCGAGGGCGATCTCGATATCGCGTTCCTTCCAGACGTTCGCCAGCGCCTGGAAGTAGCGCGCGCTGTACGCCTCGAGCAGCCGTCGCTGGTCGAAGCGGTGAAAGCCGCGCATCATCGACCGCATGGTGGCCAGCGGCAGGGTTAGGTCCTCCATGAGCGCCGCCCACACCTGCTCCTTCGCCTCCGGCGTGGGGCGCGTGGCACGGGCTGTAGCTGCGTAACGGTGACCCTCGTCGGTTGGGTCACGTTTCAACTCGGCATCGATCAGACCATCGTCGGCGCCAACGCCGGCCAGCGCATTGACGATCGCCCAGCGCAGGTCGGTGTCGACCTTGAGCCCGGTGAAGACCTTGATGCCATCGAGCAAGCCCCGGATCACCGAGGTGTGCTCGGGAGAGCGTGCGGCGCTGATGAACGCGTGGGCCCAGGTGAGTTGGAGGTCGCTCCCGGCTGGCGCACTGTCGAGCGCCGTGAGCGCGTGCTCCGCCAGGGTCTTCAGCGCCGTCTCCGCATTTTCTGGATCGCCGTACACCCAGATGGCTGAAGACGCCTGGGCCAAAAGGTCCTGAACGACGCCGATATCGGTTTCGCCATGAATGTTTTTGAGGATCAACGGCAGATAGCGGCGAGCCGGGATCTCGCCGTCGCGGAGCATGTCCCAGAGCGCCGCCCAGGTGATCGCACGCGCCAGGGGGTCCTTGAGTTCTGCCAGGTGGTCGATGGCCGTCGCCAGCGAGCGCTCGTCGAGACGAATCTTGGCGTAGGTGAGGTCCAGGTCATTGACGAGCGTCAGGTCGGCCAGTCGCTCGCCGACGAGATCGCCCACCGGCGTGTTCTCATCGGCAACATCGAGCTCGACTCGACGGCGGAGCTGCAGACCATCGGACTTACGGTCGTAGAGGCCGACCGCGAGCCGGTGCGGACGGATCGTCGGATGATCCGGAGGGGCCTCCTGCTTGATGTTGAGCGAACCGATGGTCTCGCTTTGTGCGGTCGCCTCCGGCCGCAAGGTATTGAGGCCGGCCGTCTCCAGCCAGAGCTTGGACCAGGCCTTGAGGTCGCGTCCCGAGCCGGCTTCGACATCGGAGAGGAAGTCAGCAAGGCTGGCATTCGAATATTGCCGCTGCTTGACGTAGCGCTGCACGCCGCGCAGGAAGGTGTCCTGGCCGACGTAGGCGACCAACTGGCGGAGCACGCAGGCGCCCTTGTTGTAGGTGATGGCGTCGAAATTCAGGTACACAGACTGGATGTCGGGCACGTTCGCGGCGATGGGGTGCGTAGTGGGGAGCTGGTCCTGGCGGCGAGCACCCGCTTTGTACTGGTTGGCGAACGTGACCCACCCGTTCTTGAAGCGCGTTGCCTCCACCTGGCAGAGGACCGACATGAACGTGGCAAAGCTCTCGTTGAGCCAGAGGTCGTCCCACCAGCGCATGGTCACGAGGTCGCCGAACCACATGTGCGCCATCTCGTGCAAGATCGCATTGGCACGATCCTCGCGGACCGCCTCCGTCACCTTGGAGCGGAAGAGCATCGCTTCGTTGAAGGTGACGCAGCCGATGTTTTCCATCGCGCCGGCGCTGAACTCTGGGACGAAAAGCTGATCGTATTTTTGGAAGGGATACGGGTACTTGTAGGCCTCGCCGTAAAAGTCGAGGCCCTGCTTGGTCACGGTGAAGATCTCCTCGGGATCGAGATATTGGGCCAGGGACTGGCGGCAGAAGATTCCGAGGTCGATGTCGCCGTGCCGGTCGCGCACGCCGTGGTAAGGCCCGGCGACGATCGCGGTCAGATAAGAGGACATCTTGGGGGTTGCGCCAAAGGTCCATCGCTTGACGTTCTCCTTGCCGGTGACGAGTTGGGCCTGGCCGGGGTTGTTCGAGACCACCACCCAGTCCACGGGGGCCAGGATCGTGAAGGTAAAGCTCGCCTTCAGGTCCGGCTGGTCGAAGCAAGGAAACATCCGGTGGGCGTCGAAGGTCTCGAACTGAGAATGCAGGTAGGTCTTGTGGTCCACCGGGTCGGTGAACTTGCAGAGTCCTGCGCCGACGTTCTGGTAATCGCAGGTTCCGATCACATGGAGCTCGTTGGCTTCGCGCAGGTTCTCGAGGGTGATCCGTGCCCCATTGAAGGCCTCTTTGGGAACTTCCTCACCGTTGAGCTCACAGCTGTCGACCGAGGGTGCCAGAAAATCGATGAAGGTGTTGGCGCCCGGCTGGTGACAAAGGAAGTGAATGGTGGCCTCGCAGGCGAAGGTGTCGCTGTCCCTGGTGAGGTCGAGGGAGATCTCATAGAGGGGGGTGTGAATCAACTCGGCCCGCTGGCGGGCTTCGTCGCGCGTCAGGTTATTGGCTGGATGCATGCCCTAGTAATGTACCGGGTGCAGTGGGGCGAGCGGTAGCTACTTGAGGAGGAGGCGCTCGAGCCTCGTTGCGGCGATCACCAGTGCTAGCGCGCCCAGGATCGCCAGGTAGACGACATCGAACAGGATCGATGGGCCGATGATGCCGGTCGTCAGGCTGCGCACCAGGTCGACGCCGTGATAAAGCGGCGTCAACTGCACCAGTACCTGCAACGGCCCGGGGTAGGCGGTAATTGGGTAGAACGTCGCGGAGAAGAGGAACATCGGGATCAGCACGGTCAGCACGAGATCGAAGTCCTGCCAGGTGCGGACGAACGTCGATGCTGCCGTTCCAACGGCGGCAAATGAGAAGCCGATCAGCATAGCGGCCGGGAGGGCGAGGATCGTCCACGGTGAGATCGCGAGACCAAGTACGGCCATGACAACGATGAATCCGATGGCGTACAGGGTGCCGCGGAGCAATGCCCAGGCGATCTCGCCGAGCGCGATGTCGGCGACGCCGAGCGGCGTGGCCAGCACCGCGTCATAGAGCTTGATGTATTTCAGCTTGTAGAAGAAATTGAACGAGGTCTCGTAAATCGCACCGTTCATCGCGGCGGTCGCCATCATCGCCGGGGCGACGAACACCGCGTAGCGGAGCGGGTGGCCGCTCACCACGACAGTAGTGCCCACCAGCGCGCCTACCCCGAAGCCGATCGCCAGCAGGTAGAGGAGCGGCTCGACGAAGCCCGACAGGATGACAGGCCAGCCGCGCCGTTGGAGGATCGCGTTGCGCTCGACGAGGTGAGCGGCGCGGTCCGGAGCAGGAAGCTGAAACGACCGCCGCTGCGCCAGCAGCGCAATCATTGGACCAGCCGCTTCTGCAGGGTGATCCGTGCGGTGACGATGCCGATCGCGGCATAGACGAGCAAGACCGCGAGGTGGATACCGGCGGACGGTGCGAGTACGCCGAGCGAGAGGCTACGTGCCAGCGCCACACCATGGGCGAGCGGGGTGAGCCAGGCGATTCCCTGGACGGTTTGGGGGAGTTGGTGCAGCGGGAAAAAGACGCCGCCCAGCAAGAACAGCGGCGTGATCAAGAACCGCCCGATCAGGGCGAAGCTCTGGTCGGTGCGCCGGGTCGCGGTCCAGGAGAGGATCGGCGCCGCAAACGCCAGACCGGTGAGCACGGCGGCCAGAATCGCCAGTGGCGCGAGCACGGAATGGATCGTGCCGAAGAGGAGCATGACAATGAAGAAGGCGCAGCTGCCGAGTGCCAGCCTGAAGGTGAGCCAGCCAAATTCGCCGAGCAGGACGTCGAAGACCGCAATCGGCGTCGCCAGCATGCCTTCGTAGGTGCGGACCCATTGGATCCGCGCCATGATCGGGTACGTCGTTTCGACATAGGCTGATTGCATCGCGCTGGCGGCGAGCAGGCCAGGCGCGATGAACACGAGGTAGGAGACGCCGTCGACGGTTCGGACCGGTCCGCTCGAAATCAAGCTGCCAAGCCCAAGGCCCATCGCGGCCAGGAACAGGACAGGCGAGACAAACGACATGAATACGGAGCCCTTCCAGGTGCGGCGGTAGACGGTCAAATGGTGCTCGAGGACGCGAAGCGCGCCAGTCATG
>Ga0209011_1000689_pt1 | contig 12408 bp, 10 predicted proteins | sample BlaSpr_A8_OM1_M3_FD_187986 | JGI IMG/M metagenome (GOLD analysis project Ga0209011, IMG submission 187986) | Forest soil microbial communities from Thunder Bay, Ontario, Canada - Black Spruce, Ontario site 2_A8_OM1_M3 (SPAdes) (version 2) | ecosystem: Environmental > Terrestrial > Soil > Boreal... | reverse complement strand
CGGCGGTCGTGACCTTCTGTTTCTCAAGTGGGCGAGCCATGGTGGAGCCACGCGCGAGTTCGTACAGGCAGATCGCTACAGCCTGCCCCAGATTCACGGATCTATGTTCTTCGCGTGCGGGGATGCGCATCAGCCAGTGACAATGGCTGAGATCTTCGTTCGAGAGGCCAACTCGCTCCGAGCCAAACAGCAGGGCCACTTTGCTCGATTTAAGACGTTTGCGGATAAGGCGGGCGCCAGCTTGCAATACTTGAACCGGATGCTGCAATTCTCTGTCGCCGACGGCCGTCGTTCCCACAACCAGCGTACAATCGGCAACAGCCTTGGCTACACTCTCGAATTCTTCGGCGCTCGCAAGTAGTGTCGAGGCCCCCACTGCAGAGCGCGCCTCGCGAAACGCCGGGTCGTATGGATTCACCACGCGCAGCCGTAGAAAGCCGAAGTTGCTCATGGCGCGAGCAGCTGCGCCAATGTTGAGAGGGTTACGCGTGGCCACCAGGACGACGTTCAAATGGTCGAATTCAGCTCGCACAGGCACGATAATATTCTACAGCACGCCGGAATAGACACTTACCACAGGATAGCCGGGAGACCATGTCTTGATTGTGAAATTTGACGCCATAATTCTTGGTGGCGGTGCTGCGGGACTCATGTGCGCCATCGAGGCGGGGAAACGCGGACGTCATATCGCAGTCTTCGAACACACGGAGCGCATTGGGAAGAAGATTCTTATCTCCGGAGGAGGACGATGCAATTTCACGAATATGTATTGCCAGCCCGAAAATTTCATCTCTGCCAACCCGCACTTCGCCAAGTCCGCGCTGGCACGCTATACGCCCGCAGACTTCATTGCGCTGGTTGAAAAATATCGCATTCCTTACCACGAGAAAACGCTGGGTCAACTTTTTTGCGATCGCTCGGCCAACGATATCACGGACATGTTGGAAGCCGAATGCCGGGCTGCCGACGTAACGATATTCGCCAACAGCAAAATAAAAGAGGTCCGCCGCGCAACGGAATTTGTCGTGCGATGTGACACCACTGAATATCAGGCTGCCGCGGTTGTGATCGCTACCGGCGGCCTTTCTGTCCCGAAGATGGGCGCTACGGCATTTGGCTATGACCTGGCTAAGCAATTCGGACTGAAGATTGTCGCAACCAAACCTGGTTTAGTGCCGCTCGTATTCGACGCAGGTGATCGAACCCGCTATGGCGAATTGGCCGGCATCTCTGCGGACGTGATCGCGGCCGCTAATCGACAGTCGTTTCGAGAAAAGATGCTGTTTACTCATCGCGGTCTGAGTGGACCAGCGATCCTGCAAATCTCATCCTATTGGAATGAAGGCCAACCGATAGAAATTGATCTTGCTCCGCAGGGTCAGGCCACCGCGGCAATTCGCGAAGCCAAGGGCCGTACTATGGCCGCAGCACGAACTGCTCTCCAGGTGTTCTTGCCAAAGCGCTTTGCGTCACGTTGGCTTGAGTTCCATGCACCCAATGTTTGGACCAACCAGGCACTTTCCGAATTGGAGGAGCAACTGCATGAATGGAGTCTCACGCCCGTGGGCACAGAGGGTTATGTGAAAGCCGAAGTGACAGTAGGGGGAGTTGCTACGGACGAGTTGTCAAGCAAAACGATGGAAAGCCGAAAAGTGCCCGGACTATTTTTTGTCGGTGAGGTGGTGGATGTCACCGGCCATCTGGGCGGTTTCAACTTCCAATGGGCTTGGGCTTCCGGCGCAGCAGCAGGACGCGCTCTGTGAACTTCGGATCTTGACTTCGATAAACGAGTCAAACACACTTTGCTGCAGACGCCTTACTCAGCCGTGCTTCACCTGCTCAACCGGAGGGGAACATGAACAGCAGAGAGCCACAGAAACACCGAAGTATTGTGAACCGCTCCGCACCAACGGCAACCGTCGTGCCTGTCCTGGTCTACGAAGATGTGGCTAAGGCAATCGATTGGTTGTGCGGGGCCTTCGGCTTCTCGGAGCGCCTGCGGGCGGCGAGACCCGATGGCAGGGTCGCCCACGCCCAACTCTCTGTCAGTGAGGGCGCGGTAATGCTAGGGGCGCCAGGTGCCGAGTTCAAGCCTCCGCGTTCCGATGAGGTCAACCAATATGTGCTTGTGCATGTTGAAGACGTCGATGGGCACTGCGAGCAAGCCAAACGATTTGGTGGTCGAATCGTGCAACCACCCACTGATATGCCATTCGGGGAGCGGGTGTACACGGCAGAGGATCTTGGCGGTCACCGGTGGACGTTTTCACAGTCGATAGCTGATGTCGCTCCGGAACAGTGGGGTGCTACGGAAGCCAAGCCGAAGCAGTAAGAATTAGGTCGCGGGTTACCTAAATGCTGGTACCGAATTGCCGAGCGATTCACCCATTTCGGTGAGTGGGTGATCTTGCTTCCACTACGGTCCGTAACTTGCCAAGGTTGTTCTGAGATCACGAACGGAAAGATGCCAGACGTTTGTGGCGAGTGAAGCTTTCGTTCGCGTCGGGGAAGCAAGATGGTCACCTCGAACAATTCGGGACCCTTTGCCTGACGGAGCAAGATTCGGAGCAGATGTGAGGGAATACGCACATGACGGGAGGGGTTTCGTTGATGGCCGACGTGAAGAGAAACAATAATCGTTGCGGGAGGCGTCTCGGAATTGTATGCTCCGCTTCCCAACATTTTGGTTCTTGGGAGGGTACGAGATGGCCACCGAAAAAAATAAACAAGAACATATTCATGAACTCGCGCACCTTTATGTGGATGGAGCTTTCGACCGGCGGGAATTACTGAGGCGCGTTGCTCGCATTGCTGGGGGCATGGCGGCGGCAACGGCGGCACTCGAATCCCTGGGACTGCCCGCCCGAGCGGACGACGCCGAGCCGTGCGGTTGCCCGGAAGACGTGACCGTTCCCGAGGACGCCAAGGACCTGGAGGTAATTCACCAGGTGGAATTTCCCGGCCAAGCGGGCGCAATTTTCGGGCATCAGGCTCGTCCGGTTACTCGCGAGCCGCTGCCCGGCATTCTCGTGATCCACGAGAATCGCGGCTTGAACGAGCATATCCGGGACGTCACGCGGCGAGCGGCGCGCGCCGGATTCGTGGCCCTCGGCATCGATCTTCTCTCGCGCTTCGGGGGTACGCCGGACGATCCCGAAGAGGCCCTCCTCCTCTACAATCAAACGACTCCGGCAGGCCGGCTGGCGGACATGCTGAGCGCCCTTGACTATCTCCAGAGTCTGGATATCGTTCAACGCGATAAGCTAGGCGCGGTCGGCTTTTGTGCCGGCGGCGGCAATTGCTGGAACCTGGCACTGAATAGCAAAGCTCTTTCCGCGGCGGTTCCCTACTATGGGGCGCCGGTGCCGCCAGTCGGCATGCTCGAAAAACTGGTGTGTCCGGTGCTTGCGATCTATGCCGAGCTCGACCGAACCCTTACCCGCAATATACTTCCAGTGATCAGCCGTCTTGAGGAACTGCAAAAGCCTTTTGGCTTTCACGTCTATGAGGGTGTCGGCCACGCGTTCCACAACGACACCGGAGCCAACTACAACCGCGTGGCAGCGTGCGACGCCTGGTCCAAGACCGTGACGTTTCTCGAGAAACATTTGAGCTAAATAGCTGCCTCCTTTAATTTTCTTTTCGTCGCATGTTCCAACTGCGTCGTTTCCAACAGACGGTAACACTGCCTCGTGATTCGCTCTCCAGGCGCCTGTGATGCAGAGAAGTATTTCTTCAGCGCGTTCCGCCTTTATTATGCTCTCACAAAAAGTTTCATCAATATCATCTGCGTTTAGTTTCACAGCAACAGGTGTTGCCTTCACGCTGCTATTGTCTTTTGTTACTTTGACGATTCGAATCCCGCACCCCCGGTTCACGTGGAAATAACCGAGAGTGCGCCATGTTCCTTGCGCGTGGGCCGGACGGTGATTTCAACGTCTTGACGGAGAGCCGTGAGGAATTCCATGAGGCGTCCGACGGAAAAGTTACCCGCGCGGTTCCGCATCAGCAAGGAGACCTGAGGCTGCTGCACGCCGAGAATTTTGGCGATCTCGACCTGTGTCATGCCGCTGCCCTTGAGGATGGTATAGATTTGCAGGGTGAGCTGCGCCTTGAGCAGTTCCTGCTCGGGATTGGGAAGGCCAAGGTCTGCGAAGACGTTTCCGCTGCCTTCGGTTACGCGGACAATTCGGCTGCGTGTCTTTTTGGATTTGGTTTTCATTTTAATTCTGCCTTTCTCTATAGTCCCGCTCGGCTTCCGCTAGTCGTTGTCTAATTAGCTCGATCTCCCTCGTCGGCGTGGCAATACCTTTCGTGGATTTCTTCTGAAACACGTGCAAAACATAGATGGCGTCCAGAAAACGCACCGTATAGACAGCCCGCCACGCATTACCATGGTGCGAAGCCACAATTTCGAACACGCTGGCTCCGCCAAAGCCTTTGAGGGGCTTGGCGGCAGGATCGGTCTTGCCCTCCTGGGCTGTAAAGAGCGCGTGTCCGATGTCGATCCTGACCGACCTAGGGAAAGAGCGCAAATCCCTGAGCGACGTTCCAATCCGGGCTTCAGGGCCTCTCCCATGTATATATAGATATACTTATAATCATATGGTGTCAAGGATCGGTGAGCGGAAAATTGCTAGCTGCCGCGTTTCCAGCAAGTTCCCGTATAGCCGCGACTGAAGGAAGCGCTGGAAAGTGAGGCTGTTTGGGGTACCTCAGAGGAGTCACCATTTCCCAGATCCCCGTTTTTCGGGAGTTGAGCGGCTTGCAACCGTTATTTATGGGCTTTGATTACGGCCTCCAAGCGGGTCAGAAGCTCCGTGAAACCTGAGAAGTCAATCTGGCTGGCTGTTGTTCGCCAAAACTCTGTCCGCCGTTGATTTCAGTGACATAGCCCCACTGTAGGCGAATTTGTAGCTGCGAAAGCACCCGGATTCCGCAAGTTTCAACAGGTTTCACAACTTGCCTGCAAACGATTCAACAAGAATCACTTGGAAACAACAAGGATCCATAAGTGTCAACAAGGCTTAGACCGTTATGCGGGTCGAAACGAGAATTTTGTTCTCGTTATGTTGCTAAGCCTCCTCGATCCTTTCGGTTCCAAGGGGTATCAGGTGCGAAGCCCCTGGCTAGTTAGAACCGGTTCGGGACCAGAGACTCGGAGGTTCAAATCCTCTCGCCCCGACCATTCTTTTCAAAAAGATACCGGATCTTTTGAAAATGTTACAAATCTTCTGTGGACGATTTTGTAGGCGGTGAGATCCACAAAGTTCAACAGTTTGCCCTGAGTCCTGGGCCGCGTCCACATGGCCTGCAACATAATTTCCAGTACCACGAGCACCATTCAATCTTCAATCCGCGATCTTGCCAGAGAAACAAAATCCATGGGGGTGGGTGCGCTGCTGCGATTCCTGGAAAAATGAACAAATGTATGACTTCAGATCAATAATACGATGTTATTCTTGCGCGGTTCCTAAGTTGCAGTCTGTAGTTTTCGTTCACGACGATCACCGTGACATGCTGGCCTCCCGTACCGTATTGTCTGCATTCCTTGGTTTTGCCAAGCTAACTTGTCGCGTGGGCAACGCCCGCACGAAAACCTCTTACGGAACGGACCGTGCATGAACATCGTTGACCTTCTGGTTGGCAAGCCCCTTGGCCACCACTGACGAACGCGCCGCACGCACGTCTCCTGTCCGTGTCAAATCTATTTTCCGGAATTATACGCCCCGCCTTGTCGCGAAGTGTTTACCAGAGATTTGGGAGCATTGTGCCCTGATGAGCTCTGACGTAACGCGATTAGGTAAGGGTTGCCGACATAACTGGCCATCATGATGCCCGCGCAGGCTTAAGTCGTTCTTAGCATGCTATTTGGGAGCGCGTGCACAGATTGGACCAGTTATGTCGAAAATAACCTGCCAAACTGTTTGATCATAGGGCGCTTACGCGCGATTCAAGTGCAAACAGATTTGGACCGGTTATTTTTAACCATCCGTCCAGGATCGGCCAGGACACCAGGATCGGCAGCTAAGTTGACAGGCTCATTTTTAGCGGCTATGCTGCCCCGCGATGAAACGAACGATCCCGCTCATCCTTGTGGCTTTCCTGGCCGGCATTTGTGCCGCACAATCCGAACGCGCTAAGACTCTTGTGCTTGAAAAGAACGAAGGAGAAACACGGGTACGGCGTCCGCGCGGATCGCTGCCCGTCCCTACCAACGAGTTCATCCTCAAGGTAACTCCGCAGAATAGCGGCTCGAAACACCTGGTGCTTGGCACCGAAGAAATTCCACCCGGAGGCCTGATTCCCCGGCACAAGCATCTCGATCAAGACGAAATCCTGCTGGTCCAGACGGGCACTGCACACGTCACCTTGAACGACAAGGAATACGATGTGCATGCCGGAGGGACGGTCTACTTTCCGGCTCTGACTTGGGTAAGTCTCAAAAATATCGGTACAGGCAACATCAGCTTGGTCTTCATCTTTTCCGCGCCGGGTTTTGAAGAAAACATGCGCTGCGGGTCAGTCCTGGCCGGACAGCCTGCGCCGCCAATCACTACCGACGAACTCAGGGCGTGCGCTCATAAAGGTCACGTCGAATATGAGGCACTCGCACCGGTAGAGAAATAGTTCAAGCGTTGTTGGACTGACGATTCCGTCTTTGCCAAGTCCGCATCAGCTAGAACAGTGGTTCTCTTGGCGTCAGGGAACTCGCATTCCGCAGCTAACTTACCGGATTACGCTAGTGCCTTAATCGGACGCGCGTTTTGGCGAGGCAGTGGAGCTGGGCACGGATCTCTGCGCGCGTTCGATTAAGCCGTTAGAAGGAAGCCGCCCGTGGTTGCGGCGGACGCGGGCCCTATGCAAATTCAATTGTGGGAAGGTTCGGTGTCGAGATGCGCCGAGGCTGTGCGGCAGAGCACGACGGACGATAGCGGGAGCTGAATAGGTGACGAAAGCGCAAAACTGGTACCAAAACAAGGCTTGAGAAAGTAGAAGGCCGTGGTTTGCGGAATGGCAAGGCGCGGAGAGACTGAGCGCGCTGACGCACGCAAAGATTTCTTGTGGTAGATGGTCGTTTCATGCGGCCTCGGTGACCAGGGAGGGAGGAGAACGAAGTTGGATTTCGGCAGCGGTGAGTCTTTCGATGACCATCATGGGTCCACCGCACTTTGGGCATAGCCAAAGATCACTTGGGGCTTTGCTGCTTGAAATGTCTTGTTCTGCCGGCGGTGCTGAACCGAGCAGATGAAAGCAAAGTGGTAGGAGTGTGGCGCGCTTGCGGCTGGCGAGGAAGCCGAAGTTCCGGATGCGCACGAAACCTTTGGGAAGCACGTGCAACAGGAAGCGGCGCAGGAATTCATCGAGAGAAAGAGTCATCAACTTCTGTTCGTTGTTGTGAGCAGAATCGCGCCAGCGAAAAGTGACCTTCCCTTCGGCGAACGAGACCAAGCGATGATTAGAGATGGCTACGCGATGGGTGTAGCGGCCCAAATACTGGAGCACATACTCCGGGCCACCGAAGGGTGGTTTCGAGTACACCACCCAGTCCTTTCTGAACAGCGGCCGTAGCCAAGCGGCGAAGGTCTTGGGCTGGGCGAGACAGGTCAGGTTTCCATGCCCGCCGCGGGCGGATGACGGGCTCGGTAGTTATTCCGGGCCAGAAGTCCCGTTCGAGGAAGTGTGGATCTGCTGAATGCTGCTCGCGCTCCGATCTCCTCGAACCCCGTTTCTGGCCAACTTCCGGATTCCTGACAATACTTCCGGAACGGGGGGTAAGGTTTCCCGAAAGTAAAGTACGCGATAAGAGGAGGCATCACCCGCAATCGCTTTTCTCGTCAATCCGTCAATCGAGTGCCCTTCGTGCAAAATGCTGGTAAAGTCGAAAGCGTGCTGGCGCTGCTGCACCTGATGCCTGAATTCTGCCGCCGACCTTTTCGCAGAGTGAGCTTGCTGGTCCTGTTCCTTGGTATATGTCGTCCGATCGCAGCCGACGAGTTCCCGAGTGCCACCTGGAAGACTGCGAGCCCGGAGAGCCAGGGTCTCGACTCTGCCGTATTGGCTGAAGCTATCGATTATGTGCTGACAAAGAAAATCCCAGTTCACAGTTTCTTGATTGTTCGCAACGGCGTGGTGGTCTTTGACGCGTACTTCTATCCGTATACCGGGCGCGAAGTTCATGATGTCGCGTCCGTGACGAAGAGCTTCACGTCCGCGACGATTGGCATTGCAATTCAACAGGGATATATCAAGAGTGTCGACCAGAAAGTGCTCTCGCTTTTACCGCTCGCGCCCGCTGATGCTGATCCTCGAAGGCAGAGTCTCTCCATCCGACACTTGTTAACCATGACCTCTGGGCTCGATTGTGATACCGAAGGGGGAGAAAGGGCCCTAGCAGCCATGCGCCACAGCGCTGATTGGGCGGCGTTCGCTCTAGCTTTTCCGATGCGGGCGGAACCGGGTTCGCGTTATGCATATTGCAGCTGCAACAACCACCTACTCTCCAGCATTGTCACGGCGGCTACCGGCAAAAGCCTGCTCGAATTCGCGCAGGAAAACCTGTTCCGGCCGATCGGTATCACGGATGTGATATGGCCGGCCGATCCGAATGGACGTACGCACGGTTGGGGCGATCTGCATTTGCGTCCGCGCGACATGGCGAGGCTGGGCTTGCTCTACCTTAATCAGGGTCGTTGGGCGGGTGCGCAGATCGTTCCGGCGAATTGGGTGCGGGAATCGAGCAAGGCAATCGTGACTGTTCGAGAAGGGGTCGGCTATGGATACAGTTGGTGGATCAATACCGCGAGGCCGCCGATTTTCGAGGCTGTGGGCCGCGGCGGCCAACGTATTGCCGTCCTTCCTAAAGAGAACATGGTTGTAGTGTTTACGGGAGGCGGAGCGAATACCGATGAGATCGCCCCGTTTCTTTTTCGTGCGATTCGTTCCGATAGGGCGATCCCGGAGAATTCGGCAGGCCAGCAGCGGCTCACGCAGGGGCTGTTTCGCGCTTCCAAGTCAATTCGCGAAATCGCAAATGTCAGAACAACCTCACTCGCCCGACGCGTATCCAGCACAACCTATTCTCTATCTCCTAACCCGCTCGATCTTCGTTCGCTGCGGTTTCAATTCAAAGACGACAACAAGGCGAAGGTAACTCTCCAGTTTGATACAACAACATGGACTACGCCTGTGGGACTAGACGGGAAACGCCGGTTCGAACCCGGTCCTCAGGGTCTTTTTGTGGCAACCGTGGGGCGTTGGATTTCCGGTGATGAGTTCTTGCTTGACCTAGACACCGTAGCTAACGTGAACCATTTTTTGTTCAATGTGCAATTCCACGACAATAGAGTGAACATTCGGATGAATGAGACGACTGGTGAAATGAAAGACGTGGTAGTCGATGGCGTGGCCGAGAAACCATGAAGCCAGCTTGATCTACACGGGAAGCGGACCGCGATCGCACGACAGTTATTCCGCCAGCAAGGGGTCTCGCTCGGTACCTGGTCGCAGTTCTGTAAAGCTGTCTATTTAGCGGAAAAGTCAGACTATGGGGGACTGCTCGCACCTTTGATCTCCGCGAACCCCGTTTGGACCCTACCGTAGCTGTATTAGACGTCCCTGAATGGAGATTCCACCACTTTCAGCAATGTGCTTCTTGGACCGAATCTAGCGGGGGCCTAAAATCCCGTGCAAATACACCGCTTTGCGCGGCGCGAGCAACTCCCAGCAAAATTAATGGCACACGGACGAAAGTCGCGGGTCGACAAACCACGACGGCATCGGGCTGGAACCCAGTCCAAGCACCATCGCTCTATCAGGAATTTGCGAAGGCGTTTGGCACATGATTGGTGAACGATCATTAGCGAGCCGCTCGCGCACATCAAGGTCAGGCGAGGTGCTCCCCCTTGTCGGCAAGTATCAACGTGATGAACAAAGCGAAGAACTGTGTCAAGCGCCCATGGCGCGCGCGGCACGTAGAATGGCTGCTAGGCTTCGGTCTACGTCGTCGCTGGTTGTGGCCCAGCAAGATACACTGATACGCATCGCGGCTTTCCCCTGCCAAACGGTTCCGCTGCACCAGCAGGTACCTTCGTCTTGTACCCGACGAATGACTTCTTGCGTCTTCAGTGCGTCACCGAATGTGACGAGCACTTGATTGATGACGACCTCATTCAACACATCGCAACCGGCGGCGCGTAAGCCCACGGCAAACCGATGAGCATGAACGCATGTTCTTTCGACCAATTCGGCCAGCCCCGAGCGGCCTAAGGACTTGAGCGAGGCCCACAATTCCACGCCGCGGGCTCTTCGCGAAGATTCCGGCGTGTGGTACATTGGCTCGCGTTTTGTCCCCGGCGAGAGGTACGCGGCGGAAAGTCCCATGCAAGTGCGCAGAGCTTCTGCATCCCTGACAATCGCCAGGCCACAATCGTAGCTGACGTTCGGCCATTTGTGCGCGTCTGTCGCCCAAGAATCGGCCTTTTCGAATCCGTTCAAGAGGTGTCGGTACTTCGGCGATGCACCGGCCCACAAGCCAAACGCGCCATCGACGTGGACCCAAGCGCCTTGCTCATGCGCAACTTCGCAGATTGAAGCTGCGGGATCAAAGGCTCCCGTATTGACGTTGCCCGCCTGAATGCAAACGATGGTATTTCGGGAGAGTCTGGGCAATTTCTCCGCTCGCATCCTTCCTTGTTCATCCACTTCTACGAGGCTGATGCGCTTACGGCCCATACCCAGCATGTTCAGCGCCTTCAACAATGAGGCGTGAACCTCAGCACCCGCCACAACTTCGATTGGTGGCGCATGGAAGAGTCCATCTTCGACAACGTTCCAGCCTTCACGCGCAAGGAGTGCGTATCGCGCCGCAGCCAGCGCGGTGAAATTCGCCATGGTCGCCCCCGTCACCAATCCACCTTCGCAATCGCGCGGCAAGCTTAGTGCTTCGCAGACCCAGCGAATCACAACCTCCTCCAATTCGGCGGCGACGGGGGACATGATGCGCAAAGCGGCATTTTGGTCCCACGCTCCAGCAAGCCAGTTGGCGGCCAAAGAAGCGGGAACCGTGCCGCCGTTAACAAAACCGAAGTAGCGTCCACCGGTGGTCATCACGGTCGCAGGCGATCCAATTTCATCCAGCATTGCAAGAAGTTTTTGTGGATCGCAACCTGATTCCGGAAAAGGCTCGTGAAATTTCTGCAGTGCGGCAACTGCGGCTTCCGTCGGTACAACTCTTCGTTCGAAAGCACCGCTGACATAGCGTATAGCCATCTCAGCAGCGCGATTCAGAAGTGTAGAGGAATCTCGTTCGTTCATCGCTGAACTCTCCGGTTCTTTCGGGAATTTCCCTGATTCATACCTGAGTACACGGCCTGCCGCCGGGTGCGCGGCGTGCGCTACGAGCGCGCTAGGCAAGGGTAGAGCAGGTTGCGCGAACGGGAAGAGCCAAATTGTCTTCTACCTATTTGACCTCCGATACCGGATGAGGCAGCCAGCCTCGTTGGCGCGTGTGGTTGTTTTAACCAATCCCTATTGACGACTCCAGAGGCTCGCAATCATTTGCCTTACGGCCGATAGGGCCCCGAACTCCGACCCACTTTCTCTGCACCACCCCACCTCCGGCTTTGAAGTGAATCCCGCGAAACGGGCCACAAGTCCCGTTGGGGGAAACCTCGTTACCCTGGGAGTCGCACACCTTCCGATCTCCTCGAACCCCGTCTCTGGATCCTTTCCGAGTGCGCGACTTGAACTAAGCCGCCCGTGCGGCGGACGCTTCGCGTGAGGCGAACGGAGCAGTTTATGGCGAACGGCTGAGGTAAGTTGTCGGGTCATAAGGAGGTCCCCATGACCCGACTTCGCAAAATGATGCTCGAAGAACTCGAGCGTCGTAATTATTCTGAGGCTACCACACGCTGTTACATTCGCACAGTTGAAGATTTCTCAAGACGATTCAAGTGCTCTCCAGATGGTCTGGGTCCTGAGCACATTCGTGAATATCAGGCCGAGCTGTTCAAGAAGCGCAAGTTGTCGCCGGGCACGGTTACGCAACGATTGGCAGCTCTGCGATTCTTCTACATCAAAACTCTCAAGAAAACCTGGAGCATCGCGGAGACGCCCTACCCGAAAAAAGCATTTCACCTTCCTTCGATCCTCAGCCGGGAAGAAGTCGCGCGCGAACACACCGTGCTCGTGCAGGCGCCTTGCCCTTCGCGCTTCCGATACAACCCTAAGACTTAGAATTACCTATATTGAGAAATTTGCCGCCACCCCAGGTGGGACCAAGACGGCGGCAATGGAAGAAACCGCGCTGGCAGTCCTTATGCGGGCTGAGAGTGCAACTGCTGCCCAGCGTCGGACGCTGCTCCATTGTCCACCTAACGTACATCGGTGCGCGACCATATTTCGCGA
>Ga0209011_1000688_pt1 | contig 12414 bp, 12 predicted proteins | sample BlaSpr_A8_OM1_M3_FD_187986 | JGI IMG/M metagenome (GOLD analysis project Ga0209011, IMG submission 187986) | Forest soil microbial communities from Thunder Bay, Ontario, Canada - Black Spruce, Ontario site 2_A8_OM1_M3 (SPAdes) (version 2) | ecosystem: Environmental > Terrestrial > Soil > Boreal... | reverse complement strand
GCGCGCCCGAGCAGGCAGGCGATCAACGGGATATGCCACTCGATTTCATTCGCGCGCGCGACGCTGAGCGCAGCTGTGCAGCAGAACAGCGGAATCAGGGCGGCGAGCGGCGCCCGCCGTGGTCGGCGCCGGTAAGCGTGATGCGGCATGACGGAACCCGGTGTGCGGAAGAGCGCCAGTATATGCGATCACGTCACGCTGCCATGTTTCGCCACAAATCATCGGCGCAGCGTCGCTTTTGCATCACCAGCGCCGCCGCCTCGCGCGCTGAACTGGTAACCGTACCCGGAACCAGCGGTTCCGCACTGACACGAGAGGAGGCAACATGACTACATTGACATCGAGGCTCCGGGCCGGCGTGCTCGGAATTGCACTGGCGGGCGGCGCGGCGGTATGGCCGGCGTATGCCTGCGGCGACGAGCGCGGTGAGGGCTCGAAGCAGTCGGACATCGGCGCCGTGACCGGCCTGGCGGTGGGCGCGGCGGCGGGCGGACCGGTCGGTGCGGTGCTGGGCGCGGCAGCCGGGGCTTTGCTCGGTGACCGCTATCACCGGCAGGCGCAGTCCTCGGCAGCGTTGGAGGCGGAGCGCAGCCGCCTGTCCCAGAGTGTCGCGCAGCTCGATCAGACCCTGCAGCAGACTGAGGAGCTCGGGCTGGACGTGAGCTTTCGCACCAACGACGACTCGATCACCACGCGGACGATGCCGCCGCTGCTGAAACTCGGGGCGCTGGTGGTGGCCATGCCGCAGGCGCGCGTGCGGATCGCCGGCTACGCGGATCCGCGCGGTTCGCAGGCCTACAACAGCGAGCTGTCGCTGCGCCGCGCCCAGGGCGTCGCGGCGGTGCTGATGGCCGCCGGAGTTGCCCCTGCGCGCATCCTCATCGAGGCGCACGGCAACACCGAATCCACCAGCGCAGACGGTGACCTCGACGGCTACGCGTTCGAGCGGCGCGTAACCGTGCGCCTGGAACTTCCCCCCGCTGCGGGCGAGGTTGCCCGCCGTGACCAGGGCGCGTGACGCGCGGCAGCCAGGCGCGCCGTGGGAAGGTAGGCCCGCGGCGCGCGTTCGCGCTAGAATTTCCTGGCATGAGTACCTGTGCGGCGCGCTCGTGAGCACTTCCATCGTTGCCCTGGACGGACGGGTCGAGGCTGAGGTGTCGGAACTACCGGCCGAGCGCCTGATCGCCGGCACGCCCGAGTTGCAGGTGCGCAATTTCTTCACCGACACCAGCCAGCAGTTCTTTGCCGGCCGCTGGTCGGCGAGCCGCGGCAAATGGCGCGTGCGTTACACCGAGAACGAGTTGTGCGTGATGACCGCGGGACGCGTCACCATTGAGAGCGCCAGCGGCGAGCGCCGCAGCTTCGGACCCGGGGACGCGTTCGTGGTCCCCGCCGGCTTTGTCGGCACGTGGGAAGTCGTGGAGGACTGCTCCAAGATCTACGCGGTGTTCGAAGCACGCGGCTGAAGCGCGCCGCTATCAGACATAACACCCCCTCGCCTTGAAGCCCGTCGCAGATCCACGACTGGCTGCTTCCCCGCGCCTGCGCCTCGTGGGAGGGTACCCGAGTGTGTCGGAGTTCCGTGAGTCTCGGGAGGTCTTCGTCGTGGAAACCATAACTGTCGCTGCCTCGCGCAGCGCTGAGTTCAGTCTGTCGGAGATGGAAATGCTGGTGGGCAGCGCCATCGTTATCGCGGTGGTGGTGTGGATGCTGCTGGCGCGCGTGCGCCGCGACCGCAACCAGCCGCACGCCTAAGAGCTGGAGCCTGCCGGGGCGCCGCGGCCGCGCCCCGGCACGCATGCCACGGCGGGTTTCCCCAAGGGCCGCTATTGCCCGCGCAGTACTGCGGTCAGCGTGCCGAAGATCTGGTCGATTTGCGACGGCTCGATGATGAGCGGCGGCGACAACGCAATGATGTCCGCCGTCTGGCGCACCAGCACGCCGCGCTCGAAGCATTTGATAAACACGTCGAAGGCGCGCGCGCCGGCTTTGCCGGGGATGGACTCGAGCTCCAGTCCCAGAATCAACCCATAATTCCTGACGTCGATGACATGCGGCAGACCGCGCAGCGCATGGGCGGCGTCTTCCCAGTACTTCGCCAGGGACTTGGCGCGCGTCAGCAGACCCTCGCTCTGATACAGACCCAGGGTGGCCAGCGCGGCCGCGCAGGCCACCGGATGCGCCGAAAAGGTGTAGCCATGGAAGAGTTCGATGCCTTCCGGGCCCTGCATGAAGGCCTCGTGGACGGCCTTGCTCACCAGCACCGCGCCCATCGGCACGCAGCCGTTGGTCAGCCCCTTGGCGAGCGTGATCATGTCGGGCGTGACGCCAAACTCCTCGGCGGCGAATGGCGCGCCGGTGCGGCCGAAGCCCGTGATCACCTCATCGAAAATCAACAGGATCCCGTGGCGGTCGCAGATCTCGCGCAGGCGCTGCAGATATCCGCGCGGCGGGATCAGCACACCGGCGGAACCGGCGATGGGTTCGACGATCACCGCGGCAATGTTGGACGCATCATGCAGCGTCACCAGCCGTTCGAGCTCGTCCGCCAGCTGCGCCCCGTGCGCCGGCGCGCCGCGCGAGAAGGCGTTCCTCGCCGGATCATGCGTGTGCGGCAGGTGGTCGACGCCCGGTAGCAGCACCCCCGACCAGGTCTTGCGGTTCGGCGCGATGCCGCCCACCGAGATGCCGCCGAAGCCCACACCGTGGTAGGCGCGCTCGCGCCCGATGAGACGCGTGCGTGAGGCCTCACCGCGCGCGCGGTGCCAGGCGAGGGCGATCTTCAGGGCCGTGTCGACGGATTCCGATCCGGAGTTGGTGAAAAACACGTGATCGAGGCCGTCGGGCGCGATTCTCACCAGCTCGTTCGCCAGCGCGAACGCCCCCGGGTGGCCCATCTGGAACGGCGGTGCGTAGTCCAGGGTCTCGAGCTGGCTCGCGACCGCCTGGGTGATCTCGCGACGGCCGTGCCCCGCGTTGACGCACCACAGTCCCGCGACCGCATCGAGGATCTGCCGTCCCTCAGGGGTCCAGTAGTACATGCCGCGCGCTTTCGCGAGCAGTCGGGGGTTCGCCTTGAACTGGCGGTTGGAAGTGAACGGCAACCAGAACGCTTCGAGTTCCGATCGGCCGAGGGGGGCGCTGGCGTTCGACATGACGGGCTCGGTGCGGGGGATTCGGGCCGGGATGATAAATAAAGTGGACACGGCCGGCCACTGGGGCGATATTTTTACCCTTCTTGTCTAAAATCCTAAACACCATGAGCATCGACGTCGGTGCGCGCCTGCGCAGTGTCCGAACCACGTTTGGCATGTCGCAGCGCGAGCTTGCACGCCGCGCCGGAGTGACCAACGGGCTCATTTCCCTCATCGAACAGAACCGCGTGAGCCCTTCGGTGAGCTCGCTGAAGAAGGTGCTCGATGGCGTGCCGATGTCGCTCGCTGAGTTCTTCACCCTGGACCTGAGTGCCACACCGCAGGCTTTTTTCAGCGCCGACGATCTGGTGGAGCTGGGCAACCACCAGGTTTCTCTGCGCCTGGTGGCCGCGCAGCGCCCCGGGCGGCAGCTGACGCTGCTGCACGAGCGTTACGCGGCCGGCGCGGCCACCGGCGAGGAAATGCTCGCGCACCGCGGCGAGGAGGCGGGCGTGGTGATCCGCGGGCGCATCGAGCTCACGGTAGGCGGCGCCGCGCGCGTGCTGGGACCCGGCGAGGCTTATTATTTCGCCAGCCAGCTCCCGCATCGCTTCCGCAACGTCGGGCGCGAGGCGTGTGAGATCATCAGCGCCTGCACCCCACCGATCTTCTGAAGGTCGCCGCAGTCATGAACGCAAAAGCCGAGACGATTTCCTGGCACGAGCGCGCCCGCACGCTCAGTTTCCGCACTCAGGCCTTCATCGCCGGGCGTTACCTCGACGCCGCTTCGGGTGCCACCTTCGACTCCATAAATCCCGCCACCGGGAAGCTCCTGGCGCGGGTTGCCGCCGGCGACGAGGAGGACATCAACCGTGCGGTCAGCGCTGCGCGCGCCGCATTTCGCAAGGGCAGCTGGGCGGATCTCGCGCCCGCGAAGCGCAAGAAAATCCTGTTGCGCTTTGCGGAAGTGATCTTGAGGCACACCGAGGAGCTCGCCCTGCTCGAGACCCTCGACATGGGCAAGCCCATCTCCGACAGCCTCAAGATCGACGTCCCGGGCGCGGCGCGCTGCCTGCAGTGGTATGCCGAAGCCATCGACAAGGTGTACGACCAGGTGGCGCCCACCGGACCGCGTGCGCTCGCACTGATCACGCGCGAGCCCATGGGGGTCGTCGGGGCGATCGTGCCCTGGAATTTTCCGCTGCTCATGGCGGCCTGGAAAATCGCCCCCATTCTCGCGGCCGGCAATTCTCTGGTGCTCAAGCCCTCGGAAAAGTCGCCGCTCTCGGCGCTCAGGGTCGCAGAGCTTGCGGTCGAAGCGGGCATTCCACCGGGGGTGCTCAACGTGGTGCCGGGCTTCGGACAGACTGCCGGCAAGGCGCTCGCCCTGCACATGGACGTCGACTGCATCGCCTTTACCGGCTCGACGGCGACCGGACGCATGATCATGCAGTACGCCGGTCAGTCGAACCTGAAGCGCGTCTCGCTCGAGTGCGGCGGCAAGTCGCCCAACATCGTGCTCGCGGATTACCCGGATCTCGATAAGGCGGCTACCGCCGCCGCGTTCGCCATCTTCTTCAACCAGGGCGAGATGTGCTCCGCCGGCTCGCGCCTGCTGTTGCAGGAAGGCATCAAGGACGCGGTGCTGGAGAAGGTGCAGGCGATCAGCCGCACGCTGCAGCCCGGGGATCCGCTCGATCCTGCGACGCAGCTCGGGGCGATAGTCGACGAGACGCAGATGAAGCGGGTGCTCGGCTACATCGACACCGGCCGGCGCGACGGCGCCAACATCCGCTTCGGTGGGCGCCGCGTGCGCGAGGACAGCGGCGGCTATTTCATCGAGCCGACGGTGTTCGAGGGCGTGAAGCCGGCCATGACCATCGCGCGCGAGGAGATTTTCGGCCCGGTGCTGTCGGCCATCACCTTCAAGACCGTCGAGGAAGCGATCGAGATCGCCAACGACGTGATCTATGGCCTCGCAGCCGCGGTCTGGACCCGAGACGTCACGACCGCGCATCGCGTGGCGCGCGCGCTGCGCGCCGGCACGGTGTACGTCAATTGCTACGATGCCGATGACCTGACCGTGCCGTTCGGCGGTTTCAAGCAGTCGGGCATGGGACGCGACAAATCGCTGCATGCGCTGGAGAAATACACGGAGCTGAAGACGACATGGATCGACTTGTCCTGACGGTGAGTCTGTAGCGCGGCTGCCTCGCACGGCCGCGTGAGTGCGCATTCGCTCAAGTTCCTCGCCAGCGCGCCCCGCGGCTTTGCCGATCTGCTGGCGCGGGAACTCGACGCGTGCGGCGCGGTGCAGCCGCGCGAGCGCTCGACCGGCGTCGCGTTCGCGGGCCCGCTGGAGAGTGCCTATCGCGCCTGCCTGTGGTCGCGCATCGCCAATCGGGTGTTCCTCGAGGTTGCGCATTTCGAGGCGCGCGACGCGGATGAGTTTCATGCGGCCGTGTGCCGCATCGACTGGGCGGCTCACCTGGGTCCTGCGACTACGCTGGCGTGCGATTTCAGCGGGCGGCACCCGGCGATTACTCACACTCACTTCGGGGCGCTGAAGCTCAAGGACGGCATTGTCGATGCGCTGCGTCTCGCCACCGGCACGCGGCCCGACGTGGCGCTCGAGCGCCCGGGAGTGCGGGTGCACGCGCATGCACGCGGCACCGACATCACCGTGTCCATCGACCTCTCGGGTGACAGCCTGCACCGACGCGGTTATCGGGGCGCGGCCGGGGAAGCGCCGCTGAAGGAAAACGTCGCCGCGGGAGTGTTGCTGCGCTGCGGCTGGCCGGAGCTGGCGGCGCAGGGCGCGGAGTTTCTCGATCCGATGTGCGGCTCCGGTACGTTGTGCATTGAAGCGGCGCTGATCGCCGCGGACCGGGCGCCCGGCCTTACGCGCGATTATTTCGGTTTCCTCGCCTGGCGCGGCCACGATACGGCTTTGTGGGCGCGCGTGCGCGCCGAGGCCGATGCGCGCGCGGGCGCGGGCGAGGCGACCCGGGTCACGGTGCGCGGCACCGATCGCGACCCCACCGCGATCCGCAGCGCGCGCGACAACGCCGCGCGCGCAGGTGTCGGCAGGCTGGTGTGCGCGGACACGGGCGTGCTGGCCGAGGCAGCGCCGCTGGCGGCGCGCGATCCGGATCGGCCCGGACTCCTGTGTACCAATCCTCCCTACGGCCTGCGCATGGAGGGGCGCGAGGGCGCGCGTGCGCTGCACCGTGAGCTGGGAGCGGTGCTGCGCGAGCGTTTTCAGGGCTGGAACGCCGCGGTGCTCACCGGGGCGCCGGAGCTCGGCATGGAGCTTGGCCTGCGCGCGTATCGCACGCACAACGTGTGGAACGGCGCGATCGAGTGCCGGCTGCTGCGGATCAAAGTGGTGCCGGACAGCGCGCGCGAGCCCGGGACACTCGGCAAAGGCGTGGCGCACCTCCGGGATACTCCCGGGGCCGGCATGTTCGCCAACCGGCTCGGGAAGAACCTGAAGCGCCTGCGGGGCTGGGCAGCGCGCGAGGGTGTTTCATGCTACCGGGTCTACGACGCCGACATGCCGGAGTACGCCTTCGCCATCGACGTGTATCGCGCGATCGAACCGGATGAGTTGTGGCTGTACGTCCAGGAGTATGCGGCGCCGGCGGAGATCGAGCTGGAAGCCGTGCGCCGGCGGCGCGGCGAAGTGCTGGCGACGCTACCAGGAACGACCGGCGTTGCGCCCGAGCGCATCCGTGTCCGCACCCGGCGCCGCACCCGGCGCGGCGAGCAATACCACAAAGTCGACGAGCAGGCTCACTTCCATGTCGTCACCGAAGGGGGCTTAAGATTCCGGGTGAACTTCGAGGACTATCTGGACACCGGACTGTTCCTCGATCAGCGCGTCACGCGCGCCAGGCTGCGGGACGCAGCGCGCGGCAAGCACTTCCTCAATCTGTTTGCCTACACCGGTACCGCTACGGTCTATGCCGCAGCGGGCGGCGCGGCGAGCACCACCTCGGTCGACCTGTCGAGAACCTATCTCGGGTGGGCGCAACGCAACCTCGCTCTCAATGCTCTGGCGGGCGACGCCCATGCGTGGGTGCAGGCGGACTGCCGTGAATGGCTGACAGACGCGGCGCGCGGACGGGCACGCTTCGATCTGGTGTTTCTCGATCCGCCGACCTTTTCGAACTCCAAGCGCATGGAGGGTGTGCTCGATATCGAACGCGATCACCCCGAGCTCATCGACGCATGCGCGCGGCTGCTGGCGCCCGGGGGGCTCCTGATCTTCTCGACCAACGCGCAGCGCTTCCGCCTGGAGGAGAAGCTCGGCGAGCGCTACCAGATTCACGACCTGTCGGCGGCTACCTTACCGAAGGATTTCGAGCGTAATCCGCGCATCCACCGATGCTTCGAGGTACGCCTGCGCTCGCCGCTTCAGCCGGGCAGCTGACGCAGGCGGCCCGCCTCAGTGGGCGGGCCGCCGCGTCTCATCAACTCAATTGCCTCCCGACCCGGGCCCGTCGGTGCAGCCATGGGCGTGGTTGTTGTACTCGGGCTGCAACAGGTAGAGCCGCCCGTTCAGGTATTCGGCATCGGGCAGGTATTCCGCGGTGCCGTCGGCGAGGAACCCGATGTATACGCATTCGTCTCCGATCTCGGCGCCGTAGAATCCGAGATTACCGTTGGCATTCCACCAGGCGTCGAGGTCGGGATCGGTGATCGATTCGATCACCTCGTGCGACAGGGCGTTGTTCTGATCGGAGACCAGATTGCCGTTCGGGTCGAGGGCCGCGCATGGACCACTCGCCCCGCCCCACGGCTCCACCGAATAGATCACGTGGCCCACGTCCGTGAAGTCGGTGTATCCGTGGTAGGCGCAGAACTGAATTCCCGAGCACACCGTGTAGGTTGTATCGAAGCATTCCACCTGTCCCGGAGGCAGGAACACGTGGTACTCGTGGCCGTAGCCGTTGAGCCCGCCGTCCTTCACGACCATTGCATGCACCACCGCCTGCATGTCGGTGTCAACCAGCGGATTCGCGGGTATGGTGTACCGGAGGTTTCCGGACACGCCCACCGTGTAGCGCACGTTGGCGGTAGTGCGGACGTACTGATCCGTCACGTGGATGAATTCGCTCCGGCCGAGATCCGCGAGGAACTGCTCGGGGTTGCCCCAGCAACTCGCGACGCTGGGGCAGGCGCCGTTGCGCGGGAACATATAAATGTCGTGCTGGACCGCGCTCTGCATGACCGGGCCGCCCTGATAGGTCAGCGTTCCGGGGAAGCGCAGGTTGGGCCCCGGGCCGTTCCGCACCGCCGCCGGGCTCGCGCTCTGCAGGTCTGCGACGGTCTCGCGCATCGAGCGCTGCGCGGGGGCCGGCATGCTGTGAAAGCTATGATGCGCGGCCTGATGCGCGGCACTCGCGTCGGCGGCGGACAGTTGCAGCGTCAGACTCTGACTCGCCTGGGCCTGGGCCTGGGCCTGGGCTTGGGCTTGAGCCGCGGCCAGTCCCAGGAGGCAGGCGGCGAGATAGCATCCCCAATTGAAGATTCGCATCGTGGTACTCCCTTGTCTGAGGGCGCGCGACCGCGCCACTTGCGGTGATTTTTTGCGCGCTGAGACTACGCGCGCGATGTGACGAAGAAAAGGCAGGGGAAACCCCCCCTCCGCGGCCGCGCTCTGCCGCACGCTGCGCCCGCCTGAAAGATGACGCAGCTAGCTTTCAACGAGGCTCTTCAGCCTCGACAGCACCTGATCCCACTGTGCGGAGACGCGGCCGAGATACTCCTGCAGCTCGTTCATCGGCTGCGGATCAAACTCGAACAGGCTTTCGCGGCCGGCGCGAACACTGTGCACGATACCGGCGCTCTCCAGCACCCGCAGGTGCTTGGTGATCGCCTGGCGCGTGATTTTCGAGCCGCCGGTCAGCTGCGCGATCGAGCGTGGCTCCCCGCCGGACAGCGTCGTAACGAGCGACAGGCGTGTCTCATCCCCCAGCGCCGCACAGACCGCGGCATGATGCCGTCGCTTCGCGGCGCTGGTGTCACTGCCGCTGCGCGACATGGCTCTCGATGTTCTTCATCTGCTGAGTCCAGCCGCTGTCATTCATACGGAACGCTTCCGCACGGCGCTCGGCGGGCACTTTGTCGAAGCCCGACTCGGTGAGCAGCAGCAGAGTCCCGGTCGGGATCTCCTGCAGCCGGAACTCGACCAGCGTGGGCGTCTCCTTCGAGTAGTCCACCTTCGGATCGATACCGTAAGGATGCCAGGTGAAGCTGAAGAGCCTCTCGGGCTCGATCTTCTGCACCACGGCCTGCCAGCGGACATGCTGGTAGCCGGGGATGGTGATCTGGCCCTGCGAGGGCTGGCCTGCTACGAACGGACCCTCCAGTTTCACGCGGAACCACTCGCCGAACTCACGATGGTCGGTGAGCGCGCGCCACACGCGTGACAGCGGCGCCTTGAGCTCAATGCGTTTCTCGATACGAGCATTCATATTGGCAACCTCCGAGTTGCATATTAGCGCGTCGCTCCCAAACACACAACCTTTTGGTTGCAGACTATCGTCTGCGCAGCGCTTTACAGCCCAAATCCGCTGGGGTAGCGTCTTTTGACCCGACGGGGCGTGGCCGTTTATGAACCGGAGAACACAGTGATGCCTGAAGGTCTTCCCCCGCCAGCGCCAGTGGTGGCGATCGTCGGGGCCACCGGCGCGGTGGGCGTGGAGTTGATTCGCTGCCTGGAGGAGCGAGCCTTCCCGCTGTCGGAGCTGCGGCTGTTCGCCTCGGCGCGCTCCGCCGGCAAGACGTTCAGGTTTCGCGGCCAGGCGCTGGCGGTGCGCGAGCTGAACGAGCAGAGCTTCAGCGGTGTCGACCTCGCGCTGTTCTCCGCCGGCGGCAGCACCTCGAAGCGCTTCGCGCCCATTGCCGTGCGCGCGGGCGCCACCGTGGTCGACAACTCGTCCGCGTTCCGCATGGATCCCGCCGTGCCGCTGGTGGTGCCGGAAATCAATCCGCAGACGGTGCGCGCTCACCAGGGGATCATCGCCAATCCCAACTGCTGCGCCATCATCGCCATCACGCCGCTGTGGCCGATCCACCGCAGCAACCGCATCCGGCGGCTGACGCTCGCCACCTACCAGGCCGCCTCCGGCGCCGGCGCCGCGGCGATGGAGGAACTGCGCGAGTCCACGCGCGCGTATCTGGAAGGCCGTGCGTACCAACACAAGGTGCTACCGCACCCTTACGCGTTCAATCTCTTCAGCCACAACACCAGGATCGACCCGGCGACCGGCTACAACGACGAGGAGACCAAGGTCATCCAGGAGACCCGCAAGATCTTCGGCGATGCCGACATGCGCGTGTCGGCGACCTGCGTGCGGGTACCGGTGCTGCGCGCGCACTCGGTGGCGATCACTTTGGAATGCGAGCGGCCGATCACGCCTGCGCAGGTGCGCGAGCTGATGCAGACCGCCCCGGGCGTGAAGCTGGTGGACGACGCGGAGCGCAACTACTTCCCGATGCCGCAGGACGCCTCCGGTCAGGACCCGATTCTCGTCGGCCGCATTCGCCAGGATCTGAGCGATCCGGGCGGGCGCTCCATCTGCCTGTTCGTGGCGGGTGATCAGCTCCTGAAGGGCGCGGCGCTCAACACGGTGCAGATCGCCGAGCTTTTGTGAACGGGACGAGGGCCGGCACTTCCGCGCAGTAGCCCTGGTACTGTCCCGGGAAGATCTCCCGCATGAAACGCTCTTCGATGCGCAGCTTGCGGATGAACGCGCCGGCGACGACACACCAGCCGATCAGGGCGCGCAGCTCGCCGCAGGCGACGGCGCTGCCGAGCAACGCCACCAGCAGGCCGGTGTAGATGGGATGGCGCACGTAGGCGTAGGGACCCGAGCGGATGAGCTCGTGTCCTTCCTTGAGGGTCACCGTGCCACTCCAGTTCCGGCCCAGGTACACGCGCGCCCACACCGTGAAGGCGAGGCCCAGCACAAGCAGCACGACGCCGAGCGCAGATTCAAGCGCGCCAGGTGGCAGCAGGCGCAGCGAGAGCCAGTCCCACGGAACACGCGGCCACACGATCAGCGCCACGCCGATGAGCAGCGGCACGACGTGCGACAGGCGCGAGCCCAGCGACTCGCGACGCTGCGTGGTCTTGGCGCTGAACGCAGAGACCACCCAGTACAGGACCCAGGCCAACCACAACCACAGCATCAGCTGGCGGTAGATCACGCAGCTACAACAGATCCCTGAGGCGGTAGTACAGCATCGCCAGTACCAGCGCCGGACGGCGCAAGCCAGTCCCGCCGGGGAAATTGCGGTGTGGAATCCGCGCAAACACGTCGAAGCGCCCGGCGATTCCGGCGATGGCTTCGGCCACCAGTTTGCCCGCAATCCCGGTAAGCGCGATACCGTGGCCGGAGAAGCCCTGGAGAAAGTAGACATTGGGCGCCAGGCGGCCGAAGTGCGGAGCACGATTGAGCGTGATGTCGACTTCGCCGCCCCAGGCGTAGTCGATGCGCACGTCCTGCAATTGCGGAAACACGGCGAGCATGCGCGCGCGGGTTGCGCTCGGGGCATCGAAGGAGCTGAACCCGGAGTAGTTCACACGCCCGCCGAACAGCAGACGGTGATCGGCTGAGAGCCGGAAGTAATCCAGCACCCAGTTCATGTCGCTGACCGCCGCGTTGTTGGCGATCAACTGTCGCGCGCGCTCCGCACCCAACGGTTCGGTCGCCACGATGTAGGTTGCAACCGCCATGATCTTGGCGGCAAGTGTCGGGGCGGTGGCGCCCAGGTAGACATTTCCGCACAGCGTGAGGTAGCGCGCGCGGACCTCTCCCGCGGGAGTCTGGATGCGAACCTGCGAGGCGCCCGCGGCTGCGAAAGCCGTGGCGCGGGTTCTCTCGAAGATGCGCACGCCCAGGCCCTCGGCCGCCGCCGCGAGTCCCAGCGTGTAGTTGAGGGGGTGCAGATGACCGCTGTTCGTGTCGTACAGGGCGCCGCGGTAGCGCTCGGTGGCGAGCGTTGCACGCAGCTCTTCGCGCGGCATGTAGCGCACGCTCGCGTAGCCGTACTGGTCGCGCAGTTGCGCGAGCTCTGCGTGCAACTCACGCTCGTGGCGCTCCTTGATGGCGGCGGCCAGGTGCCCCGCCGCCCAGTCACACTCGATCGAGAAGCGCGCGATCAGTTCCCGCATCAGCGCCAGGCCCTCGACCGAGACGTCCCACACCGCGCGCGCGGCCTGCGCGCCGATCAGCCGCTGGAGTTTGGTCTGGCCGGCGGCGATTCC
>Ga0209011_1000687_pt1 | contig 12416 bp, 9 predicted proteins | sample BlaSpr_A8_OM1_M3_FD_187986 | JGI IMG/M metagenome (GOLD analysis project Ga0209011, IMG submission 187986) | Forest soil microbial communities from Thunder Bay, Ontario, Canada - Black Spruce, Ontario site 2_A8_OM1_M3 (SPAdes) (version 2) | ecosystem: Environmental > Terrestrial > Soil > Boreal... | reverse complement strand
CATCATGATCCTGCCTGGATTCGGCATGATCTCGGAGATCATCCCGGTCTTCGCCCGCAAGCCGATCTTCGGCTACATGTCAATGGTCGCGGCTCTGTTCGGAATCGTCTTCCTCTCCATGACCGTGTGGGCGCACCACATGTTCACGGTCGGCATGAACACGTACGTCGAGGGTTTCTTCATGTTCATGACGATGCTCATCGCGGTGCCGACCGGCATCAAGTTCTTCAACTGGATCGCGACCGCGTGGTGGGGCTCCATCGATTTCACCGTGCCGATGAAGTTCGTCTTCGGTTTCCTCGCCACCTTCCTGATCGGCGGCATCACCGGGGTCTACCTCGCGTCGGTGCCGGTGGACACCCAGCTCCACCAGTCGTACTACGTCGTGGCGCACCTCCACTACGTGCTCTTCGGTGGAAGCGTGTTCACCATCTTCGCCGGCCTGTACTACTGGTTCCCGAAGATCACGGGGCGCATGCTCAGCCGCAAGCTCGGCGAGTGGAACTTCTGGACGCTGTTCATCGGGTTCAACGGAACGTTCCTGATCATGCACACGCTCGGCCTCGAGGGCATGCCCCGCCGCATCGCGACGTACGCGAACCTATCGTGGGCGACGACCAACCTGATCATCACGGTCTCGTCGTTTCTGATCGCCTTCTCGGTGCTGCTCTTCCTGATCAACGTGGTACGCAGCTGGCACGGTGGCGAGATCGCCGGCGACGATCCGTGGAAGGGCAACACCCTCGAGTGGGCGACCACCTCCCCCCCGCCGCCTTACAACTTCGAGCGCGTGCCGCCGGTTCGCAGCTTCATGCCGCTGCACGACCTCCGCGAAGCGGGCGAACACTCTCCACAACCGGCGCCGGCGTGATGTGGCTCGCCGGCGAATGGGTGGTTGCCTGGCTCGGGATGAGCGTCACCTTCCTCGTGGCGAGCCTCGGAGTGGTCGGGCTTGGTTGGTGGGTGCTCCGCAAGGACGCCCTCAACCGGGCGGCTGAAGAAGCGGCGGAAACGGGAAGCGAGTCCAAGGCGCAGGAAGGCCACCACTAACAGGAGCTTCGCCCCCGCCGCGCCGCAGCAACTTCGGCTGGTTGCGCCGACTAGGGTGTTAATAGGCTGAAGGTGATCAACCTCATCGACATCGTGATCGCGGCCGCCGTCCTGATCGGGCTCGCGAACGGGTACCGGCGGGGATTCTGGCTGTCCGCCGCGCAATATGCGGGCCTGGTGGTGGGCGTGCTGCTGGGCGCGGCCGCCGCGACGCCGGTCCTCAACTATCTCGAGATCCACAACCCGGTGGCCCGCCCGTTGGGGGCGGTGCTCGTGCTCGTGATCGGCGGCAGCCTTGGGTCGAGCATCGGGTTTGCCGCAGGCGAGCCGATCCGTCGCCGTATCCTCCGCACCGGCGTCCACACCGTCACCGACTCCATCGGCGGCGCCGTCCTCTCGGCGGTGGCGGTGCTGATCATGTGCTGGTTTCTCGGCTTGAGCTTCTCGCGTGGACCCAGCCAGGAGGTGGCGCAGCAGATCCAGCGCTCGGCGGTGCTGCACACGCTCGACAACCTCGCGCCCCGGCCGCCGGCTTTCCTTGCGAGCATCGAGGGCATCCTGTCGGGCGTTGCGTTCCCACCGGTGTTTGCCGGCCTCGAGCCGGTGATGGGACCGCCACTCGCCGTTCCCGCGTCAATCGACACCCCCGGCGTGCATCGCGCCGCCCTGGCCGTGGTCAAGATCTCCAGCCTCGGTTGTGGCGGCCTCGTCACAGGCAGCGGGTTTCCAGTTGGGCAGGGCTACATCGTCACCAACGCTCATGTCGTGTCTGGAACGAGCGACCACACGATCTGGACCCCAAGCGGCGAACAGCTCCAGGGGACCGTCGTCCTCTTCGACCCGGAGCGCGATGTCGCGGTGCTCTACACACCGGCGGATCGAACAGCGCCGCTGACCTTCGCCCCGGCCCAGCGCGGCACGAAGGGCGCCGTGATCGGTTATCCGGGCGGCGGTCCAGAGCAGGAGTCCCCGGCGGTCGTGGACGGAACGATCATGGCGGAGGGGCGCGACATCTACAGCTCCAACACCGTTACGCGGCAGATCTTCGTCATCACGGCCAGGGTGCGTCCGGGGAACTCCGGCGGCCCGCTCGTCGACCTCGAGGGTCGCGTTTTGGGCATTGTGTTCGCGACCTCAGCCGGTGACCCGACGCAGGCGTACGCGCTGACGGACGACGAGATCGCCGGTGACATCCGCGACGCCCAGGCTCACCCATCGCCGAAGGACACGAGCAAGTACGCCTGCGCGGCGTAACGGGGTATCTACTTTTCGGGTTTTGCTTCCTCGATGAGCATCACCGGGATGCCGTCGACGATCGGGTAACGCACTTTGCAGTTGGGGCAGCGCAGCTGGTCGGGTGCTTTGAACTCCACCCGCGTATGGCATTTCGGGCACGCGAGGATTTCGAGCAGTTCTTGAGAGATCACCCGCGCATGGTAGTACGGTTCGGGCCATGATTCTGCGGCGCCTCTACCTCTACCTGGTGAGCGCTGCGGGCCTCGGACTGCTCGCCGCGGGGTTGGTGCTGCTCGGCGCCACCGTTCTGCTCTTCGTCTTCAACGACCCCACTGCGCAGGACAGCCGGACGCAGCTGGCCATCTACACGGCGATGACCCTGGTTGCGCTCCCAGTCTGGGCCGTGCACTTCTGGTTCGCGCGCCGTTTCGCCCTGCGCGACCCGGCCGAGCGTGCCTCGGCGATCCGGCGGCTCTACCTTTACTTTGCGTGCCTGGCGTCCGCGATCGGCGTCCTGGTCGCGCTCACGATCACCGCCGCCAACCTCATTCGACCACTGATCGACACATGCCCGCCCGCCACCACCACGTCCACTGTCGGGAAGAGCGGGCCGGACTACTTCTTCTCCTTCTGCCAGGCCAACCCAAACTGGCTGGTCACATCGCAAGCCGCATGGGCAGCGGTTGTGTTCCTCGCCATCTGGGCTTTCCACTACCGCGTCGCTGCGCGCGATCGCGCGGCGGCAGGCGAGACCGGCGCCTCCGCAACACTGCGCCGGTGGTATGTGTACGTCGTCCTGCTCGCGGGACTGCTGGGCATGCTGAACGGGGCGAGCGGCCTCATCGAGGTCGCGTGGCTGAAGGCATGGGGCGACCATCTCGGCGATGACCGGTACATGGGCGACCCGGGGGGCCTGCTCCTGGCCGGCGCCATCGTCTGGGGCTTCCACGCATTCGCCATCGCGCGAGACAATGTCTCCGAAGACCGCCATTCGACGCTCCGAGCGCTCCAGGGTTTCATCGTCGTCGCGGTCAGCATCGGCATCGCGCTCGCCGGCGCCAGCCTGATCCTCTACTACGGCCTCGCGCGAGCCGTCGGCGTCGAGCATCCAGGTGGGGTCCCCAGCGACCCCCTCGGGGCGCTGGCGGCCCCTGGCTCGCAAGTCGTCGTCTACGGGATCGCCTGGTTCTTGATGCGCCGCCGCCTGGCGCTGGATGCGATAGCCCAGGAAGCCGATCGCCAGGCAGCCATCCGCCGCCTCTATACGAACCTGGCCGCGCTCGTCTCGCTTGCCGCGCTGGGGGTGGGAGCGGGCGGCCTTCTCTGGACGCTGGCAGAACAGGTCGAGGCGCCGATCATCGGAGTCAAAGTCGGCGACTGGAGAGATCCCGTCAGCCTGTGGGTCACGCTCCTGGTGGTTGGCGCGGTCGTGTGGCTGGCGCACTGGAGGCCTTCACCGTGGGCCGCCGACCGCCAGTCGCTGAGCCGCCGGCTGTACGTCTGGGCGGCTCTGCTCATCAGCGTCCTGGTGATTCTCTTCGCGGGAGTCGGGATGCTCAACGCCCTTCTGCAGCAGCTTTTCAGCGCCCATCCCAGGCTCGATGCCGCATCCAACCTCGACTTCGGCCACTACCTCGCGGTGATCGTCGTTGCGGCGGCGGTCGGCGTCTATCACTGGAGGGTGCTGCGTGCGGATGCCGCGGCCCGTCCGCCAAAGGCTGCCGCGGCGCCCGTTCCGGTCGTCCCCTTGGTCGCAGTGCCTACCGCATCCGTTCCGATCCACCCCACCGAGATTGGGGATCCCGATGCCCGCCGCTACGTCCTTTCGGTGACCGACGCGACCGAGGACGACATCCACCAGGCCCTCGCCAACCTGCCACCTCAGGCGAGCTACAAGCTCACTCACGCTGAGCAAGGAGCGGTTGACGGGCACTGACGGCCAGGCGCTCCTGGACCTAGTGGACTGGCGCCGTCGGGTCGGCGATCTCTACCGCACCGGTGGACCTGATGCGATCACGAGGTTCAGGCGGGGGCGCGACGACCTGTTCCGCTCCCACCCACAGTCGCCGATCGAGCCTGACGAACGTGCTGCGTTCACGGGACTGCATTACTTCCCAGACGGCCCCGCGTACCGCGTGAACGCAAGGTTTGAGCCTGGTGAGGGATCGGAGCTCGTCATCGACACTGGCGGCGAGGACGGCGCGGTCCGCTATCGGAGGGCCGGCCACCTGGTGTTCCGTTTACACGGCGAAGGCTGCCGGTTGACCGTTCTCAGCCTGGTTCAGTACGCGGGCGGCCTGTTCGTCCCGTTTCGCGACAAGACTTCAGGGCACGAGACATATGGGGGTGGCCGCTACCTGCTCGACACTGCGAAGGACACCGACGGGCTGGTGCTCGAGATCACGCCTGGCTCCAGCGACGTGGTGATTGATTTCAACTACGCCTACAACGCGTCGTGCGCGTACAGCCCGCGCTGGGCATGCCCGCTTGCGCCGCCCGAGAACCACATGACGGTGCCGGTCAACGCCGGCGAGCTCAGCTACAAGGTCTAAGAAGTCGCGCGAACGCTGTTCACGATTTTGATCAGCTCGCCGACGCGCGCGATCGCCTCGTCAGTGCCGTAGATATTGTTGTTGAACGTGAAGCCCGTGAAGCCGGCGTCCATCCACTTGCCGATCATCTCCGCGGCCTGAGGCACCGTGGCGACCGTGGCCATGGCCCGGCGTTCCGGCGACAGGCGGTCGAGGATGGCTTTCCCGTTCGTCTCGTTTTCCACGAGGACAAGGCCGGTGCCGAGGGTCAGCTGCACCTCGGAAGGATCGCGTTTGACGGCCTCGCAGTGCTCGTAGAAGATCTGCTTCTTTCGCTGCAGCTCCTCAATTGGCCCGCCGAACCAGTGGCCGATGTCACCATGCTGAGCGAGCAGCCGCAGCGTCCTCCGCTCGCCCGTGCCGCCGATGAGGATCTTCGGACCCCCGGCCTGTATGGGCCGCGGTACGTTCAGCGCGCGGTCGATGCGGTAGTACTTGCCCTCGAATGACGGCCGGTCCTGAGTGAACATGAGCTTGGCGATCGTCAGCGCTTCGTCGAGCCGGTCCATGCGCTGGCCGATCGGTGGGAACTCAACGCCGTAGCCCCTGTGCTCGTCCTCGTTCCAGGCGGCGCCGATGCCGAGGATCGCGCGCCCTTTGGACATCACGTCGAGCGTGGTCACCTGCTTGGCGAGGATCGCCGGGTTCCGATAGGTCACGCCTGTCACGAGCGTGCCGAGCTTTACGCGCGAGGTGCTCATGGCGAGCGCCGCGAGCGTCGTGTACGCCTCCAGCATCGGGTCGGTCTCGGGACCTATGCCACGGATCTGGTAGAAGTGGTCCATGACGGTCACGAGGTCGAAGCCCGCCTTCTCTGCCGCCTTGGCCTGGTGAACGACCCGGTCGAACAGCCCCTCGTGGGGGACACCAGGATGCGTGTAGTTGGGCATGTGAAATCCGAAAAGAGCTTTCATGTCACCAGGAACGTTACGAGCCCCCACCGACATTCCGTAACGCGCCTCTCCAACCGCGCGTTGTCCTTCGCATGAGGTGGCCGACCTGGGCCGGAGTCGGGCTGGCGGTGGCCGTCCTGCTGTACGGAACAGTGGCGGTCTTCGAGGCCTTCGACCGCGTCTCGCACTCCAACAGCGACACGATCCGTCCCTTCGTGATCACCATGGCCCCGGTCTGGGCGCTGACGATCTGGGCCATCACAGTGCTCCTCCGAAAGTCCCGAAGCTAACCCCGTTCGAGGCCCGCGCCCTATAGATAGAATTTGTGGCGAAGGCCGTGGCCATAGACGAAACCCGTAATGGAAAGCCCAGCGGCATCCAGCTCGTGCAGGTCGAGGGGTTCCTCGAGGTGGCCCGTCGCGGGAGCGTCAGCCGCGCGGCAGAAGCGCTTTTCATCACCCAGCCCACGCTGACCGCACGCCTGCACGGGCTCGAACGAGAGCTCGGCACCTCGCTCTTCCTGCGCACCCCTCACGGCATGCGGCTCACCGACGCCGGTCGGGCCTGGATCCCGTTTGCCGAGCGCGCGCTGCGCGCCCTGGTCGACGGCCGCGACGCGCTGGAGCAGGTGATGACGGCCTCTGCCGGCCACCTGATGATCGCGGCGGCCCCGGCGGTCAGCACCTACGTCCTGCCCGAGCTCCTAGAGCGCTTCGTCGCCCGTCACCCGAGGGTGGAGGTTTCGGTTCGTACGGGGCACTCCGAAGACGTCGTCGACCTGGTGGTTCGTGACGAGGTCCAGCTGGGCCTGGGCCGGACCATCCGCCACCCCGACCTGGAGCTCCGCCCATTCCACACCGAGGAGCTCGTCCTCGTCTGCGCGCCGGACCATCCGTTCACCAAGCGCCGCAAGGTGCCCATGGCGGACGTCGCGGCCGAGAAGCTGATCATGTTCGACCGCACGTCGAGCTATTACGAGATCACCCAGGGGGCGTTTCTCTCGGCGGGCGTGAAGCTGCGCGGCCTGATGGAGCTCGACTCGATCGAGGCCGCCAAGAAGATGGTGGAGCGGGGCCTCGGAGTCGCGCTCCTCCCCGGTACAGCCGTCGCGCGCGAGGCGGCCGGCGGGACGCTTTCAGTCGTCGCGATGAGCGATGCGCCTCCCATGCACAACTCGATCGTGGTCTTCCGGCGCAGGGACGCCGGCGAACCCGAGGGTATCGTGGCGGCGTTTCTGGAACTTATAGAAACGCGCAGCTGACCGTTTTTCTACATCGGTTTTTCCGATATGAATCATCAAATCTATTAATTGGACTTATACATACGTACTTGATACCGTCGGCGGCATGGACAGACACGAAGCATCGCAGGACCTCCAGACCGAGCCCTCGGCACACGAGTGCGAGTGCCCTGAGCCCTGCAACTGCGACCACGAGAACGAGTAGACCTTCCCCGCGTCAGCGTTAGAAATCTAACTCGCACCCGAAGGAGGGCCTGATGGACCTGGTTGCCACGCCCCTGCTGCCGCAGGGATTCAAAGTCCCTGCGTCGCGCAACGAGGACCCGAGCCGGCGGCTGCGTCGCCTGCTGGCGACCAAGCCCTATGTGTTCGGCCCCGGCGTGTACGACCCGATGGGCGCAGAGCTGGTGATGTACCACGGATTCGACGCCGTCTACTTCAGCGGCTACTCCTTCGCCGTCGGCCACCTCGGAACCACGGATATGGACCTGTACTCGTCGGTCGAGATCGCCGATGGCGCCCGCCGGACGGTGAGCGCGCTGCGCAAGTTCCAGCTCACGATGGCGATGGGCGATCCCGACAAAGACGCGCCCCCAGTCCATCTCGAGATCCCCCCAGTGGTTGTGGACATGGACGCCGGCTACGGGAACCTGTTCAACGTTCAGCGCACGGTCGAGCTGTACGTGCGAGCCGGAGCAGCGGCTGCCCATCTCGAAGACCAGGTCATGCCCAAGCGGTGCGGCCACATCGCGGGCAAAGCGTTGATCTCGGCTGACGAGTTCATCGGCAAGCTCAGGATGATGCGCGCCGCGGCGGACGACCTCGGGCACCGGGACTTCGTCATCATCGCGCGCACCGACGGGGTGTCGGCCACAGAGGCGCCCGAGTCGAAGCGCGGCATCGAGCTGGCGATCGAGCGCGGGCTGCGCTACATGGACAGCGGGGTGCCCGACCTGCTGTGGTGCGAATTCCCCACCGCCGAGCGCGGACCAACAGAGAGGTTCTGCAGCGAGATCCGCAAGCGGTTTCCCGAAGCGCGATTCGCCTTCAACTACTCGTCGTCGTTCAAATGGTTCAACGAGAAGAATCCCATCACGTGGGCGGAGCTGAGCGAGCTGGGCATCGGCTTCATCTTCATCACCCTCGCCCTGCAGCACGCCGCTGGACACGGGATGTCATTGCTTCTGAACGACCTGAAGCAGGGCAAGGAGCGGGGCTACATGGCGCTGCAGCGCAAGGAGTGGGCCGACGGCGCCGACTTCCCGACGCGCAGTCACCACCTGTTCACCGGTGTGCCGTACCACCAGCACGTCGGCCAGGAGTACGGAGCGACGCGCCTCGGGGAAGACGTCGACGAGCACCTCGAGGTGTCGAAGGTCGTCTGAGCCTCAGCGTCGCGACCCCGTAACCTAAGCGCGCGCGATGCTGCTTCTTCCGTTTCGGTACGCGTGGTGGCTGATCTCGAGCCTTCGCCATGCTCGCGGAAGGCCACCCGAGTACGTGATGTTCGTGCTCGAGCAGGAGCCGCCGGCGCTGCCGGATCCGCCCCGTCCTTTCTGGCAGCGCTTCACCTCGCGGCCGCGCCTGAGCGTGAGGGAGCTGGGCGAGCGGTTCGATGCGATCGCCAATGATCCCCGGATCAAAGGCGTGATCCTGCATCTCCGTCCGGTGGGCATGCCGATGGCGACGCTCCAGGATCTCCGGGAGCTGGTCGGGAAGCTCCGACAGTCGGGGCGGCGCGTGGTGGCGTGGGCGCCCTTCTACACCACGGGGACGTACTACCTGGCGTGCGCGTGCGACGAGATCCTGCTCATGCCGACCGGGACCGTGCAGCCGCTCGGCTTCGCGAGCACCGGGATGTTTCTCCGCGACGGTCTCGCCAGGTTCGGCATCGAGGCCGACTTCATACAGGTCTCGCCGTACAAGTCCGCCGCGGACACGCTGACCAAGCCGAGGATGTCGCCCGAGCTGCGCGAGCAGGTGACCTGGCTCCTCGACTCGCAGCACAAGGAGTTCTTGAGCGCGATTGGAAAGGGCAGGGTGCTGGACGAGAAAGGCGCGCAGGCGTTGGTCGACGGCTCTCCTTACGCCGATGACACCGCTCTCGAGGCGCGGGTCGTCGACGCGGTGATTCCGGAGGAAAAGCTCGCGCAGCGCCTCGGCCCCAGCTCCGGAGACTCGGTCTCGATCGGGACCTGGGATCGAGCGCGGGCCAGGCTCCGGCTGCCTCGTCCGACCCTGGCGCGGGGCAAATATGTGGCCGTGCTGCGCATTGAAGGGACGATCATCGACGGGCGGTCGGGCAAGCTGCCGGTACGACCGCCAATCGAGATCCCCCTGGTGGGCGACGACCGCGCCGGCGATCTCACGGTGGTACAGGCGGCGCGGCAGGTGGCGGCCGACAAACGCGCAGCGGCGGTGGTCGTCTACGTCAACTCACGAGGCGGATCGGCCACTGCCTCTGAGGCGATGCGCCAGGCGCTGGACGTCATCGCCGCCCGCAAGCCGCTCGTGGTCGCGATGGGGCCCGTCGCGGGGTCTGGCGGCTACTGGGTCTCGACGCCAGGACGGTGGATCGTCGCCCGGCCGGGAGCCCTGACCGGATCGATCGGGGTGCTGACCGGGAAGATCGTGACCGGGGGGCTGTGGTCGAAGCTCATGTTCAACCGTGAGACGATCGCCTTCGGGAAGCATGCAACGATCGAGGGAGACGAAAGGCCCTTCACCGACGAGGAGCGCCAGATCATGAAGAGCCACATCGATCGCGTCTACACGCTCTTCCTCGAAGTGGTGGCCAGGTCACGCAACATGACTCCTGATGAGGTCCACCCCATCGCCGCGGGGCGGGTGTGGACCGGTCGGCAGGCTTTCGAGCGCAAGCTGATCGACGAGCTGGGCGGCGTGGACACCGCGATCCGCAAGGCGAGAAGCCTGGCCGGCCTCGGAGACAAAGCCCAGGTGCGCGAGGTGAGGCCGCCCAAACGCATGATCCCGCCGGAAGCGATCGCCGGGGCGGCGGGCTACCTCGGATACCTGCTGGAAGGAGTCTCGCTCCTCACACGAACCCCCGCCCTGGCGGTAATGGAATACCTTCCAGGAGAGCTGACCTGACCGGATCAGGAGTCGAGGGAGGGGAATCTCCACGGTTGGCGCTCGCGTACCAGCTCGTAGACGGTGGTCACGATGCTCTCGCGGTTCGGCTTGCTGAAGTAGTCGCCGTCCGGGCCGTACGCCGGCCGGTTGGGTGACGCGGCCAGCGTCCGGGGGGCCGCGTCGAGGTGCCACCAACCGTTCTGCTTCTCGAGAATCTGCTGCAGCATGAACGCCGACGCGCCGCCCGGGACGTCTTCATCGAGACAGACCAGCGCATGCGTCTTCTCGATCGACCGCACGATGGTGTGATTGATGTCAAACGGATTCAGCGTCTGCACGTCTATCACCTCGACCGACACGCCCAGCTCCTCCAACGTTCGCGCGGCCTCGAGCGCGATCCCACACAGCGCGCCATAGGTGACGACTGTTGCATCGGCGCCTTCCCTCAGCACCTCGGGCACGCCGAGTGCGACCGTGAACTCTCCGATGTTGTCCGGCACGCGCTCCTTGAGCCGGTAGCCGTTCAGCACCTCGATCACGACGCCGGGGTTGTCGCCGCGAAACAGCGTGTTGTAGAAGCCGGCGGCCTGCGTCATGTTGCGCGGCACCGCCACGTACATGCCCTGCAGCGCGTTCAGCAAGACCGACATCGGCGATCCCGAGTGCCAGATTCCGACCAGCCGGTGGCCCTTGGTCCGGATGATGACCGGCGCCTTCTGGCCCCCCACCGTCCGCCAGTGGAGCGTGGCGAGGTCGTCGGAGGCCGTCTCCAATGCGTAGAGGAAGTAGTCGAGGTACTGGATGTCGCAGATCGGCCGCAGCCCTCGCATGGCGGCGCCGATGGCCTGGCCGAGGATGGTCGCTTCGCGGATGCCGGTGTCGGTGAATCGCAGCGCGCCGTACTTCGCCTGCAGGCCTTCGAAGACCAGGTTCACGTCCCCCAGCCGTCCCACGTCCTCGCCGATCACGAACAGGCGGGGGTCGCGCGCGAAGTTGGCGTCGAAGTTGCGCAGCAGCACCTGCCGGCCGTCGACCATCGGCGACCTGTCCGAGAACGTGGCGGGCACGACCGGCACCTTCAACGGAGATTCGTCCGACCCGCTGTACAGGTGCGAGTTGTAACGCTCGTCGTTCTCGCGCCGGTACTCTTCGACGAACTTGGCAAGCTCTGTTCGCTGAGGCGACTCGATGCCGCGCAACCGATGAAGAGCGCGCGCCGCGCTTGAGAGAATGAGCGACCGAGTCACCTTGCCCGCCTCGTCGAGCGTGCTGGTGATCTCGGACACCTCGGGCATGTCGATCTGCTTGAGGATCGTGACCGCGCGGTCGCGCTCAGCCCGGACCGGCGCCTGGAAGGCCTCCCAGGCGAGGTCGCGCGCCGCCTCGACCGCTTCCTTGTCGGCCGCCTCCCAGCCTTCGAGCTGCGACTCGCTCGCGAACCCGGACTCGATGATCCAGTCGCGCATTCGTTTGACGCAGTCGAACTCGTTCTCGAAGCGCAGCCGCTCCTTCGTTTTGTATCGCTCGTGGCTTCCGCTCGTCGAGTGGCCCTGAGGCTGGGTCAGCTCCGTGATGTGGAAGAGGGCAGGCTTGTGCTCGCGCCTCACCTTCTCGATGCCGGTGGCGTAGGCGTCGACCAGGGCGGGATAGTCCCACCCGGGGACGACGTAGATGTCGACGCCGGGCCGGTCGTCAGGCGTCATGCCCTTCAGGACATCCGAGATCGATGCCTTGGTCGTCGCCGCGGTGATCGGGACGGAGATCCCATAGCCGTCATCCCAGACGGACATCGCGAGAGGCACTTGCAGGACGCCCATCGCGTTGATCGCCTCCCAGAACAGTCCCTCGCTTGTGGCCGAATCACCGATGGTTCCGAACGCGACCTCATCGCCGCTGACCGAGAAACCGTCTTCCACGGGCTGCAGCCCGGGGTTCTCGCGATAGAGCTTGGACGCGTACGCCAGCCCGAGGAGCCGAGGCATCCAGCCGGCCACGTTCGAGACGTCGGCGCTCGAGTTGAGCATCTCGACCTGCCTGGCGAAGGCGCCGCGGTCATCGAGAAATCGCGTAGCGAAATGGTTCCCCATCTGGCGCCCGCCGGACGCCGGGTCCGCTTCGAGGTTGGGGTTGCCGTAAAGCTGGGCGAAGAAGGCACGGACGTTCGACATTCGCGTGGCCCACATGAAGGTCTGGTCGCGGTAGTACCCGGCGCGCCAATCACCCGGCCGGAACGTCTTGGCCATCGCGAGCTGTGCGACCTCCTTGCCGTCGCCGAAGATCCCGAACGTGGCGTTGCCGCGCAGCACCTCGGCT
>Ga0209011_1000685_pt1 | contig 12423 bp, 10 predicted proteins | sample BlaSpr_A8_OM1_M3_FD_187986 | JGI IMG/M metagenome (GOLD analysis project Ga0209011, IMG submission 187986) | Forest soil microbial communities from Thunder Bay, Ontario, Canada - Black Spruce, Ontario site 2_A8_OM1_M3 (SPAdes) (version 2) | ecosystem: Environmental > Terrestrial > Soil > Boreal... | reverse complement strand
TGGCGCTGGCGGGCCCGACGGCCGGCCTGGTCCTCTGGGACCCGAAGACCGCAAAGCATTCGACAGTGCGCGGCCCGCAGTACTTGCCGGACGACCGCGTGCTGCGCATCGAACTCGATCAGATGGTCGACCCGCCCGCCCTGCACGTCGCGACTGCGGGCGGAGCGGCGTCGATCCGGAGGCTGCCGTGAAGAAGACGTTGCGCATCAGATGGAGCAAGGACACGCGCGGCACGCTGCGCGCGGCGTGGGTCATTCCGGCCGCATCGCGAGCGCGGCCGGTGCGCGCCATGCAGGGGACCAGGCGATGAAGAGGCTGCGGATGAGGGGTGGGAAGCTGTTGGGGGCGTGGGTGATCGAGGTGCCGGCTGTGGCGAAGGAGCGAGTGCGGAGGAAGGTGCGGCGGGCGAGGTAAGCTGCTTCTGGGGTTCGTGCTCGTGCTCGTGCTCGATCGTCGTCCTCGTTCTCGATCTCGTTCTGGTTTAGGTTTGAGTTTGGGCTTGGGGTTGGGTTGGGTTTCTGATTTTGTCAGAGGTCGACGGGCAAATCTTCGTCGGTGTCGTCGTTGGTCGCGGCATCGGTTGACTCGATGCAGAGGCGCTTCAGCTCGGGGCGGTCCTTCCAGCGGGACAACTCCGGCTCGTTGCAAGGGAGGCGGTTGATGCCCTCGCTGCGGGCCTTGTGCAGTTCGGCGATGGCGGACGCGTACTTGTTCTGTCTGGCGTCGATACGCGCCAGGTCGGCGTGAGCGAGGCCGCGCGTGCGCGCTTCGTCCTCGCGCCGGGCCGCCATGTGGAGGCACTTCTCCAGGGTGGCGCGCGCCTGGGACAATTTGTGGCTGCGCATGTAGAGGTACCCGAGCCGCAGCGCCGCCTGCGGGCGCGGCGGCGTGGCGGCCATCGCCTGCTTGAGGAGCGGCTCGGCGCGCGGGTCGCGGCCCGCGTCGAGATAGCGCGAGGCGGTCTCGATGAGCAGCTCGGGATCGCCCGGGTTCAGCCTGAGCGCCCTCTCCGAAAGCTCGATGGCCTCGTCGAATATCTTCAGCTTGGCCAGCTGGCGCGCCTTGCGGCCCATCGCCCAGGGGTTGTTGGGGGAGCGCTCCAGGTAGCGGTCGAACAGCTCGAGCGACTCGCGATCCTCACCTCGCTCCATGAGATCCTCGGCGAGATTGCCCAGCGCCTGGAGGAAGCCGGGCCGCTCCTCGACGGTTTTTTCCAACAGCGCCCTCCAGGCGACGGGCTCGTGCATGCGGCGGATTGCGTAGGCCTCTGCCAGGACGGCCAGCGGGACGAATCGATCCTGGCGGGCCCTCTCCGCCTCCTTGCGCGCCTCGGCAAACTTGCCGCGCGCAGCCAGCGTCACGGCCAGCCCGGCGCGGGCGAGGGCGAACTTCGGGTCGACCGCCAACGCGCCATTGCACTGCTGCTCGGCTTCCTCGAGGCGCTGGGCGGAGATTGTCATCTTTGCGTGCGAACCCAGCGGCTGACGCGCCAGCTGCGCCTCACAGCGCGTGGCCAGCTCGAGCGCTTTCACGTCCTTCGTGACGGGCGCGTCGGTCCCTTCGACGCCGAGCAGCGCCCGGCCCAGCTTCTGCGCGATGGCCGGCAACGCCGCGGCCGGGCCCTCGGCCTTGGCGGTGTCGACGATGCTGCCGTCGGCCACCCTGACGCGCGCCGCGTCGATGCTCCAGGAGCCCCCCTCGAGCCTCACTTCGCCGGTGATGAGGTCGGTCGCGCCCAGCGCGCGCGCCAGGTCGACCGCGTCGGCGCGCACTTTGGGATCGTCGAGCCGCAGGTCGCGCCGGCGCAGCACCGCGTCGAGCTGCTTCAAAGTGAGAAAATTGTCGCGGTTGGCCTGGACGACCACGTCCAGCATGCTTTCGGCCACCGCCATGCCGGCCCACGGCTTTGCCCCGCCTTTCACGGTGAAAGGCGCAACCAGGATGGTGGCGGGCCCGGCCGCCGCGTCCGCCGCGAGGAGAAACGCGAGCTGGATGATCATGGCGCGCGATGCTACCAGCGCCCGCCCGGCTGACGCGACTGGTTCCGGCACCTGAACAGACTGGACCCCGTCCCGCGCACAAGGGACAATGCGCCGCGATGGCAGGACCGGGGCGCAAGATCCTCGTCGTCGACGACGACCCGTGGATCGCAAAACTGCTCGAGTTCGTGGTCAGCGATGCGGGCCACGTCGCGGTCGTGTGCAAAGACGGCAACGACGCCATCGAGAGGTTCGCCGAGGTGATGCCCGATCTCGTGCTGCTCGACGTCGTGCTTCCGAAGCTGGACGGCCTCAAGGTCTGCGAGCACATCAAGAAGTCGCCCATCGGCCGCCTCACGCCGGTGCTCGTCTTCAGCGGCATTTATCGCGACTCGAATGAGGCGTTGAAGTTCGGCGCCGACGCGTTCATCGCCAAGCCGTTCACGCCGCAGCAGATCGGGCAGCAGATCAAGCAGATGCTGCCCATCCTCCCCGAGACGCCGCAGGCCGATCTGGCTGCGCCGCCGCTCGAGCCGGCACCGAACGAGACCTTGCTCGCCTCCGAGCCGCTGCCCAAAGCGCTGGGGCGGCTCTACAAATCGCAGGCGACCGGCGTGCTCACGCTGCGCTCGCGCGTCGGCATCAAGTATCTCTTCCTCGAGAAAGGACACGTGGTGCAGGTGCGATCGCCGGCGACGGCGTCGGGCGTGACCACCGCTCTCTTCGCGCGGGGGCGCGTGACGGCGGCGCAGCTCGAGGAGACGGAGAAGAAGGCGCGCAAGAGCGACGGCAAGAAGAACCTCTCGCAGCTCCTCGTCGAAACCAACCTGGTCAGCGCCGACGAGCTGCACAAGCTGGTGCTCTCGCAGATGCTCTGGGAGATCTTCGAGGTGTTCCGCTGGCGCGAGGGCTGCCACGCGTTCAGCGAGGGCCCGCCGCTGCCCGCCAGCGCCGGGCACTTCAAGCTCGACGTGGTCACGCCCAACCTCATCCAGTGGGGCGTGCGCAAGATGGACGCAAGGATCGAGGACCTCGACGCGCTGGTCCCGTCGCGCATGACCTTCCTGGCGCGCGTGCCCGAGGCGGCCGAGGCGCTCAAGGCGCTGCAATTGACCGAGCGCGAGCGCGGCATCGTGCAGCTCATCGATGGCACCAAGACGCTGCAGGAGATCGTCAGCATCGCCGAACTGGGGGGCACCGACGCGAACCCCACGCTCTACACGCTCTTGTGCACGGGCGTGGTGGTGCCTTCCACGCCCCTGGCGACCGCACCCAAGTTCCACGCGCCCGACCAGCAGAAGGGCGCCTCGACGGCGCGGGTGCTGCCGGGGCCTTTCGCGCTGGCGGTGATGGAGCTGTGGCGCAACCGCGAGACGGGCGTGTTGCGCTGCGTGGGTCCGCTCGACAACCGCACCGTCTACATCTCGCGCGGCGTGCCGGTGTTCGCGCGCAGCGCGCGCAACTCCGACCGGCTCGACCAGATGCTGGTGCGGCAAGGCGTGATCACGCCGGAGCATTCGCGCAAGGCGCTCGAGCTGCAGGGCAAGACGCCTTTGAAGCGCGTGGGGCAGATCTTCCTGGAGATGGGCGCCATCACGCTCGAGACGTTGCACTCGACCGTCAAGACGCAGGTCCAGAACCTGGTCCTGTCGCTGTTTACCTGGGCCGACGGCAAATACCTGTTCGAGCCGGGCCCGCTTCCCACCCACGAGGCCATCACTCTCGATTGGGACACTCCCGGCGCGGTATTGCAGGGATTGCGCGGATTGCCATTGAGCTATATCCGCCCGCTGGTCCCGCCCAGCGACGCCGTCATCGAACGATCGCCCGAAACGGGGATCCTGGCCCAATTGCAGCTCAACAGCGCGGAGCAGAAACTGCTCGCGCTGCTCCTCGGGCGGCACCCGATGGAGCAATTGCTCGCGCTCGATTTCATCGCCAACGAATCGCTCCTGCGCGGGCTGGTGACCTTCGCGGCGCTGGGCCTCATCACCGTGCATCCTGGCGCGTCGCGCGAGGACATCGCGGTCGAGGCCGACGATGACGACGGCGAGCACCTCGATCCGCTCGACCACCGCCCTCCCGCTTACGCGAAGCAGTTCGCGGCGGCCCCCGAGTATGTGCCGCCGAAGGTGCGGCCGCCGACCAACGCCTGGCCCGACCCGGTGCCCCGCGCTCCCCCGCCGCGCGAGAGCGAGCCGGGCGAGGGATGGACGGCCCAGCCCTCGCAGCCGCGCAAGTTCGTGCCCGGCCCGGCGCTGGCGGCGTTCGAGGCCGCGAGCTCGCCGCCGCCGGCCGATGCGGTTCCGCGCGCGCTCTACGATTCTCTGATGAGGGAAAAGCAGGAGCTGCAGCAGAGGCTCTTCTCCCTGCTCGATGAGCGCAACAAGTCCGACGCGGTGCCGCGCGAGCTTTACGATCATGCGCAGGCCGAGAAGAGCCAGCTGCAGGAAAGGATGATGCTCCTGCTCGACGAGCTGCTGCGCCTGCGGCAGTCGGCCCAACCCGAGGAGAAGGAAGAGCGCGGGCCCAACGTGCGGCCCTTCCCCGGAACGCGCAAGAAAGAATGATCCTCATCCTGCTGGCGCTGCTCGCTTCGGGAGGCGTGGCGCGCGTGCGCGCGCAAGGCGAGCTCCGCTGGGCGGGCGATCTGCAGGGCGGCGAGCCGTACGTCTTTCGCGACCCGCGCCATCCGTCGAAGCTGGTCGGTTTCGAGGTGGAGCTGGCGCGGGCCCTGGTGCGCGAGCTGGGTGTCCGCGAGCGATTCGTGCAGAACGACTGGTCCAGCCTGGTCCCCTCGCTGGAGCGCGGCGATTTCGACGCCATCATCAACGGGCTCGAAGATACCCCCGCCCTGCGCGGGCGCATATTGCTCTCGAAGCCTTATTTCACCTTCGCCGAACAGCTGGTGGTGCGGCGCGGATCGCCGCGGCGCACGCTCGCCCAGCTCGAGGGACGGCGGGTCGGAACACTCGCCTCGTCCCTGGCCCACTCGATCCTGCGCGCGCACCCGCGGATAGAGATCATCCTCTACGGCGGGCAGGAGGAGCCCTATCGCGATCTCCAGCTCGGCCGCACCGACGCGGTGCTGCTCGATTCGGTCATTGCAGTCCGATATGGATTGACCAAGCCCGATCTGGAGCTGGCCGACCCCGACGTGGCCCGCGGGGCATACGTCATCGGGTTGCGCAAGGGAGACGGCGATCTGCTCGACGCCGTCGATGCCGCCCTCTCGAAGCTCGACGCCATCGGGGAATTGAAGGCGATCTATGCGCGCTGGCATCTGCCCGCGCCGGTCGTGCTCGCACCCGCGGCCGACGAGCCGCCGCCCGCCCGGTTCGATCTCGCCCAGGTGGCGCTTTTTCTGCGCGGCGCGTGTGTCACGCTGGTCGTTTCCTTCCTGGCGATGGCACTGGCCGTGCCCCTGGGGCTCGCCCTGGCGCTGGCGCGCCTCTACGGCGGGCCGGTCGCGCGCTTCGGCGCCCACGCCTACGTCGAGCTGTGGCGCGGGACGCCGGTGTTGTTGCAGCTCTATATCCTTTACTATGGACTGGCCCCGCTGATTCATCTTCCGGCATTGTCGGCCGCGATCCTTGGCCTGGGATTGAACTATGGCGCCTATGAGGCCGAGGTGCACCGCGCGGCGCTGCTGGCGATCCCGCCCGGCCAGGGCGAGGCGGCGGCCGCGCTCGGCCTCTCGCGCTGGCAGGCGCTGCGGCTCGTGCTCCTGCCGCAGGCGCTGCGCACCGCCTTGCCGGCCATGACCAACGATCTCATCTCGCTGCTCAAGGATAGTTCGCTGGTATCGGTCATTACAGTGGTCGAATTGACCAAGCAAATGACCATCACCGCCGTGGACGTCCGCTCGTGGGCCCTGCCGGGCGCGCTGTGCGCGGGATTGTATTTCGCCATCAGCTATCCGCTGGCGCGGCTCGCCGCCCGGCTGGAAGAACGCCTGGGCGGTCCGGCGGAGCTGGCGGCGGCATGATCCTCTCCGTCAAAGGGCTGGAGAAATCGTTCGGCGCGCGGCGCGTGCTGCGCGGAATCGACGCCGAGGTGAGCGCGGGCGAGACCATCGCGCTGGTCGGGCCGTCGGGCGGCGGGAAGAGCACCTTCTTGCGCTGCCTCAACGGGCTGGACTCGTTCGACGCGGGCGCGGTGCAGATCGCCGGGCTTTCGCTCGCGCCCCGCGCCGCTCCCGACGCTCCAGCGCTCCGGCCGCTGCGCGCGCGCGTGGGAATGGTGTTCCAGGGGTTCTTCCTTTTCCCCAACCTGACCGCGCTGGAAAACATCTGCCTCGCGCCGCTGCACGTGCGCCAGGAACCCCTCGACGTCGTCGAGAAGCGCGCGCGGTCGCTGCTCGAGCGCGTGGGGCTGGCCGACCGCGCCGGGTCGCGCCCCGCCATGCTCTCCGGCGGCCAGCAGCAGCGCGTGGCCATCGCGCGCGCGCTCGCCATGCAGCCCGAGGTGCTGCTCCTCGACGAGCCGACCAGCGCTCTCGATCCGGAGATGCGCGGCGAGGTGCTGGCCGTCCTGCGCGATCTGGCGGGCACCTGCACCATGCTGGTCGTCACGCACGAGATGGGGTTCGCGCGCAACGTCGCCTCGCGCATCTGGGTGTTCGACGAGGGCAAGCTGGTCGAGGACGGCCCGCCGGCGCAGGTCTGCGATCACCCGCGCAGCGAGCGCGCCCGCGCCTTCTTTCACGCGCAACCATGAGCTAAGGTGCGCGGCCATGATCCGACCTCTGCTCGTCCTTGTCGTCCTTCTCGCCGCCTGCAAGTCGCAGGCGCCTCAGACGACCCTGCGCCTCAGCATGATCCCCACCACCGATCCCTCCAAGGCGATCCGCGAGATGCAGCCGCTGCTGGATTACCTGTCGCGTCGCACCGGGACGAAAGTGGAGATGACCGTCCCCACCAACTACGCGGCGGTGGTCGAGGCGCTGGTGAACGACCAGGTGGAGGTGGCGCACCTGGGCGGCTTCACCTACGTCCAGGCCTCGCAGCGCGCCGGCGTGAAACCGCTGGTGCAGCGCGAGCGCGACCGCAACTTCCACAGCCTCTTCGTGACCAAGCCCGCATCGCCCATCAAGTCGCTGGCGGACCTCGAGGGCCGCACCTTCGCCTTCGGCGACGTCAACTCGACGTCGGGCCACCTGATGCCCGAATTCTTCATGCGCGAAGCGAAGGTGAATCCCGCGGTGATTTCCAAGGCGATCTACACCGGCGGCCACGACGCGACGCTTCTCGCCGTCGCCAACGGCAAGGTCGATGCGGGCGCGCTGGACGAGGCGGTCTTCCAGCGGCTCACCAGCAGCGGCAAGGTCGACCCCGCATCGGTGCGCGTCTTCTACACCACCCCGCCGTTCTACGATTACGTCTGGGTGGCGCGTAAGGGCCTCGACCCATCCCTGGCCAAATCGGTGGCCGACTCCTTCCTGGCGCTGGACGCGGGCGATCCGGCCCAAAAGCAGATCCTCGACGCCTTGGCGGCATCGAAGTACGTCACGGTGGAAGACCAGAGCTACGACAAGCTGCGAGCCGCGGCGCGAGCGGCGGGTCTGTTGAAGTGATCTATGAGGCGCGTCAGGTCGGGCACGTCTATCCAAGCCGGACCGGCGCCGTGCAGTCGTTGCAGGGCATCGCCTTGCGCATCGAGAAGGGAGAGCGGGTCGCGCTCTTGGGTCCCTCCGGCGCCGGCAAGTCGACGCTTTTGCGCCTGCTGAATGGGACCCTGCGGCCCGGCAGCGGCGAGCTGCGCTTCGAGGGCCGTGATCTCTCCGCGCTCTCCCGGCGCGAGCTGCGCCAGGTCCGGCGGCGGATCGGGACGGTGTTCCAGCTCCCGTCGCTGGTGCCGTCGCTCTCCGCATTGCAGAACGCGCTCTGCGGCCGGCTGGGGAGCTGGACGCTGGGCCGCTCGCTGCGCGCGCTGCTCTCGCCCACCGACGAGGACAAGGGCCTCGCCCGGGCCGCGCTGCAGACGGTGGGCCTCTCGGACAAGGCCGCGGCGCGCGCCGACGAGCTCTCCGGCGGGCAGCAGCAGCGCGTGGCGATCGCGCGCGTGCTGGTGCAGGATCCCGAGGTGCTGCTGGCCGACGAGCCGTTCGCTTCGCTCGACCCGGCCCTGCGCGCGCAGCTGGCGGAGCTGCTCTTCGAAGTCGCCAAGGGCCGCACGCTGGTGGCCGCGCTGCACGACGTGGAGATGGCGATGGCCCATTTTCCCCGGGTGATCGGGTTGCACGCCGGCCGGATTGCCTTCGACGTGCGGACCGAGCAGGTCCGTCCGGCGATGATCGACGGGCTTTATTCGCCCAGGGAGGCCGGGTGAAGCGCGCGGCGATCGCCGGCGCGGTCGGCGCTGGTCTCGCGCTCTGCTGGTGGGGAGCGGGCCTGCACGCCGCCCTCGACCTGCGCGCGCTGGCCAGCTTCGCCCACGGGCTCCTGCCGCCCGACCTTTCGCCGGCGTTCCTGCGCGTGGTCGGCGTGGCGACGGTCCGCACGCTGGGCATCGCGGTCTCCGGCACGGTGCTGGCCATCGCCCTCGGACTGCCGCTGGGATTGCTGGCCACGCCGGCGCTGTGGCGGCGCGGGCCGTTGGCCGCGGGCGAGCGGCGCGGGCCGTCAGCCGCGCTGAGCTGGGCTGCCGCCTCGCTGGCCCGGTTCCTGCGCGCCGTGCCCGATCTGGTCTGGGCGCTCTTGTTCGTGGTGGGCTTCGGGCTGGGACCGTTGCCGGGCACGCTGGCGCTCGGGATCAACACCGCCGGCATGCTGGCGCGGGTCTATGCCGATCTCTTCGAGGCCGTTCCGCCGGGGCCAGTGCTGGCGCTGCACGCGACGGGGGCTTCACGCCTGCAGGCGTTCGCCGCGGCGATCTGGCCGCAGGCCGCGCCTTCGCTGGTGGCGTACACGCTTTATGCGTTCGAGTGCAACGTGCGGGCCGCGGCGGTGCTGGGTTTCGTCGGCGCGGGCGGCATCGGACAGGAGATCAACCTGTCCATGCGCCTGTTCGAGTACGGGCAAGTGACCACGCTTCTGGCCGCGTGCATCGCGCTGGTGCTGATCACCGACGCGGCCAGCCGCCGTGTGCGGGGGCGGTTCCAGCGCAATGCGGTGCACGGGAGCGGCGTGCTGCGCGCGCCGGTGGAGATCCGCGCGCGGGCGCGGACGCTGCCGGCCTTGCTGTGGATGGCCCTGCTGGCGGTCGCGTTCCAGCAGGCGGGTTTTCTCGACGCGTCCGCGCCCGCGCACCTGGGCCGGTTCGCCGCGCGGCTCTTTCCGCCCGATCTCTCGCCGGACTTTCTGGCGGGTGTGATCGAGCCGCTCTGGCAGACGATAGCCATCTCCATCATCGGCACGGCCATTGGCATCGCGCTGGGGGCCGTTCTGGCGGTCCCCGCCACCGCCACGCTGGTGCTCGACGATCGCGATCCCGCCGCCGTTCCCGCCCGCGCCCTGCGGACGGCGGCCTACGCGGCCGCGCGCTTCCTGCTGGCGCTGTTGCGCTCGATCCCCGAGCTGGTCTGGGTGCTGCTCTGCATCGTCGCCTTCGGCATCGGCGCGTTCGCCGGCGCGGCGGCGCTGGGGCTCCACACGGCCGGCGTGCTGGGCAAGCTGTACGCCGAGACGCTGGAGGAGGTCCCCGTGGCGCCCGTCGAGGAGCTGCGCGCCGCCGGCGCCACGGCGCTGCAGCGGCTCGCCTGGGCGATGTGGCCGCAGGCGCGCGAGACGCTGGCCAGCTACACGCTCCTGCGCTGGGAGACCAACCTGCGCCTCTCCACCGTGGTGGGAATGGTGGGCGGAGGCGGTCTGGGTCTCGCCCTCTACAACGACGTGCAGCTCGGGTGGTACCCGCAGGCCGCCACGCTGGTGCTGGTCATCTACTTGCTGGTGGTGGCGACCGACTTCCTCGCCGGCCGCCTGCGCGCCCCCCCGGCCGCAGGCGCCGCGCCGGCGAGCGCGCTCGACCTGGTGACCGCCGGTTAGCGCTGCGGCCCGAAGCGGATCTTCCACACCATCCAGAGCGCTTCGGCGACGATGCGGCGGTTCATCTTGCTCTGGCCGACGCGCCGGTCGACGAAGGTGATGGGGATCTCGACCACGCGGAACCCGCGTTTCACCGCGCGGTAGGTGAGCTCGATCTGGAAGGCGTAGCCGCTCGAGCGCACCGAGGGGAGGTCGATGCGCTCCAGCACCTCGCGCCGGAAGCATTTGAACCCGCCCGTCAGGTCGCGCACGCCCAGACCGAGAATCGTGCGCGCGTAGAAGCTGCCGCCCCGGCTGAGCGCGCGGCGGCCGACGCCCCAGTTGACCGTGCCGCCGCCCTCGACGTAGCGGCTGCCCAAAACCAGGTCGGCCTCGCGCGAGGCGGCCAGAAGCGCGGGGAGGCGAGCGGGGTCGTGGGAGAAATCGGCGTCCATCTCGAGGATGCGGCCGTACCCGTCGGCCAGGGCGCGACCGAAACCCGCCAGGTAGGCGCGGCCCAGTCCCTCCTTGCGCGCGCGGTGAAGCACGCGGACCCGCCTTTCCCGGGCGGCGAGCTGGTCGGCGAGCGCGCCGGTGCCGTCGGGCGAGCTGTCGTCGACCACCAGCACGTCCAGCTCGGGCGCGGCGGCGAGAATGGACGGGACGATCTGCGGGAGGTTGTCGCGCTCGTTGTACGTGGGGAGCACGACGCAAGCGCGGCCGATCACGCGGGCGCCTCCAGAAGCGAGAGCACCTCCTCGGCGGCGCGCCGCGCGGCCGAACCAGATCCCGGGGGAGCCAGCTGCGCCCGGATCGCCGCCAGGCCCTGCACCTGCATGGTTCGCTCAGGTCCGCCCGCCAGCAGCGGCGCGACGGCGCGGGCGATACGCTCGGGGGTGCACGCGGACTGGAGCAGCTCCGGCACGATGGCGCGTCCCGCCAGCAGATTGACGAGCGAAACGAAGGGCACCCGCACCAGCAGCCGACCGATGAGCCAGCTCAGCCACGACATCCTGTAGACCACGACCATGGGAGTGCCGGCGAGGGCGGCCTCCAGCGTGGCGGTGCCGCTGGCGACCACCGCCGCATCGGCGGCGGCGAGGACCTCGGGAGCGCGGCCGTCCACGATGGTGACGTCGGGAGCGAATCCGAGCAGCGCCCGGTCGATGGTCGGCGCCAAAGGGCAGACCAGCTGCAGCCCCGGCCGCTCGGCGCGAAGCGCCCGGCCGGCCTGGAGGAGCGGCTCCCAGAGCCGGCGGATCTCCTGGCGGCGGGAGCCGGGGAGGAGCGCGAGGACGGGCTGGTCGGGCTCGAGGCCCAGCGCCGGGCGGCAGGCGGCGATGTCGGACCCCTTTGATATGATCGCACCTGGGTGGGGCGCGGGAGCCCCTGTTAGTACCGGGTTGTTGCGGAACGCGTCCGCGAGCGGGTTGCCCACGTACGTCGCGCGCACCCCGCGCTCCTGGTAGAACCTCGCCTCGAACGGCAGGATGACGAGCATGCGTGCCACGTCGCGCGCGATCTGCCGCACGCGATACGAGCGCCACGCCCACACGCTGGGCCCGATGAAGCAGGCGACCGGCACACGCAGCCGCCGCATCTGCCGCGCCAGGCGCAGGTTGAAGTCGGGGCTGTCGATCAGCAGCGCGGCCCGCGGCCGCCGCTCCGCCGCCGCCTCGCGAAGCGCGTCCATCGCCTCGAGAAGGCGCGGCAGCGCGGGAACCACTTCCACGAATCCCATCACGCCCAGGTCCTCGGCGCGCACCAGGGCCTCGAAGCCCTGGGCTCGCATGAGCGGCCCGCCCGCGCCGAACGCGCGCAGCCCGGGCCGGAGCGCGCGCAGCTCGCGCAGGACGGCCGCGCCGTGCAGGTCGGCCGACGCTTCGACGGCGCTCACCAGCAGCCCCGGCGATCCGCGGATCGGCTCGGGTGACCCGGCGGCCGGGAGCGCGCGGTTCATCCAGCTGGCTCGAAGGAAAGCTGCGGGCCTTCCTTGAGCAGGTCTGCCTTGACCAGCCCGATCAGCTCCATCACGTCGGCCGGTGCCTGGCCCCGCGAGCGCACGATGATGCGCACGTCCTTCGGGTCGAGCCACGGGTACATCTGTTTCATCTTCCCGTCGAGGACGAAGCTGGCATAGGCGTTCAACTTCTCCTGCAGGAGATGGACCGCGCGCGGCAGCAACCACTCCCCGCGTTCGATGTCGATGTAGAGGCGGAATTCGCGCTCGCCGCGCTCCTTGCGGATCTCGTCGATCTGGTCGATCACGGTCAGCACCCTAGACCCCCTCCACCGCGATGCCCGCGCGATCGGCGGACGTCTCCAGTTCGCCCAGGTCGAGCACCAGCGTGTGGCCGGCTTCGACGGCCAGCGCGGCGCAACCCGCTTCGACCATCGCCGCGATGGTCAGCGGCCCCACCGCCGGCACGTCGAAGCGCTCGTCTTGCTGCGGCTTGCGCGCCTTGACCACCACTGCGCCG
>Ga0209011_1000684_pt1 | contig 12438 bp, 8 predicted proteins | sample BlaSpr_A8_OM1_M3_FD_187986 | JGI IMG/M metagenome (GOLD analysis project Ga0209011, IMG submission 187986) | Forest soil microbial communities from Thunder Bay, Ontario, Canada - Black Spruce, Ontario site 2_A8_OM1_M3 (SPAdes) (version 2) | ecosystem: Environmental > Terrestrial > Soil > Boreal... | reverse complement strand
GCCCAACGCGCAGGGATCGGCGATGCAGCTGGTCGGGTTCTCCGACCTGGCCACGCTGGTGGGCGCGTCGATGCCGCTGTCGGCCGTGCAGCGGATCAACCGCCGCTTCGGGGCCGACGCCGACACGTACTCGAGCGTGCTCTTGCGCGCGCAGAGTTCCGAGGACGTGCCCGACGTGGCCGCCGGGGTGAAAAAGATGGGCCTCGAGATCGACGAGACCGAGCGCAACCGCGCCCTGCAGATCGGCGCCGCCGTCGAGCTGATGACGCTGGCGCTGTCCCTGTTGGCCGCGCTCATCACCGGCCTCGCGGCGGTGAACACCATGCAGGCCTTCTATGCCAGCGTGCGCGAGCGCACGCGCGAGATCGGCATCCTGCGCGCCGTGGGAGCGACGCGCGGCGACGTGGCGGCGGTGGTGCTGGCCGAAGCGGCGGCCACGGGGCTGACTGGCGGAGTGGTCGGGGTGCTGCTCGCGCGCGGAGCCGCGGCGCTGCTCGATCGGGTGGCGCGCACCGCCCTGCCCGACTTTCCTTTCAAGCCTCCCAGCTTCTTCCACTTCGAAGCGACCCACGTCGTGCTGGGAATCGCCGTCGCGCTGGCGGCGGCGCTGGTCGGCGCCTTCTTCCCGGCGCGCGCCGCGGCCCGCCTCGACCCCGCCAAAGCCTTGACGGAGAGCTGAGAGCGGCGCCCTTCGTGCTAATCTGCGCGTCCCAGAGTGGCGGAGCGCATCACACCGTTCGGGAAGTATTTCCTGCTCGAGCGCATCAACGTCGGCGGCATGGCCGAGGTCTACAAGGCCAAGACCGTCGGCGTGGGGGGCGTCGAGAAGATCGTCGCCATCAAGCGCATCCTCCCCTCCGTCGCCGAGGACGACGAGTTCATCAAGATGTTCGTCGACGAGGCGAAGATCACCTCGCAGCTCTCCCACGCCAACCTCGCCCAGAGCTTCGACCTGGGGAAGATCGACGACACGTATTACATCGCCATGGAGTACGTCCCCGGCAAGGACCTGCGCGCCGTCTTCGAGCGCATGAAGCGCCGCGGCGAGCGCATGCCGCTGCCGCTCTGCGCTTACACCGTGGCGCGCCTCTGCGAGGGCCTCGACTACGCCCACCGCAAGTGCGACTCCGACGGCCGCGAAATGAACATCGTCCACCGCGACGTCTCGCCGCAGAACATCGTTCTCGGCTTCGAGGGCGAGGTGAAGCTGATCGACTTCGGCATTGCCAAGACCGCCAACAAGATCACCAGGACGCAGGCGGGCATGCTCAAGGGCAAGTTCGGGTACATGAGCCCCGAGCAGGTGCGCGGCTTGCCGCTGGACCGGCGCAGCGACATCTTCGCCGCGGGCGTCGTGCTCTACGAGCTGTGCACGGGGGAGCGTCTCTTCACGGGCAGCTCCGACTTTTCCGTGCTGGAGAAGGTGCAGCAGGCCAGGGTCACGCCGCCCTCGCAGATCGAGCCCCGCATCTCGCACGAGTTCGAGCGCGTCATGCTCAAGGCGCTGGCGCGCGAGCCCGAGAATCGCTACCAGTTGGCCGGCGACCTGGCCGGCGACCTGACGCGCTTCCTGCTCGAGGCGCAGCCGCCCAACGTCACGCGCGACGACGTGTCGGCGTTCATGAAGGCGACGTTTCCCGACGAGGTCATCCGCGAGGCGGACGACACCCAGCCGCGCCGCCGCCCGCCGCCGCATTCGCCCACCGCGGGCATCGGCCACCGCGTCGTGGGAGAGGACGACCCCGAGCGCACCGTCATCGGGATCTCACCCACCGAGCCGCGGGCCGAGATCATCGTGCGGTCGAAGATGGTCCCCAAGCTCGAGAAGACCGCTCTGCGGCCCGCGCCTGAGGAGATCACCAACTCGACGCTGGCGCGTCGGGCGCGCTGGATGCGGCGCATCCAGTACGGAATCATCCTGGTGGCGCTGAGCATCTCGGCCTGGGCGATGCTCTCGACACCGAGGGTAGGCGCGCAGAAACCCGCCGGCGCGGCCGCCGCCCGGAAGACGGATTCCGCCGTCGCGTTCGACCGCGGAGAGCAGAAGTCGCTCGCCCCCACGCTGGACCCGGTGGCCAGCGAAATCACCGTGCTCTCCGCGCCCCCCGGCGCGCAGGTATGGGTCGACGGCATGAACAAGGGAGTGACGCCTGCCTTGCTGCGTTCGATCGATCCCGCGGCGCGCCACGCGATCACGGTGGAGAAGGAGTGCTACCGCGCGTGGCAGGTGTCCCTCCCCGCTCGCCCTGGCCGGCGCGAGCTGGCCGCCACGCTGCAGCCCGCCTCCGGCGCATGCCCCGGCCGCCGCCTGGAAAAGAGCGGCATGGCCGAGCTCCCCGAGGAAGCCAAAGGGGGCGCGACGCTCGGGTTCTTGAGCCTCGGCTCGCGGCCGCCGGCCGGCGTGCTCATCGACGGCGTCGACATCGGGCAGACCACGCCCCTGCTCGCCTGGCCCATCAAGAGCGGCCCCCACCGCGTCCGTCTTCTGGTGTCGGGCCGCAGCAAGGACCTCTCGGTCGATATCCGCGTCGGGGAGACGTACATCGAGACCGTGGATCTGACGTCCGCTGCACAGAAGCGCGGCAGGCGTTAAAAAGCAGGCCCCAGATCTCAGGCCTCGGGCCTCAGGTCCAGCGAAGGAAGGTTTGATGGCTCGGCGGTCGAGATCGTTGGCGCAGGATCCCCTGGCATCCTTTCCTCCCTGGGCGCGAATGCTGGCGGAGCGCTACTACACCAAGACCATCTCCACCTTCATCCTGCACGGCGCGGTGCGAGATCTGCAGCCGGCCGGGGAGGACGACGGCTCCGCCGGCGGCCGGGCGGAGCCCGCAGGGCGGAGCATTGGAGACGGGAAAGGCGGCAAGCGCTTCGTGCCCCTGCGCAACTTCCTCTCCGACGAGCTGTTCGGGACGCGCGACCTGATCGTCTTCTACGACCGCTCGAGCGGCATCCGCCTCGCCACCCCGGAGATGCAGAAGGACTTCATGGCCGCGGTGGCGGGCTACGACACGCTCTTCGGCACCGAGTACGCCAAAGCGCTGCCCAAGGATCCCGCGCGCGCCTTCCCGCTCCTGGAATCGTACGCGCGCGTGCGCATTGCCGACGGCAAGAGCCTGGCCGTGATCATCGACTTCGCCGAGACGGTCGCGCCCGCCGGCGACCTGGGCTACATGCCGGGCGAGGACCGCTACTCGCTGGTGACGCTGGTCAAATGGGCGCAGGACCCGCAGTTCCTCACCGCGGACTTCTCGGTGTGCCTCATCGCCGAGAACCTCGCCGAGCTGAACCCGCGCATCGGCCGCAACCCCTACGCCGCCAACATCGAGCTGCCGCTCCCCAGCGAGAAAGAGCGCTACGAGTACGTCGAGTGGAAGATCGCCGGCTCGAGCAAGAAGCGCAGCGAGATCTCCGAGGTCAACGCCGAGGCGCTGGCGCAGATGACCGCGGGCATGTCGCGCGTGGCGCTGGACCGCGTGCTGACCGAGGCCATCGCGGGGCCCAAGCTCTCCGTCGAGAAGCTGAAGGAGAAGAAGAAGGAGATCATCCAGGCCGAGTGCCACGGGCTGCTCGAGTTCATCGAGCCGACGCACTCCATCGACATGGTGGCGGGCCACGGCAAGGCGAAGCTCCTCCTCAAGCAGGCCGCCAAGGCCATCACCACGGGAAAGCGCGACGTGGTGCCGATGGGCTTTCTCATCGCGGGGCCGATCGGGACCGGCAAGACGTTCCTCGCCACCTGCTTCGCAGGCGAAATTGGCATCCCCTGCGTGAAGTTCCTCAACTTCCGCTCCCAATGGCAGGGCGTGACCGAAGGCAACCTGGAAAAGATTTTCAACCTGCTCAAGGCGATGTGGCCGGTGGCGGTCATCATCGACGAGGCCGACGCGTTCCTCGGCAACCGCAACGCGCAGGGCGACTCGGGCACCAGCGCGCGCGTGTTCAGCCAGATCGCCTCGTTCATGGGCGACACCGGATACCGGGGGAAGATCGTCTGGTTCCTCCTCACCTGCCGGCCGGATCTGTTGCCGGTGGACCTCAAGAGGCAGGGGCGCGCCGAGGAGCACCTGGCGCTCTTCTATCCCGAGTCGGTCGACGAGCGCATCGAGCTGATCAAGACGATGGCGCGCAAGGCGAAGGTCAACTTCGACGGGGACATCAACGCGCTCTTGCCGCCCGACATGCCGTCCATGTCGGGGGCGGACATCGAGTCGGCGCTGGTGCGCGCCAAGCTTCGCGCCGTGAACGACAAGCGCGAGAAGGTGACCGCCACCGACCTGCGTGAGACGTTCGCGGACTTCGTGCCGCCCAGCTATCCGCTCGAGGTGGAGCTGCAGACGCTGGTCGCGATCAACGAGTGCACCTCGCGCGAATTGCTCCCGGAATCGTTCCGGAAGAAGCCGCGCGAAGAGATCACGCGACGGATTCGCGAATTGAAGGTTCTACTCTCGGAGCAGTGATGAAAGAGGGCGATTCCTGAAGCGCGCAGGGTAGAGATCCGGGGATCTCAGCTCTCGCGCACGGCGATGGTCTGGCCCACTTGCAGCGCGCGGGCGCGGCGGCCGTTGAGGCCGTTCAAGCGCTTGAGCTTGTCGACCGTGGTGCTGAACTTGGCGGCGATGGTCCAGAGCGAATCGCCCGGCCTCACCGTGTAGAGCGCGCCGCCCGCTTTGACGGGCTTGGGCGCGGGAGCGGCCTGCGCAACTGCTACCACCGCGCGTCCCTGCACGCGCTGCGCCCGGCCGTGGCGGTCCTCGAGCTGCGACCCGGCCAACAGGCCGCGCGAAGCGCCCGCCATGGGGATGACCAGCAGCTTGCCCGGCTTGATCTGCCTGTAGTTCCTCATGCCGTTGGTGCGCAGGATGGCCGCCTCGGTCACGCCGTAGGCGCGCGCGATCTTCCCGATGGGCTCGCCCTTCTCGACGCGGTGCTCGGTGAAGCTGAGGCGGTCGTTCGGGCCCAGCTTCTCGTACGCGGCGAGGAAGGATTCGCGCGAACCCTTGGGGAGGCGGATCTTCCACCCGCCCGGCGGTGTGCAGAACCGGCGCAGCTCGGGGTTGAGATCGTGGAACTGCTCGAAGGTGATGCCCGCCGTCTTCGCCAGCACGTGCAGGTCGGTCGCGTCCGGCACGAACAACTCGTCCATCTCGGACGGCTGCTCGTAGTCGACGTGGAACCCGAACCGCTCGGGGTGCTTGGCGATGAGCGCTGCGGCGATGAGCTTGGGGACGTAGTGCTTGGTCTCGGCGCGCAGCGTCTGGCCCTTGCCCATCATGCGCCAGAAGTCGGTGGTCTTTTCCTTGCGGATGGCGCGGTCGACCTTTCCCTCGCCGGCGTTGTAGCCGGCCCAGGCGAGGTACCAATCGCCGTGGAAGCGATGGCGCAGGTCCTTGAGGTACTTCGCCGCCGCCTCGGTGGCCTTGACCGGGTCGCGCCGCTCGTCGACCCAGAAGTCGGTGAGCAGGCCGTAGCGGCGCGAGGTGCCCACCATGAACTGCCACACGCCGGCCGCCTTGGCGAACGAGTACGCGTAGGAGCTGAAGCCGCTCTCGATCATCGAGAGATAGACGAGATCGAGCGGCAGCCCGTGCTTCTCCAGCACCTGCCGCATCATGGGGATGTAGCGCGTCGAGCGGGCCAGCCAGCGCGCGAAGTGCGCCCGCGTGTCCGTCTGGAAGAAGCGGATGTACGCCACCACCGCGTCGTTCAGCTCGACGGGGATGTCGTACTTGGCGCGCAATTCCTCCTCGGGGATGCCGAGCAGCTCGGGAAGCTTGACCGACGCTCCGCCGATCGGCGCCGGGTCGGCGAGGGGCGCGCCGTCGAGACCGCGGCCCAGGGCGGCCTCGAGATCGCGGGCCAGCGGGTCCATCGGGTCGAGGCCCACGTGGATGGCGTCGTGCGAGCCGGCGCCAGGAGCCTGCGGGAGCAGCCCGGCCTTCTCCTCGGCCTTGCGAACCGCCTCCAGCTCCGCGGCGCTCTTGTCCACCTCGGCCTGCGTGTCGGGATCGTCGGCCGAATCGTCCTTGGTCTGCTCGCCGGGATGGGGCGGGTCGATGAGGGGCCGGGCGGGCGCGGTCTCCGGCGATGGCTCCTGCGCGAGCGCCAGGGGCGCCGCGAGGCAAAGTCCGCAGATCAGGATGAGCGTCGTTCGCAAACTTCCTCCCGTAACGCGACCGATCGTCGAACCTATCGGCGGCTTGCCAACCTGTCAAAATGCGGAGTTGTCGGACAGCATACGACAGCGTCGAATGCGCCCGCTCTATAACGGCGAAAGCGAGCCGAGAAATTCCGTCACCGCGCGGCGGGTCGCCGCGGGCTTCTCCAGCTGGGGAATGTGGCCGCACCCTTGGATGATCTCGACCCGCGCCCCCTTGATGCGCGCGAAGTCCTCCAAGCTGCGCAGCGGGAGCAGCCGATCCTCTGCGCCCCAGACGATGAGCACCGGCAGGTGGATGTCGGTCAGCACCTCGAGACCGAGCGAGCGGTCGCTTCCTGCGCGCGCGTCGTCGAGGATGCGCTGCACGGTGGGCGTGCCCCAGTGGCGGGCGAAGTCGCGCGCCACCAACCAGAACGGCCAGGGCGTCTTGTGGAAGAGCAGCGACGCCATGCGCGCCGCGCCGACGCCCGGGTCGTCGAACGATCGCGGCAGCCCGTTGATGGCCTCGTCCGACAGCTCGGCGCCGGCCGGGTTGAGGCCGACCACCGCCGTGCACAGCTCGGGCCGCTCGTGCGCCGCGAAGAGCGCCAGCGCGCCGCCCAGCGAGTTCCCCACCAAGGCGACCTTGCCGCCGCTCTCGCGCACCATCTGCTCGATGGCCGCGATGACCACCGCGCCGTAGCCACGCGCCGAGAGCGGCCCTTCGGCAGGCGGCGGCGAACGGCCGTGGCTGGGCAGGTCCAGCAGCAACACCCGGGATGAAAGCGGCAGCAGGCCCGGCACCAGCGGGGCCATCGAGCTGGCCGACCCGCCCAGCCCATGGAGCATCAAGACCTGTGGTCCTTTGCCGGCGCCGGCAAAGGCGTAGCGGTGCACGCGGTGGCCGCCGACCGGCGCGGTCCAGCTCTCCGCGCCTTGCGCGAGCATGGCCGCGTGCGCGAGCCGCATCATCAGATCGAGCGACAGGTCGGGCACGCCTTTCAAGGCGAGCTGTCCGCCCTGCGAGAGCATGCGCCGCGCCGCGAGGCTCAGCTTCTTCCGCTGCGCGGCCAGCGTGAGCCAGAGGCGACTCGGGTGCGCCGCCTCGGCGGCCTGCTCCACGGTGTCTGTGAATTGCTCCGCCACCTTTGGGTCCTCACTCATGCAGGGGGGTGCCCTGGCGGCGCGGGTGCGGCTTCTCGCCCTTGGCCAGCGGCTCGCCGTGCCCCGGTCCAACGATGTAGGGCCTGTACTTCGCGTAGTCGAAGTGCGGCGAGTTGGCCGCTTCGTGGCAACGCATGCACATCGCCTCCGTCACCTGCGCCACGATGTGCTCGGGCGGCTCCTTCACGTGTTCGCTCCCCGCCCCATGGCACGACTCGCACTGCACGTCGCGGCGACCCACGCCGTGTCCGTTGAGGCCGGGGGCTCCCCTGTCCGTCATATCGATGCGGCAGACGCCGCCCGGTTGCTGCCAACCCGTCACATGGCAGCGGATGCAGTCGAGGCTGAACTGCTTGTTGACCTTCACCAGCGTCTGGTAGGCGCTGGCGTGTCGCGTCTGTTGCCAGAAGACCGCCGAGTCCCGGTGGCACTTGAGGCAGCCGTTGACGCCCATGAAGCGCGGCTCGCCGGGCGCCGCCGCCGGACAGGTCGCGGGCTGCGTCTTCGCTTCGGCGAGGTTCAGCTCGGTCACCTTGGCGTCATATTCGGCGACGAGTTTTTGCGCCTCGGGATCCTCGCCGACCTGCTGCGTGAGCGGAAGGAAGGTGGCGAGGGCGGTGGAAGCGCCCGCCGGCACCTCGGGGGCCGGCGCGGCGGCGATGGCCTTCTTGCGATCTTCCAGCTCGCGGATCTTCGCGGCGAGCTGCTCGCGCCGCTCGGGGTAGAGCTGGAGCTGCGTCTTGAACCGCTCGATGCGCGCTTCGATGGAGTCGATCTCTTCGGTCTTGTCCTCGGGGCTGGGCGCGAGCACGACCGGCCCCTGTCCGAGCCGCACGTCGACGCGGAGCAGGCTCTGGCCGTGGCCTTCCACGGCCAGCAGCGGAGGGAGGCCCGGCAGCTTGCGGTTGGGCTCGACGGCCGGATCGTCGCGCCGGCCCAGCACCATTAGATCTACGCCGGCGGCCTTGGCGGCGGGGAGCAGCGCCTGGGCGGCCGTGAAGCTGTTCTCGCCCCGCGGGTGCACCAGCACCACCACGAGGCGCGCACCGCGGCCGCGCAAGTCTTTCGCGCGCGCGGCCATGGTCGCCGCCGGGTCCTGCTCGAACCCCGCCGCGAAGATGCCCACGCCCTTGACGAGCGCGGTCGCCCTCGCTCCGAGCACGGGCGCGACGCCCGCGTCGAGCAGCGGCACTTGCCCCGCCGTCTCGGCGGCGAACTGGGCTCCGAGCGCCAGATCGCGTTGCCCCACGGCCCGCGCCACCGCCCCCAGCAGGTCGTCGCCCCGCGCCAGCGTGCGCGCCTTGAGCCGGCGCTGCGTCAGGAGCTGCCCGGGGGGACGTTGCGGCGTCTCGAAGAGCAGGTCGCCCGCGTCGATGAAGAGCAGGTCGGGCGCCTCTAGGCGCAGCTTGTTGACCAGGGACACCGCGCGGGGAAGGCCGCCGCGCTGGTCGGGCGAGCACCCGCAGGGAACGAGTTGACCCGCCACGCTGGCCCAGAAGACGAGGGTGACACGGCCTGAGTCGACGGGGCCGAGCACGTTTTCGCTCGCGGCGGGGACGGGTGATGGGGGGACGGGTTTCGGCGCCGGACGGCAGGCCGCCGCAAGGCACAGAAGAGCACCCCCGATCCGAACACGCATTCAGGGGAAGTTACACCGATCCCGTGCTAGAAGCCGGGCATGTCGGTCGAGGCCCTCAATCAGGACGCGCCTTTCGCGGCGCGCGCGCAGGGCCGCGTTGCGCCCCCGGGTCCAGCTCGGGCCGTCCAGCCGGTGAAGCTGGGGAATCTCTTGTTGCCCAACCGCTATTTTCTCGCGCCGCTGGCCGGCGTGTCCGACTGGCCGTTCCGGCTCCTCTGCCGCGAGATGGGCGCGTCGATCGCGCATACCGAGATGATCTCCAGCCACGGCCTCGTCCACGGCGGGGACCAGACGCTCAGCTATCTGGAGCGGCCCGCCGACGAGCGGCCCTTTGCCATCCAGGTCTTCGGCCACGACCCCGAGGTGCTGGCGCAGGGTGCGCGCGTGGCCGTCGAGGAGTACGGGCCCGTCGACGCGGTCGACATCAACATGGGCTGCCCGGTGAAGAAGGTCTGCGGCCACGGGGCGGGCGCGGCCCTGCTGCGCGACCCGGCGCTGGTGGAGAAGACGGTGCGCAAGGTGGTGGAGGCGGTTGCGCCGCTGCCCGTGACCGTCAAGCTGCGTGCCGGCTGGGACGAGGAACACCGCAATGCGCCGGAGATCGCGCGCGCCTGCGAACAGGGCGGCGCGGTGGCCGTCGGACTGCACCCGCGCACGCGCGCACAGATGTATCGCGGGCGGGCCGACTGGGAACTCATCCGGCGGACGAAGCAGGCGGTGCGCATCGCGGTGTGGGGCTCGGGCGACCTGTTCACGGCCGAGTTGGCGCTGCGCATGCTGCGCGAGACGGGCGCGGACGCGGCGCGCATCGCCCGCGGCGCGTGCGGCTACCCGTGGATCTTCAGGGAGCTGCTGGCGCTGGAGCGGGGCGAGACGCCGCCCGAGGTGACGCTCCACGAATGGCGCGAGACCATCCTGCGGCACGTGCGCATGGCCGTCGAGGACAAGCAGGGCAAGCACCGGCTGCAGCGCTGCGACCGGGCGCCGCAGCCGCGCGCGTATCGCGAGAACGGCGGCCACCACCGCCACGACCTGGACGCGGGCGAGGCCGAGGTGGCGGCCGTGCGCGAGCTGCGCAAGCACCTGCTCTGGTACACGCGCGGCCGCCGCGGCGGGCTGGCCTTCCGGCGCATCGCCCCCGAGCTGCACACCGCCGGCGACGTGAAGCGCGCGCTGGACCGCTTCTTCCCCGAGGACGGCAGCGTCCCGGCCGAGGTGCGCGACGAGCCGGCGGGGGCGCGCGAGCTGACCGCCGACGACGGCTGAGATCTGGGGACACCATACGCAACTCCATGCCAATTCGCCCTCAGTTGGCACGAGTTGCGTATGGTGTCCCCAGATCTCGTGCTAGCCTCCGCGCCTTCCGTCTCTGGAGGAAAGGCACCAGTGTCTGCACAGCCAGCGATCGACATCCGGCTCCTCAACGACCGAATCCAGCAGGAATCCGCCTTCGTCGACGCACTCTTCACGCAGGTCGGGCAGGTCATCGTCGGCCAGAAGCAGATGATCGAGCGGCTGCTCGTCGGGCTCATCACCGGCGGGCATGTCTTGCTCGAAGGCGTGCCGGGCCTGGCCAAGACGCTGACCGTCAAGACGCTGGCGGACTGCCTGCAGCTTGCCTTCAAGCGCATCCAGTTCACGCCGGATCTCCTGCCGGCCGACCTGGTCGGCACGCAGATCTACCAGCCGCAGACGCAGAGCTTCACCGTCAAGAAGGGACCGCTCTTCGCCAACCTGATCCTCGCCGACGAGATCAACCGCGCCCCCGCCAAGGTGCAGAGCGCGCTGCTCGAGTCGATGCAGGAGCACCAGGTCACCATCGGCGACCAGACGTTCCCGCTGCCGGCGCCGTTCCTCGTGCTGGCCACCGAGAACCCCATCGAGCAGGAGGGCACGTATCCGTTGCCCGAGGCGCAGGTCGATCGCTTCATGCTCAAGGTCAAGGTGACCTATCCGTCGCGGCAGGAAGAGCTGCTCATCATGGACCGCGTGGCAGGGCAGACCTTGCCCAAGCCCAATGCGGTGGTGACGCCGGAACAATTGCTCAAGGCGCAGAAGGTCGTCAGCGACGTCTATATCGATGCAAAGGTGAAGGAATACATCGTCAATATCGTATTCGCGACGCGCGACGCGCCGGCGAGCGGTTTGAAGGACCTGGCCGGATATATCGACTATGGCGCATCGCCCCGCGCCTCCATCTATTTGAATCTCGCCGCACGCGCGCACGCCTTCCTGCGCCACCGCGGCTTCGTCACGCCCGAGGACGTCAAGGCCGTGGCCTACGATGTCTTGAGACATCGCGTCTCGCTGACGTACGAAGCCGAGGCCGAGAACCTCACCTCCGAGAAGATCATCCAGCGGATATTGGAAAAAATCGAAGTCCCTTAGGAATGGCCGCCCCCGCAGACCTCATCCGCAAGATCCGCCGCATCGAGATCACCACCCGGCGCGCGGTGCTGGACACTCTCGCCGGCGGATATCACTCGGTCTTCAAAGGGCGCGGGATGGCCTTCTCCGAAGTCCGCCCCTATCAGCCGGGCGACGAGATCCGCTCCATCGACTGGAACGTCACGGCGCGAATGGGCGAGCCCTTCGTCAAGGTATTCACCGAGGAGCGCGAATTGACCGCGCTGGTGGCGGTCGATCGCTCCGCCTCGCAGGAAGCCGGTTTCTCCCCGCAGGCCAAGGCGGAAGTATGCGCCGAGATAGCGGCGCTGTTGATCTTCTCCGCCTTGGAGAATGGCGACCGGGCCGGGTTGCTCCTCTTCACCGACCGCATCGAGCGCTACGTCCCGCCGCGCCGGGGCAAGAAGCACGGCCTGCGATTGATCACCGAGGCGCTCGCCTTCCGCCCCGCTGGCCGCGGCACCGACCTGGCCGGCGCGCTCGAGCACCTCGCCACGGCGCAGCGGCGCAAGGCGGTGGTGTTCGTGGTGAGCGACTTTCTCGCCGAAGGCTACGAGCAGGCGCTGGCCGTCCTGGCGCGCCGGCACGACGTGGTGCCGGTGATCGTCACCGACCCCGTCGAGGAGCGGCTCCCCGAGCTCGAAGGGCTGTGGCCCATCACCGACGCCGAGACGGGCGAGACGGCGCTGCTCGATCTCTCCGACCCGCGCACGCGCCGGGCTTACGAGGCGTACGGGCGCGAGTCGGCCGAGCGGCGCGAGAAGATCTTCAGGAAGCTGTCCCTCGACGCGGTGCGCGTGCGGCCCGGCGACGACTACGTCGCCCCGCTGGCGGCGCTCTTCCGCGTGCGCTCGCGGAGGCGCTCGGCATGATCGCGCTCCTGCTCGCTGCGGCAGCGGCGCTGCCCGAAGCGACGCCGCTCGCGCTCGAGGTGAAGGTCGCTCCCGAGGAGATCACGCTGGGCGAGCACCTCCTCGTCGAGGTCTCCGTCGAGCACGACGCGCGCGACGTCTATTCCTTGCCGGCGCTCGATCCCGCGCCCCTGGCCGTCCCGGCGGGCGCGCCGCCGCCGCGCGTGCGGCGCGAGGAAGCG
>Ga0209011_1000683_pt1 | contig 12447 bp, 10 predicted proteins | sample BlaSpr_A8_OM1_M3_FD_187986 | JGI IMG/M metagenome (GOLD analysis project Ga0209011, IMG submission 187986) | Forest soil microbial communities from Thunder Bay, Ontario, Canada - Black Spruce, Ontario site 2_A8_OM1_M3 (SPAdes) (version 2) | ecosystem: Environmental > Terrestrial > Soil > Boreal... | reverse complement strand
CGCTCGCGCATGGCGGGCAGGAAGGCGCGCGAGCAGAGGAACGCGCCGCGCACGTTGACGCCCATCACCAGGTCGAACTTGCCGGCCGGCCACTCGGCGACCGGCGCCCAGTGGATGGCACCGGCGTTGTTGACCAGGATGTCGACGTGCCCGAAGGCGTCGAGGGCCGCGGCGCGCAGCCGCTCGACGTCGTCGTACTCGCGCACGTTGCAGCGCACCGCCAGCGCGCGACGGCCCAATTCGCCCACCAGGCGCGCCGTCTCGTGGATGGTGCCGGGGAGTCGCGAGTGCGGCTCGTCGGTCTTGGCGGCGACGACGATGTCGCAGCCTTCGCGCGCAAGGGCCAGCGCGACGGCGCGGCCGACGCCGCGCGACGAGCCGGTGACGACGGCGACTTTTCCTTCCAGTCTCATGGCTCACGCCTTTCGCAGTGCGAACAAGTGATCTTGTCCCGCGGGAACGGGCCCCGCCTCGACGCGCAGGGCGTCGCCGAACGACGCGGGCGCTTCGGCGGCGAGGAAGCTGACCACCAGCTGGCCGCCCGGCTTGAGGAGCCGGCCCAACTCGCGCAGCGCGCGCGGCACCTCGTCGAGGACGGAGGTGAAGGCGACGATGATTTCGATCGACGCGGGTCGCAGCGCCGGCCGCGCCAGATCGGCAGCCAGCAGCAGCGGCGTGCGCGCGCGCGCGATCTTCAGCATGGCGAGGCTGAGATCCAGCTCGAGCCAGCGCGCCGCCTGCAGAGGATGCGCCTCCGCGCGCAGCCACTCGACGAACAGCCCCGTCCCGCCGCCCGCGTCGAGGCAGAGACCGCCGGCCTTCCCCAGGAGCGGCCCCGCGGCGCGGAACTTCGCGCGCTGGAGATCGCGGAAGCGCTCGTCGTATCCGTCGGCGCTTCGATGGTAGGCGGCGGCGAGAAGGCGGCGGTCCACTCTTCCGCTCTATCACTTGCGTACTCACGGCGGGGCAAGTAGCTTCACGCCCCTTCCGGAGACCGACGTGGCCCTGCGCACCCCACTTTACCAGGCACACCTCGCGGCCGGCGCCCGCCTGGTCGAGTTCGCGGGGTTCGACATGCCGGTGCAGTACCAGGGCGTCCTCGAAGAGCACGCCGCGGTGCGCGAGGGCGTGGGCATCTTCGATGTCAGCCACATGGGCGAATTGACGGTCGAGGGGCCGCGCGCGCTCGAGGCGGCGCAGCGGCTCGTCACCAACGATCTGAACAAGTGCGCCGACGGACAAGCGCAGTACAACGCGCTGCTCAACGAGAAGGGCGGCGTGATCGACGACATCATCGTCTACCGCCACTCGCCGCAGCGGCTCTTCATCTGCGTCAACGCCAGCGGGCGGGCAAAAGACTTCGACTGGATGAAGTCGCACGCGGGCGAGGGCGCTCGCGTCGAGCAGCATTCCGACGACTGGGCGCAGGTCGCCGTCCAGGGGCCCAAGGCGGCGGCGCTGGTCGACTCGCTCTGCGAACCTCGCGTCGCGGATCTGGCCTACTACCATTTCCGCCAGTCGACGGTGGCCGGCGCGCGCGGGTGCATCGTGGCGCGCACCGGGTACACCGGCGAGGACGGGTTCGAGGTCTTCTGCCCTCCCGACGGCGCGCGCAAGCTGTGGGATGCCTTCGTTTCCCGGGGAGCGGTCCCCTGCGGGCTGGGCGCGCGCGACTCGCTGCGCCTCGAGGTGGGGTACCGCCTGTACGGCAACGACATGGACGAAGAGCACACGCCGCTCGAGGCGGGCCTGGCCTGGATCGTCAAGCTGGACAAGCCGGGTGGATTCATCGGATCGGAAGCGCTCATCCGTCAAAAAAAGGAAGGCCTCAAGCGCAAGCTGGCGGGCTTCAAGGTGACGGGAAAGGGCATCGCGCGCCACGGCTACCCGGCGCTGCGCCAGGGCGCGCGTGTGGGCGAGGTGACCAGCGGGACCATGAGCCCCGTCTTGAAAGAGCCCATCGGCCTCGCCTACCTGCCGGCCGAGCTGTCGAAAGAAGGAACGCCGTTCGACGTCGAGATCCGCGGCAAGCCCGTCGCGGCCGTCGTGGTGAAGACGCCGTTCGTGACCAAGCAGGCAGCAAAGGGAGCGTAGATGGCCACCTATCCGGAGTCGCTCAAGTACACCAAGGAGCACGAGTGGGCGCGCGTCAGCGGCAACGTCGCCACCGTGGGGATCACTGCTTACGCCAAGGACCAGCTCGGCGACGTGGTCTACCTCGAGCTCCCCGAGCCGGGCGCGACGGTGAAGAAGGGCGAGCCGTTCGGCGTCGTCGAAAGCACCAAGGCGGTGAGCGAGCTGTTCGCGCCCATCAGCGGCAAGGTGCTCAAGGTGAACAAGGCGCTGGTCGATGCGCCGGAGATCATCAACGACGATCCCCACGAGAAAGGGTGGATGGTGGAGGTCGAGATGTCCAACCCCGCCGATGCGAACGAGCTCCTCTCGGCGAAGCAGTACGAGGAGCTGGTGGCTTCCGACCATTAGAATCGGGTTTGTGGAGATGCTGGACTTGCGCGGGCTGCTCTGCCCGCTGACATGGGCGCGGACGAAGTACGCGTTGTCGAAGCTCTCGTCGGGGGCGGAATTGCGCGTGCTGCTCGACCACCGGCCCGCCGTCCCGGACATCAAGCGCAACGCGGAAGAGATGGGCCACGAGGTGGTCTCGACGGAAGAGCCGTCCCCCGGCGTGTGGGAAATGGTGCTGCGACATGGCTGAGAAATGGCTCTTCCTGGTCCTCTCGTTGGGTTGCGCGGCGGCGCCCCGGCCGCGGCCTCGCCAGGAGAAACTCGAGCTGCTGCTGGTCGAGGTGCTGCGCTTCCCCACCGTGGCGGGGAACGATCAGGCCCGGCGCGATCAGCAGGCGTGGCTCTTGCGCACCGCCGCGAGCTTCGGCTTCGAAGCACGAGATGCCGGGCTGGTGACCGAGATCGAGCTGCCGGGTCCGCCGGGCGCGCCGGTGCTGGGGCTGGTGGTGCACGGCGACGTGCAACCCGTCGAGGAAAAAGCCTGGTCGGTGCCGCCCTTCGGCGGGGTGGTGAGAGACGGCGAAATATTCGGGCGGGGCGCGGCCGACGACAAGGGGCCGCTGGTGCAGGCGCTCCTCGCCATGGACGCCATCCGCGATCTGCCGCGCACGCACACCGTCCGGCTGCTCGTCGGAAGCGACGAGGAGAGCGGCTCCAGCGACCTCAAAGAATATCTCAAGTCGCACGAACCGCCCGCGTACAGCCTGGTGCTGGACTCGGAGTTCCCGGCGGTGGTGGGCGAGAAGGCGTGGGACGGGCTCAGCGTCTCGGCGCCCGAGGAGCCGGGCATCATCCTGAAAGCCGGACTCGCGCCCAGCATCGTCCCCGACGACGCGCGCGCCACCATCCGCTGGAGCGACGAGCTGGAAAAGCGGCTGCGCGCGAAGCCGCTCGACCCCGGGACGCGGCTCGAGCTGACGAGGCGCGGCGACGATCTCGACGTCATCGTGCACGGCCGCTCGGCGCACGCCGGCGTCAACCTCGCCGGGGGCCGCAACGCGCTGGTCTCGCTCGCGCACGTCCTGGCCGGCGAGCTGCCGGCGGGTGGCGCGGCCGACCTGCTCGCGTTCGCGGCGCACGCGCCCACGCTGCAATTGCCGGGCGACCCGGCCTGGCGCGGCTGGGCGATCAACATCGCCACGCTCACGCAAAAGGACGGCAAGTACACGCTGGTGATCAACCTGCGCCGCCCGCCGCCCCTCACCGCCGCGCAGTCGCGCGATCTGCTCTTCGCCGAGGTGCGCAAGTCGTCGCCCCGGCTCCAGCCGGGCGAGTTCTTCTTCGGCGACGAGCCGCTCGTCTTCGACCCGAAGGCCAAGCTGGTCCGCCGCCTGATGGACGACTATGCGCGCGCCACCGGCGAGCCCGCGCCGCCGGCCATCTCGGGCGGCGGCACGTACGCGAAGCGGCTGCCGCGCTCCATCGCCTACGGGATGTGGTTTCCGGGAAAACCGTACCCCGGCCACGACGTCGACGAGCACATCTCGCTCGCCGACCTGCGCCGGGGGCTCGACGTGCTGGTGGTGACGCTGCGCGACCTGGCATGCGGGCCGCCGATCCAGGAGCCGTTCAAGCCGTAGTAGTCTGCGCGCCTCCGCGATGAAGACCTCGCCGCTCTTGCCCATCTTCCTCATCGTCATGGTCGACATTCTCGGCCTGACGATCATGCTGCCGCTCTTGCCGTTCTATGCGGAGCAGTTCGGCGCCAGCCCTGCCGTCGTGGGCCTCCTGGTGAGCAGCTATGCCTTCTGCCAGCTCATCGCCGGGCCGGTGCTGGGGCAGATCTCCGATCGGGTCGGGCGCAAGCCGGTGCTGACCGTGAGCCAGGTGGGAACGTTCATCGGCTTCCTGGTGCTCGCGTGGGCGCCGAATCTCTTCTTCGTGTTCCTCGCCCGCATCATCGATGGCCTGACGGCCGGCAATCTGTCCATCGCCCAGGCTTACATCGCCGACGTGACGGCACCCCGCGAGCGCGCCCGCGCGTTCGCGGTGATAGGAATCGCATTTGGAATCGGATTTCTCGTCGGGCCGGGCATATCGGGCTATCTATCCGCCCACCATGGTTACCAGGTCCCCATCCTTTGCGCCGCTGCGCTGTCGTTCCTCAGCATCATGGGGACGACGTTCCTCTTGCCCGCCGTTCCGCCGCACCCCGACGGCGTTCCCGCCCCCGACGAACCGGTAGCGCCGGCCGGAAGGCGGCTGCGCATCTTCGATTGGGGCACATACTTGTCTTATTTCCGCCGGCCGGTGCTGGGCGGCCTTCTGCTCGAGTTCTTTCTCTTCACCTTCGCATTCGCGACCTTCACCTCCGGCTTTGCCTTGTTTGCCGAGCGGCGCTTCGTCTGGCACGGAGCGCCTTTCGGGCCCAAGCAGGTCGGTTACGTCTTCACCTACGCCGGCTTCCTCGGCGTCTTCGTGCAGGGCGCCATGCGACAGGGCGCGCTGGTGCGCCGGCTCGGCGAAATGCGGCTGGTCACGCTCGGATTTCTCTGCGCCTCGGTCGGATATGTGCTGCTCGGTCTCAGCTTCGGTGTCGCGCTGCTCCTCGTGGCGGCCTCGTTCTCTTCCTTCGGCAACGGCGTGCTGCGGCCCACGCTCACCAGCATCATCACGCAGCAGGTCTCGCGCGCCGAGCAGGGCGTGGTCCTGGGATTGAATCAATCGCTCCTGTCGGTCGCTCAAATCATCGGACCGGCCATCGCCGGCGCTTTGATCGATCGCGGGTATCTGACCTCATGGGCCTTCTGGGCCGCGCTGGTCATGGGCATCGCGCTGGCGCTGAACCTGCGCGCCCGCGGCGTGCGCCACGAGGCGGTCGCAGGGGCATAGAACCGGCGCGCCGACTACCGCGGGCGCGGCGCGCCGGTTCCAGGGAACGTCGACCTCTCGCGATGCGAAACGCTGTGCTGACTAGAACGAATGCGTGATCCGCCCGTACGGATAACGGCCGACGAAGTCGTACGCCGTCGGATCCGAAGCAGCGGTGAAGCCGTTGTAGATGATGGACGGCTGCCTGTCGAAGACGTTGAGCATGCCCGCCGCCAGCATCGTCTTGCCCGCCGTGGAGGTCAGGGTGTAGCTCACGAAGATGTCGGTGGTGGTGTACGGAACCACGCGCCGCGAAGGCACAGGCGCGATCGCGCTGCCCTGGTAGCACTTGCCCCGGCCGGAGAAGTCGCCTGCCGCGGTGCCGCACTCTCTGAACGCGCTCAGGAACCGCGTACTGAAGCCGGCGGCGAAGCCGCCCATCGCCCAGGTGACGCCTGTGTTGAACTTCCACTCCGGAAACACGCCGCCGGTGGTGGCGATGTCGAAGGTGCCCTTGCCGTGGATCACCGTGCCGTCAGCGAGGATTCGATCGAAGCGCTGCAGCCAGGTGCCGTCGAAGATGAAGCCGAAGCGGCCGGCCGGGGTGGGCAGCGCGTAGCGCACGGCGACGTCGATGCCCGAGGTCTTGTCCTGCCCGACGTTGGCCCCGGTATTGATGACGTTGGTGATGCGTTGTGTGTTTGGGTCGCGCGTGATCAAGGGGCAGAACTTCGCCTGCGCCGCCGCGTCTCCGAAGTAGCAGTTGTTGACGATGAGCGAGGCGCCGAAGGAGGAGATCGAGTTGTCGACGGCGATGTTGTAGTAGTCCACGGTCACCGACAGGTTCTTCACCACGCTGGGCTCGATGACTGCGCCGAAGGTGAAGATCGTCGCCGTCTCCGGCTTGAGGTTGGGGTTGCCTCCGATCTGCGTGCGCAGCTGGGAGCTGGGGTCCCCGTTGGCCAGCGCGGCGCCGCACGAGGCGGGTCCGCTGGCGGCGGAGCAGGGATCCTTGAGGTTGGGGAAGCTGTCGGAGAGGCCGAAGTAGAGGTCGGAGACGGAGGGGGCGCGGAAGGCCGTCGAGTAGGTTCCGCGCAGGGTCAGATCGCGGATCGCCCTCCATCGGCCGCCGAACTTGTAGGTGTAGTCCGAGCCGAAGTTGCTGTAGTTGAAGACGCGCGCGGCAGCGCTGGCCTCCAGGGTTTCCGCGAACGGCACGTTGGCGATGATGGGGATGGAGAGCTCGGCGAACCCTTCGTTGATGTAGAAGCTACCCTGCGTGATCAGGCCCTTGTTGCCGGTGGTGTCGCCGGACACCGTCACCGGGTCGGGAATGTTGGCGCCCAGGAGCTGGCGGTATTCGTAGCCGAGCGCGAGGCCCACCGGCTTGTCGCCGTAGAGCGTGATCACTTCGCCGCTTGCGTTCGCCTGGACGGCGATGAGCTGGCTGATGCCGCGCAGCGTGCCGGAGAAAAGCAGCCCCGACACCTGATCCTGCATGATCGATGTTCCGTCGGGGGCGCCGAAGAGGTTGAGCGGGACGCAGTCGGCGATGGGCGCCGTCGGGGTGCCGCAGCGCACTACGTTATTGGCGTCTCTATAGCTGGGGCCGATGGCCTTCTGCAGCTGCCCGCGCATGAGGCTGCCGGTCTTCACCGTGTCGCCCTGCGTGCGGCCGTAGTTGCCGCTGACCTCCCAGAACCATCCGCGCAGCGGGCCCAACGAGTCGGAGAGCGTGCCGTCGACGCCCGCAACCACGCGGATGGTGTCGATGTCCTCGGTGCGGCCCCGGCGGCCGAACTCGAGGAGGCGCCGGTTGACGCTGCGGAAGTCGCGCCCGAACGGGTTGTAGACGCTGGCGCCCGAGACCACCACGCTCTCGCCCGACGTTCCCAGCGGCTCGGCGGCAAGGAGCTGCGCGGACTGCCGGTTCACGAACGAGCTCTCGAAGAAGGCGCGCGCGACGTTGCCCAGGTTGGTGTCGCCCGACGCATAAGCGGAGATGCGCTGCTGCGGCGTCACCAGATAGTTGTCGGGCTGGAAGTTGTAGCCATCTCCGGCCGGGAACAGCTCCGTGGTCCCGAAGGGGCGAAAGCCGTACTGCGAGCTGGGATCGCGGATGAAGGTCTGCACCTTGGGATTGGCGGCGACCATCTGGTTGTAGAGGGTGATTCGCGGATCGTTGCTCGGGTTGTCGATCTGCGTCCCGACGCAGCCGATGGCCTTGTTCCTTGCCGGGTCCGCGCCGCAGAGCGGGAGGACGATGGTTGCCTGCGGCGTGGTTTGGCTGCCTTGGCTGTACTCTCCTTTGTTGATGTCGTACGCGCGCGGGATCCTGCTGAAGGCGCGGTCACCCCCCCAGATGGGATTGATCTTGTTGAAGCCCACCGAGAAGACCGCGCCGCTGCTCTCGCCCGACGCGCCGGTGGTGGCGGAGAGATCGTAGATGGTGCCGTCGCCGTGGCTCGAGGTGCCGGCATAGGCCCCGAACTCGGCGCCCTTCATCCTCCGGCGGGTGATGATGTTGACCACGCCGGCGATGGCGTCGGAGCCGTACACGGCGGAGGCGCCGTCCTTCAGCACCTCGACGCGCTCGATGACGGCGGTGGGGATGGAGTTCAAGTCTACCGACGAGTCTGCGCCGCTGCCGCCGGGCACGAAGCGCCGGCCGTTGACCAGCACCAGCGTGCGGTCGGAGCCCAGCCCGCGCAGGTTGACGCGGGTGGCGCCGCTGCCGCCGTTGTTGACCTGCGTGTTGATGGCGTTGCCCTGCTCGGGAAGGCTCTGCAGGAAGTCGCCGATGGTGATCTTGCCGCTGGCGTTGATCTGCTCCCTGCTGATCACGGTCACCGGCGCGGGGGTGGTGAGATCCTTCCGACGGATGCGCGAGCCGGTGACGATGATCTCTTCCTTGACCTCCCGCTGACCGGCGGCGGTCTCGGTGGCGGGCTCCGCCGCCGCCGGGGACGCCGTCTGCCCGGCGGGAGCGGCCTGCGATTCCGGAGGGGGCTGCTGCGCTGCGGACTGTCGCGGAAGAAGAAGTGTCACAAGCGACACCGAAAAAACGGCCATCTTGCGCCACAATGACATGTACGACCCCCTCGCAATGAGTGCGACCTTAGTCCCAGGCTGGTAGTCGAAAATCAAATCGCGGTCAACTGAGGACATGGGCTGTGGCTATCGGACGCAGCGACGAAGCATTGTCGATCGTCGGGGCGGCGATGCTCAGAACGCAGCCGCCAGCACCTGCGCAACCTGGTCCGGATGGACGGTGCTCGCGGCGAGTTGATTGCCTCGAGTGCAAAAACCTGCCGCGGTGGGAAATCCGCGCAGGCCCGGCACGAGCCAGTCGGCGCGCTTCCAAACTCCTTCGCCCATCTCCATCGCCTGCAGCCGCAGCAGCGCCGCGCCCAGCGGCGCGTGGAGGAAGCGGCCATCCTCGTCGATGCCCGGCGGCCGCCACGAGTCGGGTGCATCGTGGAGCGAATATCCCGGATACCAGAGCTCGTGCAGCCAGCCGCCGCGCGCGCCGAGGGTGAGCAGCACGACCTTCTCGCGGTCGAGCCGCGCCCGCGCCTGCGGCCAGAGCAGGCACGCATCGCTGAACGGCTCGCTCGCCGCCGGCACGTGGAGCGCCGCGGGCCCCGAGAGTGCGATGGGCACTTCGTAGTGCGCAAAGCGTGGACCGTAGGCACGGCGGCGGATCTCGCCGTGGTCGATCAACGCCGCCGAGCGCCGCAGCGCGCGGATGCCCGCCGCCAACTCGGGCCGCAGCGCGGCCACCAGCAAAGCGCGCGCTTTCTCGATGGCGCGCGGCGCGCCCAGCGACGGATCGGCCGCGCGGCGATCCCGCAGGAGGAGCGCCAGACCTTGGAACAGCTCCTGCGCAGGCAGATCGCCCCACGACTGGTGCACGCCCATCTCCGCAGCCTGCGTCAGGGTGCGCCGGTGCCCGAGAGCGAGATCGGGATCCTGGAGCACCAGCAGCGCGAGAACGCGATCGACGTCCAGCGGGCCGGCGACGGCCACTTCCGCCCGCTCCCGGGCGGCGACGAAGCGCAGGCACATGGCCGTCGCCGTGTCGGCGCGGAAATGGCGCGGCGTGCGGTTGCCGAAATGATTCGACAGCTCGACGCCGGCGCCTCCGCCCGGCATGCCGACGTAGACGGTGCGCGACGCCTGCGGCCGCGACGCGGGGCTGCCCGCGACCCACACGCGCATCACGCCCGCCGCCACAGCTCGAGAAGCACTTCGAAGACGATGAGCAGCGCGATGCTCATTTCCAGCAGCCACATGCGCTGGTCGCGCGCCACGTCGAGCACCAATTGGAGCGCCTCCTGCACGCCGCGCAGCTTCTGCTCCAGCGCGCCGTAGCGATCGACGAGATCGAACTCGGCGCGCAGGTCGTCGTAGATGCGGTCCATGGCGGGGTCGTCCCAGGTCGCGTCGGGCTTGTCGAGCAGCGTGAGGACGGTGATCACCTCGCTGCGCGTGGCGATGGCCTGGCCGATGAAGCGGTGCAGCTGGCGCGTGCGCAGCGGCACGCTGCCGCTCTTCTCCAGTGGATCGACCAGCGCGGCGGTGCGGGAAAAGAGGTCGGTGACGATGCGCTCGTAGTACTCCATGGCGGCGCTCTGCGCGACGATGAGCGCGACCACGGCTGCGCGGCCGCGGTCGAAGCGGTCGACCACCAGCGTGCCGTCGACCATCTCCACGTGGGCGCCCGGCTGCTCGCGCACGGTGAAGCTCTCGCGCACCACCTGGGTGGTGAGTCCGGGGCGGGCGCGCTGCAGCCGGTGCAGCTCCGCCTCGCGGCGCTCGGGCGGGACGTCGTGGAAGACGACGGCGCCGAAGGGGTAGATGAACATCTCGCCCGCCTCGAGCGGGACGTGCATCTCGCGCAACGTGGCTTTGGCGCCGGGGAAGGCCGGCAGCAGGTCTTTCAAAGAGAGATTCTCTTCGAACGCCACCGCGGTGAATTGGTGGACTCGCCCGGTCACGGACGCAACGTACTACGACGGATGCGGGCGCGCGTGCCCCTGCTCCAACACCCTGCTCCAAAACCCTGCTCCTCGCACCTGCTCCTGCTCGGGTACTTTTAAAAACCCGAGCAGGAGTACGCGCACGCCACGACCAACGACCAACGAGAACCAGAACGGTTTTCGTTGGTCGTTGGTCGTGGCGCTGGCGCTTAGAACCCGCGGGCGGCGGGAGAGCCCGGGAGATACGCGGGGCCGACCTGGAGCTTCATGCCGCCCGTCGCTGCCAGGAGCGTGAACGCGAACGGCAGCCTGACGCTCCCCGCTTCGCCGAGGAGCCCCGGCGGCGGGTTGGGGAACCGCTCGACGATCTTGAAAGCCTCGACCGCCACCCCGTCGAGATACGGCACGCCCGACGACGCCGCGACGTGCACGTCGGTCACTTCGCCGCGCTTGTCGAGCGTGAACTCCACCACGGTGCGGCGGTCCTTGTACGAGTAGAGCTGGCCGCTCGGGTCGCGCTTGCCCGCCTCATCCTGCACGCGCTGCACCCAGACGCGCCCCACCGTCTCCTTCACGCGGTTGAGGAACCCAGCGAACTTGAAGCTGCGGCTGTTGAGCAGCGTCTCGTCGCCCTCCTCGATACCGCGCAGATCGTCGGGCATCGGGCCGCCCGCGATGGGCCCCTGAATTCCCACGGGCTGATCGAGCGTGAGCTTCAAAGGCCCGGCCTGCCCCGGCGCTCCGGCGCCCGCGCCAGGCGTGCCCGGCCCGACGCTGGAAGGGCGGCCGTCGGCGCCGGGGTCGGCGATGGCCACCTTCTTGCCCGTGCCGCGGAACGCCTCGGTCGCGTCGCGGCTGCGCACGGTGCCGTCGGGGTTCTCGGCCATCCGCAGCGCATCGCGGCGCTCCTTGCTGGGCAGCTCCGCCTCCTGCTTGGCGCGGCGCTGCTCCGACCCGCCGCCCGATCCGCGATCGCCCGGCTTTTGCGAGACGGCCGGCGCTCCCGAGGGCGCCTTTTCCTTGCGGCCCTCCTTCTGGACCTTCGACAAGGCGTTCTTGTAGAACGCCGACGTCTCGCGCGCGCGCGACTCCTTCAGCACGCTGCTGTCGTGCTCGGAAAGGTACTTGGTCGGCTTCTCGGGCGCGCGCTCGTCCGTCGGGTGCCCGAGCGACACCACCTGGCCGGAGATCTTGTCGATCTTCTCCTCGGGCTCGGGCGGCTTGGGCAGCGCCGGCGGCAGGTGCGGCGAGAGCGCGGCGGCGCCGTTGTTGAGCGGCCCGCCGGGCGAAGTGCGCACGATCTGCGAGCGGGGCACCGACGACAGCGAAACGACCTGCCGCCCCGGACGCTTGGGTATGTGGAACATCGCGTCCTTGGCGATGCCGAGCAGCAGCGCGGCGTGCGCGACCAGCGAGGTCGCGATCGCGATGGTGAGCCGGCGCCCACGCCGGACCGGTTGCTGCGGCAATGGCATCCCGACCCTATTGTAAGCCTGCGGCAGCCCGCCAGGCGAGTAGACGGGCGGCCGATGGTCTGACAGCCCGCTTGTGGACGTCTCCCCGATCACCTAACACGTCAACAACCCGTTTTCAGTAAATCTTCACTGGGCTTGCGCCCGAGTAGTACCACCCGAGAATCTCGCGATAGCCGGCCCCACGCTGCGCCCTTCCGATGGCCCCGGTCTGGCACATGCCGCTGCCGTGGCCCCAGCCGCCCCCGATGAAGGCCCACCCGGCCGCGGATTTTTCCAAGATGAACATGCCGCTGTTCAGGTTGCGGAAGAGCCGGCGGATGGGCAGCTCCCCGTAGACGCGCACGATCGCCTTGGTCCCTTCGATGCGCAGCGCGCGGGCGCGGCCCGACACGCCGCGGCCCTCGACGGCCATGGCGCGAACGGCGCCCACGCCCAGATGGGCGCAGATCTCGTCAACCTCGGCGTGCGTGAAGCTCTTGCGCCAGCGCAGCTTCTCCGGCTTGGCCAGCCCGCTCAGCGCGCAGTAGCTCTGGACCGGGTTGAGGTGCACGAAGCGCGACACCAGCGCGTCGCCGATCCCGTCGGCGAATGCGGCCATGCCCGGCGCGCGCGGGTCGAAGTCGGGCCTCCCGCGCAGCGACGGATCGGCGGGC
>Ga0209011_1000681_pt1 | contig 12455 bp, 14 predicted proteins | sample BlaSpr_A8_OM1_M3_FD_187986 | JGI IMG/M metagenome (GOLD analysis project Ga0209011, IMG submission 187986) | Forest soil microbial communities from Thunder Bay, Ontario, Canada - Black Spruce, Ontario site 2_A8_OM1_M3 (SPAdes) (version 2) | ecosystem: Environmental > Terrestrial > Soil > Boreal... | reverse complement strand
CCAATAAACGTCAACTTGACATAGAAATCAGGGTTCGTGAGGGCTTTGGTCGGGTAGGCGGTCAAAAGGAATAAACCCGTTGTGACATTTATCCCGAGCCCCACCCACATAATGGCGAACAGCCGCTTAAGCGGCTTGAGTGGGAGCGCGGATGCAATGCCAAGAATGCGCAAATCAACGACCGCACTCGCGCCGACCACTAATGACATGCCGATGGTGTGAAATAGAAGGATGAAATAGAACCCAAACACCGAAGTTGACTCGCGCAGCCAAGTACTGAGGGCGGTCTGTTCAATGCTATTGAAAACCTCGGGGACGGCCAACTTTATCTCCTTTTGACTCTCAACGCAGTACTGAATCCCAACCCTCTTGCCCCCGATCCGAGCCGAAAGAGAAACGGACTTCCACCTGTCGGGCGCGACACGAGCGCTTTCCATGTATCCGCGACCTAGTATCACGGCCTTAACGCGCCCGTCAAGAATGGATATTTCGTTTGTCGAAAGCAAATGAAATACCCGCTTTGGCGGCCGATCCTGAAGTGAATGATACCACGCGGGTGGTGAATCTTTTTCTGGGGAGCGATCCTCGCCAGGTTTGCGAGAAAGGGTATGCGAGGAGTTCGGAAGAACCGACGAGGTGCGCCTACAGAATTGGCAGACCAGTTGCGGATGAGGTCTGCCAACCCCATTACCTTTCAGGGGCGCAGCGTCTTGATGTTCTTCTGCCGCTCTGCTTCCAAAGCATCATTCTCTTTCTGTACGCGTGCGGCTTCCCTCTGCGGGGCCTCTTGCTTTTCCATCTGTACCGATTCAGCAATCGATAGCCCAGCTTCAGCGTCCTTCTGTTTATCAAACAGCGCGATTGCGAAAGTATTCGAAGTTGTGGACCGAAAGAGGTTGAACGAATATTGAGAGTCCTCCCAGCGTGCGATCACTTTTTCAGTCGCCCGGTATGATGGGTTCGTTGGAAAATTGATGGTAGCGACGGGCTGCGATGCAACTCCGTACTTTGCGGACACGGCGCGTATCATGTCTTCGTCCGTCATGCCTTTGATCGCGGAACTGTCGTAGGTCACCAACATCCTGTAGAGTTCACCATTGTAGAAAGAGAAGAGGACCTTCTCGACGGGCTCCGCTGGGCGTGAAGATCCAAAGGGTTGCGGTGGATACCAGGTCGACTCTTCAATCAAGGCGGGCCGTTGATGAATCACCTCTGCCTTCGCTATCTGCCGGTCCGCCTGCTTTGACACAGTGTCCACGCTCATCCCGAACGAGAAGGTTCGGTACCTGGACAGATCTTGCCCATAAATCAGCGGAGCGGAAGTCAGAATCAGGACTAGAGTGATCACTCCACGGCTTATCAGTTTCATTTTCATATCTCCAGTATGACTTCGACGAGCCAGGCATTCAGTTTCAAGCCGCAACAAGCCGTCCATCTTTCCATGCGCGAGAATCATCGACTCCCAAAAGAAACATGCCTTCCTGCATATTTCGCAAATGGAAAGAAACGGTCGCATAAGGCACTCCAAGGAAATGTTTAAAAGCCACGCGTGTGATCTCCAGGGAATTGAATTTCTCGAACTTCAGCCCAGCCAGGATGCACTTGATCGCCTTATGAACCGTTTCCTGTCCATCACCGCCGAAGACGGTGGCTCTGCTTTCACCAGCCAGGTAGAAAAAACTCCACCCCGCGTCGTGAGTTTTCCGATCCATCCCATAACCATCGAGACTTGTCACCGCTCGCCAACCAAGCGAATACACATCACTTTGAAATGTGAGGGTGTCCGGGAGGGGTGTGCCTTCCCTAATCAAGACCGTGCCCGCTTTGATCGTTCCCGGCATTTGGACTCTCCTCGTAAATTTCAGCGGATGTATGCCGCCGCAAGATGGTTGTGATCTCCCGGAGTTAAGCAATTACCAGGTGAACCGCGAGTTCCAATTGGGTTCAGATGCACGTAAACTCTGCGTACAACCACGAAGGCCCAATATTCACAATTTCAATCGGCGATCCGGTGGAGCAGACCTCGTCGAGGTCAGCCCGAGGTCTGACTCCACCTTCACGTCCCGGAACAAGCCCGGGGACGACGGTGACTACTTGTTCGAGGCCTTTTCTGATTCATTGTGTGGCGCGCTTTTCTGAAGAACGCGAACGAGGAGGCGTCCCGATGACGGAACGGCAATCTTATTTCCCATCACTATTTCCCTGGCTGTGATCTTGCGGCCATAGACATCTGCGTTGGCATCATCGTCCGGGCGAAGTGTGGAGCCCTCGAGTGAAACCCCGGCAAACAGACCGCGGGTGCGAGAGTAGCTCAGGATTTCCGCCCGCAGGTAGGCATCGGTGTTCGCCGAGGCGTCGCGGCCCTTGGGACCTGCCGCTGCGGAAGCATCGGCGCCAAGTTTCACTTTGCTGTTGAGAATGGAAGACGCCCCTCTCTCGTTCATGACGAGGAGGACTAGATCCGTCGCTTGCCCGCCGAGTTGAAATCCAACACTAGCGCCTTCGAGCGCGTACATCGCCGGAGAACCCCACGGCCCCTTAAAATGCTCGCCCGTCCGGCACACCATCGCCCCGCGGCCGTAACTTCCGCCCACCACAAATGCAGCCTTCAGAACAGATGGAAAAACGATGATGCACTCGGCTTTTTCCAGCAGTTCTTGCGGAATGTTGTCGGGTACGTTCATCACTTCCTGCAAGACGGTCCCGGAATTTTCCAAACGTTTTTGTTCCTTGTTCGCAGCGAAGACCGAACTTGCAACAAACATGATGCAGACACCAAAAGCTAATTTACGTATCATCGCAAACCTCCCAATCCACTTGCTAGTTGATGAATTCCCATTGATATCAAATTCTTCACGGATTGCTTCGACCATGAATTCTTCTCGAGGGCTCCACGCTTCACTTGAAGCCCTTCGTTTCATCCCCATTACGCCTTTTGTTTCGCACCCATAACGAGCAAGACGGCCCCCGCCGCCAAAGCCAACCCTCCGACGATGGGTGGAAGAGGAACATGTTCCTGCGTGTCAGCCGTGGCATGAATCGGACCTATATCGATGACCTTTTCCCGGCGGGTATAACTAAATCCTTGGTAGACGAGTGCCAGCCCACCTAGAACCACTAACAGAATTCCCAGCACGGTGGTCGATTTCATGAGTTTAATCTCCGCGATCAGGCAATCGGCCTTCGGCCCTGGATGACACGGAATAGGACGACAATAATGGCCTTCGCTTGGGTCTAGCCAAAGAAAGCTCGCTTGGTAAGGCGTCTCGGTCGATTGGCTCCTCAGTATCCGGAGCTATATTCATCCCAAACTAGGCGCTTTATCCCCTGAAACATCTTAGGTGACAGGAACGCGCTCGTCTGTTCACTAGTGCACAGTCCTAGATCGCATCATGATATCTCCTGAAATCTAGGTTGCCTCATTGAGTCTCAAGGTCGGGTGCAGGCGGTCATAAGACGGCGGGACAGGGCGATCATGTTACGCGATGCGGGTCCGGTCCAAATCACTACCCTCTCGCTTGCGCACCAGATAAGGAACACTCCGAAGGCCGCCAGACCCAGAAAGAAAAAAGCTATGGTGAATAGGACCAAGGACGCCAGAAGCTCGCGTACATGGTAGGAGTACAGCCCGAGTCCCACGATCGTTGCACCCAGTCCATATGAATAATCTGTTGCTTTGAGATCACGCAATGAATCCCCTTGTCTTGTCCGACGTGCACCTGAAATCTAGTTTTATAAGAACGGATCAAAATTACAGCCTATCAAGAACGCTTCCGCACCTAGCGCTGCGGAGATTGACTATCCTGATTCTTTTTCTGTCGGGCCTTCCTGTCTGCCGCTTGTTGCGGGTCTCCTCCCGGAGCGGCGAGAACCGGACAAGAATCCTCCCGGCACTGGATCGAGGTCCCCGCCATGCCATATCACCGGCCGCAGCACCAGCATAGATGCCGTAGCGCCAGGCGTCTGTTCGTTATTGATCACGTGCCGGGACGGCTTGAAACTCCCTCTGTGCGGAATTGAACTGAATTGCCTCGATCTCGATGTCATCATGAACAAATGCGTAAGAAAAAGGCCAGGAAAGAATCCGGCGAAACGATACTCCTCGACATCAAGAGGGAAATGGCAAAGCCGCGGGAGGCCAAATCCGCACGCGAAGGCAAAATAGATATGGCTACCGTGCGGGTCTTGCGGAGGAACCGAGAAAAAAATAAGCTGTAGCCACATTTGGCCCTTTTCCGTACACTACCATGGCTTATTCCGGCCAAGGACCCAGCACTGATAGATCCCATCGGGGGCACAGAATTCCGGGAATACACAAACCCCTGAAGAGGCGCGCATATGCCGGACGACGAGTGGATCAAAACACGTAAAGACGGCAGAAAAGTAAAGTTCATCTACCAGGAGCTGCCGGAAGACGGGGCGTTTCTCTCCGCGCAGATTGCAGGTAATGAGATCGTGTATTCGATCGTAATGACCAAAGCGGGAAACCCGCTTACTCACGATGATGTTGAAGGCCGTTTTGAGGGCGAGCTTTTGAAGAAGTAGTCTCAGTCTTAGTCATTGAACGTGACTTGTATAGATTTATAGAGTAAACTATGTGTCAAGAGTGCAGGGGTGGTCGCAATGGCATAAGGTGAAACGCCATGAAAACGAAAAAACGAGCCAACCAAAAGAGAAAGCACGGCATTTTCGACCCGGAAGCTTTTCTCAGTTCGGCCGGTGTGGCGAGAACCATAGCGGAGTTCGGAAAAAAAGAGACGCTATTCTCCCAAGGCGATCTCTGCAAAAACATAATGTACATTCAAAAAGGCGAGGTGAAGATCTCCGTCGTGTCCGAAACCGGTAAAGAGGCCGTGGTGGGCTTGTTAGGGCCACGTGACTTTATAGGTGAGGGGGGGTTGGCGGGGCAGCAAAGGCGAATGGCAACGGCCACTGCCGTTACGCCTGTCACAGCATTGGCGATCGAGAACTCCGAAATGTTCCGAGTGCTTCACGCGGAAAGCGCGTTTTCTGATCGTTTCATCACCTATATGCTGGAGCGCAACGTCCGGATCGAGGAGGACCTGATCGACCAACTTTTCAATTCCAGCGAGAAACGGCTGGCACGCACTCTTCTGCTGCTGGCCCGCTACGGCAAACAGGATAAACCTCAACGGGTGCTTCCCAAGATACCTCAAGAGACGCTCGCGGAAATGGTTGGTACGACGCGCTCTCGCGTCAATTTTTTCATGAATAAATTCAGGAAAATGGGCTTTATCAAATACAACGGCGGGCTGCAAGTAAACGCTTCTCTTCTCAGTGTTGTCCTACACGATTAGCAATGGGCGATCGCAGGAAAAAAGCGGCGATGCCCTGGATTGGGTCAGGACGTTTTTTCCGTTGGTTTCATCTTGTAGAGCACGCGATCCGCTGCCTGGAGCAGGCTTTCGATCGTCGTGCCATCCTCAGGATAAACAGCAGTTCCGACGCTGACAGAAAGCAGAGGCTGCTCGCCGTCGTTGGACAGCCGTTCGCAGATCCTGTGTCCGACCGCGCCGGCTTCTTTGGCGCTGGTTTCCGGCAGAATAATCGCGAATTCGTCGCCGCCATATCGCGCCGCTGTGTCAATCGACCGGCAGGAGAAACGAAAAATATCGGCGAGGCGGCAGAGCGCCCGGTTGCCCGCCAGATGGCCAAAACTGTCGTTAATACGCTTCATTCCGTCCAGATCAAAAACGAGCACAGCGAAGGCCCGTCCGGTGCGATCCGAGCGTTTGATCTCCGATTCGAGGGTTTCGGAGAGCCTACGGTAATTTGCCAGCCCGGTCAGCGCATCTGTTGCCGCTAAGTGCCGGAGATAGTCCTCCGATGCGCGCTGTGCGGTAATGTCCTCGGCGATGATCTCGCAGCCGTCCGGCGCTCCGTCCTCCACGCCCACTTGCCGTCCGCTGAGCCGGACCTTCATGGGCGTTCCGTCCTTCCGCTTCCATTCGGCCTCGATCAGGTCGACATGGCCTGTCTCCCGGTAGGATTGAAAGAGTTGCGCGCGCTCGATAGGATCGCGGATGATTTCCGTTGCCAGGTTCACGGCCATCAATTCTTCTTTGGATCCATAACCCAGCATCGCCACGATCGCTTCATTCACATTGAGAAACCGGCCATCCATGTCAATGCGGCAGATGCCATAGGTCGGATTTTCCACCAGAGCGTGGTAGTGGGCCTCCGAGTGCCGCAGCTCTTTCTCCGCGTGATTCCGTTCCTCGCGCCGGTTTTTTTCCTCTACCGCCAGACCGACGGCCAGCGGCAAACGGTTCAAACGATTCTTATCAACGCAATCAAACGCGCCCTTCCGAAAAAACGCATCCGTCATGTCCTCATCTAGAATGCTACTGGTCAGGATAAATGGAATCTCCTGGTTCTCCTGTTGCAGGATTTCCAGCGCCTCCATGCCCGTCCAACTTGTCATGGAGTAATCGCACACAATCACGTCATAGGTCTGCATGCGCAACCGTTCTCCGAACTTCGCCGGGACTTGAACCCAATCCGCGGAGACCGCAAAATCCATTCGTTTGAGTTCCTGCAAGCAGCGTTCGACGTCGGATTCCTTATCATCAACGAAGAGAATTCGTACGATCCGCCGCCGATGGGTCGCGGTTCGGCGGGCAGGAAGACTTTGATGATTCCGAGGTGTTTCGTTTTGGCCTAGGTGTGACATGGCAAACTGCTTTCACGTCCTCCGGAGCCGGTTCGGGATTCGCCGGCAGGGTAATAGAACTTGTGAGAATTTCCCTATTAGGCACAATAAGCCGGAAGGGGACTTGCCAACTGTTTCATTTTGAACACTCAGCGATTATGTGTCTATTTGGATAGGGCTCTAGCAATGCGGAGTTCAACTCCGTCTAACCGGCTGCCACGGATTCACAAACATTCAGAAATTAAGTTCAAAGTGGATGACGTCGTGGACGCGATAGCCGTTATCAATCAGAACCGCGTGTCCGCCGATGAAAACATAACGGTAGCCGCGGGGAGGAGGAGGTAAACGACGATAGTAGTCATCAGGGACCGAATAAATTCTTCTCCGCATATTTCGATCGAGCACATAACCTTCGCGAAGCCGGGATTCGTATTCGGGAGCCAGTTGGTCGCGGTCTCTAAGTCCCATTGGTCGACGATCATGATGTTCATTGTACCAATCACGCGAGGCTTGCCGATCGTGGTCGTCGAACCTCGAGTGATCCTGGCCGCGTTGGTCGTCGCGATACTGGTCGTGATGATCTTGGTCGTGCCGGCCCTGATCGCGATGTTCCTGATCCTGGCCACGGCCCTGTGCCTGCACGGCGACGCCGGTTAGAGCGAGAAGGAACAGCGCACTGCCTGACATCCATAAACGTACCTTCATGAGAACCCTCCGATTTATTTTTATGATTTTAGAAAGATGCGAAAGCTCGAAACCTGGGATATGTCAGCCTTTTAGAAGCGCCACAGGCCCCGGCTACCACTGAACCGCCGGGGCCTGTTGCTTCCGCGCTAGACACGTGTTACGGACGGGGGTACAGGGGAACAATCTGGGATACGACCCCGATGGTGGTTCCGATTACTTCGCCTGAGACCACGAGTTCCACACGGCGATTCTGTTGGCGTCCTTCCGCGGTGTCATTCGACGCCACGGGTTGCATCTTGCCGAATCCCTGCGACGTCATGGACGCCGACGGAATGTTTTCTCTTACGAGGTAATCGCGGACGGAACCTGCTCGTTGTTCCGAAAGCTGCTGGTTCATCGCATCACTGCCCACGCTATCGGTGTTGCCTTCAATGGCGAGTCTAAGGTCCGGGTAGGCCAGAACGATTCCGGATATCTTAGCGAGCTTTTCGCGCGCAACCGGACGAAGACTGGACTTGCCGGTGTCAAATAATACGTCCGACAGGCTCACGATCAGACCACGGGCGGTGTCACGAGTGGCGAAAATGACGTTGAATTGTTGCAGCAACTTCGCGCGCAGTTCTTCGCGATCTCGCACTGCTTGCTTGAGTTGCTGATCTGAGCTTGCGGCAGCGAGCCGATTTCGCTCCGATTCCGCTTCCGCGTTTCTTTGACCCTGTTGAGCGTCCGCCGTGGCTTGATTTGCGCCGGCAGCGGCGGCGCGATTGCGATCCGACTCCGCCTGCGCGCTTTGTTGTTGCCGCAGCGCCTCGGCTGCGGCTCTGTCAGCATCTGCACGGCCGCGGTTTGCATCAGCGGTTGCTGCTTCCGCATTCATTCGGCCCTGCATTTCGTCTTTAGTTCTGGCTCGGGCATTTGCCAGCTTTGCCGCCTCACGGTCCTTGTCACTGTTCACGCGATCTGCCTCGATGCGCTTTACGGCTATTTCCCGGGAGTCATCCGCCGTCTGCACAACTTCACGCGATACGGAAATGAGCGCTTTCCGGTCAACGTGCTTCATCGTTCCCATTTCATCGGCCCGCTTCATCTGGCTAGCGGCCTTTTCATAACTGGGGGCGGCGTAGGTTTCGGCTCCGGCCGATTTGGCAATACGCACGGCATTGCGTGCTTCAAAGAATTCAAGAGGCAGTTTGGAATTCAACACAACCGGGTCAAAGTGATATCCGGTTGGGATGTATCCACCGCGATCGATGAGTTCATACTTCGCATCCACAGCTTCGCTGGTTCCGACTGTGTCGGACCGAATCGCATTTTCCATGACCACAACGTTGCTGGGACGGCGCACCGCATAATAAGGTTCGGCGGTAACGATAAGCGCAAAGGCCTGCAGATCTGTTGTGACGTCCAGCTTGCTGCGGTGATTGTCGCCCACCAGTACTTCGCCGATGTTTACGGACCGGCCTTCGGGAGAAATCGCCCACATGACGTAGGTGAGATACTCAGTCCCAAACGAGGTCGGTTTGTTGACGCCTTGGAATTCAACTTCGATTTCCATGGTGCCGCGCTTGCTCTCTACCTTCGCTTCGCCGGAAGCACCTGGCATCAGGTCGGTACCTTGGAAATTTATTTTTGTGGCGCCGCTTCGGTGTGCATATTTCACGGCGCGCGTCGTGCGGCTAACTACGTTAACGCTGTAGGTGGCCATTTGGTGTTCATCGGAAACTGTTGTTTGTGCTTGGGCTAACGTAGATGCGCCCAACATTGCGAGGACTGCAAAAAGCGCTGCGGAACTTTTCACTGTGAGTCTCCTTAGGAAGCTGTGAGGTCGTAGTATCAAGCTTTTCGAATATGAATACTGTCCTCTATTGCTCGTTTTGAAAGATCGTCGGACCAAGAACAAATCTTCCGCACTTGAGACTCTGGTGTCACAGCTTGAACGCGGCTGTTCAATCTTGCACACTTTGGCGACCCTGTTTCAGTTTGGTTGACGGTGGGATTGAAGCCTGAATGCCGGATGTACCGAACTGATCATTGCTTTGTCCCGCTGGGCGTTGCGGACGGCAAGTTCGATCGGATTAAGGACTCCACTTGATTCCAAACCATCGGATCACACTCAATTTGGGTGTGTGCCTTCACGAAGATACGGTCGTACCAAGGATACTCGGAGCATTTGAGAGGGCTTGATTCGTAGTCAAACTGGAAGTTTCCGACAATCCGCGTGCGCGCTGGATTGGCGGCGCGAATGTCGTGGTGGCCGCGAATAAGCCCATGCGACTGATAGAAGTTGGCGGCCTGGGCCACATTGGCGGGGATAGTCGTGTCATCGGCGCCGGGCCTGGAGACGCTATCCACTTGCAGCGTGAGGAGCACCGGGATGCCCTCCTTTTCCAATGCGCGGGCTAAATAGACGGCTTGTGAGCCGCCCCAGCTATGCCCATAAATGACAATTCGTGCATTCTGCCTTTCTTCCACCGTTAGAGTCCCGTCATGGTTCGTGTCCAGAAGTTTCTGGATTTCCTTTTGGGCTTTCTCCCCACGATAGCTCTCAAAGGTTTCCACATCCACTCCCGCGGGGTACTCCTTGCGCAAGCGCGCTGCGAGCTGAACCTCGCTATGGACCGGATTATCGTGCGCGACGAAACCGCCGACGAACCCAATGACTATGGCCGGCGGCTTCGTGGAAGACTTGGTCGCCGGGACAGGATGCGCGGAAATGCGCTGGCCAGGCGTGCGAACGGCCGCGGAGAAGAAGACAAATACGACAATCGATGGAAGCATCCACCGGAGTCCAGTCGAGCGAATCAAATGAGATGAGCGTTCCTGGAAAGTGCGATTAGCGCGCGAGAGTTTCATTCCTTCGCTGGCAATACGGGCGCGGGCTCGACTTGCTGGCCCTCACGCGGGAAGAGGAGCCCGCCAGAAGCAGTAGCCGATGCGACAGCCGGAACCGGAGTCACTAACTTTAGTTGATCGAGCGACGACAGGACACTTTGCCAGCGACCACTGTCTTTTTTCGTTTCGATTGCCAGAGAGAGGTCGGAATAGAACTCCAAAATATTATCGCGTAGATCTGTCGTGGTCAGATCGAACTTCCGGTCTGTCAACTGGCCAAGTAACTTCGCATAACTTTCGTCTGTTAGAGAGTACTCGGCTGCCGCGGTCACTTTGCCAGTGTCAAAGTCACAGTTGGGAAGCTTCAGTGAGCCGGCACGAACTTGCTGAAGATAAATCCGGTATTGGTCAACGGTTGTATTGATACTCTTGAAATACAGGTCTTCCGTCTGCGGTGTTGGGTTGTTGAACGCCAGCGCCTTAAAGGGGCCGATTTTGGGCATGTATCGCAAGAGCACTGACCATACGCGAGTGCCAAAATCAGGCTTTGTATAGTCCTTTCCCCAATTCTTTTCATATTCGGAGCGCGACAGGCGGTAAAGGAACTTCTTTTTCGCAAAATTGGGCGTCTCCTTCATCATATCTTTCTTGTGGGTCCGTAAGGCAACTTGTGTCATTTGCGGGATTAGTCGGCTGATAGCAAAACGATAGGAACCGACTGCGAGATCCTCATGAGTCAGCACGTCTTTCAACTCCACGCCGTAAACGATAGGAAACGTCCGCTCCAGGAGAGGCTTGGACACTTGGAATCCAATGAAATCGTGATACTGCTGCGACGCATAACGATTCTTCGCCACTTGCACCATGTCGAATCCGAACTCCGTCTTCAGATGCGCGGTGTGGTCCTGCGCGTACCTGACGGAATTACCGAACTTCGCCCGCAGCTTGGGGTATTGGATGGCAACAGCCTGGTTGACGGCCGGATGGCCGGCGATGTCCGAAGCATAGTGCGCAAGCGCGCCCAGCGCAAAGGCGTACTCGTTTGCGTCCTGACTCTGTAGCAAAAGCTCTCGAACGAAATCACCGCTGCGTACGTAATGCACCAAATTGCTGAATTCAACACCTCCAAAGGGATAATAGCCGAGGTCCTGTATTACGGCGCCGCCATAAGCGTAAGCGTGTGCTTCGGTGAGCTGCTCTTCCGTGAGCGCTGGAAATCGATGGAGAAGAAGTGGGCGGATATTATCGGTCCACACCAGGTCTATGATTTCCTCGTGGGTGAGCACCGAGTATGCGAACGAACCGTTGGCGCACAAGAGCATGACGAGAAAAACTGCAATTACGCGGATAACCCAGGGGCCCCGTCCACGGGATCGGGCTCCACGTGCTCGTACTGACGCAGGGTGAAGAGCCCGCCGGAAACTGATAGCGGAAATTTGCGGGAGTTGTGTCCTAGTTCGGTTTTCTGAGTTCATGGACAAGTTCCTTCGCTTCCTTCATTCTCTCCTTGTAAAACGATGGGCCGATTAGGACTTTTTTCCGTCCCACGCGCACATGTTCCTGGATGCCCTTCTTTTTAAGGAATAAGGAAAGAGCTGCGTACGTTTTGATTTCTTTCTCGATAAAATTCACTGCACGCCGCCTGGAATCATCCATCGCCGACCTCCGACCTGTCATGAACGGCCTAACTGGAAAAAGATGAAAGCAGCTTCCGTTGCTAATCCAACCATCGATGATTCAGGAGTCCGGTTTCCCGCGACGGTGAGATCCTCTGACAACTTTCCGCGAGAGTGCGCCCATACGTTCATCACACTTCGCTTGTGACACGAGCCTTGTGCTCATTCCTGGGTTCCTGTACGCGGCGCGCAGATTTTTCATCTGCGGTCCATCCGGCGCGTTTGCTATCCGACGCGGAGCCGGGAGAGGGAGTGGAGCAATCCAAATACGTTGAGGAGCCACATCACCACGCAAATGACGACGACCGCGTTCAAGATCGATTTAATGGAACCTGCCATCGGGATGAATCGGTTAATCAGCCACAGGATGACCCCTACGACGATCAAGGTGAACAAGACTTGAACTAAAGGCATGATCCATTGACCTCACTTAACCGCACGCGCTTCTTACCCACTTGCGGCATGATACGAACATCGAATGCAAGAAGCTGTTCACTAATGCACAGCATCAGTCATGTCCGAAACACGCTAGTGAGTCAGGAAACGCCCGAGAATCAAATATTCGAGTGAGGGTTTTGCATTTACGC
>Ga0209011_1000680_pt1 | contig 12473 bp, 10 predicted proteins | sample BlaSpr_A8_OM1_M3_FD_187986 | JGI IMG/M metagenome (GOLD analysis project Ga0209011, IMG submission 187986) | Forest soil microbial communities from Thunder Bay, Ontario, Canada - Black Spruce, Ontario site 2_A8_OM1_M3 (SPAdes) (version 2) | ecosystem: Environmental > Terrestrial > Soil > Boreal... | reverse complement strand
CCGAGAGTCAGGCGCAACGGCGCGATGCGGGTGTCCATGCACGGCATTCTAATGGAGCCGGGGCGCTTCGCCGAGGCGCCGCAGAAGATCCGCGGCAAACTCGAAACGGGCGTTCTCGGTGGGCAGTTGCCGCGACACGCGAAGCTTCAGCGGTCCTTCGAGGCGGTACTCGCGTGCGCCTGTCTGGATTAGGCGCACCACGGTGGCCGGATCGATGCGTGAGCGCTCCTCGAACAGCACCGAGCCGCCCTGCGCTCCCAGATCGAGCCGGCGCACTCCCAGGGCGCGCGCCGTGAGTTTGAGTTTGGCGATGCGCAGCAGGCTCTGCGCCACGGGCGGCAGCGGGCCAAAACGATCGTGGATTTCCGCGCTGAGCTCATCGAGCGCTGCGTCGCTGTCGGCGGCGGCGATGCGCTTGTAAAGCGACAGCCGCATGTGTACGTCGCCGACGTAGGCCTCCGGCAGGAACGCCGGCAGGCGCAGCTCGACCTCGGTGGCGGCGGCCAGCGGCTGGTCGAGCACCGGCTCGCGGCCGGCCTTGAGGGCCTGCACCGCGTGCTCGAGCATGTCCAGATACAAGGACAGCCCGATCTCGGTCACCTGGCCGCTTTGCTGCTCACCGAGCAATTCACCGGCGCCGCGGATCTCGAGGTCATGGGTCGCGAGGACGAATCCCGCTCCCAGCTCCTCCATCGACTCGATCGCCTCCAGACGCTTGACGGCGTCGCGCGCCAGCGCCTGGCGCGGCGGCGCGATCAGGTACGCGTAGGCGCGGTGGTGCGAGCGTCCGACGCGGCCGCGCAGCTGGTGCAGCTGCGCCAGCCCGAGTGTGTCGGCGCGATTGATCATGATGGTGTTGGCGGTGGGCACGTCGATGCCACTCTCGATGATGGTGGTGCACACCAGCAGGCTGAAGCGGCGGTGATAGAAATCCACCATCAACTGCTCGAGATCGCGCTCGCGCATCTGCCCGTGGCCGATGCGCACGCTCGCTTCCGGCACCAGCGCCTGTAGTTCGGCGGCGATTTTTTCGATGCTGCGTACTTCGTTGTGTATGAAATAAATCTGCCCGCCGCGGCGCAGCTCGCGCAGCGCCGCCTCACGCAGCGTCGGCGCATGCCACTCGATGAGGAAGGTCTTGATCGTCAGCCGCCCCGCCGGGGCGGTCGTGATCAGCGACAGGTCGCGCAAGCCGCCGAGCGCCATGTTGAGGGTGCGCGGAATCGGGGTCGCGGTGAGGGTGAGCACGTGCACGTTGGCGCGCAGCGCCTGCAGGCGCTGCTTGTCGCGCACCCCGAAGCGATGTTCCTCATCGATGATGAGCAGGCCCAGCTCCCGGAAGCGCGCGTGCGCATGCAGCAGCCGGTGGGTGGCGATGACGATGTCGACCTTGCCCTGCTCGAGCCCCTCGAGCACCGCCTGGGTTTCCGTCGAGGTGCCGAAACGCGACAGCGCCTCGACCCGCACCGGCCAGTCGGCGAAGCGGTCGCGAAAGTTCGTCAGGTGCTGCTGCACCAGCAGTGTCGTCGGGGCGAGCACCGCGACTTGCTTGCCCGCCTGTGCGGCAACGAACGCCGCGCGCATTGCGACTTCGGTCTTGCCGAAGCCGACATCGCCGCACACGATGCGATCCATGGGACGCTCGCTCCTGAGGTCGGCGAGCACCTGTTCGATCGCCTGCGCCTGATCCTCGGTCTCCTCGAACGGGAAGGCGTTGGCGAAGGACTGGTAGTCGGACTCGCTTACCGCCAATGCGAGTCCCTGCTGGGCCTTGCGGCGCGCGTACAGATCGAGGAGTTCGGCTGCGACGTCGCGGATCTGCTCGGCGGCGCGCTTGCGGGCCCTGGCCCATTGATCGGTGCCGAGTTTGTGCAGCGGGGCGCTCTCGGGCGCGGCGCCCGTGTAGCGGCTCACCAGGTGCAGCGCGTGAACCGGCACATAGATGCGGTCGCCGTCCTGATACTCGAGCACCAGGAACTCCCCGGGCTGCCCGCCGATGTCCATCGGCATGAGGCCCGCGTAGCGGCCGACCCCGTACTCCTCGTGCACCACCGGCGCGCCCGGATTGAGGTCCTTGAGGTCGCGCAGGATCGCTTCCGGATCCGCGGCACGCTTGCGCCGCCGCTCCTGGCGGGCGCGTGCCCCAAACAGCTGCGCTTCCGCGATCACCGCGATCGGCGGCGCGGTGAGCGTCAGGCCCTCGAGGTCGGGCGCCACCGTCAGTGCGAGCCGCGCCGTGCCCGCGGCAAACGCCTCCCAGCCGGGCACGATGGTCACCGAGTGGCCATGCTCGCGCAGCATCTCCTGCAGTACCTCACGGCGCCCGGCCGAGTCAGCCGCCAGCAGCACGCGCCCCTCGAAGTCACTCAGGAACGCATCCAGCGGTGCGAACGGCTCCTCGGCGCGCACGTCGATGCGCAGCTCGCGCGGCGCGGTGGTGGGAAAATTGCGCACCTCGGCGGGGGCACCGTGCAGCTCGGTCTCCGCCTTGAAGGCATCGAGGGTGATCGATGCGAACCGGCCGAGCGCCGCGTCGAGCTCGGCGGGCTCGAGAAACAGCTCCGCGGGCCTGAGCACCGGACGCTCGATGTCGTGGCGGCGATCCTCGTAGCGCGCCTCGATGTCCTGCCAGGCCTTGATGAGAGTCTGCGGGAGCGCGGCGTCGTGCACGATCACCGCATCCGCGGGCAGGTAGTCGAACAAGGTCGCGGTCGAGGCGAAGAACAGCGGCTGATAGAATTCCACCCCCGCGGGCGCGAGTCCCTCGCTCACGCCGCGATAAATGCTCGTGCGGGTCGGGTCCCCCTCGAAGCGCGTGCGGTAGCGGCGGCGGAAATCCTTCACCGCTTCCGCATCCAGCGGCACCTCGCGCGCCGGCAGTAACCGCACGCTCGGCAGCGCATCGAGCGAGCGCTGCGTCTCCGGATCAAAGCGGCGGATCGCCTCGATCTCCTCGTCGAAGAGGTCGATGCGCAGCGGCGCCGCGCTGCCCATGGGGAACACGTCCAGCAGCGAGCCGCGCACCGCGAACTCCCCGGGACTCACCACCTGGCTGACGCTCGCATAGCCTGCTTCGGTGAGTCGTTGCCGGAACGGCTCGATGGCGAGCGCCTGCCCCTTGCTGAGCTCGAACGCACGGCCCTGCACGTAACTGCGCGGCGCCAGGCGCTGCATGAGGGTGTCGGCCGACACGATCAGGCAGCCGTGCTGCAGCTGCGGCAGCTCGAAGAGAGTTTTCAGCCGCTCGGAGGTGATGTCCGGATGGGGAGAGAAGAGGTCGTACGGCAGCACTTCCCAGTCCGGCAGCCGCAGCAGCGGCAGTGCCTCTGCGCCGAAGAAGCGCAGCTCCGCCGTGAGCCGCTCGAGCTCGCGCGCCGCGTCCACGATGACCACGTACAGCCGCCGGTCGGCGCGCGTGGCTTCGGCCAGCGCCAGCGCCGCGGCGCTGCCGTACAGCTGATGCCAGCGCAGACGCCGGTGGACCCCGGCCGGCAGCGGCGGATTGAGCAATGCGGGCATCTGCGGTGCGCGGTGACGCGAAAGCCCGGCAGCTTACCTAACCCCAGGGCCGCGAGGGGACTGCTGTCGGGGGAGACGGGCGCGCGGGTGCGCGCCGGTGCGGTGCTCAGGGGCTGACCGACCCCGCACTCATCTGCATGCGCGATTCAAGCGGCACGCAGAAGATGTCGATGGGGTGGGAGCGCCCGCGCAGCTGCAGGGGCGGCAGCGGGGTCGCTCCGACGTCCATCCCGTGCGCATCGAGCGAGTGCTTGAGCGCGCTGGAGAACAGCATCTCGCCGGCGCGCGCCCGCTGGCAAAGACGCGAGGCGATGTTCACCGTGTCGCCGATGATGGTGTAGTTCATGTAGGAGGAGGAGCCGATGTTGCCGGCCACCACGTCCCCCTCGCTGATGCCGATGCCGAGCCCGGCTTCGATGTGGTAGCGCTCCTTCCAGGAGCGCGAGAGGGCGCCGAAGCTGGCGAGCATCTCCCGGGCGGCGCACACGGCGCGCTCCGCACTGTCGACTTGCTGCAGCGGCACGCCGAAGCCGAGCATCAGGCAGTCACCCGCCATGTGAAACACGGTGCCCTCGTGGCGGAAGGTGATCTCCGTCAGCAGCGAGAAGAACTCATTGAGCAGCGGCACGACACAGTGCGGCTCCAGCTGTTCGGAAATGCTGGTGAAGCCACGCAGGTCGGCGAACAACACCACCGCGTGGGTGCGCACGTCGGCCGTGGACAGCATCGTGTCGAGCAATTGCGGGTCTTCGAGGATCTTGTCGGCGACCCGGGGCGACACATAGCGGCGGAACGTTTGCCGCAGCACTTCCTCGCGCCGCCGGAATTCAGCTTCCAGCTGAACCGTCGGCGGTTTCCTGCGCACCACTCCGGAGCGCACAAGGGCCTCGCCATGGGCCCTGAAAGGCTCATCCGCCAACACACGCCCCCAAGCAAATTATTCTGTTAAGCGACAGAATATCATATCTGCATTCGTGTCGGCGTCCGGCGACAGGCAAGCCGCCGTTGGGTGTCAAAGGTGCCTGTCGGCGACGTGTTGGTTGATCGGCTCAGGCGATCGACGCCTCAGCCCCTGGTCACCACCGCGTGAATCACGCGGTCGTGCTCGAAGAACACCGAAAAGGCGTTGTAGTCCCAGCGCGTGATCGGCGGCTTACCGACCGTGGGGTGGCGCGTGAGCGGGGCACCGAAATGCTTCTCGACCTCCCCCATGGTGCTGCCGCGTTTGGGGCGATCGAGCTGGGACTCACGCACCTGCACCTGGTCGTTCACCACCAGGGTATCGGCGACTGCGGCGCCGGCGGCAGCGCAACCGCACAGGAGCGCTGCGAGAATTCGGGTCTGCATGCCACTGTCCTCCAACTGCCGCACGACTATAGCACCGGGAAGAATCTGTCAAAGCGGGCAGGGCGGGCGGCACGCGCCGTTTTGTGACGCACGTCTGAAAAGCGTGCAACTGTGGTTAAATCGCGACGATGTTTCACCCGTTGTCGGTCTACGTGGGCCTGCGCTACGTGCGCGCCCGCTCTTACACGTTTTTTGTTTCCTTCATCACCTGGGCGTCGCTCGTCGGGGTGTGTGTGGGCGTCGCGGCTCTCATTGTGATTCTGTCGGTGATGAACGGCTTCGAGGGCGAGTTGCGCGACCGGCTCCTCTCTCTGAGTGCCCAGGTGCGCGTGACTGCGGCCGCTACTGCGCCGGCAGGCTCGCAGGCCGGGCCCGGGGTCGCGGAGTGGCAGAACGCCGCGCGTATCGCGCAGGGCGCCGCGGGGGTTGTCAGCGTGGCTCCGTACGCGGAGCTGCAGGCGCTCGCCGTGCGCCGCCCCGAGATGCTGCCGGTGCTGCTGCGCGGTATCGACCCACGCTCTGCGGTGAGCGTGAGCGAGCTTGCGCACGCGATCACCCAGGGACACCTCGCGGATCTGACTCCCGGCTCCGGGCGCATCATCGTGGGCGAGGTGATCGCCGAGCGGCTGGGGCTGGCGCCGGGGGATTCGCTGACCGTGCTGGTGCCGACGGTGAGCGCCGGTGGCGCGCCGGCGCCGAAACTGCGCGAATTCACGGTGGCGGGCACGTTCGAAGTCGGCCTGCAGGATCACGACGGCACGCTGGTGTTTGCGCACCTGGATGACGTACGGGCGCTCGCCCCGCAGGGCGCCGCCGGCGAGGGCCTGCGGGTGCGCGTGCACGATGTGCTCACTGCTCCCGCGGTTGCGGCGCGGCTGCGGGCGCTGTTGCCGGGGGACTTCGAGGTCAGCGACTGGACCCAGGACAACGCCAACTACTTCCGCGCGATCCGCATCGAGAAGACCATGATGTCGCTCATCCTGCTGCTGATCGTCGCGGTCGCCGCCTTCAACATCGTCGCCATGCTGGTGATGGTAGTCACCGACAAACGCACCGACATCGCCATCCTGCGCACCCTGGGCGCAGCGCCGCGGCGCGTGATGGGCATATTCATCACCCAGGGACTGGTGATCGGCTGGCTGGGCGTGGCGCTCGGGGTGGTGCTGGGAGTCGCGCTCGCGCTGCACGTTGATACCATCGTGCCGTTTCTCGAGCGCACCTTGCGCTTCCAGATCCTGGATGCCGATGTGTACTACAACACCGCGATCCCCGCCGAGGTGCACTGGAGGAACATCGTCACCATCGCGTTGGTGGCGCTGCTGCTGACGGCGCTCGCCACCGTGTATCCGGCGATCCGCGCGGCACGCACCGCGCCGGCCGAAGCGCTGCGTTACGAGTAGTCCATGGGCGGGTACGAATGGCTGATCGGCACGCGTTACCTGCGCTCGACACACCGCCGCGGCTTCGTGTCGTTCGTCGCGCTCATGTCGGTATGCGGGCTGACACTCGGGGTCGCGACCCTCATCGTCGTGCTGTCCGTCATGAACGGCTTCGAGCGCGAGCTGCGCAGCCGTATTCTCGCGGTCACCTCGCACGCCACCATCATGGGGCTCAGCGGCGCGCTGCCAGACTGGCGTGACCTGCAGCAACAGGTGCGCCGGCAGAGCGGCGTGCAGGCCGCGGTCCCCTACGTCGAAAGCCAGGCGATGCTCGCCAACGGACTGCGCCTGGCGGGGGCGAGCGTGCGCGGCGTACTGCCCGAGGAGGAACGCGTCGCTACCGGTCTGGCACAGCATGTGACTTCCGGCAGCCTCGATGACCTCAAGGCCGGCGCCTACGGAACCATTCTCGGCAGCGCGCTCGCGCACGAGCTCAACGCGCACGTGGGCGATTCGGTGGTGCTGATCGCGCCCGCGGGCACGGCAACGCCCACCGGGGTCGTGCCGCGCATGCGCCGCTTCCGGGTGGTGGGCCTGTTTCAGTCCGGCATGTACGAGTTCGACCGGGGACTCGCGCTGGTGCACATGGCGGACGCCGCGCGCCTGTTTCAGCTCGGCGAGGCGGTTACCGGCCTGCGGCTGGCGTTCAATGATCCGCTGCGCGCCCCCGCGCTGGTGCGCCGCGTGGCGCTGGCCCTCGGCGGTCCGGGCTTCTACGTCACCGACTGGACCCAGGATCACGCCAACTTCTTCCGCTCCATCGAGATCACCAAGTCGATGATGTTCATCATCCTGCTGATGATCGTCGCGGTGGCCGCCTTCAACATCGTCGCCACGCTGGTCATGATCGTGAAAGAGAAACAGACCGACATCGCCATCCTGCGCACCCTGGGCGCCGGTCCACCCAATGTGCTGCTGACGTTCGCGGTGCAGGGAGTGCTGATCGGACTCGCCGGCACCCTGCTCGGAGCGGCGCTCGGCACGCTGCTCGCCGACAACCTGCAGTCGCTGGTGGGCGCGCTCGAGCATCTGCTCGGTACGCAGTTCCTCGACGCGCGGGTGTACTACATGAGCGATCTGCCCGCGTACGTCGAAGGCATCGATGTGCTCAGGGTCTGCGGGGTGGCGTTCGTGCTGTGCGCGCTGGCGACCGTCTACCCGGCGTGGCGCGCGGCACGCACCGCGCCTGCACAGGCTTTGCGCCATGAATGACAACGTTCTGGAAGCCCGCGGCGTTCACAAGAGTTTCCGTCAGGGGCCGGTGCTGCTGCCGGTGCTGCAGGGTGTGGCGCTCGCGGTGTCCGCCGGTGAGCGGGTCGCAATCGTCGGCGCCTCCGGTTCCGGCAAGACCACGCTGCTGCAGATTCTCGGGGGTCTCGATCGTCCCACTGCCGGCGAGGTGTTGGTCGCCGGTCGCGACATTCATTCCCTGGCCGAGCGCGAGCGCGGCACGCTGCGCAACCAGGCGCTCGGTTTCGTGTATCAGTTCCATCACCTGCTGCCGGAATTCTCGGCGCTCGAGAACGTGGCCATGCCGCTGCTGGTGCGGCGCATGAAAATCGCCGCCGCGCGTGCCGAGGCGCAGCGGCTGCTCGAACGCGTGGGTCTTGGCGAGCGGCTGCAGCACCGGCCGCACCAGCTCTCCGGCGGCGAGCGGCAGCGCGCGGCGGTCGCGCGCGCGCTGGTGACGCAGCCGCGTATCGTGCTGGCCGATGAGCCGACCGGCAATCTGGACGGCGGCAACGCCGACAGCGTGCTGGCGCTGATGCTGGAGCTCAATCGCGAGCGCGGGACCAGCCTGGTAGTGGTGACTCATGACCTGAAGCTCGCCACGCGCATGGAGCGCGTGTATGAGCTCGAGCGCGGCACGCTCAGCGCGCGTGCCTAGCGGTGCGCACGCGGCGCGCTAGCCCAAGCTTCAGGCCGTCTGGGTGCCGTGTCGGCTGCGGTAGCGGCTGGTCACCTGCCAGCGCCACAGCAGCTCGAGCGACAGCCAGCCGATGAGGCCGGCGAGCAGCGCGCAGATGATGCATCCGGCGACGAACGGCTGCCACACCGGCGCCAGGCTGTGGCCGAACCAGTGCCAGCTGGGGACGAACTTGAAGTGCTGGCGGGGTACGTGCAGCAGCGCCGCTCCCACCCGGTAGGCGAGGTAGTACGCGGGCACCGCGGTGAAGGGATTGAGCAGGAAGGTGGTGCCGCAGATCACCGGAATGTTGAGGCGCCAGATGACCGCAACGCTGGTTGCCAGGAGCAGGTGCACCGGCAAGGGCACGAAGCAGATCGCAAGTCCGGCCCCGAAAGCGTGCGTCACGCCGCGCCGATGCAGCGTCCACAGGTGCGGGTCAATGATCCGCGCGCCGAAGGGCCGCAGGAACCAGCGCTCGCGCAGCGTGTCCGGGTTGGGGATGAGTCTTTTCAGCAGCCGGCGTGGCATCGAGCCGAAGACTGTACCAGAAGGCCGCCAGCGGGGATGTGCGGCGCGCCGCAGCGGCGGCGCTGCCTTGAGCGGCCCCGCCCCGGTATGATGCCGCCTCTGCAGTCACCGCTCCCTGGGGTCCGTAGGATGTGGGAAATAGTGCGGGCCGGCGGCCCGCTGATGTGGCCGATCATTCTGTGCTCGATCACCGCGGCGGCCATCATTCTGGAGCGCCTGTGGACCCTGCAGGACAAGCGCGTGCTGCCGCAGGAGCTGCCACAGCGCGTGTGGCAGCTGATCGAAGCGAACCAGATCAATGACAAGGTGATCGCGGCGCTCGAGCAGAACTCCCCGCTCGGCAAACTCCTGGCCACCGGACTCGCCAACCGTCACCGGCCGCGCGAGATCCTGATGGAGCGTCTCGAGGACACCGGGCGGCACGTGGTGCACGAACTCGAGCGCTTTCTCAACACGCTCGGCACGATCGCCGGCGTGTCGCCACTGCTCGGCCTGCTCGGCACCGTGACCGGCATCATCCGCGCCTTCAACGCCATTCAGGCCGGCGGCATGGGCGACCCGCGCGCGCTTTCGGGCGGCATCGCCGAGGCGCTGATCTGTACCGTCGCCGGCCTGTGCGTCGCCATTCCCGCCCTGATCTTCTACCGCTACCTGCGTGGCAGGGTCGATGGCATCGTGGTGCAGATGGAGAAGCATGCGATCCGCATGGCGGACGCGCTGGAAGCGGCGCGGCTGCGCGAGCGCGCCTCGCCGGCGGCCGCGGCGTAGCGGGCCTGATTTGACGTGAACCTCAAGCCGCGCCGCCACGAGGAGCCGGAGATCAACGTCGTGTCGCTGATCGACGTGGTGCTGCTGCTGGTGGTGTTCTTCATCCTGTCGAGCAGGTTCAGCGACGAGGGGCGACTGCACGTGCACCTGCCGCACGCGAGCGCCGTGCCGGCCGAGAAGGTCAGCGGCGAGCCGCTGGTCGTGAGCGTGACCCAGCAGGGCGGTTATCTCGTGAACGGGCGCGAGCTCATCAACGCCAGTCCCGAGACGCTGCGCGCCGCGCTGCTCAAGGAAGCGGGCACCAACCGCGACATGCGCATCACGCTGCGCGCGGACGCGCGCGCGACTCACCAGTCCGTCATCACCGCCATGGACGTGCTCGGGCGCCTCGGATTTTCCGAGGTCAATGTCGCGACAGTCAAGGAAGACACGGCGGGCAAGCCTTGAACGACGCAGGCCCTCCGGTGATCGGAACGAGGAGCGCGCCGCCCCCCGGTGGCGGCGGGCTGCGGGCCTACCGGCGCCTGCTCGGCTACCTACGCCCCTTTCGTGGGCGCTTCATTCTCGGGATGCTGGGCGGGGTGTTGTTTTCCGCCACCATGGCGAGCTTCGCGCTGCTCGCCAAGAAATTCGGCGACGGCACCTTCACCCACCAGGACCCGCGCACCATCGTGTGGGTGCCGCTCGCCCTGGTTGGACTGTTCATCCTGCGGGGCCTGGGCGACTTCATCCAGACCTACTTCATGGGCTACGTCGGCCGCCAGATCGTCAGCCAGCTGCGGCGCGAGGTGTTCCGGCGCATCCTGCAACTGCCGATCGGCTACTTCGATCGCAGTTCCTCGGGCGCCCTGCTCTCGCGCCTCACCTACAACACCGAGCAGATCGGCCAGGCGACCACCGACTCGGTGATCATCGTCGTGCGCACGACGCTCACCATCCTCGCCTCGGTCGGCTTCCTGCTGTGGCTCAACGTGCGCCTCACGCTCATTGCGCTCACCATGGGGCCGCTGGTGGGCTGGCTGGTGTCGGTCATCAACCGGCATTTCCGCCGCTACAGCCGCCGTATCCAGGACTCGATGGGCGACGTCACGCGCGTCGCCAAGGAAAGCTTCGAAGCCCCGCGCCTGATCAAGGTCTACAACGCCCAGGAGCATCTCGGCCGCCAGTTCGACGCCGTGAACGATCACAACCTGCGCTCGAACATGAAGCTGATTCTGACCAAGGGAGTCTCCAATCCCATCGTGCAGCTGGTGACCGTGGTGGGTCTCGCGTTCGTGCTCTCGATCGCGATAGCCGATGCCATACACGGCCGCATGAGCATGGGTGACCTGTTCGGCTTCCTGACCGCGCTGGTGAGCATCGCGCAGCCGCTGCGCGAGCTGGTCGGCGTGGCCGGCCCCCTGCAGCAGGGAATCGCCGCGGGGCAGAGCCTGTTCGAGCTGCTGGATCAGCCGGTGGAGCCGCAGGGCGGCACCTGGCGGGTCGCGCGCGCACGCGGTGCGGTGCAGTTCGATCACGTGTGGTTCAGTTACGCGGGCGGCGTGACGGCGGCGGATCCCGGGGCGGCGCCGGCGCGCGAGCGGGCGGCGGCGCTTGCCGACGTGTCGCTGCAGGTCGCGGCGGGTGAGAGTCTCGCGATCGTCGGGCGTTCCGGCAGCGGCAAGTCAACGCTGGTCAATCTGCTGCCGCGCTTCTACGACGCCGGCGCAGGCAGCGTGCGCATCGATGGTCATGATGTGCGCGATTACGAGCTGCGCAACCTGCGCGAGCAGATCGCGGTCGTCAGCCAGGATGTGGTGCTGTTCGATGACACCATCCGCAACAACATCGCCTTCGGCCGCGAGCTGCCGGATGCGGCCATCGAGCGCGCGGCGGAGGCCGCACACGTGCTCGAGTTCGCGCGCAGCCAGCCCGCGGGGCTCGATGCGCTGGTGGGTGATCGCGGCGTGCTGCTCTCCGGCGGGCAGCGCCAGCGCATCGCCATCGCGCGGGCGCTGCTGAAGGACGCGCCGATTCTGATCCTGGACGAGGCGACCTCCGCGCTCGACACCGAGGCCGAGCGGCACATCCAGGCGGCGCTGGCGCAGCTGGTGCGCAACCGCACCACCCTCATCATCGCCCACCGCCTGTCCACCGTGGAGCAGGCCGACCGGATCATCGTCCTCGATGCGGGCGCGATCGCCGAGAGCGGCACGCACGTGCAACTGCTGGCGCACGGCGGCCTGTACGCCCAGCTGCACCGCCTGCAGTTCTCGGCCTGAGGGGCCAGAGGCGATGGAGCAGCGGCTCACCGAGCTCTGGTATCGCGAGCGCGCGCGCCCCTCGCTGTTGGGGCCGCTGGCCTGGTTGTATGGCGCGCTGATGCGCGCGCGCCGCCGCGCCTATGTCTCGGGTTGGGTGCGCACCGAGCGTGCCGGCAAGCCGGTGGTGGTGGTGGGCAATCTCACCGTGGGTGGCACCGGCAAGACGCCGCTCACCATCTGGCTCGCGCGGCAGCTGATCGACCAGGGACTGAAGGTGGGCATCGTGTCACGCGGTTACGGGCGCCGCGGCGCCGGGCCGCGCGCCGTGCAGTCCGACTCGGACTGGCGGCAGGTCGGCGACGAGCCGCTGATCCTCGCGCGCCGCACCGCCTGTCCGACCATAGTCGCCAGGGATCGCGTCGCCGGCGCGCGCGCTCTGGTTGCAGGAGGCGCCGATGTCATCCTCGCGGACGACGGATTGCAGCATCTGCGCCTGGGTCGTGATTGCGAGATCGTGGTGATCGACGGCGCGCGCGGCTTTGGCAATGGCCGGGTGCTGCCGGCGGGCCCGCTGCGTGAGCCGCTCGCGCGTTTGCCGCAACCCGACGCGGTGGTGATGAACGGCGCGCCCGAGCACGGTTCGCTCAGCGCAGCGTTGCCGACGTCCCCGGCGCTCGAAATGCGCCTGGTAGCGCAGGAGGCCGTGAGGCTCGACGCACA
>Ga0209011_1000679_pt1 | contig 12480 bp, 11 predicted proteins | sample BlaSpr_A8_OM1_M3_FD_187986 | JGI IMG/M metagenome (GOLD analysis project Ga0209011, IMG submission 187986) | Forest soil microbial communities from Thunder Bay, Ontario, Canada - Black Spruce, Ontario site 2_A8_OM1_M3 (SPAdes) (version 2) | ecosystem: Environmental > Terrestrial > Soil > Boreal... | reverse complement strand
GATGTCCTGCAAGGAGTCGATGGGCGCGACGGGGAAGTACCCTTCCTTGTAGCGCGGCTTGTAGCCGAGGTTGGGCCGCTCCACGGTCGACTTGCCGTCGAAGTATTTCTCGCTGCGGTGCCCGGTCTCCCACTGACCCTCGCGCGACTCGATGTGGTAGTGCGCGTGGTTCACGCTGCTGTCGTAGGAGATGCCGTCGAAGATGAAGAATTCCGCCTCGGGGCCGTAATAGGCGACGTCCCCGACGCCGCTCTGCTTGAGGTAGCGCTCGGCCTTCTGCGCGATGAAGCGCGGGTCGCGCGCGTAGGGCTCCTTGGTGATGGGATCGACGATGTTGCAGATGAGCGAGAGCGTCGCGTCCTTCATGAAGGGGTCCATCACCGCCGTTTCGGTGTCGGGGACCACCAGCATGTCGCTGGCGTGGATGGGCATCCAGCCGCGGATCGACGAGCCGTCGAAGCCGAGGCCCTCGTCGAACACGCCTTCGGTCAGCTCGGCGATGGGGATGGTGAAGTGCTGCCACAGGCCGAGGAAGTCCATGAATTTCAGATCCACCATCACGGCCTTCTTGTCCTGCGCCAGGCCCAGAACGTCCTTCGCCTTCTTCATGCGAACCTCCCTAGGTTGGATTCTGCTACAGCGCCGGCTCGCCGCGCTCGCCGGTGCGGATGCGGACCACCTCGTCGACCGTCGAGACGAAAATCTTCCCGTCCCCGATGCGGCCCGTCTTGGCCGCGCGCTCGATCGCCTCCAGCGCCTTGGGGACCATCTCGTCGGAGAGCACCACCTCGACCTTCACCTTGGGCAGGAAGTCGACCACGTACTCGGCGCCCCGGTACAGTTCGGTGTGGCCTTTCTGACGCCCGAACCCCTTCACCTCGGTCACCGTCAGCCCGAGGACGCCGACGTCGGCCAACGCCTCCTTCACCTCGTCGAGCTTGAAGGGTTTGATGATCGCTTCGATCTTCTTCATCGTTGGGCTCCCGCGCGGAGGGCGCAATCTACTTGCCACACGCGGGGCCTGCAACCGGCCTCTTGCTGCTAGACTGGAACCCCGTGGGCTATGCCGACGAACGCCTCGACCTGATCGCGCGCCTGCGCCGGCAGTTCCCCGGCCGCCAGCTGGCCGATGCGCTTCGCCTCGACGGGCGGGCGCTGCGCTTCCACGTCGGCACCTCGCTGGCCGACCTGCGCGTTCCGGTCTCGGTCGACCCCCACCTCCAGGAAACGTTCCGCGCCGCCGTGCGCGACCTGTTCTTCCTCTTGTCGATCCGGCACCGCGCCGCGCTCAAGGAGCAGGAGTACGAGCGGCTCCTGCTCCTGGACGGCTTCGACCCCCGCGCGGCGCGCGTCCCGTCGTTCGTCGCGCCGGCCAGCGTGACGCGCGAAGGGATCCGCAAGGCCTTCCTCGAGGCGCCGGAGCTGCACCCGGCGCTGGACAGCGGCGTGGTCGCCTCGTGGATCAGCGCCGGCCGTCCGGGTCGCGTGCTGGTGGGGGCGCTCAACGCCGTCCTGAAGCGCGCGCTGGAGGAACCGGCGGCGCAGGAGTTGCGCGAGCCGACCGCCTACCTTGCGCTGCTCGCGCTGCGCGGGCTTTCCCAGGGCGCGCTGGGGATGTTGAAGGACCTGCCGGTGACGGGGCCGGTGGGCCGCCATCTGCATGGCGCGGTCGCGGCGGGGCTGCTCGTCGCGGTGCGGCTCGCCTCGCGCGAGGCGGGCCTGCCGCAGAGCTCCTCGGGGTTGCAATGCGAGACGGCGGCGACGGCCATCCCCTGGATCGGCGGGATGCGCTTTTTGCCGGGGAGCGGGCTGCAGTGCTACGGCCTGCCCTTCGACAACGCGGTGCCGCGCCTCGATCAGTTCGCGCAGAAGATCCTCCAGGGCGGCGGCACGCCCGAGACGGTGGCGCGCGAGGTGGCCATGGAGCTGGCGTCCAGCAAGGACGCGTCCAAGAAAATGACCAAGGTGGCGGGCCTGGCGAAGCTGCGCGGCGAGCTGCTGCAGCTTCTGCGCATGTCGGAGGCGGGCCGCGCTCCGCAGCTCAGCGTCGAGGGCAGCACGCTGGCGCAGCTCTACCAGACGCCGGGAGCGCTGGAGCGCGTGCTCTCCGGGACGGCCCTGCGCAAGGAGATGGCCGCCAAGGCAAAGACGACCGCCAAGGGGGCCACCAACGAGCCGGCGCGCACGCTGCTCGAGTCGATCGCGCTGGCGGCCCGCGAGTGGAAGGAGGAGCACGCCGGCAGCTACCTCGCCGTCGAGCCGGCGATGAAGGCCTGGGCCAACGCCGTCTCGGCGCTGGCCGTCGACGAGGCGCTGGAGCGCGCCCTCGACCAGGCCGAGTCGCAGATCGTCCACCGCACCGGCGCCGAGAGCGAGGGCGGCATCGCCACCGCGTACGATGGCGGCAAGCTCTACCTCTTCGCCATCGACGAGAAGCCGATCCTCATGGGGCGCTCGCGCTCGCTGCAGATGGGCCACCTCTTCTGCGACATGAAGGACTTCACCAAGCGGACGGCGTTCCTCAAGGAGACGGTGGTCGCGGAATTCCTCTCGCGCGAGTTCTACGGGCCCATCCTCACCGCCGCCGCGCGGCACGCCCACGGCGCCGCCCACCTGGCCGACAAGGGCGGCATCTACCTCAACAACCTGCTCGGCGACGCGGTCAGCTTCTCCGGCCAGATCGTCTCGCTGCTCGAGCTGGCCGACGACATCCGCCACGCGCTGGGCAGCTACGCGCGGCGCCTCGACAGCGAGGCGGGATCCGAGACGGTGGCCAAGACCATCGCCGGCATCGAGGAGAAGTTCCGCGCCCGCAGGGAGCAGCTCGACGCCCTTCTCCAGTCGGCGCAGGCGGCGCTGTCGCGCGGGACGCTGGACCCCACCTCGGGCGAAGAGCCCTCCCACCGCATCCGCGTCCTGCAGGGACACCAGCAGGGGCTCGACGAGGAGCGCGAGACGGAGATCGCGCTCGCCTCCGGCGAGAAGCTCGAGGCGGGCATCTTCATCTCCTACGGCGCGGCGCCCGAGGTGGCCATGTTCGAGGACCACATCTTCGGCCGCATCAAGGTCTCCATCGCCGAGAAGATCAACGAGAGCGCCCGCGGCACGGCGCGCAACATGGGGGTGCGCGCGCGCGTCGAGGCGATTCTCGCGGCCGAGCGGGCGCGGCTGGGGCGGGCGGATCTGATATGCCGCCTCTCGGTGGCCGTCTCGCAGCCGCTCTCCATGCCCATCCCCGCCGACGTGGAGCTGGCCGTGCGGCGCAGCGTGGCCAGCGGGGATCTCGAGGACGCCGAGATGGTGATGGGCGCATCGGTGCGCGACTTCGTCGCCCGCCTCGCCGCCGAGGACGCCGTCGACGGTCGCGGCGACATCTACAACGGCGGTGTGGCGATTTCCGAGGAGGCGCTCAAGGCCTACGTCGAGGGGCGCGGCAGCGACCTGACCTTCTTGCGCCGCGAGGTGGAAGCGGCCGCGCTGCACGAGGTCATCCGCGAGCGATTCGTCTTTCCCATGCCGTCGCTCAAGCTCGTCATGGCGGTCGCGTCCGCCTCGCAATCGCTGCAGGAATTGTTCGTCTTCGTCGGGCGGGCGCTCTTCAAGGGGTTCGAGAAGCAGGGCGGGCTGGGCGTGTACGAGATGATCGCCCGCGAGGCCCCGTTCTTCATGCTCCTCGCCCAGCACCACGTTCCGGCATGGCTGCGCGACCAGGAGGAGGGCCGGGAGCCCGAGGCGGGCGAGTGGCGGCCGGTGGCTCTGGGATGAGCGAGCCGCCCGAGAGGAAGATCGTCGAGCACTACCCGCCGCCGGAAAGCGAGCCGCCGCCCCCGACCTTCCGCCAGGCGCTGCTCGGTTATGGGTCGATCTTCCTCGGGCTGGTGCTCATCGCGGTGCTGATCGGCGTGCTGATGCGGGTGCTGCGCTAGCCAAACATCCTCCTCAGGCGACGCGGTTGCGGCCCGCGTCCTTGGCTTCGTACAGCTTGACGTCGGCGCGCCGGACGGCGTCGGCCCAGTCCTCGCCGGGTTGCAGCTCGGCCACCCCCACCGACAGCGTCACGCCGTGCAGCAGCGCCGGGTCGAGCGTCTCCACCTGCGCCCGCACGCGCTCGGCGAAGCTGCGCGCTCCCTCGAGGCCGGTGGCGGGGAGGATGGCCAGCAATTCGTCCCCGCCCCAGCGCACCGTCACGTCGATGCCGCGCATGGCGTTGGCGATGGCCAGCCCGACGGCGCGCAGCACCTCGTCGCCGGCGCGGTGGCCGTGTCGCTCGTTGAGCTGCTTGAAGTGGTCGAGGTCGACCAGCGCCACCGAGACACGCGACCCGAAGCGCTGCGCGCGCGACCCCTCGCGCTCGAGCACCTTCTCGCCGCCGCGGCGGTTCATCAGGCCGGTGACCGGGTCGGTGCGGGCGAGCTGCTCGCGCTCGCGCGCGAGATCCATGGCGGCGGTGATGTCGCTCAGCACGATGACGTGGCCGATGCCCTCGACGAGCTGGACGGGTTTGGCCGCCCAGCGCACGAAGCGCCGCCGCGGCCGATCCATCTCGAACTCGGCGCGCAGCGCGAAAGGCCCTTCCGGCGCGACGCGCATGCGCCGCACGAAATCGTCCGGGTCGCTGGAGAGCTGCGCGGCCTCGCGCACCACCTCGTCGCGGTCGCGGCCGATGAGCGAATCGCTCGCCAGCGCGAAGAGGTCGGCCGCGGCCTGGTTGGCGAAGACCACCTTGCGCCCGCCGTCGAGGAGGATGACGCCGTCGTCGGTGTCGTCGAGCACCGCCGAAAGATACGAGAGCGCGTCGAAGAGGCCCTTCGGGCTCTCCAGCTGCTTGTGCAGCCCCGGCTCGAGGCGGGCCCGCTCGCGCTCCTGGCGCCGCGCGGAAGAGCGCAGCTCGAGTTGCCCCGCCACGCCCCGCGCCAGGACCCCGAGCTGATCGAGGTCCTCGACGGTCGTGGTGATCGGCTTGCTGTCGAAGATGCACAGCGCGCCGAGCACGTCGCCCGTGGGAATCTCCAGCGGCACGCCGGCGTACCCCCGCACCAGCCCCTCCTTGACGAGGGGGTTCTCGGCGAAGGCGGGGTGGGCCGCCGCGTCGGCGACCACCAGCGGCTGGCGCCCCTGCACGACGTGCGTGCAGAACGACTCCTCGCGCGGCGACCCGCGCTGCTCCAGCATGCGGCCCGTCAGCCCGTGGTGCGCCTTGGCCCACTGCTTGTCCTCGAGCACGAGCGAGATCATCGCGCTGGGCGCGCCGAACCGCTTCGCCACCTCCTCGGCGATGCGGCGCAGCTCCTCGTCCTGGGTCTGGTCGAGGAGCTGCATCTGGTCGAGGCGGTGCAGGCGCACTTCCTCGGCGCGCTCCTCGTCGATCTCCAGCACGGTTGCGGCGGGGGGCGGCGCGCTGATCGGAGGCGCGGGGCTGTGCGGGGCGGCCGAGGCGGCCAGCACCTTCTTGACGGTGCGCCGCACGGTGTCCGGCGAGGCCGACCTGGGGAGCAGCGCCGAGATGCCCATCTCCTCGGCGTATTGCGCCGCCACCTCGCGCAGATCGCGAAACGCCGAGACGACCACCACCGGCGCGGTGTCGGCTGCGGCCAGCTTGCGGATCCCGGCGATGACCTGGAACCCGTCGACCCGCGCCAGCGACAATTCCAAGACCGTCAGCGCCGGCGCTCCCTGGGCGCGCACGATGGCCGCGGCCTGCTCGCCGTCGCGCGCGACGCGCGCCTCGAAACCCTCCGCCGTGGCGATGTGGCGGTAGAGCTGGGCTTGACCGGGATCCGGCTCGACGATGAGGGCGTACGAGGGCATTTTCTCAAGGGTCTTCGACGAGACGCCGATGCACTTCCACCAGGCCGCGCGAGGCGGCCACGAAGATGCGGTCGCCGGCGCTTCCGCTCGACAGCGACGGGTCCGACCCGACGTTCCCATCGGGATAGCGCGCGCGAAAGTCCTGCGCGCTCCACGCGACGAGATGCTGCACCGGATCGAAGCGGTCCAGCTCCGGCAGGTCGAGCACCGCGCGCGGATAGAAGCGCTGCACGATGGAAAGCTGTCCCGGCGTGGCGTGGTGGCCTTCGCGCGCGCCGAACATCTCCATCAAGACGCTCTTCACCTCGGGCAATTCCCACCATTGCACGGAGAGGCAGCGCGCATCCGGGATGTCGGCGTGCACCTGCGTGCAGGCCGACTGGAGGATCGCTTTCGACCCGGGATGCGCGTTGACGAGCAAGAAGCGGCGGAAGCCCTGCTGCGCCAGGCTCTCCACCGCGTCGACCATCGCCGCCAGCATGGTCGCCGGCTTGAGCGAGATGGTGCCGGGAAAGGCGCCGTGCAGCGCCGAGACCCCGAAGGGGATGGCCGGCGTCACCAGGATGCGCCGCTCCTCGCCCAACTCGGCGGCCAGCTCCTCGGCGATGATCAGGCCGGTGCCCGAGGGGCCGCTGGGGCCGTGCTGCTCGGTGCTGCCGACGGGGATGACGACGTCGGTCCTCTTCTCGAGGTACTCCTGGACGTCCTGCCAGAGGGCCAGCTTGAGCAGCACCGGACCAGTCTACTCCAACCCTCAAACCGCGGAAGCGAGTTCCCGGAGCACGTGCTGCACGAGATCGAACCAGGTCTTGATCTCCGGCCTGGCTCCCACGTCGGTGGGCAGGACGAGCAGTTTCGCGCCGGCCTTTTCGGCGACGAGCTGAGCGGTGGACTTGTTGTAGAAGTCCTCCATGAGGAGGAGCCGCGCCTTCTCGCCGCGCATGGCGCTGATGAGCCGCACGAGGTGGCTGGGGTCGGGCGGGATGCCGGGCTTGGGCTCGACATACCCGACCTCCACCATCCCCAGCCAGTGCGACACGTACGTCCAGCTCTTGTGGTAGGTCGCGATGCGCGCGCCCTTCATCTTGGCAGCGAGCGGCGCCCACTCCTTTTCCTTGGCGTCGACGCGGGAGATGAAGCTGGCCAGGTTCTTGTCGTAGGCGGGCTTCCCCTCGGGATCGATCTGCGCGAGGCGCGCCGCGATCTCGCGGGCGATGATGCGCGCGTTCGCCGGCGGCAGCCAGTAGTGCGGGTTGCCCTGGGGATGGATGTCCCCCATCGAGCGATCGATCTTGGTGGTGGGGATGTCGAGCACGGGGATGGCGCGCGAGCAGTCGAGGTTGCCCACCTCGCCCGGCTGGATCTTCGGATTGCGCGAACCGAGCACCAGCGGCGGGAGCCAACCGATCTCCAGCTCGAGCCCGACGTAGAGGAGCAGATCGGCGCGGTTGAGCACCAGCATGAGGTTGGGCTTCGGCTCGACGAAGTGCGGGTCCTGGTAGCCCTTGGCAAGCGACTCGACGCGGACGCGGTCGCCCCCGACCTCCTTCGCCAAGGACCCCAGCGTGGGAATGGAAGAGACGACGTTCAGCGCAGCGATCAGCGCGATCATGAGGTCCTCGTCAAAACGGGTGCGCGCCGTGAGCGCCGATGGAAAATTCGAGCTGGAGGAACGCGCCGAAGGCGCCGGCGGGGTTGAGCGTCGGGAGGAGCGAGCCCGAGGGCGGCGCGTTGGCCCGCTCGTACTCGGCGTACGCGCGCAGGCGCGAAAACTCGCTCCCTTGCCAGGTGATGCTCAGCGCGCCGCGGAGCGTCCGGGCCGTCACGCTGGAGGTGGGCAGCCCGATGAGGTCGCCGCGCACCCCGAGGAACCAGCGCCGCGCCACCTGCGCGACCACCTGGGCGTAAGCGCCGCCGTCCCACTCGTCGGCCAGGTCGCCGTTGGCCGTGAAGTGCCGGAAGACCACTTCGGCTTGGAAGGCGAGGGACTCGTAACCACCCGAAACGTTGGCCGGCTTCCACTTGAGGTACGCGTCGGCGCCGATGAGCGCGGTGTCCCGGCCGACGCCGCGCGACACCGCCGCGCCCGTGTCGTCGAGGATGGTGATGCCGGGAGAAGAACCGGATGCGAAGCTCGTGCCGGTGTAGAGCGACCACTCCTCCCCCAGCGGGAAAAACGCCTTCGCCTCGGCCAGCAGCGTCGGCCGGCGCACGCCGTCGTTGCCGAAGCTGCGCACCGGGTCGGGCGGCGTCCCGGCGGCCGGCGCGGCGGGGACGTCGAAACGCTGCGAGGTCGCCTCGCCGTAAAGCGTCAGATAGAACGGCAGCGGCGCGAGCCAGCTCACTTGCAAGGACGGCCCGCGCAGGCCGTCCGTCCCGAGGAACGCCGAATTGATGAGCGGCCGGCGCGTGAAGTCCTGCACGTGCAGGTGCTGGCCGTTCTGCCGCCCGAAGGCGCTGCGGAAGCTGCCGGCCTTGATCTGGAGGTTCCACGGCAGGCTGGTGGTGGTGGCGAAGGCCTCTTCCACCTCGATGCCGGAGAGGTTGGGGATGGTGAGGTAGACCTCCCCTTTGAAGTACGGATCGACGATGGCCGAGAAGGCCAGCTCGACCTCCTGCACCGTGAGGCCCAGCGCGCGCGTCGACGGTCCGGCGCCGAGGCTCGGGTCGTCGCCGTTGAAGAAGCTGGGGGCGCGGCGCTGGTAGCCGACGTCGCTGTCGAGGATGACGCTCATGTCGGGGTTGAGCGACTGCGCTCCGCGCATGAGCGGCGCGGCGGGAGCGGCGTCAGTCGAGGTGGCGGCTGCCGGCGCCGGCGCCCCCGGCGGGGCCTTCTGGTCGGCCTTGAGCGCTCCTTCCAGCTCTTTCTTGAGCTCCTCCTCGCTCTCCGCGGAGACGCCGGCGTCGGCGGCCTCCTGGGCGAGGGCGGGCGCTGCCAGGAGAGCCACGGCGCAGAGAGCGGGGAGGTTCATGTTGGCAGAAGACGGTCAGGCGCCCGGCGTATTCAAACGGCGTTGCGTCTCAGCAGCCGCACCAGCCCGGGGACGAGAAACATCGAGGCGACGACCACCATGGTCGCGCCGGTGGGGAGCTGTTCGACCCAGCTGGCGTAGTACCCGACGGCGGCGGCCACTACCCCGAAGGTGACGGACAGTACGATGGTCAACCGCATCCGCTCGGTGATCATCAGCGCGGCCGCCGCCGGGATGACCGTGAAGGCGAAGACGGGCAGCGCGCCCACCGCCCTCGTGCCGACGGAGATGACGACGGCCGTGGCGAGGTTGAGCAGCAGCTCGTAGCGGAACACGCCCACGCCCTGCACCACGGCCGTCTCCGGGTCGTAGCTGACGAACACCAGCTCCTTGAAGAAGAGCAGGTGCACCGCCAGCGCGGCCAGCGAGGCGGCGGCGAGCGCGTAGATCTGCGAGCGCGGGACCACCACGGCGTTGCCGAAGAGGATGTCCCCGACGGCGTGGGCTTCCTGCGCGATGCGCGGGCTGTTGAGGATGGCCAGCACCAGCGCGCTGGCGATGATGTACCCGAGGCCGACGATGGTCTCCGGGGCCAGCTTGCGATGTCCCGGCCGCAGCGAGAACACCGCCGCGGCGAGGCAGGCGAAGACCAGCGAGAACCAGGTCGGCTCGAGCAGCAGGGGAATGGCGCCGTGCGCGTGCGGGTCGATGCCTTCGACCGCCCCGAGGTAGAAGGCGAACGCCACGCCCACGCCGGAGATCTCGGAGAGGGCCGCCGAGACGAACACCATGCGCTTGAGCACGACGAAGACGCCGAGATAGCCGAGCACCGCGCCCGCCAGCACTCCGGCGATCATCGGCTCGCGCCACAGGTCGCGGCCCGCCCAGAAATCCGCGAACCCGCTCACCTGGGCCCTCCGATCACGACCACCGTGCGGTCGCCGACCTGCGCGACGCGCACCTCGCGGCCGTAAAGCAATTCCAGCTTGTGCGGGTCGATCATCTTCTCGGCCGGACCGACCTCGAAGAGGTCGCGGTCCTTGTCGACCAGCGCCACCTCGGTGGCAAAGCCGGGGATGGCGGTGAGCTGGTGCGTGACCAGCACGATGCTCAGGCGGTGGGCGTTCTTGAGGCGCTCCACCAGGTCGAGCAGCATGCGCTCGGCGGCGGGATCCATGGAGCTGGTCGGCTCGTCGAGGACGAGCAACTCCGGCTCGGCGGCGATGGCGCGCGCGATGAGCACTTTCTGGTGCTGGCCGCCGGAGAGGGCGTGCACGGGCCGGTCGGCCAGATCGCCGATGCCGATCTCCGAGAGCGCCTCGCGCGCCGCGGCCCGGTCCTTGGCCGAGTAGCGTTTCACCGGCCCGAGCAGGTGAGCGCGGCCCATCAGCACCACGTCCAGCACCGTCAGCGGCCAGCTCATGTCGAGGCGGTCCCGCTGCGGCACGTAGCCCACGCGCGGCGGCCGCCCCATCGGCAGCACGCGCCGCCCCGAGATGAGCGGCAAGAGCCCGAGCAGCGACTTGAGCAGGGTCGTCTTGCCCGCGCCGTTGGGGCCCAGCACGCCCAGCGTCGTGCCCGAGCGCACTGCCAGATCGAGCGGCGGCAGAAGCGGCGTGCGGTAGCCGATGACCGCCCGTTCAAGTCGGATGAGGTCCATGCCCGTGCTACTCTGACAAGGAATGGACGCGTTGAACATCGTCGTGCCGGTCCGCTTCTCCGGCGGCGGACTCGGGATGCAGACCACCACCAGCCGCATGAGCACCGAGGGCGTCTTCGTCCGCTGCCTGGTATCGCCCAAGGAGGGCGCGGAGATCGCGCTGATCCTGACGCTGCCCAGCGCCGCACGGCCCGTCGAGATCGCCGGCACCATCACCGAGCGCGTCGGGCACGCAACACAGGGCAAGGAAGCGGGGTTCTGGGTGAAGTTCGGGAGCCTGAGCGACGACGCGCGCGAGCAGCTCGAGGGTTTCTTGCGCAGCAAGGGCGGCCAGGTGACGAAGCGCGTCACGCCATCCCCGCCGCCCAGCGACGCCGAGCCCGAAGGGTCTGGCAGCGACGCCGAGCCCGACGGCAGCCAGCGCGCCTGGTCGCGGATGCCGACGCGACTGCAAGTGGGATGGTCGTCGGCGCGCGAGTTCCTCGTCGCCTACTCGGAGAACATCAGCCGCGGGGGCATCTTCGTCGCGACGCCCAGCCCGCCGCCGCTGCGCGAGCACGTCGAGCTCTTGCTGGAATTGCCCGACGGGCAGGCGCCCGCCAAGACCTACGCCGAAGTGGTCCACCGCATCACGGCCGAGGAGGGCAAGGCCCGCAAGCGAATCGCCGGTGCCGGCTTGCAATTCATCGGCAGCGACGACGAGTTCCGCCGCCGGCTCGACGCCTGCATCGAGAATCTGCTCATGCAGGAAAGTTAACTGCGCCGCGCCTGGTCGGCGAAGGCGTGCAGGATCTGGGCGGCCGAGACCTCGTGCACTTCCAAGGCGAGCTTCTTTGCATCGAGGCCTTCTGCCGCCAGCTTGTCCTCGCGCGACTCGATCAACTCGCGCATCGCCTCTGCCCAGAGCTCCGGGTGGAACTGGACCGCCGCCACCGTCTCGGAGAGACGGAAGGCCTGTGCCACCGAGTTCTCGTTCGAAGCCAGGAGGGTCGCTCCCGGCGGAAGCGGGTCGACCGCGTCGAGGTGCGTGGCGTGCACCTCGATCTCTTTCGTGTCGCGGGCCCAGGTGAAGAGCGGGTCGAGCCGTCCCTTCTCGGTGAGCTGCACGCGCACCGTGCCAATCTCCCGGCCGCGCGGGTTTTGCACGACATTGCCTCCCGCGGCCCGCCCCAGGAGTTGGTGGCCGAAGCACACGCCCAAAACTGGGAGGCCGCGCGCCCCGATGCGCAAGAGATCGTCGCCGAGCTGGACCATCCAGGGCACGCGCTCCGTCACGCTGAGCGGTGAGCCGGTGACGATGATCCCCTCGGGCCGGATGCGCTGCAGCAGGGGGTTGAGCTTTTCGCCCTCGTACGCGCGCAGCACCGGCGACTCGAAGCCGAGCGCGCGCGCGAACCACGCGGGGTAATCGCCGCGCAGCGTGGTGGTGCCGGTCTGGACGATGAGCAGCCGCGGATTCGCCATACCCGCACAATTCTAACCGCCTTCCCCTTGACGCGCATCGGTCTCACGCCCCACGCTTTCGCCCCATGGACACAGCCAAGGCGCGAGCCGCGCAGATCGATCACCTTCGCGAAGACTTCAAGAAACACGGCATCCGCAAGGTGAAGGTGGGCGGTTTCGACGTGGACGGCGTGTTGCGCGGAAAATACCTCTCGCTCGACAAGTTCTGGGGCGTGGCCGACGGAGGTCTCGGGTACTGCGACGTCATCTTCGGCTGGGACTCTGCCGACCAGCTCTACGACAAATCAACGTTCACCGGCTGGCATACCGCCTTTCCGGACGCCACCGCACGGATTGATCCGGCGACCTGCCGGGATGTGCCGACCGAAGAAAACATGCTGTTCTTCCTGGGTGAGTTCGATGGCACCGCCGCCGAGCTATGCCCGCGCCGGCTGCTGCGACGTATTGTGGATCGTGCCGCCGCGATGGGTCTTGCCGCCACCGTCGCGGCCTACAACGCCGCCTGCGACGGCGACCCGACCGGGTTCGACGCGACGCGCTGCGACGGCCTTGCCGCCGCGCCGTCGCTGCGGCCGG
>Ga0209011_1000678_pt1 | contig 12506 bp, 8 predicted proteins | sample BlaSpr_A8_OM1_M3_FD_187986 | JGI IMG/M metagenome (GOLD analysis project Ga0209011, IMG submission 187986) | Forest soil microbial communities from Thunder Bay, Ontario, Canada - Black Spruce, Ontario site 2_A8_OM1_M3 (SPAdes) (version 2) | ecosystem: Environmental > Terrestrial > Soil > Boreal... | reverse complement strand
TATACCTGGTCGATCGATCTGACCCCGCCGGTCGCGAGCATCACGGCCTCGCCTGCGAACCCGACCAATCAGACGACGGCCAGCTTCTCGTTCAGCTCGACCAAGGCCGGCTCGACGTTCAGCTGCAAGCTGGACTCGGGCGCCGCTGCGGCCTGCACCAGCCCGACTGGCTACTCGGGTCTGGCTGCAGGCAGCCATGCTTTCACGGTCATCGCCACCGATGCGGTGGGCAATGTTTCGGCGCCGGTCTCGTATACCTGGTCTATCGATCTGACCCCGCCGATCGCGAGCATCACGGCCTCGCCCGCGAACCCGACCAATCAGACGACGGCCAGCTTCTCGTTCAGCTCGAACAAGGCGGGGTCGACGTTCAGCTGCACGCTCGACTCGGGGGCGGCGGCCGCGTGCACCAGCCCGATGAGCTACTCGGGTCTGGCCGCAGGCAGCCATGGCTTCACGGTTACCGCCACCGACGCGGCCGGCAACGCTTCGGCGCCAGTCTCTTATACCTGGTCGATCGATCTGACCCCGCCGGTCGCGAGCATCACGGCCTCGCCTGCGAATCCGACCAATCAGACGTCCGCCAGTCTCTCGTTCAGCTCGAACAAAGCCGGGTCGACGTTCAGCTGCACGCTCGACTCGGGTGCGGCTGCGGCGTGCACCAGCCCGACGAGCTACACGGGTCTGGCCGCCGGCAGCCACACCTTCACGATCATTGCGACCGATCCGGCGGGCAACGCTTCATCGCCCGCATCCGCTACCTGGACTATCGACCTCACGCCGCCGGTCGCGAGCATCACGGCCGCGCCTGCGAATCCGACCAATCAGACGACGGCGAATTTCTCGTTCAGCTCGAACAAGGCCGGGTCGACGTTCAGCTGCAAACTGGACTCGGGCGCAGCTGCGGCGTGCACGAGCCCGACGAGCTACTCAGGTCTGGCCGCAGGCAGCCATGCTTTCACGGTCACCGCCACCGACGCGGCCGGCAATGTTTCGGCACCGGCCTCTTATACCTGGTCGATCGATCTGACCCCGCCGGTCGCGAGCATCACGGCTTCGCCTGCGAACCCGACCAATCAGACGACGGCCAGCTTCTCGTTCAGCTCGAACAAGGCGGGGGCGACGTTCAGCTGCACGCTCGACTCGGGTGCGCCGGCCGCGTGCACCAGCCCGAAGATCTACTCAGGCCTCGGTGCAGGCAGCCATGGCTTCACTGTCACCGCCACCGACGCGGCCGGCAACGCTTCGGCGCCGGTCTCTTATACCTGGTCGATCGATCTGACCCCGCCGGTCGCGAGCATCACGGCCTCGCCTTCGAATCCGACCAATCAGACGTCCGCCAGTCTCTCGTTCAGCTCGAGCAAGGCGGGGTCGACGTTCAGCTGTGCGCTCGACTCGGGCGCGGCGGCGGCGTGCACCAGCCCGATGAGCTACGCGGGTCTGGCCGCCGGCAGCCACACCTTCACGGTCATTGCGACCGATCCGGCGGGCAACGCTTCATCGCCCGCATCGGCTACCTGGACTATCGACCTCACGCCGCCGGTCGCGAGCATCACGGCATCTCCTGCGAACCCGAACAACCAGACGACGGCGAGTCTCTCGTTCAGCTCGAACAAAGCCGGGTCGACGTTCAGCTGCGCGCTCGACTCGGGCGCGCCCGCCGCGTGCACCAGCCCGAAGATCTACTCAGGTCTCGTCGCGGGCAGTCATACCTTCACGGTCATCGCCACCGACGCGGCCGGCAACGTTTCGGCGCCGGCCTCTTATACCTGGTCGATCGATCTGACCCCGCCGGTCGCGAGCATCACGGCCTCGCCTGCGAACCCGACCAATCTGACGACGGCGAGTCTCTCGTTCAGCTCGAACAAGGCGGGGTCGACGTTCACCTGCATGCTGGATTCAGGGGCGGCCGTGGCGTGCACCAGCTCGATGAGCTACTCGGGTCTGGCCGCGGGTAGCCATGCTTTCACGGTGATTGCGACCGACCCGGCGGGTAATGCTTCATCGCCCGTCTCTGCTACCTGGACCGTCGACACCATGCCGCCCACCACCACCATCGCCTCCGAGCCTCCGCCGGTGACGACCTCGACCGACGCTACCTTCGTCTTCGCTTCGAGCAAGCCCAGCTCGACTTTCGAGTGGATGGTCGACGGCGCGACTTCCTACTCGGCCGCCTCGAACCCGATGGTCCTCGCTGGGCTGGCGCTCGGCGACCACCGCATCGTCGTCCGCGCCCGCGACGCGCTGGGCAACGTCGATCCCTCGCCGGCCTCGTACAGCTGGTCGGTGGTGCCGCACGCGCTTCAATTCGCCGGCGGCGGCTGTGCCAGCGGCGGCGCCGGTGCGGAGACGATGCTCGGCCTGATCGGTCTCGCGGCCTGGCTGCGACGGCAGCGGCGGCGATAGGTCAGTCCGCCGTCGCGCGCCGCCACGCCTCGAGGATGCGCTGCTGCGTGATCACGCCCAGCGGGCGATCGCCGTCGACGACCAGACCCTCCGCGCTCCCCGACTCGGTGAGCTGATGCACGGCGGTTTCGAGATCATCGTCGAGGAGGAAGACGGGAACGCTGCGGGCGAGGTTGGAAACGGGCGCGGAGCGGTCGGTCGCAGGATCGAGCAGGGCCTGCCTCGCGTCCTTCGCCGACACCAGGCCCAGCACCTTCCCCTCGCCCATCACGGAAAACGCCGCGTGCGGCGTCGAGGTCATCATCTCCGCGAGCTGGGCGAGGGTCAGCTCGCGCGGGATGGCCGCCGTCTCATCGAGCGCCTGCGCCACCGATAGATCGGCCAGGGCCGGACCCGCGCGCGACAGCCGCACGCCGCGCTGCCGCGCGCCGAGCTGATAGATCGACGCGCCGAGAATGGCCTTGCACAGCGCTGCCGACACGCCGCACGAGACGAGCAGCGGCAGGACGATCTGGTAGCTTCCCGTCAGCTCGAACATCATCAGAACGCCGGTGAGCGGCGCGACGGTAGTTCCCGCCACCACGGCACCCATCCCGACCGCTGCGTAGGCGTCGGCGCCCGAGACGATGCCGGGCAACGCGGCCTGGGCGATGTGACCGAACGCGCCGCCCATCATGGCGCCGATGAAGACGGCGGGAAAGAAGCTGCCGCCCGGCGAGCCCGACCCGAGCGTCGCCGAGGTGGCGATCAGCTTGCACACCAGCGCCAGCACCAGCGCGCCGAGCGCGAGCTGCCCGCCCAGCGCCGCGTTCATCGTCTCGATTCCCGTGCCGAGCACGCGCGGCGTGACCAGCCCGACCGCGCCGACGATCAGCCCGCCCAAGGCGGCGCGCAGCTCGGGCCGCCAGCGTTTCAGCCGGCTGAAAGCGATCTCCGCCCCATGGACCATGCGCACGTAGAGCACCCCGCCAAGACCCGCGACGATGCCGAACACGAGGTACACGCCGATCTCCGCCGGGTGCGCCAGCGACCAGGCGACGGGGCGGAGCTCGGACCCGCCGCTCAGCAGCGCGCGCGAGGTGGCCGTGGCGGTGACGCAGGCGAGCACGATGGGCGTGAAGCGTTGGACGGCAAAATCGCCCAGCACGATCTCCAGCGCGAAGAGCGCCCCGGCCAACGGGGCCTGGAACGAGGCGGCGATGCCCGCGCCGGCGCCGCAGGCGAGGAGAAGCGCGGCTTCCTTGCGGGGCAACCCCAGCGTGCGACTCAGCGATGAAGCCACCGCGCCGCCGAGGTGCACCACCGGTCCCTCGCGCCCGGCGCTGCCGCCCGACCCGATCACCAGGCCGGCAGCGAGCGATTTCCACAGCGCCACGCGGCCGCGGATCGACCCACCGCGCACGTGCACCGCCTCGATGACCTCGACCACCCCGTGGCCGCCGCTCTCGGGACTGACGTAGCGGACCAACAGCGCGGCGGCGAGCGCTCCGACCGCGGGGCCGGCCAGCCACGTCCAGCGAGGCGCCTGGAGCAGCATCGCGTAGAGGCCGCCCTCCCTCTCGTGAAAGGCGCCATTGAACGTCAACAGCAGCAGCAGCGGGTAGTAGAGCGCGAGGCCGAGCGCCCCCGCTACCGCGACCGAGCGAAGCCGGCGCGCTTCAAAGCGGGGCGCCAGCGCCTCGAGCACCATGCCGGCGACGAGCAGCAGCGCGGCCAACGCGGCGAACTCGAGGTGCCAGTGCGCGGCGGCGAGCCGGCTGCGCAGGAGCGCCGACCATTGCGGATCCTCGCCGAGCACCGCCGCCAGCACCTCGCCGCCGCGAAAGAAGACGAGCTGCACGGAGCGGATGACGGCTGCGAGCAGCCCCACCGCAATTCCCGCGTAGATCCCCACCACCGCCGCCACGGCCATGACGACCGCGCGTTCCCAGGGGAACCGATCTCGCCACTCCACGCGCGTCGTGTGCCGGTTTGTCCGCCGGGCGTCAAGTCGTTTGAGTGCAAAACATCGCGGCCAGTTACAGGCCGGCAAGCCCCGGCTCGAAGCGTTCCAGGCCCTGCTCCACGGCCCAGAGATCCATTCCCAGCGAGAGCAGCTCGTCCACCTCGGGAATGGGGCGCGCATCGAGAGTCAGATCGATCGACTTGAGGTACTTGCGGCAGGTCTCGCACGCCTCGATGCGCACGCCGATGTGCGCCGCCGTGTTGTAGGTGGGGAGCTTCGCCGGATCGCTCTCGCCGCAAGAGGGGCAGATGATGCGCAGCACCTGCCACGAGGTGCCGCACAGCGCGCAGTGCAAGTGGCGCGCGGCGCCGTCGGAGTCGGACTGGGATCTTCTCGAGGCGACCCACGGCGCACCTCCGCAGAACGGACAAGCGCGCTCGGCGCGCGGCCGATCGGGGCGCACGCCGGTCGTGGCGAGCGATTGCAGGTAGGGACGCAGAAGCGCGCGCGACAGGTAGTCCTCGCGATCGCCCCGCGCCCAGAACGCGAGGAGCCGTGCCGGCAGGTCTTCTTCGGCGCGGGCGTCGAAGGCGAGCTGCGCGGGGCCGTGGGCGGCGAGCCAGTCCACCAGCGGGGCGAGCGGCAGCTTCGCCAAATCCTCTTTCAGATTCGCGGAAAGCCCGCGCAGCGCCGCGGCAAGGCGCGCTTGCTCGCGGTACAGGCCCGCCGCAAAGAGCAGCACCTCGCGCGCGGACTCCGACGACGGCGCGAGCGCTTCCGCCCTCGCCGCGCAGCGCTCGAGCTGCTCCGCTGCGTTCAGCGCTTCTTCTCCCCGGTGACTTCGCGATACCAGCGCGGGTGGTGCAGCCGCGCCCACGCCTTGCTCACCGTGCCGCGCGTCATGGCGGAGAACGTGCCCGGCTCGGCGGCGGTCCCGAGATAGATGTGCGCGATGACGGCCACGCCGAAGAAGATGAACCCGACGTCGTGCACGAGGATGCTGATCTCGCGCAGCCCCTGCCCGAAGTAGGCCGGGAACCAGAGCACGATGCCGCTGAGCAGCAGCACGAACGCGTCGAGGATCGCCGCCCAGAAGAAGAGCTTCTGGCCGCCGTTGTACTTGCCGACGTTGGGATCCTCGCCGCTGAAGCGCAAGTACTCGATCAGCTTCGGGCCCAGCCAGCCCTTGTCCTGCTCCTCGAGCTTCATTTCGCGGTGCCAGTGCACCCACATCACCAGCGTCATGAGGAAGAATGCCGACGCCGCCCACGGATGCAGCCAGCGGCAGACTTGAAGACCGCCGACCAGGTAGGCCATCCATCCGAACACCGGCGACCAGATGGGCATCCCGGTGATGAGCGCGACGACGAAGAAGAGCGCCACCGTCCAGTGAATGACGCGCGCGGCGGTGCCGTGGCGGACCAGCTTGCCTTCGTGGAGGGTGTTCTCGGAAGGCGCGGTTCGTGGCGGCGCGCCCGCGGCGATCTCGCTCATGACGGACGCTCCTGGTCCTTGGGCTCCTTGGGACCGATGACGAGATAGTGGCCGATGGCCGCCACCAGCGCGCCCGCCATGGCGATGAACCCGACGGGCTTGAGCACGCGCTGCCAGAACGTCACTGCGACGGGCACGGTCGGATCCTTTGGCAGCCCGTACCACTCGGGGTGATCGCCGTGCGCCAGCACGGTGACGACCCCGGTGCCGCCCACGCCCGGCGGATCGTAAACCGCCGCGTTGACGAAGCCGTTGGCCTTGAGCGTCTCGACGCGGTGGTTGGCCTCGTCGAGCATGGCGCTCTTGTTGCCGAAGTGCAGGCAGCCGGTGGGGCAGGCCTTGATGCACGCCGGCTCGAGGCCGACCGAGACGCGATCGACGCAGAGCGTGCACTTGGCCATCTTCGAGGTGCCGGCGTTGAAGCGCGGCACGTCGAACGGGCAGCCCGTCTCGCACAGGCCGCACCCGATGCACGCCTCGGGGTTGGTGTCGACGATGCCGTTCTCGTACTGCACGATGGCGCCCGGCGCGGGGCAGGCCGCCAGGCAGCCCGGGTCGGCGCAGTGCATGCACTGGTCCTTGCGCATCAGCCACGCCAGCGCGCCGTCGGCCAGCTCCACCTCGTTGAACTTGATCAAGTTCCAGAAGCTGGCGTCCAACGACGGCATGGTCTGGTACGAGCCGTGCTGCACGGTGGGCACCGGCGGCAGGTCGTTCCACTCTGCGCAGGCCACCTCGCAGGCCTTGCAGCCGATACAGGTGGTCGTGTCGATGTATTTGGAAACCACCGGCAGCTGGCGCGAGTGCGTGCCCGTCCCGCGGAGCGAGGCGGACGAGCGGCGGATTTCGGCCGTCTGTGTCGACGCCATCAGGCCTTCTCCACTTTGACGAGGAACGCCTTGAACTCGGGCGTGAACGCGTTGGGGTCACCCACGCTCGGCGTCAAGAGGTTGGCGAGCGGCCCCTGGTGCCCCTGGGCACCGGCGAAACCCCAGTGGATGGGCAGGCCGATCTGCCACACCTCCTTGTCACCGACCTTCAGCGGCGGGAGCCGCTTGGTGACCAAGGCCGGCCCGGTCATCGACCCGCGGGGCGACGTGACGCGAATATGCTGGCCGTTGGCGACGCCCATCGAGCGCGCCATCGCCTCGGGCATCTCGAAGAAGAACCCCGGCTGCAATTGATTGAGGCGGCCATTCTCCTGGTGCTGCGTCCAGTAATGGAAATGCTCCGTCAATCGATAGGTCGTGCAGACGACGGGATACTTCTCCCTGTCGGCAAGCACGTCCTTGTCGCTGACAATCTTCTTGGCCACGGGATTGGAACCCACCTTGGGATGGAGCAAGTTGTCGGCCGGCGCTTCCACCGCCTCGTAGTGCTCGGGGAACGGTCCGTCGTTGAGCGTGGCGGCGAAGAGCCGCCCCACTCCCTCGGGCAGCATGACGAACGCGCCGTAGGTGCCCGGCGGCGCGTCGGGCTTCATGTCGGGGACGTCGCCGATCCACTTCTCGCCGTTCCACCAGATGCCGGGCCGCTCGAGGTCCCACGGCTTTCCCTGGGCGTCAGCCGAGGCGCGGTTGTACATGACGCGGCGGTTGGCCGGCCACGCGAAGGCCCAGTTGTGGAACATGCCCAGCCCGGTGGGGTCGGCGTTGCTGCGCCGCTGCGCCAGGTTGCCCGCCTCGGTGTAGACCCCGAGGTGCAGCCAGTTGCCGCACATCGTCGAGCCGTCGTCCTGGAGCTGGCCGAAGTTCTCCAGCTGCTGTCCCGCGGTGCGGATCGTCTTGGTGGGATCCTTCGGATCTTTGATGTCCGCCAGCGCCTTGCCGTTGATCTCCTTCAGCACCTCGCCCTGGTCGGGCGCGATCTGGTTGGAATAGCTCCAGGCGACGTTGAGGATTTGCTCGGGCAGCGCGCCGCCCTCCTTGCGGTACAGCTCGCGCACCGCGAGGAAGATGCGCGAGATGATCTCGGGATCGCCCTTGGCCTGCCCCGGCGGGTCGAGCGCCTTCCATTTCCACTGCATCCAGCGGGCCGAGTTGGTGAAGGTGCCGTCCTTCTCCGCGAACGTGGCCGCGGGGAGCAGGAAGATCTCGGTCTGGATCTGCGACGGATCCGGCGTTCCGTACTCCTTGGGCGCCTTCCAGAACGCCGCCGTCTCGGTCTCGACGTTCTCGACGACGACCATCCACTTGAGCTTGCTCAGGGCCGCGACCATCTTGGGCGAGTTGGGCCCGATACCGACGGGGTTCATGCCGAAGGTGATGAAGCCCTCCGGACCCGGCTCGTTGGCGCCGGCGCGCTTCGCCTTGCCCTTGTACATGTCGTCGAAGATCCACATCCACGAATAGTTCCCATCGATCTTCGGCAACCATTCGTAACCGAAGTCGTTGTCCTTGGTGGCGTTCTTCCCGTATTGCGCTTTCAATAGCGAGACGATGAATTTGTTGGTGTTCTGCCAGAAGTTCATCGACGTCCAGGCCTGGCGATTGATGGTCGAGGGCGTGGTCTTCTCGATGTACTCGGCGAGCGTGTGCATCGGGCCCGTCGGCGTCTTGAGATACCCGGGCAGGATCTCCGTATTGCCCCCGATGTCGGTGGCGCCCTGGATGTTCGAGTGGCCGCGCAGCGCATTGACGCCGCCGCCGGGCCGGCCCACGTTGCCGAGCAAGAGCTGCATCATGGCCGCAGCGCGGATGATCTGCACGCCGGTCGAGTGCTGCGTCCAACCCAGCGCGTAGAGGATGGTGCCCACCTTGGCGGCGTTGCCGCTCGAGGTGACGATCTCGGCCACCTTGAGGAACTTGTCCTTGGGCGTGCCGCAGATCTTCTCCACCATCTCCGGCGTGTAGCGGTCGACGTGCTTCTTCAACAGTTGAAACACGCAGCGCGGGTGCTGCAGCGTGGGATCGACTTTGTACGCATTGGTCTTCTCGTCGGCCTCGTACGCCCACTTCTCCTTGTCGTACTCGGCCTTGCCGGCGTCGAATCCCGAGAAGAGCCCGTCGTTGAACGAGTAACTATCGCTGATCACGTAAGGCGCGTTGGTATGGATCTTCACGTAGTCTTCATGGAACCGCTTGGTCTCTATCGCATAGCGAATGATGCCCAACAGGAACGTGATGTCCGTTCCGGAGCGGATGGGCGCGTAGTAGTCGGCCACCGCGGCGGTGCGCGTGAAGCGCGGGTCGACCACCACCAGCTTGGCGCCGCGGGTCTTCTTCGCCTCGATGGCCCATTTGAACCCGCAGGGGTGGTTTTCGGCCGGGTTGCCGCCCATCACGAACACCACGTCGGCGTTCTTGATGTCGACCCAGCCGTTGGTCATCGCCCCGCGGCCGAACGTGGCGGCCAGACTGGCCACCGTTGGACCGTGTCAAACTCTTGCTTGGGAGTCCCGATAGGGAACGCCCAGCGCGGTGATGACGCGCCACTGCAGATAGTTGAACTCGTTGGTGTCGGTGCAGCCGCCGATCCACGCCAGGCCCGGCGTGCGGTTGACCGTCTCGCCCTTGGCGTTCTTGGCCACGAACGTGCGGTCGCGCGTGGTCTTGATGAGGCGCGCGATGCGCGGGATGGCCTCCCCCCAGGTGATCTCCTCCCACTTGTCCGAGCCGGGCTTGCGCACCATCGGCTTCTTGAGCCGGTTGGAGTGGTTGATGTCGTCCTTGAGCGTGACGCCCTTGGGGCAGAGCGTGCCGCGGTTGATGGGATGGTCGGGATCGCCTTCGACATGCACGACGGACGGCGTGACGTTCTTCGCCTTGTCGCCCAGCGTGTGGATGATCACGCCGCACGAGACCGAGCAGTACGGGCACGTGCTGCGCGTCTCGGTGGTGCGCGAGATCTTGAATTCGCGCATTTCGGCGCGGGCTTTCCCCAGATCGAAGCCCAGCGCTACCGCTCCACCCACTGTTGCTGCCGACCCCTTCAGGAAAGTCCGGCGCTTCAAGGTGAGCCTCCTGGAGTTTAGCGAGCGGAAGGTTGCCCTTCCGACGATCGGCTTGTCAAGTTTGCGAGCGGTTCCTGCTGCGAAATACAGTGCAAAGTTCCCAGGCCCCAGACGAGGTCGCGCGCCGGAATGCCGATGGCCGGCCTGTCGCCGAACAACTCGGCGAGGACGCCCAGTGCCGTCCGGTCGGCGGGATCGGCGAACATCGGCACCAGCACCGCGGCGTTGGCGAGGTAGAAGTTGGCGTAGCTGGCCGGCAGGCGTTGCCCCTCGAAGAACACTGGCTGCGGCATGGGCAGCGCCACCACCTCGGGGCGCGAGCCGTCCTCGAGGCGCGCCGAAGCCAGCCGCTCGGCGTTCTCGCGCAGCGGCGCGTAGTTGGGATCGGCCGGATTTTCTTCCTCGCACAGCACGATGGTGCGCGGCCCGACGAAGCGGGCCAGGTCGTCGATGTGTCCGTGCGTGTCGTCGCCGGCGATGCCGCGGCCAAGCCAGATGGCGTTCGGCGCGCCGAGCATTTCGGTAAACACTTTTTGGTAATCTTCTTTACCGAAGCCGGGATTGCGCACCTGCACCTCGGGATCGAGCAGGCACTCCTCGGTGACCAGGATCGACCCGCGGCCGTTGACGTCGATCGCCCCGCCTTCCAGGACCACGCCGCCCGCATCGATCAGCGAAAGCTGCAGCGCTCTGGCGGCCCGCTCGGGAATGCGCGCGTCGCGCTTCCAGTCGCGGTACTTGGCCCAGGCGTTGAACTTGAAATGCGCGATGGCGCGCTCGCTCCCGCGCCGCACGAAAAGCGGCCCCGAGTCGCGCGTCCAGGCGCGGTCGGTGGGGATCCGCAGCATCTGCACGCGCTCGAGCGGGACGTGGGCTTTTTGCAGGACGGCGCGCGCTTTCTTCTCGCCGGCCGCGTCGCCGACCAGCAGCCGGACCGACTCTCCCTGGGCGATGCGCCGCACGATCTCGGCGTAGAGCCAGGGGATGGGGGCGAACTTCCCCGGCCAGTCGCGGACGTTGTGCGGCCATGCCAGCCAGGTGGCCTCGTGCCGCTCCCACTCGGCGGGCATGACCGGGCTCATCGATGGTCGAGGAAGCGCTGCTCGATGCCGCCATACGCGTCGATACGGCGGTCGCGGAGGAAGGGCCAGTTGCGGCGCACCTCTTCGATGCGCGCCAGATCGATCTCGCCGACCAGGATCTCCTCCTTGTCGGCCGACGCTTCGACGATGACGACGCCGAAGGGATCGCAGAGGAAGGAAGTGCCCCAGAACTCGAGGCCCGGGTTGCCCTCGTGGCCGACGCGGTTCACCGCCGCGACGTAGACGCCGTTGGCGATGGCGTGCCCGCGCTGGATCGTGCGCCACGCGTCGCGCTGGGTGATGCCGTGCTGCGCTTTCTCGTGCGGGTGCCAGCCGATGGCCGTCGGGTAGAAGATCACCGACGCGCCCTGCAGCGCCGTGAGCCGCGCGGCCTCGGGATACCACTGGTCCCAGCAGATGAGCGTGCCGATGCGGCCCGCCTTGGTATCGAAGGCGCGGAACCCGAGGTCGCCCGGCGCGAAGTAATACTTCTCGTAGAACGCCGGGTCGTCGGGGATGTGCATCTTGCGGTAGAGCCCGATCTGGTCGCCTTCGAGGATCGCCGCGCTGTTGTGGTAGAGGCCCGGCGCGCGCTTCTCGAAGATGGGCGCCACCACCGCTACGCCGGCCTTGCGCGCCACCGCCGCCAGCCGCTCCGTCGAAGGGCCCGGCACCGTCTCGGCCAGGTCGAAGAGCGCCGCGTCCTCGCGCTGGCAGAAATAGTGCGAGCGGAACAGCTCGGGAAGGCACACCACCTGCGCTCCCTTGCGCGCGGCTTCCTCGACGCGCGCGGCGGCCTTCTCGAGGTTCGCGGCGGGATCGGCCGACATGGCCATCTGCACCAAGGCCACGCGGAAGTTGTTCGGCGACATGGGCCGCGTTTTAACTCAAAAACCACTCCAACGGCAGCCGGATCGCGCGCAGGTTGCGCCGCGCCAAGCGATCCGGATCTGGTTTCGGTCTCTGCGCGACGCCGTGCTCACCGCTATGCCTCGTCCGTGCCGCGACGTTCGCCGCGGTCGCGCCGGCTCCCGCCTGCGCACTGGCGTAACTGCGGCTCCACGACGCGTCCCGGCCGAGGCATGCGGCTGTCGCCCGGCTATGGCGCCGTCGACTCGGTCATGCTCGGTACCGAGAGACAGTTTCCACAAGACGGCGCCGCCTCTGTTTTGTCCGGACGAGCCCGATTTTTTGGGGCAGTAGCGGCTTTTGACGCAAAGCCCTCCAGAGGCGTGGCGCATTCCCGGCAGCCAAGCGTCAGCGCTTCGCTCTGGCTTGCTTTAGTTACCGGCTGATGGTTCCCGTCTGTCCGGACGAATTCCGGGCTCGGTCGCGCCAGGCGTTGTCTGGTAATGCCGGTATCCGGTAGGGGTTATCAATACTCCGGCGACCTCGAAGACAACGCTTCCAACGACAGGAACGTAGCTCAGCAGCCGCAACATTCGACGTGAGGGTTGGATTTCGACCGCGTCAATGACGTCGGCCACCTGATAACCGTCCTCACCGTTCCACGCGCGCTGCAGGGCTTGCAGCCGGCAGCCTTGGGCGTCCTGTGAGAGCCGCCTGCCGATCGCCTCGACCTGCGCGCGCCGCCGCCGGGCAAGGCCGTTCTTGAAGGGAAGCGCCG
>Ga0209011_1000677_pt1 | contig 12541 bp, 7 predicted proteins | sample BlaSpr_A8_OM1_M3_FD_187986 | JGI IMG/M metagenome (GOLD analysis project Ga0209011, IMG submission 187986) | Forest soil microbial communities from Thunder Bay, Ontario, Canada - Black Spruce, Ontario site 2_A8_OM1_M3 (SPAdes) (version 2) | ecosystem: Environmental > Terrestrial > Soil > Boreal... | reverse complement strand
GACCACCCGGTCGGTCGCCCGGACCTTGCCGCTTGCGGCCGCCTGCAGGTACGCGGCGTAGGTCGCCGCGCCCTCGGGGCTGAGGAGCAGGCCATCCTGCGATGCCACGTGCTGCCGGGCGGACTCGATGGCCGAATCGGGCACCGCCAGCGCGAAGCCGCCGCTGTCGCGCAGCGCGCGCAGGATCAGGAAATCGCCCAGCGCCGCGGGGACGCGGATACCCGCGGCGATCGTGCGGGGATTCTCCCACGGCGTCGCCGCGTCTGCTCCGGCCTCGAATGCGCGCACGATCGGCGCGCAGCCGGTGGATTGAACGGCGACCAGACGCGGCAGCGGCCCTGAAATCCACCCCAAGGCGAGCAGTTCCTGCCACGCTTTCCACATGCCGATCAGGCCGGTGCCGCCACCGGTTGGGTAGAACACAACATCCGGCAGGCGCCACTCCATCTGCGCTGCCAACTCCAGTCCCATGGTCTTCTTGCCTTCGATCCGATACGGCTCCTTCAGCGTCGACATGTCGAACCAGCCGAACTGCGGTTTGCCCAACTCGACCAGCCGGGCGCAATCGTTGATCAGGCCGTTGACACGCCACACCGCCGCGCCCTGCAGGGCGATCTCGCTGAGGTTGATTTCGGGGGTGTCGTCCGGGCAGAAGCAGTAAGCTTCGATGCCGGCGCGCGCGGCATAGGCGGCGAGCGCCGCGCCGGCGTTGCCATTGGTCGGAATGGCAATGCGCCGCACGCCGTGCGCCTTCGCCATCGATACCGCAACACACAGGCCGCGCGCCTTGAACGAACCGGTGGGCAGGCGGCCCTCGTCCTTGACCATGGGAGGCATGAAGCCGGCGGGTCGTTGGCTGTTGGACAGGGACACCAGCGGTGTTTCCACTTCACCCAGACTCACGATGTGCGCAGGGTCCGCCACCGGCAGCAGTTCGCGCCACCTCCACAGGCCCGTCGGCCGCGCCGCGATCTCGTCCCGCGGCACCGTGCGCCTCAGGGCATCCAGGTCATAGCGCGCCAGCAGAGGCTTGTTGGCTGCCGACAGACCGTGGAGCTTCGCGATGTCGTACGTTTGTGCGCTGACACTGCACTCCAGGTGCGTCGCATACGAATAGCGCACGGGGGCTCCTCGAGTCAGGGACGGCGGTCCTGATCGCTTGCTTTGTGATACAAGGGCGCGATGACCGAGCCGCCGCGCACCTCGCAGCCGCAACTGGTCCGCGCAATTGGCCGCTGGAGCATGGTAGCACTCGTGGTCAACAGCATTCTCGGCAGCGGCATCTTCGGATTGCCCTCGGTGGTTGCGGGACTGGTGGGGACCTCGAGTCCCGCGGCCGTGCTGATCGCCGGCGCCGGCATGGCCGTCATTATCGCCTGCTACGCCGAGGCCGCGTCCCAGTTCACCGAGACTGGCGGAACTTATCTGTATGTGCGGCACGCATTCGGCCGCTTCGCGGGATTGCAGGTGGGCTGGCTGATGCTCCTCAGCCGCCTCACGGCGTGCGCCGCCGGGGTGAATCTGCTCGTCGTGTACCTCGGGGAATTCTGGCCGGCGGCGACCCAGCCGCTGCCGAGACTGGCGGTCATCACCTTGTTTCTCGGGACCCTGGCGGCGGTGAACTATCGCGGCGTGCGGGCGGGCACGCTGGTCAGCAATATGACAGTGGTGGCGAAGCTGCTGGCGCTGGGACTGGTTTGCGTGGCCGGGGTGCTCTACCTGTCGGTCCATCCGCAGGTCGCGGCAACGCCGGTGGCCGCATCGGTGGATGGCTGGTTGCAAGCGATGCTGCTGCTGCTGTTTGCCTACGGCGGGTATGAAGCCGCGCTCAACCCGATGGGCGAGGCGCGCGATCCACGACGGGATGCGGCCTTCGCCCTGCTCGTGGCACTCCTTATTCTTATTGCGCTGTATACGCTGCTGCAGCTCATCGTGGTCGGCGTGCTGGCGGACGCCGCCCACAGCGCCCGTCCGCTGGCCGATGCTGCCCGGGTGCTGTTGGGCCCTGCAGGAGCCGCGCTCATTTCCGCCGCAGCACTGATTTCGGTTTACGGCTACATCAGCGCGAACATGCTGACCGGTCCGCGCGGGATCTTTGCGCTCGCCGAACGGGGCGAATTTCCGGCCTGGTTCGCCACCATACACCAGCGATTCCGCACGCCACATTGCGCGATCGTGGTATTTGCGTTGCTGCTGTGGGCTTTCTCGCAGTTCGCGAGCTTTTCCTGGAACGTCACGCTCTCGGCCGTGGCACGGCTGTTCTTCTACGCCGCAGTGTGCCTCGCGGTTCCGGTTCTGCGCCGCATGCAACCCGCAGCCGCTGCATTGCGCCTTCCAGGCGGTGTGATCCTTCCCATCCTGGGCGTAGCGATCTGCGCCGTGCTCCTCACGCGGGTGGATTTCAGCAAATCGCTCATCCTCCTCGCCACGGTCGGCGCCGCGTGTGCGAACTGGTTCGTGGTCAGGGGTCGGAGGCGGGCGCCGTGAGGCTGGCACCGCAGCGGCTGTATTTCCACATCCACAAGGTCGGCAACACTTCCGCAGCCAGTATACCGATCGCGGTGTCGGACGCCGTGGCCGAAGCATCGTGGCCCACGAGCAGGCCGGGGATGCCGCGCTGCTGAGCGCTGCGGGGCGCGCGGACGAGGGCTCATCGAACGAGGACCTGCAGGCGGCGTTCGGCGGCTGAAGGCTACAACCAGGCGGGTCGCGTGCCGGCGTGCCGGTCGCGCGAGGAATCGCACGGCGTCGCCGGCGTCGGGGCGAGCGGCTTTCTGAATTTCAGGATCACCTGGTCGGTTTGTCCGCGAACCGCCGCATCGAACACGCGCAGCTGGTGTGTGTCGTGCGGATTGCGCAGTACATCGCTGTGCGCTTCTAGCCGGAATCCCGCCGCTTGCGCGCGCCGGATGATGACTTCGGGGTCTATGCGATGCAGCGTTTCGGTGTCACGCACCTCCGATCCAGCTTGCGCCACGTGGTCGATCACCAGCAACTCGCCACCGGGCTTGAGCGCGTCGAACAGCGCCTGCGTGACCTGCGGCACGTCCGCCGGCCCCATGAAGGAATCGTACAGGTCGTGGAAATTGAGTGACGTCCAGATGAGGTCGACCGGCTCGGGCGGCCGGAACCGACCCACCGGCCCGGTCATGATGCTCACGTTGGCGTAGCTGCCGTCTTGCTCGACGGCACGGGTCCCGGCGGTCTCCTCGGGCGCGCAGTTCTTCAGTTGCTCCTCGGGCAGGAAGGCGTACACATGTCCGGTGTTGCCGACGATGCGGCTGAATAGCCGCGTGAAGTAAGCTCCTCCTGACATGAAATCCGCCACCCGGTCCCCGGGCCTTACGCCTGCGAATGCCAGCACCGCGGCCGGCCGGCGCTGCGCGTCGCGCGCTACCTGCGCCGGCGGGCGGGCAGGATCCGCGATCGCGCCTGCAACGTAGTCCGGAAACACACCCGCGGCATGCCCCGGAATGGGTCCCAGCATTGTCAACGCTGCCAGCAGCACGCTGGCGTAGCTGATCACACGAGTCATGTGGCATCTCCCGCGGGCGCCATGCCCTTTCAGTCGTGCCACTCTACGAGTTAAAGTACGCTTTAAGTCAAGCGGGCGGGAGCAGACGATGCGCGAGTTTTCGATCGGTGAGGTCGCGCGGGAGGCGGGACTGGCGGCCTCGGCGCTGCGATACTATGAAAAGGCGGGCTTGCTGCCGGCGCCACCCCGCAAATCCAGGCAGCGCCGCTACAGCGAGGCGATCTTCGGGCGGATCTATCTCATCAGGCTCGCGCTCGAAGCGGGCTTCACGATCGGCGAGACCCGGCTCTTCCTGTCCGGCTTTTCCGAGCAGACGCCCCCGGCGGCGCGCTGGCGCGCCCTGGCCGCGCGCAAGCTGGAAGAAGTCAACGCCCTGATGGACCGGGCACAGCGGATGAAGTTACTCCTGGAGACGAGCTTCCAGTGCCGTTGCCCGCGCCTGGAGGACTGCGAGCAATTTCTGCGCTCGGCGAAGCGCAGACAGGTCTCCTCGTGCTGAGGCGCAGAATCGAAGCGCGCTGACCTAAGGGAGACTCCGGGCCGCCGCCGCGCAGCCACGCCTGCGGGCGACCCCTCACGGCCCCTTCATGGTTCCGGCAGCGGTGAAACGGGTACAGCGGCGGCCCGCGGACCGCCGCTGTGGATCACGCATAGGCGCGGCGGACATCCTGCCGCCGCGCCCCAATCCCGGTCAGAACTTGTAATCCAACCCCGTCGAGAAGCCCATCAGGCGGCATCCACCCCAGGTCGTGGGGCCCGCCGAACTGCCGTCGGTGAAGATGGTGTTGGTGCCGTCATGACAGTCGGTCGTGAGCCCGCGGCCACCGGCACCTAAGTCGTAGTGCGCGTTGCCATGGTTGATGGTGAGCGCGCCGTCGATGTACCAGTACAGCTGCTTGTCGAGGTTGTGCTTCCAGGCGACGGTGTACATGTCGGCCGTGTTACCCGTCGAGGTGGGGTTGTAGTTATGCTCGCCACCCGGATCCCCCGGCGTCCTTCCCGCGTGGGCCCAGCCGATGCTCAGCGTGTCGTTCGGCGTGAGTTTCTGGGTCGCGGCGAACCAGGTGCCGTTGCGCTGCCGCTCGTTCTGGAACGTGAGGACCGATGGCACGTCGCGCGTCAGGCGCTCGAACATGCCGCTGACCGTCAGACCCATGGGGAAGACATACTGCGCGCCGATCTTCCAGGCGGTCTCGTTGGCGATGTCGGTGAGATAGGGCGGTGAGGCGATAGCCGCGAACTCGGGGAATTCCGCGACGATAGTCGCAAACGTGCCAAAGTCGATGTTCGGGTCGTTTTGCGACACCAGGAAGCCGTAGGTCGGGTGGTTCGAGCCGATGCCGTCGCTGTTGCGATTGACGTCCTTATGCCTTTCCCAGGCCGCCGTCGCATAGAACGGGCCGGTCTCGAACTTCACGTCGATGCCGTAGGCATCGCTGAAGCCGCCGTCGTCGCAGTTGAGCAGCAGGTTGCCGCTGCCCGGCATATTGCCGCCGCTGCAATCGGGCGAACCGGCCGACTGGATCACATTGTTATAGGTGCGGTTCGCGCCCGGTGACAGCAGCAGGTCGAAGCTGAACAGGCCACCGAGTTTCGGTGATTCGTAGGTGATCGAATGGTCGAGGCGCGTCATGAATTCCACGCGATTGTCGCCGCCGCTGTTGCCCATGACCACCGTGTAATCCCCGAGCATTCCCGAGAAGGGGTTCAGGCGGTCGGTCGACTTCTTGTAGGGCGAATACATGGTGCCGAACTTCAGCGTGCCCCAGGCCTTGTCCTGCAGGCCGAGGAAGGTATCGCCCAGGCCGATCGCGCCGCTCACCGCGTTCGACTGCTGCACGTAGGAAGTCCTGAGTCCGGGCTGGGCGGTGAGCGCCAGAGAGGTCTCCACCTGCACGATGAAGTCTGTGCTGGTGTCGGCAATCTTGTGCGAGAAACGGTAGCCGATCTGCGATTTGTTGGTGGACAGCGCGGGCATGTAGCCGAGCCTGCCGACCGGACCGCCCTTCAGCCCGCCACGCACGTAGCCCGAGTTCGGGTTGGCGGGATCGACCAGATCCCAGTGGTACGCCTGCATGCCCGCGATGCCCTTGGTCACGTCGTCGAAGGACACATCCAGCGTGCCATAGAAGCCCTTCAGAAATGCCGCCAGCTTCGGCTCCCCGCCCTTTTCCTTGTAGTCCTTCATGAAGGCATCGAACTTCGGCTCCGGGGGTGGTCCTGCGGGCTTGGCCGCGGGGGCCGCCGCTGCCGCCGCGGCTTGCTGCTCCTGCTTCCTGGCCAGCTCGTCGACCTGCTGATTGAGCTCATCGATCCGCTGTTTCAGGATACGGATCTGCTCCTTGAGCGCCGGGTCGTCGGCGGCGCGGCTTGGAGTGGGATAAGAGGCGATGGCCAGCACCCCCGCGAGCGCCGCGAACCATAATCTAGGCGCCTTGGTAGTAAGCATTGCAAGATCCTCCTCGAGCATAGTGTTGTTCGTATGACTCTCTCATCGGTGCGGCTCCCGCCGCTGATCGCGGCGCGAGTCTGCTTGCTGCTCTTGCGGCTTGTGACCTGTGTCGTTTCCCCCTACGCAGGATCGGCCGAGACTTCTAAAGCGGCGGAATGAGACCGGCGCCGCGCGCCCAGCGGTACTTGGCGCCCAGCACTGCGACCGGGATCTCGGTCGAGTAGGCATAGGCCGGGATGCCGTGCTGATAGAGGAATTCGGCGGCTTCCTCCACCTCGACGTCACCGGCGAGCGAGGCGACCACGGGTTTCACGAAGCCCTTGGCGCGCATTTCTTCCACGACCTGCGCCATGAGCCGCGCAAAGACCATGGGAGGAGTGATGATGGTGTGCCAGTAGCCGAGGATGAGCGCGTGGATGCGCGCATCCTCTAGACCGAGGCGCACGGTGTTCTGATAGGTGGTCGGCGGCTCACCCCCGGTGATATCGACCGGATTGCCGGCCGCGCCGAAGGGCGGAATGAACTTGCGGAAAGCCGCGTCGAGGTCGGGGGGCATCGCCATCAACGAGAGCCCGTTGTCCACGCAGGCGTCGGAGAGCAGCACACCCGACCCTCCGGCTCCGGTAATGATCACTACGTTGTTGCCCTTGGGTGTCGGCAACACCGGTATGGCGCGCGCGAAATCAAGCAGATCGCGCAGTGAGCGCGCACGGATGACGCCGGCCTGGCGGAAGATGTCGTCGTAGATCTTGTCGTTGCCGGCGAGCGCACCGGTGTGCGAGCTTGCCGCGCGCGCGCCCTGGCTGGTGCGACCGGCCTTGAGAACCACCACCGGCTTCTTTTTCGAGACCCGCTTGGCGACTTCGGCGAACGCGCGACCGTCCTTCAGATCTTCGAGGTGCTGGGCGATGATCTGCGTGTTGTCATCCTGCTCGAAAAACGTGAGCAGATCGTCCTCGTCGATGTCCGACTTGTTGCCCAGACCGACGATGGCCGACACCCCCATCTTCGCCGAGCGTGAGAAACCGATGATCGCCATGCCGATGCCGCCTGACTGGGAGGAGAGCGCAGCAGCACCCTTGACGTCATACGCCGTACAGAAGGTCGCACAGAGGTTCTTCGGGGTGTAGTAGAAGCCGTAGATATTCGGGCCCATCAGCCGGATGTCGTACTTGCGGGCGATGGCCACCAGCTCTTCCTGGCCCGCCACATTGCCGGTTTCGGCAAATCCCGACGGAATCAGTACCGCGCCGGGGATCTTCTTCTCGCCCACCTCGACCAGCGCCTGGGCGACGAACTTGGCCGGAATGGCGAACACCGCCACGTCGATGACCCCCGGGACATCCTTGACGCTCTTGTAGGCCTTCTTGCCCATGATCGAGTCGGCGCTCGGGTGGATCGGATAGATCGCGCCCTGATAGCCGCCGTTGATGAGATTCTTCATGATCGAATTGCCGATCTTGCCGTTCTCGGCCGAGGCGCCGATCACCGCCACCGCGTCCGGCTTCATGATCCGGTTCATCTGCCGGACGATCACCTCCTGGCTCGGCCGGTAGCGCACCACCGGCGGCTTGAAGTCCAGCACCACGCGTACGTCGGCCGCAGTGGCGCCCTGGGAGGTGGCGAACACGGGATTGAGGTCGAGCTCGGAAATTTCGGGAAAGTCCGCGACCAGCTGCGAGACATTGCCGATCATCGTTGCCAGGGACTCGCGGTCCACGGGCTGCGCACCGCGAATCCCGCGTAGTATTTCCGCAGCCGCAATGCCGTCGAGCATCGACAGCGCATCCACACGCGTGGCGGGCGCCAGACGGAACGTGATGTCCTTCAGGACCTCCACCAGGATGCCGCCCAGACCAAAGGCCACGAGTTTTCCGAAGGCCGGGTCGGTCACCGCGCCGATGATCACCTCCTGGCCGCCCGCCAGCATCTGTTGTACCTGCACGCCGTCGATGGTCGCCTTGGCATCGTAGCGGCGCGCGTTGTCGACGATCGTGGCGAAGGCGTCCTGCGCAGCGTCGGCGCTCTTGACGTCGACCACCACGCCGCCGGCTTCCGTCTTGTGCAGGATCTGCGGTGAGACGATCTTCATGACCACCGGGTAGCCGATGGTCGCGGCGAGCTTTGCCGCATCGGTTGCGGTGCGGGCCACGCCTTCCTTCGGCACGGCGATGCCGTAAGCCTCACAAATGCCTTTCGCTTCCGGCGCAGTCAATGCGCTACGACCTGCGGCCTTGGCCTGGTCAAAGATCCTGCGGACCGCGGTCTGGTCGTATCCCATGGTCTCTCCGTCGGCTCAAATGACGTTTTCGGTGCGCAGCGCCTTGATCTCGGACTCGCTCAGGCCGAGCTCCGCCAGCACCTCCTGCGTGTGCTCACCGAGGAGCGGGGAGCGCCTGACCTCCGTGACGCTGTCGGACATCTTGATCGGATTGCCCACCGTCAGATACTTGCCGCGCTTGGGATGGTCGACCTCGACGATGGTGCCGGTGGCGCGCAGCGAAGGCTCCGCGACCAGTTCTTCCATCGACAGAATCGGCCCGCACGGAATGTCGTGCTGGTTGAGTTCTGCCATGGCCTCGAACTTGGTTTTTGTCATCGTCCAGGCCTCGACCGTGGCAAACACCTCCATCAGCCGCGGCAGGCGCGCATTAGGCGTGGCGTAGTCCGGATGAGTGATCCAGGCTTCCTTGCCGATCACTTTGCAGATGTCCTTCCATACCGGCGCCTGGGCGATGAAGTACAGATAAGCGTTGGGATCGTTCTCCCAGCCCTTGCACTTGAGGATCCAGCCCGGCTGTCCGCCGCCGGACGCGTTGCCGGCGCGCGGTACCGCCGAGCCGAACTTGCCGTGCGGATACTGGGGGTATTCCTTCATGACGCCGGTCCGGGCCAGTCGTTGCTGGTCGCGCAACTTGACGCGACACAGGTTCAACACGCCGTCCTGCATCGCGGCGAGCACCTTCTGGCCGCGCCCCGTGCTCATTCGCTGATACAGGGCGGCCACAATGCCGAGGGCGAGATGCAAGCCGGTACCGCTGTCGCCAATCTGCGCGCCGGTGACGAGTGGCGGGCCGTCGTCGAAACCGGTGGTTGAAGCCGAGCCGCCGGCGCACTGCGCGACGTTCTCATAGACCTTGCAGTCCTCGTACGGGCCCGGACCGAAACCCTTGACGGATGCGACAATCATGCGCGGGTTGAGCGCCTGGATCCGATCCCAGGTGAACCCCATACGATCCAGCGCCCCCGGGGCAAAATTCTCCACCAGTACGTCACAGCGCTTCACCAGGCGCTCCAGGACCTGCTTGCCCTTGGCGCTCTTGGCGTCGAGGGTGATGGAGCGCTTGTTATGGTTCAACATGGTGAAGTAGAGACTGTCCACGTCGGGAATGTCGCGAAGCTGCTCGCGGGTAATGTCCCCGGTCCCCGCCCTTTCCACCTTGATGACGTCGGCGCCCAGCCAAGCGAGCAGCTGGGTACAGGTGGGCCCCGATTGAACGTGCGTGAAGTCGAGAATACGCACGCCGTCTAGTGCCTTTGCCATTCGCGTATTCCCCGTCGTCGGTTACTTGTACATGGTCTGATTCTTGGTCCCCGGGGCGTACTCGCCCGGGTCCACCCAGATATTGATGACCGCCGACCGACGCAACTTCTGCACCGACTCACGTGCCCGCTTGAGCGCCGGCGCGATTTGCGCCGGGTCGCGGACTTCCTCGCCGTAACCGCCCAGCATCTCGGCGAATGTGCCGAATGGAACGTCACCCAGCAGGTTGCCGACGTTGCCGCGCTCCTCACCATATTTCGCGAGCTGCCCGTAGCGGATCTGGTTCATCGCGGAGTTGTTGCCGATGACTGCGATATAGGGCACGCCGAAGCGGTTGGCGGTCTCCATATCGAAGGCGGTCATGCCGAACGAGCCGTCACCGTAGTAGCACAGCACTTCCTTGCGCGGATGGGCCAGTCCGGCTGCAATCGCGAAGCCGGTGCCAACCCCGAGCGATCCGAGCGCTCCAGGATCCATCCACTGACCCGGCCGGCGAGGACGCACGGCCTGGGCGGAGATCGTCACGACGTCGCCGCCGTCGCCGATGTAGATGGTATTTTCAGCGAGGAACTCGTTGAGCTCATACGCGACCCGATAGGGGTGGATCGGGGTGTTGTTGGATTTGAACAATGGCATCAGCTTCTCGGTAGCCGCCGCTTCGGCGTCGGTCAGCTTTTTCATCCATTGCTGGCGCGCCTGGCGCTTGTCCTGCTTGAGACGGCCGGCGGCTGCCTGCAACACCGCCCCCAGAATGGCGCCCGGGTCGCCGACCAGTCCCAGATCGATGTCGCGGTTCTTGCCGACCGTGCGATAGTCCATGTCGATCTGCACCAGCTTGAGCTTGGTGCTGATTCGCCGCCCGTAGCCCATGCGAAAGTCGAACGGCGTGCCGACAATGAGGATGAGGTCGGCGTCGGAGAAAGCGTTGCCGCGGGTCCGATCGAAGTGGTGCGGATCGCCCGGCGGCAGCAGGCCGCGGCTGCCGCCGTTGAAGTAGCCGGGGATGTCAAGTCCGCGCAGCAGTGCGATCGCTTCCTCATGGCCCCGCGTCGCCCAGACCTGCTGTCCGTACAGGATCGCCGGACGCTCGGAATTGACCAGCAGGTCGGCCAGTTTTTCGATGTCGCGGGGATCGCCGAGCGAGCGGGTCGAGGCGCGGTAGTGACCGGGCTTCGGTACGATGGCCTTTGATACCTCGACCTCGCGATCGAGGACATCGCGCGGAATTTCCAGGTACACCGGTCCCGGGGCGCCGTTGAATGCCTCGCGCGCGGCCATTGAGATCATGTCCGCGACGCGCTCGGTGCTCTGTACCGTGGCGGCGAACTTGGTGATCGGCGTCATGAGATCGACGTGAGGCAGGTCCTGGAGCGATCCCATCTTGTGTTGAGTCAGTGCGCCTTGCCCGCCGATGTGCAGCACCGGGCTCTCGGAGCGAAAGGCCGTGGCAATCCCCGTCACGGCATTGGTGCAGCCGGGCCCGGCGGTGGTGACCACGCAACCGAGCTTGCCGGTCTGGCGCGCGTAACCGTCCGCGGCGTGAGCCGCGACCTGTTCGTGGCGCACGTCGATGATGCGGATCCCTTCATCGATGCAGCCATCGTAGATGTCGATGATGTGCCCGCCGCACAGGGTGAAGATCGTATCGACGCCTTCGTTCTTCAGCGCCTTGGCGACCAAATGCCCGCCGGAAATGACGCTGGCGTCACGGGTCTTGCGCTTGAGCGTGTCTTCCGCGGTCGTCGTACCCTTGCTGTCCGTAGTCTTGGTCGCCGTCTCGAGCATGGATCCTCCATTGGTAACACTTGTCTGCGACGCCAGGATTCCCGCCGTCGCAGCGTCGCGCCGGTAAACTTCGCTCGCACCTGACGTGGCTGGGGAGCGCACCTCGGGCGCTCTTCCGGCGTTTGGCCGGAAGAGCGCCATCTTCAGGCGTCAGCGCGTTGCAAGCTTCGCACTCGCATCAAAGGTGGCGGACCGATTGGTGTACGTGCTGCGCATGGGCTTCAGGACCAAAATGGCCAACAGCGCCGCCAGGATGTTGAGGACGGCTGCCGCCATAAATACCGTGTGCCAGTTTCCTTTGGCCGCCATGATACTGGTTAGCGGTACGAGCAGCGCAGCCGTGCCCTTCGCGGTGTACATCAAGCCGGTGTTGGTGGTCGCGTACACCGTGCCGAAGGTGTCCGTGACCGTGGCGGGGAACAGGCTGTAGATCTCACCCCAGGCGAAGAACACCAGGCCGCTCAGAAGGACGAACGACATGGGGTCGGTACCGAAATTGGCAAGCGCGATGATGCCCACACCTTCGAGCAGGAAGGCGACAAACATCGTTGGTTCACGCCCAATCTGGTCGGACACCCAACCGAAGAATGGCCGGCACAGGCCGTTCAGGATGCGGTCGAGGCTCAGGGCGAAGGTCAGTGCCGGCAGCGTCAAGCCGATCAGGCTCACCGGGACATCGGCCACCTTGAAGTCCTTGGCGATCGGCGCGAGTTGCGCAACCGCCATCAAACCCCCCGCCGCCATCATCACGAACATGACATACATCACCCAGAAGACCGGGGTCTTGAGCATCTCGAGCGGTCGGGCCTGGTGGCGTCCCGCTCCGGGGGCTAACTTCGGGGCCGCCGCTATGAAACTCGCCGTCGGGGCCATAATCAGAAAGCCGACCACCACGACAACGATGCCCTGCATCAGGCCAAACGTCAGGAAGGTGTGCTCGTAGCCTGAGGTCTTGATCATGTTGGCGATGGGAATGATGGTCGCCGCCGAGCCCGCGCCGAAGCCGGCCGCGGTCAGGCCCGCCGCCAGTCCGCGTCGCCCGGGGAACCACCGCACCGCATTGCCGATGCACGTGCCGTAGACGCCGCCGGCGCCGATGCCGCCGAGCGCCGCCGCGAAATAGAACATCCCCAGAGAATCGGCGAATGAGTTGATCGTCCAGGCGATGCCGCACAGCACACCGCCGATCACGACGATCCACCGCGGGCCGAACCGATCGACCAGG
>Ga0209011_1000676_pt1 | contig 12559 bp, 10 predicted proteins | sample BlaSpr_A8_OM1_M3_FD_187986 | JGI IMG/M metagenome (GOLD analysis project Ga0209011, IMG submission 187986) | Forest soil microbial communities from Thunder Bay, Ontario, Canada - Black Spruce, Ontario site 2_A8_OM1_M3 (SPAdes) (version 2) | ecosystem: Environmental > Terrestrial > Soil > Boreal... | reverse complement strand
AAATCTTAAAGCGCGGCGACCAATTGGCGGTGGATGCAAATGGACGTTTCAATCTCGAGACAGCAATTGAGTACGCACATGTACTTGAACCATACCAGTTGCGATGGTACGAGGAAGCCGGCGATCCGCTCGATTATGAATTGCAGGCAAAGCTGGCCGCCCACTATCAGGGTCCCATAGCCACGGGAGAAAATCTCTTTTCGGTTCAGGACGCGCGCAATTTGATCCGGTATGCAGGCATGCGGTCCGATCGCGACGTCCTTCAGTTCGATTGCGCACTCAGCTACGGACTGGTCGAATATCTGCGGATATTGGACATGTTGAAGGAGCACGGATGGTCCGCGAGTCGTTGCATTCCACACGGTGGGCATCAGTTATCGCTACATATCGCTGCCGGATTGGGGCTTGGGGGAAATGAATCCTATCCCGGCATCTTTCAACCTTTCGGAGGATTCGCGGACGACACTCCCATTGAAAACAGTTACATCACGTTGTCAGAGATTCCGGGAATTGGCTTCGAATCAAAAAAAGAACTGCTCCGTCTACTGAAAACGCTTTCCGATAACTAAAGGCTGCACCATCGAGAGGAAAATCTTGGAAACGGAAACGCACGAGACGCCCCGTACCAACAAACGCAAGCTGCGAAACAATATTACTCTTCAAGTCTTTGTAGCCATCGTGGCCGCGATAGTGCTTGGTATATTCGATCCCAAGCATGCCCTGGCGATGAAGCCGCTTGGTGATCTCTTTATCAAGCTTATCCGCATGGCAATCGCTCCCATCGTTTTTCTCTGTGTTTCAACGGGAGTTGCGCACATCGGTGACCTTCGCAAGGTAGGGCGAATCGGTCTCAGGGCTCTAATATATTTTGAACTGGTGACAACACTTGCTCTCGCTATCGGTCTGGCGTCCGTCACAATTTTTAAACCTGGAGAGGGAGTCAACGCTCTCCAATCGGGCTCTGCGGGGGATTATGCTGCCTATGCAAATAAGGGTAAGGAGTTTTCATTTCTCGAGTTCGTAATGGGAACTGTTCCTGATAACGCTCTGGGCGCTTTCGTAAGGGGTGATTTGTTGCAAGTTGTGGTGATTGCCTTGTTAGTTGGCATGGCGCTAATTGGGATGGGGAGCCGTGGCCATTCCGTTGTCCGTGGTTTAGACAGCACGATGATGGTATTTTTTGGAATCATTAGAATCATTATGCGGGTCGCCCCCATAGGAGCATTCGGGGCGATGGCGTTCACTGTCGGAAAGTTTGGCACTAGCGCCCTGTTGGCGTTGTCCAAGCTTGTCCTGGTTACGTACCTGACAGAAGCGTTTTACGTCTTTGTTGTCTTAGGGATTATCGCTTATTTCTTCGGCTTCAACTTGATTCGTTTCATTAAATATATCGGTGATGAGATTCTTCTCGTTATCGGCACGTCTTCCTCCGAGAGCGTTCTGCCTCAGCTCATGCAAAAAATGGAGCGGTTCGGAGCCTCGCGTTCTGTAGTCGATCTGGTCTTGCCAACAGGATACGCATTCAACCTGGGCGGTTTAGCCTTATCATTGCCAATTAGCACCGTTTTTATTGCACAGGTCTATCACGTTCAGCTCAGCTTCAGCCACCTCTTAGCTCTGGTGGCCATCATGCTGGTTACTTCGAAGGGAGCCGCCGGTGTCACTGGAGCTGCTTTTATAGTCCTAGCAACGACTGTCGGGGCGTCGGGCATTCTGCCGCTGGAAGGACTTGCGCTCGTGTTTGCTGTCGATAATTTCCTATCGATGGCGCGAGCGCTCGCAAATGTTATTGGCAACGGAGTTGCGACGATTGTGGTTGCAAAGCTGGAGAACGAGTTTAGTTCTGAACCGGCCGCGGAGGCAGTTTCCGATTAGCCCAGAGTTTACGTTGCGGGCTGAGGATAAAGGGGGCGAACGGCTGCGGGGCATGATCAAAAAACAAGCTAATTGCGTCCTGGGCGGCAAGGCCGCCATCGTGTTTCACCACTCCGTTGTTAGAATTGCGAATTTTTATTCCGGTTCAGGCGTGAAACTTATTTACTTTTCTGAAGTATTTACTAGTGTCGCCCCAGGATTCCGACATCTGCAATTGATGGTGTCCTGGACGAGCCGTTGTGAAACAACGCGCCCATAGTAAGCGACCTGATTCTGCTGGAGCCACACCCGGCGACTCGCCGACGGAGAAAACGGAAGTCAACCTCCTGCCGCATGCGCTGGATTCTGGGCCCCGGGAACGACCTGCTTCTTGGGTCAGCCAGGGGTGGATTCAGGAACCGCCCGGTGGGTTCCGTTTGCACGCGGATGAGAGGAAGGCTTAAACGAAGTTCCAGCACACATTTCGCTTATGAGGAAGGACCGAAGATGAAACGCAATCGAGATGAGTACATGCCGTTAGCGAACGGCGGGACAAATCTGACCCGGCGCAGCGTGTTGCAACGCGCCGCATGGATCACCGCCGCAGCAGCGTTCCCGCGCGTGCCGGGGTACGGAGCGGTGATGGCCGCGCAAGACGTGAGCCCGGTGATGGTCAAGCTCAGCACCTACATGGCTGACGCCCGCAACACCGAGTTGCCGGACAAAGTCGTGCAAGATGCAAAGCATCACATCCTGGACACGGTAGCAGCCATGGTCTCTGGGTCTGAGTTGCCGCCAGGCCGCGACGCGATCCAATTTGTTCGTACCTATGGTGGCGGCCAGAAGGTCGCAACGGTTGTCGCCTCGAAGATTATCTGCGGACCGATCGACGCGGCTTTCGCAAACGGGGAGCTGGCTCATTCCGATGAGAGCGATGACGATTACACCTCAGGGGGGCACATCCAGGCGCTGCAGTTGTACCCGCCGCGCTAGCAATCGGTGAGCAGTTTCAAATCAGCGGGACGCACTTTCTGCGCGCTGTGACACTCGGCTACGACATTGGAATGAGGGCATACAAGACCTTGAAAGGGGGAGTTCTAAACGAAACCCACAACTTAGTGGGGACGATGGGAGCCGCGGCGGCCAGTGGCTGCGTCGCGAGTCTGAATGTCGAGCAGATGCGCTGGCTGCTCGACTATGCGACTCAACAGGCCGGCGCTGGCATCGGTACGTGGCGGGAAGATACTGAGCATATCGAAAAGGCTTTTCTCTTTGGCGCAATGGGAGCGCGCAACGGAGTTACCGCAGCGCTGCTCGTGCGATCGGGATGGACCGGCGTGACCGATGTCCTGTCCGGTCCGCAAAATTTCGTCAAATCCTACGCGCCCAAGGCCGATCCGGCGGGGTTGACCGAAGAGCTGGGTAAGCGCTATGAAGTGTCGCTGACGAGCATCAAGGGTTGGACTACTGGAGGTCCGATTCTGTCGCTACTCGATGCGATCGTGAACTTGAGAAAGCGGCGTCCATTCGAGGCGAGCGATGTACGACACATCGTTGTGCGTTCGGCCACGAGCCAGGCCGAGCGCGTGAATAACCGCGAAATGCCCGACATAAATGTTCAGTACTTGATTGCAGTGATGCTGATCGACAAGACAGTCTCGTTCCATTCGGCGCACGATAAGGCACGCATGCAGGATCCGGCGGTTCTCCGCGAACATGCCAAGGTTGAACTGGTTGCAGACGAGGAACTCGAACGCCTCTTACCGACTCGAGTAGGAATCGTCGATGTCGAGCTAACCGATGGGACTCATCTCACCGAGCGTGTGGAGAATGCACGCGGCACTCCTGAGAATCCGATGACCCGCGACGAGGTTGTTGCGAAAGCTCGCGGCTTGATGACGCCTGTTCTCGGTGCAGCGACATCGATGAAATTGATCGACCGCTTGCTTGATATTGATAGCGTCAAAGACGTCCGGGAGCTTCGTCCTCTACTGCAACGTGGATAATTCAGAACTTTGCGCAGCCGAACGTGCCCGGGATTTATGGACAATTTGCCGAAACAACGCCGAGACGTTCACTTTGCATTGAAGGTGATTTGGTATTAGCGAAGAACCAATGGCAGGCCGCTCCGACCGTAATTTTGTGGACGGAGCGGCGGCCGCGGACAGACGCGAAAGTGACAACCTAGATTCCCGATTGAGGAAACAAGAAATGAAAAGGTTCCTCCCGATTTTTGTAATTTTGTTGATGCCCTTCGTTGCGAACGCGCAGGGTCAGCAGCTGCCCATGATGCACATGTCAGGGCTTCTGAGTCTGGTTGAAACCATCCCATTGCCAGGGGATGGCTACATGGACCATCTAACAGTTGATGTCAAAGGCCAGCGCGTATTTATTTCTGGGGAGGCCGCAAAATCCCTCATATCTGTGGACCTGCGTGCAGGCAAGGTGATCCACGAGACTAAAGGGCTCTCGGCCATGCCCAAGAAGCCGTTCTATCTTCCCGATGCCAACGAAATCTGGGCGACCCTGACAGATAGCAGTGTTGTAGCCATTAGCGGAGCTACGTACGAGGTAACCAAGACCGTCAAATTGTCTGGGTATGGTGATTCGAACCGGGGAGCGGATAACGCGGCTTACGATCCTGCCACCCATCTGATTTATGCCGGTGTCGAGGTCTTTGAAGACTTTGGTGGCAGTGGCCAGCACGGAGCCAATAATGCCTCGATCGATGTCGTTGACACGAAAACGGCCAAATTGGTGGGCAGCATTAAGCTCCCAGGTGGTGATCCCGCGGGCATCACAATCGAGCCGTCGGGGAAAAGATTGTACGTCGCGATGGGAGATATTGTGGGCGGTGACAGCCACGTTGCGGTCATCGATCTCGAAAAACGTGCCGTAGTCGCCCAGTGGCCAATCACCGGGGGACCGGTTCCTCATACCGCGGGTCTGGACGCGGCCCATCATCGCCTGTTTGTTGGTAGTCGACTGATAGCACACACGGGCGACGTAGGGGGCGGGCACCAACATGAACCTGGCAGGTTGACTGTCATCGATACGGACAGCGGGAAGGTGGTTCAAGGGCTTGACAGCATTGGCGGCGCGGACGACCTCCAATATGACGCTGCTACCGGACGCATCTACTTCGTAGGGATGACTGGCACGGTTGCCGTGTTTAAAGAGATGGACCCGGACCACTTCCAGCTTCTCGGAAAAGTTCCGACCGGTGCAATATCCAAGACAGGTCTCTGGGTGCCTGAACTGAAGCGGTTCTACTCGGCTGTCCCGAAGCACTACGTTGTTACAGCACGCCATGGGACGCAGGACCTGCAGGCGGACCTGCTAAAGGAATTGAACATCGCGCAAGGTGTGACAAAGCGCGATAAGAATGCGGGCTGGCAAACCTCGATGCTTTCTGACTTGGTAGTTGAAGAAGCCCATCTCATGGTTTTTGATTACATGCCGTGATTTTCCCTGGCTGTTTGTTCCGGTCAGCAAGTCCGAAAAAATCCTGACGACAGCGGTTTAGGGTCGGTCAATTCTGCGGAGAAAACTGATGCTGCGAAGTCTTAGAGGATTGTTGCAGGCGTTCGGTACCGTAAGTTTGTTTGTGGTGTTTGCTGTCATGGGTCTGGCCCAGTCCAGCCCATCGCAAACTGATACGCAGACGCCCGTTCAATCCAGTCGGTCAGGAGCGGCGTTTGTTGTCCGCGAGATTGATTTGCAAAAACCCACCACAGTCATCGCCTATGGTGACATGCGCTTCACGGATCCCGACAACCTGGCGGTCACGAACACGACTGCCCGACGAGCGTTGGTCGCGCGCGTTGCTCAGGAAAGACCTGACGCCGTTCTCCTCAACGGTGACTTGACTATGCGCGGAGGCGATCAGGCCGACTATTCCATCTATCAAGACGAGACCAGAGCCTGGCGCGACGCGCACCTGCGCATTTTCCCAGCTCTCGGTAATCATGAATTCGCCAACTGCGAGGTCCGACAGTGCCTGCACAATTGGTGGGCAACATTTCCTGAGCTAAAGGATCGTCGCTGGTACTCGGCCCAATTGGGGACAAAGCTCTATGTAATTGCACTCGACAGCAATGACTCCCTGCTGCCCGGCAGTGAACAGCACCTCTGGCTGAAAGCACAGATTGCTTCACTGCCCAAGAGTTTCAGATTCGTATTCATCACGATGCATCACGAGCCGGTTGGCGACATCCAGGTGGGTGCCGACGACAATCCTCGCCCTAACGAGATGGCCGTGGTTGATCTGCTCAAGAAGGAGAATCTGAAAAGCAAAGCGAGATTCGTAGTGGCTGCCGGTCACATACACAACTACGAGCGGTTCGAACAAGATGGCGTCGTCTACCTGGTCTCTGGCGGCGGAGGAGCCCCGCAGCAAAGGATCGAACGCACCCCAACCGACCTTTATCAAGAGACTTCTTTTCCTAACTTCCACTACGTGAAATTCGTACTTAACCGGGACACATTGGACGCGGCGATGTACCGTCTCGCCGATCCTGGCGGTCCCGTGTGGGAAGCGAAGGACACATTCAAGATCGAGGCCAAAACGCAGCGGGTCTCCAAAGTCCACAAACCGTGACAGAATAACGGCAACGAAGTCCTCGACCGCAAATCGATATGAACGTTGGGAATCTGGCGAGCCTAGAGTTGTCCTTCGCCAAGATGATCGCGAGCTGTGTTATCAATAGCTTGAGTGTATTCGCTTGGCTCTCACCTGACATGACTGAGGCTCTGGACTAAGACACTTCCCTCTTGCCTGTGGAAAGTTCCTAACGATGTGCTGATCGCGACAGCCTTAGAAGCAATGATGTCAACTTGAAGAGGCTCGTAGATGGTTCCGAAGGCATCAACCGCCCTTATCGCATCAACAATTTCTCCAAATCAAAATGCCTCGATGAGATGTGGCCCAGGGTGGACGACGATGCTACCGGCGGTCCCAGCTAGACCACCTGGGTTGTGTCCAGGGCTTGAGGATGCATCAAAGATTGGATTGTTGCTTCTGCAATATGGCCGCCGGCATCAGGTGGATTGTAGATGATCACGAAGACGTCGACCGCCCTCAGCAACCGAGAAATTCTCTCAAGTCAAAATGCTTCAATGAGATATGGCTGTGGGCGACCGAGAATATTGTGAACGGGCCAGCGAGCCCGCCTGGGTTGTGTGCAATGGGTTGACGATTATAACTCGATGAATTTCAAGCCAGTTGGTCGGGCTCAGCGCGAACTTTGTGGTCGGAATTGTAGCGGGAGCTCGTTCCAATAAATCGGCGATGTTCACTCGTGCTTAAGGTTGACCGCGTCGGACGGCCCTCATTCCTGCGTTGCCTTTCTGCCATCTTGCCCTCAAGGGGAAAAGACCTGTTCCAATTTTGTCTTGCAACCCATTAAAAACATTGGGCGATCATCTCCGCAAGAGACGCCTTGACCTCGGATTGCTTCAACATGAGCTCGCTGAGAAACTTGGTGTATATATCGAGACGATCGTAAATTGGGAGAGCAACGCGACTACCCCAATCTGCCACCAGCATGGAACCATAGTGGACTTCTTAGGATACAACCTGTGCTGCGCAAAAATTCCGTCCACGCTTCTAAATCTGACCGCTACGCGAGACAAGCCAACGTTCAACCTTCGGTGATCAAGTTAAGGAATGAGTCCAATGAACGTGCCACGATGGGAAGGAATCGTGACATGGGGCGTCAGGATGACACAACGGCCGTCTGGTTGAGAAGGACTTTACGCGAACTAGCCCGATTCTTCTGGGTCTCCGCGACGGGAAGCCGAAATGTCTAAGTCCAGTGTTTCCCCTCAGATGAATAAACCGACGGAATTCTTGCGTAGCACGGATGGCGGGTCCGAAGATTTGACTCACATGACTTGCTAGCCGCTTGCAGTAACGAGGAGATTCGCGTAATCTTGAGAGTACATCACGTTTTTAGAGGCTGAGAAGGTTATGGGCGTTCGATACGTAATATGGTTGTTGGTTTTTCTTATCGCCGGAGTATCAGTAGACAGCCTGCCCGACCCTCCTGCGATCAAATCACAAGCCGGCGACTGCAAGATAGTCCTCAATGATTGCAATCATGGACATGCTACAACCCGCGTTTTGCCGTTGGCTTTTTACTTTCGTGACTACCACCTTTTCGTCAGTCGATTTCCCCTCAGGCAAGAGTTTCAGGATTACGGATTTTTTGATCCACTCCCCCCGGCCTTTCATTCGAGTGGTAATTCGCCCCCAGTTCCTTCCCACAGTTAATTTGTTTTCATTTTGAGAAGAGTGTCTTTTTTCATGACGAGGCTTGATGGCGGCATATTGAAAATGCTAATGCCTGCAGCATCCATTTGAGATTCTTCTCGGAATAGCGTCCTAAAACATTACTGATCGCATTCGGAGCATTTTGGCAAGGGATGGACGGTCGTGAATACTTCGGACATTGTGCGGGCGTGGGGAAAGATACTCAAGGGAGAGCAGCCTGCTCTTTCGATTGAAATTACTCGTGAATGCCCTTTGAAGTGTCCAGGCTGCTATGCCTACGATGCCGCACACCTCGGTGGCGAACTGACATTGCGCGAACTGAACGATCGGAAAGGACAATCACTCGTAGATGGAGTTCTTGATGTAGTTGATCGCCTTAAGCCTCTACAAGTGTCGCTGGTAGGTGGCGATCCCCTGGTTAGATATCGCGAGCTGGAGATAATGATTCCCAAGCTACTGGCTCGTGGAATCCATGTGCGAGTTGTTACAAGCGCCTTCCGAGCGTGGAAGCTGGAATGGTCTACCCTGCCGCACGTGGACATTGTTGTATCGATCGATGGATTGCAACCTGAGCACGACCTCAGGCGGGCTCCCGCGACTTACGATCGAATTCTAAAGAACATCGCGGGACAAAAAATCACGATTCACTGCACGATTACCAGTCAAATGATGAAATGTCCAGGATACCTAGACGAGTTTTTGAGATTCTGGACGCCACGTCCGGAGATCAAAAGGTTGTGGTTCAGTTTATTTACTCCTCAGGTCGGAGATACATTAGCAGAAATTCTAGAGCCTCAAGAACGGGCGCAGGCCATTGCGGACATGTTGGAATTGCGGAAGCGGTATCCCAAGTTAGAGATGGGAGAAGGGCTCATTCGGCAATTTGCTTCTCCGCCTAAGGTGCCGGAGGAATGTGTATTTGCACTGACGACTAGAACGTTGTCGGCAGATCTGCAAACGGAGGTGACTCCTTGTCAATTTGGCGGGCACCCTGATTGCGGGTCGTGCGGATGTATAGCGTCGATGGGCCTAGCGGCAGTGGCTGCCCACAAGTGGGGAGGTATTATCCCGCTCGGGATGCTCTTCAGAACCTCTCTCAAGATTGGCCAAATCAGGAGGGCAGGTCGCGCACGATCTTCCAGTGGCAAGGCATGTGTGTCGCAAGTCGGCGAGCTAAAGGTGAAGCAATGATCGACACGGTCTGAAGGAGTTCAATGGTGAAGCATTCCAGACTACCGAAGTTATCATCCGGGGTTTGCGAAAAAGAGTTTGTCTCACTTCTCGAATTATCCGCGCGGCTCGGTCGTGACCCTATGTTGGTTCAAGCGAATAATGGGAACACATCCGTAAAGCTCGATGGAGTCCTGTGGATTAAGGCCTCGGGCAAATGTCTGGCGAATGCCAGGCGAGAACAGACATTTGTTCCGGTGGAGCTGGCAGCAATCAAAGAATCCTTGCGGAACAATATGGAAATTGCCCAAACCAATATTCCAGAGAGTCAGTTGCAACCTTCGATCGAAACGGCAATGCATGCAGTCTTGCCTCACCACGTCGTCGTGCACGTGCACTCCGTCAATACAATTGCCTGGGCAATACGTGAAGACGGGCCGAGTCAGTTAGATAAGCGACTTGCCAGTCTATTTTGGCAATGGATTCCATATGTACCTTCGGGGATTCCACTAGCAAGAGAAATCGAGAAGGTTTTACGCGACGCTCCGGGGACAAACGTTTTCATTCTCGGAAATCACGGTTTGGTCGTATGCGGAAGTGACTGCGAAAGTGTTGAAGCACTTCTCAGTGATGTAGAACAACGTCTTGCGATAACTCCTCGACCGTCTCCCGAGCCGATGGCCGGCCTATTCACAGTAGTCTCTCGTTCTTCGCAATGGCGATTGCCGGATCTGCAGGCGTTGCATGCGCTCGGCACCGATACAATCTCTCGAATGATTTTACGAAAAGGCGTTCTTTATCCGTGCCAGGCGATTTTGTTAGGGCCAAAAATCTTTACGTTGCCATGTTCCATTCCTTTGTCTAGATTGGCCGATCATCTCAATGGCAGAGCCGATGCTCAGAGCTACGCTATCGTTGAAGGCGGCGGAGTGATCATAAACGAAAAGATAAGCAGGGCAGAATACGAGACGCTGATAGGTCTAATGCAGGTCGTGCAGCGAGTTGAGGCATTTGCCAATTTGAGATATCTGACGGAGGCAGAAATTGCGGCCGTGTTATGTGATGAAACACATCGGTATCGAGAAACAGATCTGTCTGGAGACCCGCCCCGCAGAATTTCCGTGAGCCCGTCTAAGCCATAAATGTCGATCTGACGCGACGGCGTTGAGGGACCGTGCTGCGCAAAAATTCCGTCCACGTTTCTAACTCTGACCGCTACGAGAGATAAGCCATCGTTCAACCTTTATAGATCATTGTCTGACAGAAATCGTCTGTAATCGTTGGACTCCAGCCAGTGGTAGAGATGAACCTGGTAGAGATAAGAACCCACCAGTTCTTCCCCCAGTTCGTGTGTCTCGCTGCAAACGAAAGGCACCTGCAGCCCCGCGAGCATGGCCACTAAGAACTGTGTCGTCCGGTTGGGATCGATCCTCGAGTGAGGATTCGGGGGACTTCACTTGGCTAAACGCACTCGTGATCACTAGCAGGCGGTGCGGATGCTCGGCCATGAGCCGGAGGCGATGGATGAAGGCGGCACGATCAACCGTGCAGGAATGGATCAGGTCCGAGAGATCTTTTCGTTCCACGACACAAACATCTTCCAACCCCGCAACGGAGTAGTCTCCCAGCACGAGCGCCCTCTTTTCGATTCCCGCAAACCATCCCTTAAAACCTGAGAAATTGAACGGATTCTGCTCGCGCGTATTCACGAGGAGAGTAGGGCGTGGCGTTTGGATCTGTGTGCCTCCGCGTTCTGCGAGGACGGGAATCACCGGGTGTGGCACCGGTGCGGCGGTCATCTGCCATTCGAGAGGAGACGTGATCAAGGGGCGACGTCTGCTGAGTAATCTGTCTTTCACGCGGCAATCCTTTCCCAGCGGTATTCGTGATGGAGGCCGCCGAGAATCGCCCGAGCCGAGAGCTTGCAATCCGGAGCCAAGGAATGCCTGTCGTGACCTTGCGGCGTGAGGAATACCTCTGCGGGTTCAGGAATCCCCGGTCCCAAACTCAAATGAGGGCGCCCTTGGTCGTAGTGAGTGACCCACTCCGCCAGGATCCTGCCCAGTTGTTTCTCACCCAGTGGAATCATGAAATCCAGACATTCGCGACGTACTGTTCCTACCAAACGTTCGCAGTAGGCGTTCGCCTGGGGTGCGCGCACAGGCGTGCGCAGCTCCCTCATCCCAAAAGCCTTGAGTTGTTCGTCCACCTCGGTTGCGAAGATCGAGTCGCGGTCCCGTATGAGAAAGCGGTAGGAATGTTCGCTCGGAATCGCTCTCGAAACTGCTGCAGAATCCACTCTGCCGTCGGGTGCGCGGTGACGTTGCAGTGCACGATCCGCCGCGTCCCCACTTCCATCAACAGGAACACATAAAGAGTTCGGAACCGGGCGGTAGGGATTGACCCGTGTACCTTAAGTCGATGGGAGAGAGGCAAGAGAATGGCGACCGGAAGATTTGCAACCATGCTCGATGAGGTCCTGCATTCTGCGAACTAGCCCTCTCGGCTATATTTGACGACCTCCCATGGACTCTGACTGCACAGGCAACATCCAGAGGCCGCTTACTTTTCCGGAAGGGTCGAATGCGACTCGCACCGTAGCTTCTCCGTGTTCGAACTCGCATCTGATGTCCACCATGTCAAATTCAGGATCTTTTCGTGCCAGCTTGATGCTCTTGAATTGCCCGAGGTGCAGGATAACGTGCGACCACGACGCGTCCAACTTGTCTGGAGGCATCGCAGATTTCATCCGATCATTGAATTTGGAGCCCAGGAGATCGAAACGTTTTTGCCGCAAAAGATCCGTCATTGCCCTGGCCGATGCTTCCATGTCATCGGGGCTGAGGTCAGAAACTGGACCTATCGAAACACGAGTGATTTGGTTGTTGTCGTCAAACGCCAGCCGCAATTCGACCTTGAAATTTTCGAATTGGCTCTTCGAAACATAAATTGGCGCGCCCTGCAGTGTTCTTGTGCCTTGTGAAATTTGCTTTTGGAATGCACCCGTCACTGCAACCAATTCGTCCAACACAACTTTCATTTGGTCTTGCGTGAGGGAATCCTTCAGGTCGGGACTGAAACGCTTGCAAAATGACACGAGCTGGTCATGGGCAATTTCATCCATCGCGTCCATCGTTATCGACAGACGCACATCATCGGGAGATTGCGCATGCCCAATCACATTGGCCCAAAAGATGATAACGACGATTAGTAGGGAATCTCGTAGCGGACGCATGGCGGCCTCCAGGCTCGTAAATACGG
>Ga0209011_1000675_pt1 | contig 12567 bp, 12 predicted proteins | sample BlaSpr_A8_OM1_M3_FD_187986 | JGI IMG/M metagenome (GOLD analysis project Ga0209011, IMG submission 187986) | Forest soil microbial communities from Thunder Bay, Ontario, Canada - Black Spruce, Ontario site 2_A8_OM1_M3 (SPAdes) (version 2) | ecosystem: Environmental > Terrestrial > Soil > Boreal... | reverse complement strand
AACGTCGCGGCCGTAATAAGGATCGTGCGAGAGATAAACGACGCCCGTGCTGCCGCGCCCGACCTCGTTGATAATCACATACTTGCCGATCTTCTCGGGCAAGGAGGCTCGGCCGTTCTGGACCTTCGCGTGAGTAGTTAAGCGAGTATTGCTCAAGGGTAACCGTGCGCTGCCGGGCGTAGTCGATTGAATGAGCACAGAGGATACTGGGGAGGCTGGACCGAAACTGTGATTTGGGTCGAGGCTTAGGCGAAGTGATCCCAGCCCCGCACGCCGGGCACGAATTCCCTGCCGTTTAGCGACCACGTCACACCGTCGCCGGCGCGAAGTTCACCGATCGTGGTCAACTTTAAGTTCAATTGGTCCGCTTCGGCCTCGAGTTCGGCGTAGCGCGGCGCCGGCACGGCGAGCAGCAACTCGTAGTCGTCGCCCGCCGCCAGCGCCTGCTCCTGAATCGCCGACGCGGAGTAGATCAGGCTGCGCAGCACCGATTTTTCCTTCACGATGCGGGCGTAGTGACCGACGTTGGTTACGCGCGGCAAACCGTCGGTGAGCGACGACAGGTAAGCCACTCCGCCGGAGGCTTCGAGTTCTCCCGCGCGGCTTAAATCCTCCATCAGGGTGATGGAGTCGATGGCCTGCTGCTTCAGTAATTTCAAGCAGCTTTTCGCTAGCGGCCAGGAGTTTACGTACAGTCTTGACGACATCGCCCGCTATTATCGGAGCTATGTTGAACTCATGCAGCACTGGGACGCCGTGCTCCCCGGGAAGGTCCTGCGCGTGCAGCACGAGGAGCTGGTCGAGGATCTCGAGCGCCAGGTGCAGCGGATCCTGGACTTCGTGGGCCTGGACTTTGACTCCGCCTGCCTGGAGTTTTACAAAACGGAGCGCAGCGTGCGCACGGCCAGCTCCGAGCAGGTGCGCCAGCCCATATATAAGGAGGGCGTCGATCAATGGCGAAACTTCGAGCCGTGGCTCGGGCCTTTGAAGGACGCGCTCGGGGATCTGGCGCCGGGCTGATGCGGGAACCATGCGCTGTCCTCGCCGTCGCGCTCGCACGTTACCCGATGCGCGTCGCGAGCAGCCGCCCCTCATCGAGCGCGTAGCCCATACCGGGGGCATCGCTCAGGTTGATCCAGCCGTCGCGATCGGCCTTGAGGGGCTCGGTCATCATGTAGTCGCGGCGCGCGAGGCTCCACTCGGGCGGATCGAACGGAAATTCCAGAAACGGCGCATCGCACAGGCCCGCCACCAGGTGCGCATTCGCGGTCACCCCCATGCCGTTGGTCCAGGTGTGCGGCGTGAACGTGAGGTGGTGCTCCTGCGCGAGTACCGCGATGCGCCTGAGCCCCGTGATGCCGCCGACCAGCGCCACGTCCGGCTGCAGCACGTCCACGCAACCGCCGGTAATCAGATCGCGCAGCTCGTGCAGCTGCCGGGTCATCTCGCCCGCCGCGACGCGCACGTCGGTCGCCGCGCGCAGGGCGCGCATGCCGGCGTGATCGGCGCGATGCAGCGGTTCCTCCATCCAGTAGACATTCAGCCGCTCGAGCTCGCGCGCTACGGCGAGCGCATCCTTGAGGCTCCAGGCGGCCTGCGTGTCCCACGGCAGGCGCCACCCCTGGTTGCAGTCCACCAGCAGCTGCAGCTTCTCGCCCAACCGCGCGCGCACCGCTTCCAGCGCCTTGACGTCGTCGCGCCAGTCGCCGCGGTGAAAGCGCAGCTTGACGGCGGGGAAGCCCTGGGCGAGGTAGCGCTCGGCGGCGTCCGCCTGGGCAGCCGGATCGCGCAGCGTCCCCGATGAGGCGTAGGCACGCACCCGGTTTGAAAGTCCACCCAGGAGCTTCCAGCAGGGCTGGCCTGAGATCTTGCCGGCGAGATCCCACAGCGCAAGATCCAGCGGCCAGCAGCGGCCGTAGTGGAAGTCGATATTCGACAGCACCCGGTAGTGACGCTCGAGGGCGAGCGGGTCCTGCCCCACGAACAGGCTCTCGTGACCTTCGAAGCCCAGCATCCGGTCGCCCGACCCCACGCCCGCGAGCCCCGTGTCAGTGCTGATGCGCACGATCGTGGCATCGAAGTGCACGCGGGGCTGGGTGTCCCAGCTGGCGTTGAATGCGGGTGCCAGCTGCAGGCGGTGGTGGCTGATCGAGACCGCCGCGATCTTGTGCCCGGAGACGGCGGGCGTGGATTTGAGGGGGCGTGCGCTCATGGAGATCAGGCAGTGCCTGAGACTTCCATAGTCAGGCAGCATCGGAAAGCCGAGAAATTGTCTAGCCGCATCGAAAAAAGGCATTGGAATGCGGGGGTCTGTTGGCGCGACGCTTGACTCTGAGTGAGTATGTGTGTGCAAGGGGCCTGCGCCTCGCCCACGGAGTGTGCTATGCAGAAAAGAACCATCGACCGGCGCTGGCTGCCGCTGAACGCGCTGCGCGCCTTCGAGGGGGTTGCCAAGCACGGCAGCTTTACTGCGGCGGCCAATGCATTGTTGATTTCGCAGAGCGCCCTGTCGCGGCACGTCATCGCGCTCGAGCGGCTGACCGGCGTGCAGCTCTTTGAGCGCCGCCCGCATGCCCTCACCCTCACCAAGGCTGGCCAGCACCTGCTGCCGGCGGTAGTGAAGTCATTCGACCGGCTCGAGTACGCGCTCGACGACATCCGCAACGAGGGCGCGCCGAGTCAGCGCACGCTGCGCGTGCAGATGCCGCCGAGCTTTGCGGTGCAGCTGGCGGTGCCGATCCTGCGCGACTTCCGCCGCTTGAGCACTGAAGTGGACATCGACCTCATCAGCCCCTACGGAGTCGGGCCGCCGCTCGGGGATGTGGATGTGGCGGTGGTCTATTCAAGGCCGACCGTAAGCGATCTGGTGACCGATCTGCTCTGGCCGGTGCGCCTGTCCATCCTGTGCCATCCCAACATCGCGGCCGCGCACCGCGGCAAGGACCTGGCGGCCTTCATCGAGGCGAACGAGATCGTCCATGTCAGGATCGGCGATCTGCCGCGCCATCAGTTCTGGTCGCAGTTTGTGCGCCAGAACAGCCTGGGCGGCGTCAACATCGAGCGCGGCCTGGTGTTCGACACCGCGGTGCTCGCCGTGCAGTACGCGCTCGGCGGCGTGGGGCTGGCGCTGGTCGACAGCAACCTGTTTGCGGAGGAGATCGGCGCCGGGCGCCTGGTGAAGCCGTTCGAGGTGACGCTGGATGACGGTTATGGCTACTACCTCATCACGCACCCGGAAGGCCTGGGCGATACGGCCATCGCGCTGTTCCGCTCCTGGCTGATCGAGCGCTTCGGTACGCGCACGGTGAGCGCGAGTCCGCCCGTGCAGCTGGCGGTGTCCAACGAGTGATGTCAGCAGAGGAGGGTCCGTGAAGAGCGACGCGAGGGTGGTGGTGATCGGCGGCGGAGTGGTCGGCGCGAGCGTCCTGTATCACCTCACCAAGGCGGGCTGGAAAGATGCGCTGCTGATCGAGCGCGGCGAACTCACCTGCGGCTCGACCTGGCACGCGGCCGGCGGCATGCACACCCTCAACGGCGATCCCAACGTCGCTCGGCTGCAGCAGTACACTATCAATCTCTACAAGGAGCTGGAAAAGATCTCCGGGCAGTCGTGCGGCCTGCACATGCCGGGCGGCATCATGCTCGCCGGCACGCGCGAGCGCTTCGACTGGCTGAAAATGGCCAAAGCGCGGGGCCGCTATCTCGGCATGGAGCTCGAGCTGATCTCGGCCGACGAGGCGGCACGGGTATTCCCGATCATCGACAAGAGGCATTTCGTCGGCGCGCTGCTGGATCCGATCGAGGGGCACGTGGACCCCTACGGCGTGACGCACGCCTATGCGAAGGCTGCGCAGATCGGCGGGGCGCAGGTGGTGCGTCACACGCGTGTCACCGACCTCAAAGCGCGTGGCGACGGCTCCTGGGACGTGATCACGGAAGCCGGCAACGTGCACGCGGAGCACGTGGTGAACGCCGGGGGACTCTGGGCGCGCGAGGTCGGCCGCATGGTGGGCCTGGAGCTTCCGATCCTCGCCATGCAGCACCAGTACCTCATCACCGAGGATCTCCCCGCCCTCAAGGGGCAAAAGGAGCTCCTCACCTGCATAGACTTCGAAGGCGAGATCTACACGCGCCAGGAGCGTGGCGGGGTCTTGCTCGGAACGTACGAGCGCGCAGGCGTACCCTGGTCCCCGCTTCAGACGCCGTGGGATTTCACCCAAAGTCTGCTGCCGGAAGATCTCGACCGAATTGCACCGAGCCTCGAGGTCGGTTTCCAGCATTTCCCGGCACTCGGGGAAGTGGGCATTCGCAAGGTCGTCAACGGTCCGTTCACTTTCGCGCCCGACGGCAATCCGCTGGTGGGACCGGTGCGGGGTCTGAGGAATTTCTGGGTGGCGTGCGGCGTGATGGCCGGTTTCAGCCAGGGCGGGGGAGTGGGGCTGGCGCTGGCGCAGTGGATGGTCGAAGGCGATCCGGGCGCGGATGTCTGGGCGATGGACGTGGCGCGGTACGGAGACTGGACGACGCTCGCCTACACCAACGCCAAGGTGCGCGAGAACTATTCACGCCGTTTTCGCATCCGCTTCCCGAACGAAGAGCTCACGGCGGCCCGGCCGCTGCGCACCACGCCCATTTACGAGCGCCTGCAGGCCGAACACGCGGTGTTTGGCGACTACTGCGGGCTCGAGCATCCGCTGTGGTTCGCACCGAGCGCGGCGCAAGCGACCGAGGACATCACCTTCCACCGCTCCAACGCGCACCCGCAGGTCGCCGCCGAATGCCAGGCGGTGCGCGAGGCGGTGGGGCTCCTGGAGATTTCCAACTACGGAAAATTCGAGGTCACGGGGCCGGGCACCGAGGAGTGGCTGTCGTACGTGATGGCCAATCGCGTGCCGAAGGTGGGCCGCATCGCGCTCACTCCCATGCTCAACGAGCGCGGCAAGCTGATCGGGGATTTCACGCTGTGCCGCTTGAGCGCCCAGCGCGTGTTTCTCATCTGCACTTACGCCGCCGAGAGTTATTACCGGCGCTGGTTCGAGCGCCATCCGCCGCCGCCGGCAGTGACGGTACGCCCGTGCGCGATGGAGTATGTAGGCCTGTCGGTCGCCGGCCCGCGCTCGCGGGCGCTGCTGCAGGGGCTGGTACGCGAAGACCTGTCGAGCGCGGCGTTCCCGTTCCTGTCGTTCAGGCCACTTGACGTCGGCATGATCCCGGCCCTCGTGGGGCGCATCAGCTTCACGGGCGATCTGGGCTACGAGATCTGGGTGACCACGGAATACCAGCGCGCGCTCTACGATCTGCTGGTGGGAGCGGGCGCGGAGCAGGGATTGAAGCTCTTCGGTGGGCGGGCGCTCAATACCATGCGGATTGAAAAGAGCTTCGGCACCTGGGCGCGCGAGTACCGGCCGATCTACGGCCCATACGAGGCGGGGCTGTGGCGTTTCGTGGATCTGAAGAAGGGCGAGTTCATCGGCCGCGCGGCGGCGCTCGAAGAGCGTGACAGCGGGGGCACACTGTGCCTGGTGACCTTCACGGTGGACGCGAGCGATGCGGACGCGAGCGGGGACGAGCCCATCTGGCACGACGGCAAGGTCGTCGGCTGGGTGACCTCCGGAGCCTACGGCCACAGCGTGCGCCAGTCGCTCGCGCTCGGCTACGTCCCGGCAGCACTCACGAATGAGACTTCCGGTTTCGAGATCGAAATCATAGGCGAGCGCCGCAAGGCCCTGCGCCACCCTGCAGCACTCTTCGATCCTGACGGGACCAAGATGCGCGCCTGAGCAATGGTATCGCCGCAGCCGGCTTCACTCCATGAACATGGCGAGCACGCTCGCGATCAGTGCCGGCTTGGTCTCGCCCTCGATCTCCATGGTGTTTTCGGTGGTGACCAGATAGCGTCCGCCCCCCTTGGACTCGACCGCCGCGATCTTGATGCGGTTGCGCACGCGCTTGCCCGAGCGCACCGGCGCCACGAAGCGCACCTTCTCGAGCCCGTAGTTGACGACCGACTTGGGCGCGATATGGGCGAGCAGCACCTCAAATCCCGTGGGTGCCAGCAGGGACAGTGTCAGGAACCCGTGGGCGATCGTGCCGCCGAAGGAGCTCTCGCGCGCGGCGCGCTCGGCGTCCACGTGGATCCACTGGTGGTCGCCCGTGCAGTGGGCGAACTCGTTGATGCGTGCCTGGTCGAGCGTCGTCCACGAAGAGGCGCCGATCTCTTCGCCGACGTGCTTCGCCAGATCGCCCACCGGCATGATGCTGTCAGCCATTGCGTCGCATCTTACCAAGGAGCGATGCGGCGCTCAGAGGTGCTTGGCGCCAGGCGTCATGCGCAGATCCGCGCTCTAGCGCACTGCAAAATTATTGCGTCTTAATCGTCACGATGCGATATATAATATTTAGTAATATCATTAGTATAATCTCTATGTACGTATAACAATATATTCATATTGCATTGCATACAAACGACCGTAGAATACCGCCATCGAGCCCCGATTTTCGACCCCCCGCAGGAGCTGACATGACCGACCGTACTTACGACCTCGACGCGTGGCTGGCGACCTACAAGGACGCGTTCACCTCCTTCACCCGAGCCCAGCAGGATGGCTTCAAGGCGCTCGAGCGCTTTGCCCGCTTTCACTACGCCGTCGCCGGCGACGTCCTCGAGGCGGGACTGGCGCAGGCTAAGGCGACCCTGAGCGCGCACGCTGCCGACGGTACGCAGGCGATTGCTGATCTGCTGCAGAAGCAGGCCGAGCTCGGCACGCAACTGAGCGAGAAGCTCAAAGCGCGTGCACAGGAGTTCTCGGCTCTCGCCGCCGAGGTGCAGGAATCGGTGGGCAGCTTTGCCGCCGACGCCGCGAACCGTGCGAGGGGTGCGAAGAAAGCTGCCTGAGCTTTCTCCCTGGCTCCAGGAGCCGGTAGCATCGCGCGGATGTCCGTGCGTGCACCTCCCCGGGGCCGCGTGCTGCACCGGTCTGCGGCGCTGGCATGCGTGCTTGCAGCGCTGGCGCTGGCGCCGGCGGCAGGCGCGCAGCAATCGCAGCCCGATCCCGGCATGATGGGCCTCGACGGCGCGTACGCCATGAGCCGCGAAGGCTCCGGCACCAGCTGGCAGCCGGATTCAACACCGATGTCGGGCCTGCATACCATGCGTGGCGCATGGATGACCATGGTCCATGGCCAGGCAGACTTCATTTATGACGATCAGGGCGGTCCGCGCGGCGCGACCCAGAGCTTTTCAACCAGCATGCTCATGTTCATGGCGCGCCGCGAGCTCAGCGACGCTGCATTCGGGTTACGCCTCATGGCCTCGACCGATCCCCTCATGGGCAGGAGGGGTTATCCGCTCCTCTTTCAGACCGGCGAGACGGCCAACGGCCGCGATCCTCTCATCGACCGGCAGCATCCGCACGATCTGTTGATGGAAGCAGCCGCCACCTACAGCCTCAACCTCTCGCCGCAGAGCTCGCTGTTCGCGTACGCGGGCCTTCCGGGCGCGCCGGCGCTGGGACCGAATGCGTTCATGCACCGGCTTTCGGGAATGGATAACCCGGAAGCACCGCTGTCCCATCACTGGCTCGACTCGACCCACATCTCCTGGGGCGTGGTGACGGGCGGCTACACCTGGAAAGCTCTCAGGCTCGAGGCCTCGGTGTTCAACGGTCGTGAGCCGGACCAGCATCGCTACAACATCGAGGCGCGGTCGCTGGATTCGTACGCGGCGCGCGTGTCATACAACCCGACGCGCCACTGGTCGTTGCAGGGCAGTTTTGGACGCCTCGCGAGTCCGGAGCAGCTGCAGCCGGGGGTCAGCGTACGGCGCAGCACGGCATCCGCCAGTTACAACGCGCCGCTGGCGCAGTGGTGGCAAACGACGCTTGCGTGGGGACACAACACTCCGTCGGCCGGGCAGGCGAGTGATGCCTGGCTGCTGGAATCGGCGCTCAAGTTCGCTGGCGCCCATACCTTGTTTGGTCGCCTCGAGCGCGTGGCCAAGGACGAGTTGTTTCTTCCCGGTGCGGCGCTCAACGGCCACAGCTTCACGATCAACACACTCTCGCTCGGCTATATCCGCGATTTCGCCCACCTCGGTGCTGTTGACCTCGGACTCGGCGGTCTGATCAGCACTTACAGCTATCCGTCCACGCTCAATGCCGCGTACGGCAGTCGACCGACGTCCTTCATGGTGTTCGTACGCGCGCGGTTGTAGCATCGCGCCATGAACAGTCAGCGGTTGACGCGCAGGCAGGTGCTCGTGGGTGGTGTTGTTGGCATGGCGAGCCTCATGGCGCCGAGTGAGCGGGCGCGCGCGGGGTCAGGGCCTGCGCCGGCTGCCGCTGCGGGGAATCTCAAGATCGGCGGTGACCTGGTCGTCAATCGCATGGGCTTCGGCGCCATGCGCATCACCGGCTCGGGGATCTGGGGCGAGCCCAAGGATCCGGCCGAGGCGCGGCGCGTGCTGCGCCGCGCGGTGGAGCTCGGCGTCGACTTCATCGACACCGCGGATGCCTATGGACCGGAGGTCAGCGAGCGCCTGATCGCCGAAGCGCTGCATCCTTATCCGGCGGGGCTGATTATTGCGACCAAGGGCGGCCTGGTGCGTCCGGGACCCTCCGAGTGGGCGCCCGACGGTCGCCCCGAGCACTTGCGCGAGGCGTGCGAGGCAAGCCTGAAACGCCTCAAGCTTGCGCGCATCGATCTGTACCAGTTCCACCGCATCGATCCGAAGGTGCCGCTGGAGGATTCGGTGGGGGAGCTGGCGCGGCTGCAGAGGGAAGGCAAGATCCGCCACGTAGGGGTATCGAATTTCGGCGTCGAGGATCTCGCCCGCGCTCGCCGCGTCGTGCCGGTCGTTTCAGTGCAGAACCGCTACAACATCGCCGATCGCTCCTCGGCGGACGTGCTCGCGGTGTGCGAGCGCGAGGGAATGGCGTTCATTCCCTGGGCACCGATCGCGCGCGGCTCCTCGGATACGCTCGAGGGCAGCGCCAGCAGCAAGGCACTCGATGCTCTCGCGCACGCACGCGGCGTGAGCGTGTTTCAGGCGGCGATCGCCTGGCTGCTGGCGAAATCCCCCGCGATGCTGCCCATCCCCGGTACCTCTTCCGTGGCGCACCTCGAGGAGAATGTTGCGGCCGCGCGCCTCAAGCTCAGCGCCAGCGAGCTCGCGGCGATCGGTTAGCGGGTGACCCGCCGCGGGTCACCCGCCACCCATCGCTGCCACGCTGCATTGCGGCCGGGGTTGCCACTAACCCTGTCGCTGGTGCGCCGAGTGGGTCGCGGCCAGTCGCGGGCTGTTCACAGCGCGTACGGCGTGCGCGATAGCCTGCGCTTCGCAGGCCTGAGCGGCCGCAACCTCGACCAGGATGCGGATATCGCTGGGCGCGCACACCTTGCGCGCCGCCGACACGATGCGCCCGTAGAGTATCTGCGTTCCCTGCTCGGTCGCGAGATTGAGATCGTGGTAGTTCACCCGCACGCTCGGGGAGGCGTCGGCGGGCGCGGCCGCGTAGGCCGTGGCGGAAGCGCCGACGATGAGACAGGCGGTCAGCGCTGCCGAGGCACGCAGCAGATCACTGATCCTTGAAGTGGCTGAGGTCATGGGTTTCTCCGAAAAGTGTGTAGGGTGGAAGTCGTAGTTGCCGTTTCTTGTGCGGCGTGGCTATGAGACTCCCGACAGCGCCGCGTGCGAAGCCCGCGCAACTCGTGTTGATCCCTGCCGCTGACGCGTTCGTACCGCGCCGCGCGTGGCTCCCGCATTGGGCGCTGCCGCGAGTTCCCGAACTCGTCCCCGGGAATAACGCTCTCGTCCCCGATTCGATATCGGACACGGCACGCCGCAGCGCAGTTGGGCGTAGGCTATGGGGATGAGCGCCTCACCGTTAGAACGCATCACTCCGGCGTTTGCCACCCTGGCGGGGCACGGCAGCGCGCAGGCGGGGCGCGAGGCGCTCGCAGCCGGACGCAGCTTCTGGCCGCACCTGGCCGTGCTCACGGCATTCTGGATTTACGTTGCGCTGTCGAACGTGCTGTACGCCAACAATATGCAGGCGAGTCTCTCGAGCATGAAGATCGAGCGTGTATTTGCATCCTGGGATGCGCGCCTGATCCAACATCTGGTGCTGTATCCGCTGTTCCTGCTGTCCATGTGGAGGTCGCTGCGCACCGGCTGGCGGCCGCTGTGGCGCGCCGTACCGATCCAGCTGCTGTGCGCCCTGGGCTTCGCGGTGCTGGCGGCACCGGCGCTGGTGCTGGGCGCGCATCTGCTGGGCGAGTGGGAGCACGAGCATCCCGCCGGCTCCGCACATGCCTGGACCGAATTCATCGGTGGTCCGGAAGTTCCGACCTGGATCGCCAGTGCCACCAATTTCCTGGTGACTTACGGCTTTGGGCTGGCGCTGATCACCGGCTTCGCGTTTTACCAGCGCCTGCGCGACTCGCAACTGCGCTCGGCAGCGCTCGAGCGCGCGCTCACGCAGGCGCACCTGGCGGCGCTGCGCATGCAGCTCTCCCCGCACACGCTGTTCAACCTGTTGCACACCATACGCGGGCAGATCACCTGGGATCCGCCGGCGGCCCAGGCCATGGTGGTGCAGCTGGGGGACCTGCTGCGGCGGCTGCTGAACGCCGGGGAACGGGAGTTCTCGCGGCTCTCCGATGAACTGCAATTCGTGGCCCTGTATCTGGAACTGCAGCAGAAGCGCTTCGCAGACCGGCTTACGATCGCCGCGCCTGCGCGGGATGACATCCCGCGCGCCTGGGTGCCGAGCCTGATCCTGCAGCCGTTGGTGGAGAACGCGGTGGTGCACGGTCTTGCCGGACACGAAGGCGCGGTCACCATCCGCGTCGAGGCGAGTGTCAGCGGCGAAACCCTCACGCTGCGGGTGCTGAACACGATCGCACCGGGCCGGGACTCCGGGGCGGCGGGGATCGGACTGGCGAACGTGCGCGAGCGCCTGGCGGTGCAATTCGGCGAGCGGGCGACGTTTGAGGCGGGCCTCACTGATGACAATATCTGGAGGGCGCAGATTCACATGCCGCTGCTGCGCGACGGGCCGGAAAGTGCAGCGCAGCCTGACACGGCGGCGGCGCTGTGATGGAGGTGATGATCGTCGACGATGAGCCGGTGGCGCGCCGTAGCGTGCGCGAGTGCTGCGACCGCGAGCCGGACCTGAAGGTGGTCGGCGAGTACGGGGATCCGCGCGCAGCCCTGGAAGCCATCCGCGCACACTCGCCGCAGCTGCTGTTCCTCGACATCCAGATGGACTCCATGTCCGGTCTGGCGCTGGCGCGCGCGCTCGACCCGCAGACGCTGCCGCTCATCGTGTTCGTCACCGCCTACGATCAGTATGCGCTGGAAGCCTTCGAAGTGAGCGCCGTCGATTACCTGTTGAAGCCGTTCGACGACGCGCGCTTCAAGGCTACGCTGGCGCGCGTGCGCCGCCGCCACCAGGCGCACAGTCCGCTCGATCGGCGCAGCGCCCTCGAATCGCTTCTCGAGCAGCTGGAGCGCGGGGCACGGGCACGCGCGGAAGCGCAGCCGCGCGTGCTGGCGGAGGCTGGCAGCCGCATGCACATGCTGGACGTGTCGCAGGTGGAGGTGGTGGAGGCCGACCGCAATTACGTGCGCCTCACCATCGGCCGCGAGACTTTTCACGCCCGCAGCACGCTGCAGCAGGCCGAGAAGTCGTTTCAGGCGCAGCCGATGTTGCGCATCAGCCGCTCGTGTCTGGTGAACATGAGTCACGTGACGGAAGTCAGCCGCACCCCGCGCGGGGACTTCATCCTGGTGGTGGCCGGCGGCACCACCGTTACCAGCAGCGAAGGGTTTCGCGAACCGGTCAGGCAGTACCTCGAGCGTCTGAAGCTCGCTCCCGCCTGAGGGCGCGGGTAAAGTCCGGTGCGGGCCAACCGCATCGGGGATTTCGCACCTTGGGCACCGCCGCACCTGCGTCGCGCTCGGCCATCCGGGCGCTCAGCGTCCTCACCGCGATCAACCTGCTCAACTACCTCGACCGCTACGTCGTGTCCCCGCTCGTGCCGGACCTCAAGGGGGCCATGGGGTTGTCGGACACGCAGCTCGGCTGGCTGGTGCCGGCCTTCATGCTGGTGTACATGCTCGCCGCGCCGGTGTTCGGGGCGTGGGGCGATCGCGGCTCACGCACGCGCCCGATCGCGCTCGGGGTGTTCATCTGGAGTCTCGCGACCGTGCTGTCGGGACTGGCGCGCAGCTATCCGCAGCTGCTCGCGGGGCGTGCGCTGGTCGGCATCGGCGAGGCGGCCTACGTCGCCATCGCGCCGGCGCTGCTGGCGGATTCCTTCCCGGTGAGCCGCCGGGGCCGCGTCTACTCGGTGCTCAACATGGCGATCCCGGTGGGTTCGGCCCTCGGCATTGTGCTCGGGGGCCTCATCGGGCATCACTTCGGCTGGCGCGCGGCGTTTTTCGTGGCCGGTGCACCCGGCATGCTGCTCGCGGCGGCGGTGCTGTGGCTGCCCGATCCGCCGCGTGGAGCGCAGGACACGTCCCCCGTGGGGCAGCCCGCCACGCGCCGCGTTGCCGGCGGG
>Ga0209011_1000673_pt1 | contig 12583 bp, 13 predicted proteins | sample BlaSpr_A8_OM1_M3_FD_187986 | JGI IMG/M metagenome (GOLD analysis project Ga0209011, IMG submission 187986) | Forest soil microbial communities from Thunder Bay, Ontario, Canada - Black Spruce, Ontario site 2_A8_OM1_M3 (SPAdes) (version 2) | ecosystem: Environmental > Terrestrial > Soil > Boreal... | reverse complement strand
GCTGAGAACTCAGCGGCCCTTTTTGTGTTGTAAGCCGCCGAAGTCGCAGAAACCAACTTGTGGGAAAGTTAGCCCCGTGCCGCATGCTCTCCGGTTTCCGTGAAGCGCTCGGATTTTTTTTCTCTCTGGATTGCAAACCGCATTCTTTGGGAGTAGTCTCAAGCCAGCCTTACCCCTTCCCAACTCCAAAAACCCATCACCTGTGAGGCAAGGCCAATCTCCGGGGACATCGGATCAATCCATTCGAAGGAGGAGACACGTCATGTCAAAGGAGAACATCTCCATCGCTCGCCGACTGATCGAAGAAGTCTGGAATAACAGGAAGCTGGATGTTGTGAACGATCTCATCGCCTCCAACTATGTCAATCACGACCCCAACGCTCCCGACTTCGGGAGAGGGCCCGAAGGATACAAGCGGCTCGTCAACCTATACACCACCGCCTTCCCCGATCTTCGTATGACTATCGAGGACACCATCTCCGAAGATGACAAGGTGGTCATTTCCTGGAGTGCTTCGGGCACCCACAAGGGCGACCTTCAGGGCACTCCTCCCACAAACAAGAAGATTTCTGTCGAAGGGATCACCATCAGCCGCTACGCGAATGGCAAGATCCTGGAGTCCCGCGTGAGCTGGGACGGTCTAGGCATGATGCAACAACTCGGCGTCGTTCCCGCCCTCGGGCAGGCCAAGGGCGCCGGGGCTCGCTGATGGTTCATTTCGCAAGTCAAAGGACTTGGGGTGGGGGCGGCCCACCCCCTTGATTTACAAGAACGGTCGGTTCTCGCAGCGTTGAAGCAATATGAGTCAACTGCGCTGCAGGCTTGACCCAGTCTGGTTCCGGGTGTAGAGTCCGCCCATTCACCCTCCCCGGTATTTCTCTAAAGATAAGGAGGCAGTCATGTTGAGGAGAGCTTTTTGGGCCTTGGTGGTCGTTGTGTGTCTCGCCGCTCCCGTGGCCGTACATGCACAGGGAGACTACCTGGACGTTTACATCGTCAAAGTGAAGCCAGAGAAACTTGCAGACTTCCGGACACTTACCAAGAAGTGGATCGACGCGAATCGCCGATTCAACGGCGACCGTTGGATCGCCATGGAAACCGTCTATGGTGACGGCAACGTGTTCCAGTTCACGAGCACTCGTCAAGACTACGCGGAAGTCGACAAAGTGAACGAGGCCGCGATGAATGCAGGCAACAAAGCCTTTGGCAAGGAAGCTGCCGAACAGATGGAGCGCGACTTTCAGAACTGTCTGGTGTGGTCGCGCTCGGAATTGCGCCGCAGGCGTTGGGACCTCAGCCGCAAGGCTCCTAGCGACCCCGCGGCATACGCAAAATTCATCGGCGAGTCTCGCATGTTGCGCACCACCGCGGTGCACGTGCGCCCCGGCCACATCGCGGACTTCGAAGCACTGTTGAAGGAGTCCAAGGAGGCGGGCGAGAAAGCGGCCAATACTCAGCCGGTCATGGTCTCCCAGGTGATTGAGGGAAGCAAAGGCACGACATTTTACGTTAGCTCCCTGCGCAGTTCTCTCGGAGGCTTCGACAAGAACCCCACCATCCGCGACATTCTCGGCGAAGAGGGCTACAAGAAGTTCCTGCAGGTGAACGCCGAGTCCGTGGAGCAAACCGAGTCGACGCTATTCCGTTTTTCACCCGAACTCAGCAATCCGCCGGAAGAAGTGGCCACTGCGGCGGCCGATTTCTGGCACCCGAAGGCAATGATGGCGGCGGCCCCCTCAAAGCCCAAAGCAACCGCAGGCAAGGACACCGAACTGAAACCAGCCTCAGCAAAACCAAAGGAGTAAGAACGCCAACCATGCGGTGAAGCGTTCGCAAGCGTGAAGGAGGCGCCCATCTCCTGTCTATTCTTGATGGGGTGGGCGCCTTCTGAGTGCTTCTTTTTGCTATGGTGAAAGGACTGGAGCGCCACTCTGTGACGGAACTGTCGTTGTGCAGACCAAGCGCGAGGCCTTTGGCTTCCCTCCAGTAATGTTTGTCGCAGCGCCTTCGAATTTGAACACCCAAAACGGATAGAACCGCAAGACTTTTCGCTCCACAATCACTCACGTCCAGAGTTTGCACATGCCACTCTGAATCTGAAAAAGGACGCGAGGAACAAATTATGCTGCCCATTCGCATCGTGGCCATTCCAACCGAAGTCGCTAAAGCGGTCCGTGCCACTCTCCGCGCGCCGGTTTATGGATTCCCCGCGCTTGCGGAGGTGGCCACTGACGATGCCCCATGCCGGCATTGCCTGCGCACTTTCATTGCGGGAAAGGATCGCAGAATTCTATTCACCTATGACCGTTTCGCAGGCGTCGAATCTCTGCCGCAGCCTGGCCCGATCTATGTGCACGCTGAGGCTTGCGAGCGATACGCGGAACAAAATGGATTTCCGGAAGAGCTCCGCGGAAGCCCGCGCACCGTGGAGGCGTATGGACGCGGCCGCCGTTTGCTTGCCCAGGAGCATGTTTCAAACGGCATATTCGAGCCGGTCATTGAAAAGCTTTTTGCCAGTCCTGAGGTGGACTACCTGCAGGTAAATAGCACGACAGCAGGCTGCTTTACCTTCCGCATAGAGCGCGCCATCGCCTAGGCTTACGGCCAACCCATTGCAATCTGAGGCTCACGGGAGTACGCTCGGGCGAGCCTCACCTTTCTCCCACCACTTCAAATCCGCGGTCCGTGAGGCAACACCGTCTCCGATACTGCCGGATGAAATTATCTGGAAGAGGAGGACAAGCCACATGCAATCCGACAGCAAGGCCATCGTTAGGCAGCTTTACGAAGAAGTCTGGAACAAGCGCCGGCTCGAACTATTTGACGAAATCATCTCTCCCAGTCACGCTCTCCACGATTCCACCCTCACCGGTGCGGCGGTTGGTCCTGAAGCCTACAAGCGCCAGGTCACGCGGTTCGTAGCTGGTTTCCCCGATCTGCGTTTCACCGTCCAAGACATCGTTGGAGAAAAAGAAAAGCTGGCCGTTGCCTGGACTATTTCCGGCACTCACAAAGGCGAATACATGGGAATTCCCTCCACAAACAAGAAAGTTTCCGTGGACGGAATCACGATCCATCACATCGTCAATGGAAAAATTATGGATTCCTACGTCAGTTGGGACGCCCTGGGCATGATGCAACAGCTTGGCGTCGCCGCTCCCCCTGGCCCTGGACAAACGAAGAGCCTTACAGCTCGCTGATCCCAGATTCCGAAGTTCACAGGACTTGCTGTGCGCGCCTGGCTTTCGCCGCATCCCTGATTGAAACGATTTCTTCCACTCCGTCACTACTCAGTAGGAGGGAATGCATCATGGTGGGAAAGGTCTTGCTCGCGCGAGACGCCATCTACGATATTTTGATCAGGGACGCAGACGGCCAGCACCTCGAATTGGAGAGTTTCAAGGACTTGGATGCTGCACGGCGGCGGCTCCCCACGCTCGCTGCCCTATATCCCGGCACGAGAGTCACCCTTTGGAATCGCGACACGCGCGCCATCTTGGAGGAGACCGACGGTTATTAGGTCTACCGTGCCGCAAGCCCGGATTTCTCGCCACCAAAGCGCAAATTCTCAAGGTTAGTCCCGCTGCCACGCTCATCCTGAGCGAAGCGCGCATTTGCGAATCACAGGACTACCCATGGTTGTAGGCGCCGACCAGAGAGACGAGATGGTGGGGAATACGCGCTAGTTCTTTTGACTAACCGGCCGCGTGCTATACCTGCCGCACTTTCTCACTCCGGAGGAGCCCGTCTCGTCGATTTGTTGTATTGAATCTTTCGATTAGGTTTACAATGAATTCTGAAACGATGGCTCTCCCCCAAATGTAAAATGGAAGCAGCAGTCGAAGGGAGAAGAGAATGCGCAAGACAAGCAAGAGTTCCTCGCCAGCAGTGAGAAAGCCGCGAGCGGTCCGGACTAATCCGACAACCGAGGAGATCGCGCTGCGCGCCTACCAGATTTATTTGGAGCGCGGCGGCACTCCCGGAAATGCGCTCGAGGACTGGACGCGCGCCGAGCGCGAGCTCCAAGAAGAATCCGGCAAGCCTCGCCGCAGGGCCGAGCCCAAATCGATCGCCGCTTAACGCGCGGGACTCCAAGTCCCCGCCGGGCTTCCTTAGGCTAGCTGGCCGGTGGCGCGTCTTTCCTCGCTTCCTCGATTGAACGAAAATTTCAAAGGCACTAGCGTTTACAGTGGTGCGCTGCGGTGTAGACTACCTCCTCGCGGAGGGGGGCTTCATCGATGCCGACCACTCAAATAAAACAAGAGCACATTCGCATTGGCGTGGATCTTGGCGGCACCAAGATTGAATTCGTGGCGCTTGAGCGAGACGGCAGGGAACTGCACCGCCACCGCATCGCCACGCCGCGCTTCGACTATGAAGGAACGGTGCGGGCGATCACCGAAGCAGTGACGGGAGTCGAGAAAGAGATTGGCCGAAACGCTAGCGTCGGGATGGGAATCCCCGGAACCATTTCCACGAAGACCGGCTTGGTGAAGAACGCCAACTCAACGTGGTTGAACGGGAAACCCTTCGATAAGGACCTGAGCCGCGCGCTGGGGCGCGAAGTGCGATGCGCGAATGACGCCAACTGCCTGGCGGTTTCGGAAGCAACCGACGGCGCGGGTGCGGGAAAGCACGTTGTTTTCGCGGTCATATTGGGCACGGGGTGCGGCGGGGGAATTGCGGTCGATGGCCGCGTGCACAGCGGTTCGAACGGGGTCGCGGGCGAATGGGGGCACAACACATTGCCCTGGATGCGGCCCGAGGAATTCCCCGGTCCCGCGTGTTACTGCGGGGCGAACGGCTGCATTGAAACGTGGATTTCCGGGACGGGCCTGGAAGCGGATTACAAGCGCGCAACGGGCGTCTTTCTTAAGGGCCCCGAGATCATCGCGCGAAGCGGCGCGGGCGAAACGGCCGCGCTTGCCGCGCTCGATCGATTCGAAAACCGGCTCACGCGCGGATTGGCGCAGGTCATCAATCTTCTCGATCCAGATGTAATTGTATTGGGCGGAGGCGTTTCACAAATTCCGCGGCTCTACCAAAATGTTCCGGCCCGTGTGAAGGAGTACGTTTTCGGCAAGGAAGCGGAAACGCCGGTTCTTCCGGCGAAGCATGGAGATGCCAGTGGAGTACGCGGCGCGGCCTGGCTGTGGCCGTTGTAGGTGGATCGAGCGGCGCTTCTGAACATTCAGATTTCCCAATACACAACGGCCTAATTTTTGCCAGACTAGGGATAATTTTGGGGGCGGGGACACACGAGCAGTTCCTGCCAAAAGGACCAGGGCTATGGCTGACGCTCAAGCAACGGGCACGCAAGCCGTCGTTCGAAACATTTCGGATACGGCGCGATGGGCGGCGGTCTTTCGCGCGCGCGAGACCGAGCGAACTGACGCACTCTTCCGCGACCCCTATGCAGAACGCCTTGCTGGGAAGATGGGCGTGGATATTGCCAACACGCTGCCGGAGGGAAACAGTCACGCGTGGGCGTGGGTAGCGAGGACTTATCTTTTCGATCAGTTCATCACGCAGGAGATCGAGCAAGGCACGGACATGGTCGTGAATCTTGCCGCTGGTCTCGACGCGCGGCCGTATCGCATGGCGCTGCCGGCTTCGTTGCAGTGGATCGAAGTCGATCTGCCGGAAATTCTCTCGTACAAAGAAAAAATTCTCGAGAAGGAAAAACCGAGTTGTGCGTTGGAACGAATTCGACAGGACCTTTCCGACGGCAATGGACGCAGAGCGCTCTTCGCGGACCTGAATCGCCGCGCCAATAAGGTCCTTGTCCTCACCGAAGGCCTGCTCATCTATCTCAGCGCGGATGAAGTCGCCGCTCTCGCGAAGGACCTTGCCGTGGGCTCGCATTTTCAGCGCTGGATTCTCGATCTCCACTCGCCAGGACTTTTGCGGATGATGCAGCGCACAACGGGAAAACAACTCAGCGAAGTTGGCGCGCCTTTCAAGTTCGCTCCGGCTGAGGGGCCGGCATTCTTCACGGCCCACGGTTGGGAGCCGATTGATGTGAAGGGATTGCTGAAAACCGCGACGCGATTCAAGCGGCCGCCGTTCTTCCTGCGATTGCTGAGCCGATTGCCGGAGAAAAAAGGGCCCGCAGGAAACCGCCCATGGTCCGGCGTTTGCCTGTTCAAGAAACGTTGACGGGGGCGGACGCAGAAGAGCAGTGGGGCAACAGCTAGTGTTGTTGAAGAGAAACGAAAGGCCCCGCCGACCGGTTTGTAAACGGCAGGGCCTTTTAACGGAATCAATGTGGAAGGTTCAGTTTTGGCCGGCGGCCTTGGCCATGTTTGCGGCCATGGCATCCTGACGGCGCTTCATCTCCTGGGGAGCGACGTCTTCGACGTGCTGGGCGATGCCCCATTGGTGGCCGAAGGGATCCGTGACCTTGCCGTAGCGGTCGCCCCAGAACATATTTTCGAGCGGCATCACGACCATGGAGCCCATGGATACGGCGCGGTTGTAAACGGAGTCCACGTCTTCGGTGTAGAGGAACATGAACAGAGAAGGCGTGACGCCAGGGGCTGGTGCTTCCGCCATCCCCGGGAACTCATCGTTAATGAAAATGATGGAGTCGCCGATTTTCAGCTCGGCGTGCATGATCTTGCCTTCGGGACCGGGCATGCGCATGACTTCCGTCGCGCCAAAGACCGATTTGTAGAATTCGATGGCGCGAGCAGCATTTTTGCAGGTGAGCGATGGTGAAATCGAATGATACCCCTCAGGAATTGCACGGACAGGATTCGGCATCTTGACCTCCTAGACGTTCGGACGTGCGCGCGCTAGAAACGGGAGGGAGCGGAAGAACAGCGCGCGTAAGGGTGTAAATACTCCCATGCAAAGCTCAAGTCAACAGGCAGTTGTTAACAATCCCTGAAGCCCGCGTCTGTGTTTTTTCTTCACGAGCCGAGCGACTTGTCCCGTATTCACTGCTTCAAGCGGATTTCATCGAAGACGCATTCGAAGCCGGTGCCTTCAGGAGAGCAGCACATGATGCCGGCCTCCACGGTGGCTTGCAAAGGCAGATAGCCGAGGCGCGTCGAGGTGAAATTTTTGCCATCGAAAGAATAGAGGACTTCAAGCGAAAAGCCCTTTCGAACGATGCGCCACCAGAGAGGGTCTTTCGTGGTGATCCCGCGGACGGTGGACCAATCCGAGTACTCGCGCGTAACGACAACGCTGGCGTGACCGACGCCGTCGACCAGTTCGAGGCCGCACTTCAGCCAATTGCCGGAGTCGACGCGGACCATCAAGCCGGCCTGGTCGTAAAGCGCGGTGTACTTTCCGGCGACGCGACTTTCGAACGTGAAATCGCCGGTAACCGGCAGAAAGAAAAAGTGGCCGTTATCGGTGACGTAGTCGTAGAAGGTTTTTCGCCAGAAATCTGTCTTGGGCTTCGTGGTGACCATGAATTTTTCGCCGGACTGTTTCGCGGAGGCGGGCTCGTTAAACCATTTCATTTTGGCAAGAAGAGCTGTTGCGGAAGTCTGTACAGCAGGGGCAGACGAACCGTCTGCGGCGGCAAGCGTATTGACAAATGTGGATGCCGTCCCCAGGGCGGCGCAACCCAGCCCGGCTGCTTGCGCGAGGAATTGCCGACGATTGGCGCTGTTCATATTGTGCTCCAAAAGGAAAATTTCCAGCTTAGACGGCGATGGTATCAATTGCGCTCACTCTCGCCAAAGATTATCGGTTCACCGGTTGTGGGGGGCCAGCAAGTTGACGCAACGATTTCCGGGAGAGAAGATGCCCGTTGGAGGGCGCAGAAGGAGAGTATTTATGAAATATGGCTTTCTTGTCGAAACCTATGAGACCGAGCGGGTAAAGGTTGTAAGCATGTGGAGTGAATTCCGGGATGAGGACCTTGCGGTGCGTCCGCGAGCGGGGGATCCGCGGGGGCGCAGCGTGCATGAACAGATGGTGCACCAGTGCGTGAGCGAAAATCTGTGGTTTATGAGCATGCTGGGGATCGACGTCAGCGCGCCGCCATTGCCGGCGACGGAGACTCGGCTGGAATTCATGAAGCGGTATGCGGAGGACAGCGGAAAGCGGCTCGCGGCGCTGCGGGCGAAAGATGATGTTTGGTGGGAGTCTGAAACGAAATTCTTTGACGTGCAGCGATCCCGGGCATGGGTTGTGGTTCGGAGGATTGCGCACACCGCGCACCATCGGGGCCAACAGATGGCGATGTTGAGGATGCTGGGGAGGGATTTGCACAGCAATTACGGCCCTACGGCGGACACCGGAGGGCTCATGCAGAATCATGCACCGACAATCTACAGCTATCCCAGCCTGAAGATGTTGTTCGATGGAGAAGCGGCCGGTGGCGCGAAGACACCGCTCCCCGGCGCCGCCGGTAAAGCTGTGACCGAGCGCCCGGACAAAAAATAGATTTGAGAAATGACGCAGGCCGGATCTATTCCGGCTTAGTGATCACGCCGCAGGCGATGCGCGGCGGAGCACCGGTGCCGCCGGCGACGGCCTGAATGACAATTGCGGTTCCGCCATTGTTGAATACGGAGTTATGGTCCGTAAAAATCTCTAGGTACTAAGGCTGATAGATGTTTGGAAAATCCTTTTTCAGATTTTCCAGTTTGGGCAGGTCGTTGTAGATGATGTACGGATTATCGGGATTGTTCTTGAGGAAATCCTGATGGTAGCTCTCGGCGGCGTAGAATGCCTGGAGGAGCTCGACTTTCGTGACGATGGGCCGGGAGTAGACCTTCGCGGCGTCGAGCTGCGCGATATAGGCCTCAGCGATGCGCTTCTGCTCCGCGCTAGTATAGAAAATCGCGGAGCGGTATTGGGAGCCGGTGTCCGGACCTTGGCGATTCCGTTGCGTGGGATCGTGCGCGACGGAGAAAAAAACTCTCAAGAGCTGGCCGTAGGTGAGTTGTGACGGATCATAGATGATGCTGACGGTTTCGGCATGGCCGGTTACTCCCATGCTCACGCTTTCGTAGGACGGTGACTTGACGTAACCGCCCGAATAGCCGGAGGTCACGGAAGAAACTCCCTTGAGATGTTCGAAAACGGCTTGAACGCCCCAAAAGCAGCCTCCGGCAAGAACCGCGGTTTGCTGGCTCTTGGTGGTGGCCAACGGCGCATCGATGGCCGGCACCGGAATAGGTATTTTGGGGGCTTCGGGAGGCCTCGAGCCAAGAGCACGGAAAGCGGTCCAGCACACAAGGCCAACAATCACCACGAGGGCGATGCCGCGACCAATATAAGGACTCTGCAAGGTCCGTCTCCCTAAACAACTGTCTTAGTTTACTCTTCCTGCGCTGGATTGGATGCGGATTGATGGGTGTTGGATGAAGGAAGATTCGCCGTCATTCGGCAGCTCACGATTGGTTGGCCAACGCCTCCGCGTGGAAGCGGCGGCAAATGGAACCGGGCGTCCAACTGAGGCATCATAGGAAGCGAAACGACATTCGTTTCTTCTGAAAGGACACAGCCATGCGCGCACGAAGTATTTTCGTTTTAGCTTTCACGTTTTGTCTGCCTTGTCTAGTGCAGGCGCAAGTCACGCACGGCCAGAAGCCAAAGCTGCCGGCGCCGTTCGCGACGCATTCAGCGGGCAATGGACCGGACAAGGCGAAGCCTCCGGCGGGATTTCTACCCACGGTGCCGCCGGGATTTCGCTTGAACGTATTTGCGAGAAATTTCAAACGGCCGCGGTGGCTGACGGTGGCGCCAAACGGAGATATTTTTCTGGCCGATACGGGCGCGGGTGAAATCGTGGTGCTGCGCGATCCGCAGCATACAGGCGGAGCGCAGGAGCGGGAAGTTTTTGCCGACGGGATGAAGAGGCCATTCGGCATAGCGTTTCGAGAGGACTACGTGTATGTCGGAAACATGAACGAGGTAGTCCGCTTTCGTTACGATCCCAAAACATCGAAGCGGCTCGGTGAGAAAGAGCATTTGCTGGATTTGCCCTCGGGCGGTCATGACACGCGATCCCTGGCTTTTTCCGCGGATGGGAAGCATCTCTTCATTGGCGTTGGCTCCGAATCAAATATTGACACGGGAGAGGATCCGCGCCGCGCGGCCGTGACCATCTGCGATCCTGACGGCAAGAACGCGCGGCTGTACGCAACAGGATTGAGGAATCCGGTGGGGCTGGCGCTGGAGCCGGCGACCGGAGAGGTATGGACCACCGTCAATGAGCGCGACGAGCTAGGGGATGACCTTCCTCCCGATTACTTCACGTCGTTAAAAGATGGAGGATTCTACGGCTGGCCATACAGCTACATCGGGGACAACGTCGATCCGCGCGTAAAGCCGCAGCAACCAGACCTTGTTGCGCGCGCGATCATTCCGGACGTATTGCTTGGCGCGCATGTGGCGCCATTGCAGTTCGCGTTTTATACGGGGAAACAATTTCCGCAGAGCTACCGCGGTGGCGCGTTTGTCGCCGAGCACGGTTCGTGGAACCGGGCGACGCGCTCGGGATACCAGATTGCGTTTGTGGCGTTCAAGGATGGCAAACCTTCGGCCGATCCTGTGCCGTTTATGACCGGGCTCGTGCCAGATCCCACAGGAACTGATGTGTCCGGCCGGCCGGTGGGCGTGACGGTTGCGCCAGACGGTTCACTGCTGGTGTCGGATGACGGGGCGGGCGTGGTGTACCGGATTTCTGTGGCGAAATAATCTGGCCAAGCGGCGAGGGACTTCGGCATTTGCCACGGCGAATTCCCTCAGAAAAATAGTGCACGCTAATATCTGTTTTACGGCGCTACTTCACTATCAGCGTGAGCTGAAGGGTTGGCAGTTGGAGAGGCTTCCCCGAGGAAGACATAGCGCTCATGGTGACGGTGATCGTTGAAGTGCCGGACGGCGTGATGACGGGCGGGGTAGCGAGGGGCGCAGGAGCGACGTAGGCACTTCCACCGCCGCAACCCGCCGCATGAATCGCTAAACAAAGAAAAATTGCGGTGAGGGCACCGCTCCACTCCAAACGCCTCGCGCGGAGTGCGCGATCAAACATCCACCCATTCATTATAGCTTTCACCAAAACCAGAGCGAGCGCCAGAAGCAGGAGCAGGCGAATTCCAGCAGGAGGAACGAAGCGTCTCGGAATCGAGGGCGGCAACACGGCACTACCGCTGGTTGTTACTGTCACCGTGAACGGTGCAGGGACGCCATTCGCAATCGACACACTCGCAGGGACTTGGCACGTCGCGCCAAGAGGCGCGCCGCTGCACGTGAGCGATACGCTGCCGCTGTAGCCCGGCCCAGGCATCAATTGTAATTGATATTGCGCGGGCTGCCCGGCTGTTACGGAGGCTGTGGTCGAACTGCCTTGAATGGCCCCCGCAGTGAAGGCCGGATTGGCGGTGGCGCTTAGCGAGATAGTCTGCGGCGAACCCGGCGCGTCATCTGTGATCGTCAAATTTGCCGTACGTTGGCCAGGGCCAATTGGATTGAAGAAGAATGAAATCGTACAGTTGGCCGCGGGAGCAACGGGCGACGTGCAATTATTCGTGAAACTGAAATCCGAGGGGTCGGGACCACCGAGAGCAACCGAAGAAACGTGGAGAGGTGCGGTCCCCGAATTGATGACAGTCATCGTCTGCACCGCTCCAGACGTTCCCTGCGTGATCGTTGGGAACGAGGGCGCGGCAGGAGAGAAGGTAACACCCGGACCGGTTGCGACGCCCGTGCCGTTCAGGGCCAGAGTTTGCGGGCTTCCAGGAGCGTCGTCCGTGATAGTTACGGTTGCGGAGCGCAGGCCGGAGGCGAGAGGCGTGAACGAGACGATTATCGTGCAGGCCGAGTTGACCGCGATTGCGGAATTGCACGTAGGACTCGAGGAGCTGTAGTCGCCGGCGTTCGCGCCTCCAAGAACGACGCTGGTGATGTGCAGCGTGGCCGTGCCGGAATTCTTCACAGAAATATTCAGCGATCCGCTGATTCCTTGAGTGACGGTGCCGAAATCGAGGCTGCCCGGGACGAGTGTTACCGCAGGAGCGGGAGTCAGGCCCGAGCCGCTCAACTGAGCGGATTCCGTGGTGGGAGAAGCATTGATGGTGATCGTTACTGCCGCCGTCCGGCTGCCCGGTGCCGAAGGAGTGAAGGAGACGAGGACGGAACACGAATTGCCAGGTTGCAGAACGGTCGGCATGTGGCAGGTATCCGTTTCCGCAAAGTCTCCAGGGTTTGCTCCCGTAATCGCGAGAGTATTCAAGCTCAGCGCTTGACCACCATTGCTTGTGATCGTCAAGGTCTGTGCACTGCTTGTTTGGCCGAGGGACAGGCTGCCAAAAGAAAGAGATGTGGCGCTCAGGAGGGCAATGGGTCCCACGATGGGCTGGGGACCGGGTGGCCGACTGAAGATTGCATGTGGATTGCTGGCAGACGGGGAACTGAGGAGACTCACCGGAAGGATGGAACTTGGAATCCCTGTTTGCGTATCCACCTGGTAAACCTGATCGGCGTAGAGGAGCGGTGCAGTCGGATCAACGATCCACGTACCCGACGATGGGAAGTTCGAAGGCAGGGGAGAATGGGAAGTCTCCAACAGCGTAACCGGCGAGAAGATGTGGACATTCGTTGCCGTTGTCGG